>BNJT01001168.1_pt1 | contig 29590 bp, 30 predicted proteins | sample 8540491 | NCBI WGS metagenome assembly BNJT01 (sample SAMD00202455, study PRJDB9452) | human saliva metagenome | host: Homo sapiens | reverse complement strand
CTGGTCCGAGGAGGACAGGAAAATGTTTAGTGAACAGCGCAGACGCGAAGAACAAGCATTATTAGCACACGACTATGCCTTTGGAACAAGCTGAAGAAAAAGGCTTGGAGCGTGGGAAAGTTGAAGGAAGTTTCACTATGTTAGTAGATCTAGTCCGCCAAGGTCTTTTTAACTGCTGAGGTTGCAAGTCAGCAATTAGGGTATGACTGTCTCTGAGTTTGAAGAACTATTGAAAGAGCATCATAAATAAGAACTAAAAAAATACAGAGAAACCAGCAAAGATAGCATTCGCAAGCCGTGGTTGGAGTTTTTTGGGAACAAGCCCTTTACTAAACAACCCGAGCGAGCTATTAGCCAGGCAGACCAACTGCTGGACTACAAGAGCTGGTCCGAGGAGGACAGGAAGATGTTTAGTGAACAGCGCAGACGCGAAGAACAAGCATTATTAGCACACGACTATGCCTTGGAAACTGCTAGGGAGGAAGGGAAATTTTTTGCCTTCCTAGATATGGTCCACCAAGGTCTTCTGACTTCTGAGGTTGCCAGCCAGCAGTTAGGTATGACTGTCTCTGAGTTTGAAGAACTATTGAAAGAGCATCGCAAATAAGAACTAAAAAAATATAGAGAAACCAGCAAAGATAAGGTTCGTAAACCGTAATTGGAATTTTTTGTAAATCAGTAAGTCAATGACAGATTTTTTCCGTGATAAAGGGAAGAATCTGTTTTTTTAGTTTACTAGATGTTGGCTCAAAAACATAAAATAGCTTATCTTTTTACTCATGCTTTTTTGATTTATTTGAAGTATAACCTGATTAAATTCCTATTTTTACCTATCATTGTCCCTGTTTTTTCTGGAGTTTTGGGGCTATAATAGTCCTATCAAATCAAAGAATGGAGGAAGGCAATGGATAATATAATCTTTTTTATCAGTGTTTTTCTTGCTGGAATTCTTTCCTTCTTTTCTCCTTGTATCTTACCCTTGTTGCCAGTCTATGCAGGGGTCTTGTTGGATGACAAAGATGGTTCTCAGGCTTCTAGTGGAAAATATTTAATCTCAGTTGTTAGTCTATTGAGAACTTTGGCCTTTATAGCAGGGATATCCTTTGTTTTTATCTTACTAGGCTATGGAGCTGGTTTTTTAGGCAATTTGCTGTATGCTTCTTGGTTCCAATATGTGACAGGTGCGGTTATCATTCTCTTAGGCTTGCACCAGATGGAGATTCTACGCTTTAAGGGGCTTTATAAGGAAAAGAGGTTACAACTGCAAGGACAGGGGCAAAATGGCAAGGGCTATAGTCAGGCATTTTTATTGGGCTTGACCTTTAGTTTTGCTTGGACACCTTGTGTGGGGCCGGTTCTTGGTTCTGTTTTGGCCTTGGCGGCTTCGGGTGGCTCAGGTGCTTGGCAGGGAGCTGCTCTCATGTTGGTGTACACGTTAGGTTTGGCTCTACCATTCTTGGTTCTAGCCCTAGCCTCCAGCTATGTTTTGAAACATTTCCGAAAACTTCATCCTTATCTCGGAACCTTCAAAAAAGTGGGTGGTTTGCTCATTATCGTGATGGGAATCTTGGTGCTTTTGGGAAATGTTTCCATTTTGACTACATTATTTGAATAGAGAGGAAAAAGAAATGAAAAAATGGCAAACATGTCTCCTTGGAGTAGGCTCAATCTGTTGCTTGGCAGCCTGTTCGGCTAAAAATATGTCAGACCAATCTACTATGAAAGAGCAAACAAAAACAGAACAAGTTAGTTCGCAAACTGCCACCAAGGGTCAAGCAGTCGCTGACTTTGAATTGATGGGAGTAGATGGCAAGACCTACCGCTTGTCTGATTACAAGGGCAAGAACGTCTATCTTAAATTCTGGGCTTCTTGGTGTTCCATCTGTCTAGCCAGTCTTCCAGATACGGATGAAATTGCTAAGGATGCTGGTGATGATTATGTTGTCTTGACAGTAGTGTCACCTGGACACAAGGGGGAACAAGCAGAAGCAGACTTTAAGAACTGGTACAAGGGTTTGGATTATAAAAACTTCCCAGTTCTAATTGACCCATCAGGTAAACTTTTGGAAAGTTATGGTGTCCGTTCTTACCCAACTCAAGCCTTTATAGACAAGGAAGGAAAGCTGGTCAAAACGCAACCTGGTTTTATGGATAAGGATATGATTTTAAAAACATTGAAAGAAATGGGGTAGAGAAAGGTCATGAATGATAAAGTAAAATTGTTTGTCTTGGCAGGGATTTTTTTCCTAGCCATAAGCGGTTTCTATTTTCTATTGATGCGAAATGCAGGGCAGACAGATAGCTCGCAAATTGAGAAAGCATCAGTTAGCCAAGGAGGAAAAACAGTGAAAAAAACAGAAGTGAGTAAAGATGCAGACTTGCACGAAATTTATCTAGCTGGGGGATGTTTCTGGGGAGTGGAGGAATATTTCTCACGCGTTCCTGGAGTGACAGATGCCGTATCAGGCTATGCGAACGGTAGAGGGGAGACAACCAAGTACGAATTGATTAACCAAACAGGTCATGCGGAGACTGTCCATGTCACCTATGATGCCAAGCAAATTTCCCTCAAGGAAATCTTGCTTCATTACTTCCGCATTATCAATCCAACCAGCAAAAATAAACAAGGAAATGATGTGGGAACCCAGTACCGTACTGGTGTTTATTACACAGATGACAAGGATTTAGAGGTGATTAACCAAGTCTTTGATGAGGTGGCTAAGAAATACGACCAACCTCTGGCAGTTGAAAAGGAGCCCTTGAAGAATTTTATGGTGGCTGAGGATTATCATCAAGATTATCTCAAGAAAAATCCAAATGGCTACTGCCATATCAATGTTAATCAGGCGGCCTACCCTGTCATCGATGCCAGCAAATATCCTAAACCAAGCGATGAAGAATTGAAAAAGACCTTGTCACCTGAGGAGTATGCAGTTACCCAGAAAAATCAAACAGAACGAGCTTTTTCAAACCGCTACTGGGATAAATTTGAATCTGGTATCTATGTGGATGTAGCTACTGGCGAACCTCTCTTTTCATCAAAGGACAAGTTTGAGTCTGGTTGCGGATGGCCTAGTTTCACCCAACCAATCAGTCCAGATGTTGCCACCTATAAGGAAGATAAGTCCTACAATATGACACGCATGGAAGTGAGAAGCCGAGTTGGAGATTCTCACCTTGGCCATGTCTTTACAGATGGGCCTCAGGACAAGGGTGGCTTGCGCTACTGTATTAATAGTCTCTCTATCCGCTTTATTCCCAAAGACCAAATGGAAGAAAAAGGTTATGCATATTTACTAGATTATGTCGATTAATACTCTTCGAAAATCAAATTCAAACCACGTCAGCGTCGCCTTGCCGTACTCAAGTACAGTCTGTGGCTAGCTTCCTAGTTTGCTCTTTGATTTTCATTGAGTATAAGAAGTCTTTCCTAAGCAGTTAGAGGAGAATTTTGCTATACTGATACTAGTAAGTGGTAAAGGAGCAGAGCATGATCTACACAATCTTAATCGTAGAAGATGAATATCTGGTAAGGCAAGGCTTAACCAAACTGGTTAATGTAGCAGCCTACGATATGGAAATCATCGGTCATGCTGAAAATGGAAGGCAGGCTTGGGAATTGATACAAAAGCAGGTGCCAGATATCATTTTAACCGATATCAACATGCCTCAGCTAAATGGTATCCAGTTGGCCAGTCTAGTCCGAGAAACCTATCCTCAGGTTCATCTGGTTTTTTTGACAGGTTACGATGATTTTGATTATGCCTTGTCTGCTGTCAAACTCGGTGTGGATGACTACCTGCTCAAGCCCTTTTCTCGTCAGGATATTGAGGAAATGTTGGGGAAAATCAAGCAAAAGTTGGATAAGGAAGAAAAGGAAGAGCAATTACAAGATCTATTGACCGATAAGTTTGAGGGAAATATGGCCCAGAAAATCCAGTCCCATCTGGCTGATAGCCAATTTAGTTTAAAGTCTTTGGCTAGTGACTTGGGTTTTAGCCCGACTTATCTAAGTTCTTTGATTAAGAAAGAGTTGGGCCTACCTTTTCAGGATTATCTGGTGAGAGAACGTGTCAAACAAGCCAAGCTCTTGCTTTTAACTACAGACCTGAAGATTTACGAGATAGCAGAAAAGGTTGGCTTTGAAGATATGAATTACTTTACCCAACGCTTTAAACAGATTGCGGGTGTGACACCTCGTCAGTTTAAGAAGGGAGAAGGTCGATGAAGCGTTCTTCTCTCTTAGTCAGAATGGTTATTTCCATCTTTCTGGTCTTTCTCATTCTCCTAGCTCTGGTTGGGACTTTCTACTATCAATCTAGTTCTTCAGCCATTGAGGCTAGCATTGAGGGCAATAGCCAGACGACTATCAGCCAAACTAGCCACTTTATTCAGTCTTATATCAAAAAATTAGAAACCACCTCTACCAGTTTGACCCAGCAGACGGATGTCCTAGCCTATGCTGAGAATCCCAGTCAAGACAAGGTCAAGGGAATTCGAGATTTGTTTTTGACTATCTTGAAGGCAGACCAAGACTTGAAAACGGTAGTTCTGGTCACCAAATCAGGCCAAGTTATTTCTACAGATGACAGTGTGCAGATGAAAACCTCCTCAGATATGATGTCTGAGGACTGGTACCAAAAGGCCATTCATCAGGGGGCTAAGCCAGTTTTGACTCCAGCTCGTAAATCAGATAGTCAGTGGGTCATTTCTGTCACTCAAGAACTTGTTGATGCAAAGGGAGCCAATCTGGGTGTACTTCGTTTGGATATTTCTTATGAAACTCTGGAAGCCTATCTCAACCAGCTACAGTTGGGTCAGCAGGGATTTGCTTTCATCATCAACGAAAATCATGAATTTGTCTACCATCCTCAACATACAGTTTATAGCTCAGCTAGTGAAATGGAGGCCATGAAACCCTATATTGAGACAGGGCAGGGCTATACTCCAGATCACAAATCCTACGTCAGTCAAGAAAAGATTGCTGGAACTGATTGGACGGTGCTTGGTGTGTCTTCGTTAGAGAAGTTAGACCAGGTTCGGAGTCAACTCATGTGGACCTTGCTTGGGGCCAGTATCACATCTCTTCTTGTCTGTCTCTGCTTGGTGTGGTTCAGTCTTAAACGCTGGATTGCTCCTCTGAATGACTTGAGAGAAACCATGCTGGAGATTGCTTCTGGTAATCAGAATCTTCGTGCCAAGGAAGCTGGTGCCTATGAACTGAGAGAAGTGTCTCGTCAGTTCAATGCCATGTTGGATCAGATTGATCAGTTGATGGCAGATGTGCGCAGGCAGGAAGAAACAACCCGTCAGTATGAACTTCAAGCACTGTCCAGCCAGATTAATCCGCATTTCCTCTATAACACTTTGGACACCATCATCTGGATGGCTGAATTTCAGGATAGTCAGAGAGTGGTGCAAGTGACCAAGTCCTTGGCAACCTATTTCCGCTTGGCGCTCAATCAGGGTAAAGATTTGATTTGCCTGTCTGATGAAATCAATCATGTCCGCCAGTATCTCTTTATCCAGAAACAACGTTATGGAGATAAGCTGGAATACGAAATTGCTGAAAATCCTGCCTTTGATAAGCTAGTCTTACCCAAGTTGGTCTTACAACCCCTTGTAGAGAATGCCCTTTACCATGGTATCAAGGAGAAGGAAGGTCAGGGACATATTAAACTTTCTGTCCAGAAACAGGATTCAGGATTGGTCATCTGTATTGAGGATAATGGAGTTGGCTTCCAAGTTGCTGGCGATAGTAGTCAAAGTCAACTCAAACGTGGGGGAGTTGGTCTGCAAAATGTTGATCAACGGTTCAAACTTCATTTTGGAGAAGATTATCAGATGAAGATTGATTCTGCACCCGACAAAGGAACGACGGTTGAAATATACATAAATAGAATAGAAACTAGCTAACTCCCGGTCAATTCTGGGAGTTTTATGCGTAATTGAGAAAGCTTTCTAGTTTGTCTATCTTGCTAAAAACAAGAAAAAACGATATGATAGATAATGACAAAAGAGGTATCAAGTATGAAGGAAAAAGACATTCAAAGAGAAACAAGCCAGATTGTAGAAGATGTACTGGAAAAGGCCGATTTGAAGCAGGGATCTATCTTTGTTTTGGGCCTTTCTTCTAGTGAAGTGATAGGTGGTCAGATTGGCAAGGAATCCAGCCAAGAAATTGGCGAAATCATTGTGAAGACCATCCTAGATATCCTAGAGAAAAAAGGAATTCATCTAGCTGTTCAAGGCTGTGAACATGTCAATCGGGCTCTCGTTGTTGAACGTCAGGTTGCAGAGCAGTTTGGTCTGGAAATGGTCAGTGTCCTTCCTACTCTTCATGCAGGAGGTTCGGGTCAATTGGCAGCCTTCAAGTTTATGCAGGATCCAGTCGAGGTTGAATTTATCAAGGCTCATGCTGGATTGGATATCGGAGATACTGCAATTGGCATGCATGTTACGCATGTTCAGGTTCCGATTCGCCCTCTTTTGAGAGAGATTGGTCATGCCCACGTAACGGCGTTGGCTAGTCGCCCAAAATTAATTGGAGGTGCGCGTGCGCACTATCCGCAAGATTCTATTAGAAAGTCGTGAGAATGAAAAAAACAAAACAACAACTAGAAAAAATTACCAAATATTCGATTCGTAAGCTAACTGTTGGGGTAGGTCCTGTAGCTATCGGGGCCTTCCTTTTTGGTGCTGGTGCCTTTTCAGTAGATAAGGTGCAAGCCAATGAAGTCGGTGGTGCTCATAGTGTTCATTACCGTTATTTGGCGGAGCAGGAATTGACCGAGTCTGAAAAAGCCCTGATTCATCATGAAGTTCCAACAGAATTTCAAGATGATGATATTCTCTATGTGGTTTATCGCAAGAAGGAAGCTAACAGTCAACAACTTCCCTATACAGGAAGTAAGGAACTAGCCTTGGCAAGCCTTGGCTTGGCAACGGCCTCTCTAGCAGTCTTTTTGGTGTCTAAAAAAGGTCGCAAAGAGGTTCTAGGTGTTCTCTTGATTGGTTCTTTAGGAGCCAGCACCTTTGTACCTTATGGGACATTTGCGTTTGAAAATAAAGAATTGCTTTCTTATAACCAAACTATTTCAGCCTCTACACATGAAGGCTTGGCTGAAGGGATTATCCATATTGATGGTTATGAGTACATCGGCTACTTCAAGGAAGCAGAACTCCATCCATCAAAACCAGCTTCAGCTGAACAGCCTCAATTGCCAGTAGAAAATCAAAGTTCAAAAGAAATCGAGAAAACAGAAGTAGCCAAAGAAACACCTGCGGTTACTCCAGAGACTGTCATCGAAAAACCTGTAGTAGAGACTCCAGTTGCTCCCGCTGTTGAAGCAAAACCAGTTTCTGAGAAGCCTCAGGCTAGACAGGAAGAGAGCTTGGTAGAGATTCCTTTTGAAACGGTCACAAGCCCAGATACGAATCTAGCAGAAGGACAGACTCGTATCGTCACAGCCGGAGTAAAGGGTCAGCGTCGAATTGTAACCAAAGTTTCGGTGGTCAATGGTCAAGAAGTTAGAGAAGTCATCGAAGATCAAGTGGTTCAAAATCCTGTGTCGCAAGTCATTGCAGTCGGAACTAAGAAAGATGTTCAACCTGCTCCAACTCCAGTCCCACCTGCTGAACCAAGTCATCAAGTAGCTAAAGGAACCCAAGAGGAAGGCAAAGCAGGTCAATCCTTAACACACCCCGAATTGCCAGAGGCTACAGTAGAGTTTAAAGGCACTCAAGAGGAAGGCAAAGCAGGTCAGGCTCTAACGCAACCAACATTACCAGAGGCTAGGGTAGAGTCTAAAGGAACCCAAGAGGAAGGCAAAGCAGGTCAATCCTTAACACACCCCGAATTGCCAGAGGCTACAGTAGAGTTTAAAGGCACTCAAGAGGAAGGCAAAGCAGGTCAATCCTTAACACACCCCGAATTGCCAGAGGCTACAGTAGAGTTTAAAGGCACTCAAGAGGAAGGCAAAGCAGGCCAAGCTCTAACACACCCCGAATTGCCAGAGGCTACAGTAGAGTTTAAAGGCACTCAAGAGGAAGGCAAAGCAGGCCAAGCTCTAACACACCCCGAATTGCCAGAAGCTACAGTAGAGTCTAAAGGTACCCAAGAAGAAGGTAAGGAAGGTCAAGCTTTAACACACCCCGAATTGCCAGAAGCTCTAGTTGAAATGAAGGGTACCCAAGAAGAAGGTAAGGAAGGCCAAGCTCTAACACAAGCTGAATTACCAGAGTATAAAGAACCAGTTTCAACTAAGGGAACACAAGAAACAGGAAAAGAAGGCCAAGCTACAGAGCAATCAGCAAATCCAGAATATAAAGTAACAACTGGTACAGTTGAGAAGTCTACTGAAAGTGAACTAGATTTCACAACAGAAGTAGTTCTGGATGACACAAAATATGTGGGTGACGAAGTAGTTGAAACCCCTGGTTCTAAAGGTGTTCAAGTTACGAAAACAACTTACGAAACAGTGGAAGGTGTGGAAACAGACAAAGTCCTTTCTACAACTACAGAAGTAAAAACTCCTGCTGTTCCTAAAGTCGTTAAAAAAGGGACAAAACCAGTTGAAGGAACAGCAGTTGAAACAAGAGAAGAAGTCATTCCTTTTGCTACAAAAACAGAAGATGATGACACTTTAAAACGTGGAACAACTAAAGTTGCTCAAGAAGGTGTAGACGGTAAGAAACAAATTACTGAAACCTATAAAACGATTCGTGGAGAAAAAACAAACGATGCTCCAACAGTAGTAGAAAAAGTTATCCAAGAACCTCAAGATAAAATTATTAAGCAAGGCACAAAAGGGTTAGAAAAGCCAACATTACAATGGGCTAATGCTGAAAAAGATGTCTTGAAGAAGAGTGCCACAGCTAGTTATACATTGACTAAACCAGCTGGAGTAGAAATCAAATCAATCAAATTAGCGTTAAAAGATAAAGATGGACAACTTGTCAAAGAAGTAACGGTATCTGAAAATAATTTAAACGCTACTTTAGATAAATTGAAATATTATCAAGGTTACACCCTATCTACTACAATGGTTTATGATCGTGGAGAAGGTGAAGAAACTGAGAAATTAGAAGATAAACAAATTCAATTAGACCTTAAAAAAGTTGAAATCAAAAATATCAAAGAAACCAGCTTAATGAGTGTAGATGCTGAAGGAAACGAAACAGATAAGAGCTTATTAACTGAAAAGCCAACAGATGTTGCTCCGCTTTACTTACGAGTAACAACTCATGACAATAAAGTGACAAGACTTGCTGTTGATAAGATAGAAGAAGTGGTTAAAGATGGGGAAACTTTATATAAAGTTACTGCAACTGCGCCTGATTTAGTTCAGCATACAGATTCTTCGAAATTAGCTAACGAGTATGTTTATTATATAGCTAAACCAAAACCAAAAGTGGATAATGTTTACTATGATTTCGCTGAATTGGTTGAAGCTATTCAAAATAACCCAGAAGGTGAATATAAAATTGGACAAAGCTTAAATGCTACTAATATTAAACCAAATGGAAAATCTTATATTACTAAGAAATTTAAAGGTACGTTAACTAGTACTGATGGGAATAGGTTTGCTATTCATAACTTAAGCAATCCATTATTTGATGTTATTGAAAATTCTACAATTAAAGATTTAATTTTCTCTAACGTGAATATAAATAAACCAGGTACGGATCAAATAGCGACACTTGCAAAAGATGCTACAAATACGACAATTGAAAATGTTAAAATTACGGGTAGTATTGTTGGTGGTAATGATGTAGCTGGAGTTGTTAATAATTTAAATAATGGAAGCAAAATGAAAAATGTTTCTGTTATCGGAAAACTTCGCACAGAAGGTAAAAAAGGTTGGAGTATTTCTGGTTTAGTTAACAACCAAAGAAAAGCAAATATTGAAAAAGTTTATACAGATGTAGAAATCACTGGTGAAAGAGCTCGTGGTTCAGCTTTAGTTTCAACACTTGATAGGGGTATGGACCCAATGGATGTAAGAGCTAACGGACATATTAAAAAAGCTGTAGCAAAAGGGTCAATTAACTTGAAAAACAATGTAGAGACAGGTGGAGTTATTACTAAAAACTGGCCATACGGATTTTTAGAAGATGTTATTAGTTATGTAAAAGTAACTAACGCTGAAAAACTTTATGGTTCAGGTGATATTGGAGATGATGACTTTGGGTTCCCTTATTTAAGTAGAGTTGTCAGCGTAGCTGGGGAAGCTACTGGTAATGTGACAAGAAAAAATGCGGACAAACTTAAAGAAATCTCTAAAGAAGAAGCTGATAAAAGATTAGAAAGTTTCGATATTACATCTAAAGATTTTGAAGCTCCAACATTATTAGTAGATAAGTTAAATAATAATCTCCCAAAATCTGATACGTATAAAGAGATTCAAGATTATAATGCAGAACGTGAACTTGCTTACCGAAATGTGGAAAAACTTCAACCGTTCTACAACAAAGAATGGATTATCAATCAAGGAAATAAATTCCTGCTGGTTCTAAATTATTAACGACTGAAGTATTATCTGTAACTGGTATGAAAGATGGTCAATTCGTGACTGACTTATCAAGTGTTGATAAAATAATGATTCATTACGCTGATGGTACTAAAGAAGAAATGACGGTTGCTTCTAAGGATTCAAACGTAGCACAAGTTCGTGAATATAGTATTACAGGTCTAGATGGCATTGTTTACACACCAAATATGGTGGATAAGAATCGTGACAAACTAATTGCTGATGTGAAAGAAAAATTAGCAAGTGTCGAATTGATTTCACCTGAAGTGCGTGCATTAATGGACAAACGTAACAAACCAGCTGAGAATAGTGACAATCATAAGAACAATTACATTCGTAACTTGTTCCTTGAAGAAAGCTTTGAAGAAGTTCGAGGAAACCTTGATAAACTTGTGAAAGCTTTAGTTGAGAATGAAGACCACCAATTAAATGGTGACGAAGCTGCAATGAAAGCTCTTGTTAAGAAAGTAGACGAAAACAAAGCGAAAATTATGATGGGTCTTACTTATCTAAGTCGTTACTATGGATTTAAATACGACGAAAAATCAATGAAAGATCTTATGATGTTCAAACCTGACTTCTATGGTAAGAATGTAAATATCTTAGATTTCTTGATTAAGATCGGTTCTAGAGAAAATAACATTAAAGGTAACAGAACATTAGAAGCTTATCGAGAAACGATCGGTGGAACGATTGGTATTGGTGAGTTGAACGGTTTATTAAACTATAATATGCGTTTATTCACAAACGAAACTGATATTAACACCTGGTATAAGAAAGCTGTTTCACATACAAACTATGTCGTTGAGAAACAATCATCAAATCCATTGTTTGCGGACAAGAAATATCGTTTATATGAAAACTTAAACAATGGCGAACATAGCAAATATATCTTGCCACTTCTGACTACAAAGAAAGCTCATATGTTCTTGATTTCAACATACAATACACTAGCATTTAGTGCGTTTGAGAAATATGGTAAGAATACAGAAGCTGAACGTGAAGCATTCAAGAAAGAAATTGACTTACGTGCTCAAGAGCAAATCAACTACTTAGACTTCTGGTCTCGCTTGGCGGCTGATAATGTACGTAATCAGTTGTTGAAATCTGAAACATGGTTCCATCGGCTATCTGGGATAACCATGGTGCTCCAGGTGGATGGGTTGATAGAATGGGTCATACGAAGAATGGTGATTATGCTCCAATTCGTGAGTTCTATGGTCCAACTGGTAAATGGCATGGTGATAATGGTATGGGTGCGTATGCGTATATCTTTGATAGACCTCAAAACTCAGAAGCCGTGTACTATATCTGGTCAAGTATGATTAGTGATTTTGGTACATCAGCCTTTACTCATGAAACAACGCATATCAATGACCGTATGGCTTATTTAGGTGGTTGGGGACATCGTGAAGGTACAGACGTTGAAGCCTTTGCTCAAGGTATGTTACAATCGCCTGCGGTAACAAGTTCTAATGGTGATTATGGCGCATTGGGTCTAAATATGGCGTATGAGCGTAAAAATGATGGAAACCAATGGTATAACTACAATCCGAACTTGCTTGATAGTCGAGCTAAAATTGACCATTACATGAAGAACTATAACGAAGCGCTTATGATGCTCGACCATTTAGAAGCGGATGCCGTTATCGCGAAGAATGACGGAGATAACAATAAGTGGTTCAAGAAGATGGACAAGAAATGGCGTGAAAAAGCTGATCGAAATGGTTTAGTTGGACAACCACACCAATGGGATTTACTTCGTGACCTAAATGACGCGGAGAACAAGAAGAAATTGACAAGCATTGATGACCTTGTAGATGGTAATTACGTGACTAAGCATAATATGCCTGGAAATAAACATTATCGTGCTGAAGGTTTTGATACGGCATATCAAACTGTAAGTATGATGGCTGGAATTTACGGTGGTAATACAAGTCAAAGTGCTGTAGGTTCTATCTCGTTCAAACATAATACATTCCGTATGTGGGGTTACTTCGGATACTTGGATGGATTTGTCGGATATGCTTCTAACAAGTATAAACAAGAATCTAAAGCAGCTGGTAGACCAGGTCTTGGTGATGACTTCATCATTGAGAAAGTGTCTGGTGGTAAATTCCATACACTAGAAGAGTGGAAGAAAGAATGGTTCAAGGAAGTTAAAGCTAAAGGTGAAAAAGGTTTTGTTGAAATTGAAATCAATGGTGAGAAAATCTCAAACTATGCGGGACTTCAAGAGTTGTTCAACAAAGCTGTTGAAAATGACCTGAAAGCGGGTAATTCAAACCAAACAGTTGCACTCAAAGAAAAAGTTTACAAACAACTATTGCAGAAATCAGACGGATTTGCTGGAAATCTTTTTAAAGCATAGATTGTATTAAATAGATGAGTAAAAAGGTAGATTAAGTTTTTCTTGATCTGCCTTTTTATGCTATACTTAAGGTATGCACAGAAAAACAGTGATTGATTTTAGGGCTTTGGGGGAGAGATACACCTTTACCCAGCCGATTAAAGAGTTAAAAACGAGAGATGTATCAGAAGTGTCAGATTTGCTGGCACAAGTGGAAAGCTACCAAGAGCAAGGCTATTATGTGGTGGGCTATGTCAGCTATGAGGCTGCACCTGCTTTTGAGGAGAAATTAGCAGTTCATAAAGCTCCTTTACTGGCAGAGTATCTGCTATATTTTACAGTTCATGATAGGGTAGAAACTTCCCCTATTCCTCTGATTTATGACGAGGTTGATTTGCCTTCAAACTGGCAGGAAGTAACGTCTGCAGCAGACTATGAAAAGGCTATTGCCCAGATTCACCATCATTTGCGTCAGGGAGACACCTATCAGGTTAACTACACCGTCCAACTCAAGCAGGACTTAAGTGCCAATCCTTTTGTCATCTACAATCGTATGGTGGTAGAGCAGGAGGCGGGTTACAATGCTTATGTTGAACATGACGAGATGGCAGTGATTTCCATGAGCCCAGAGCTCTTTTTTGAGCAGAATGGCCGCGAGTTGACAACGCGACCAATGAAGGGAACGACTCAGCGTGGCATGACTGACCAAGAAGATCTTGAACAGTCTGGCTGGTTGGAGCAGGATCCTAAAAATCGGTCTGAAAATATGATGATCGTGGACCTATTGCGCAATGATATGAACCGTATTTCTGAAGTGGGCAGTGAGCATGTAGAACATCTTTGTCAAGTAGAGCAGTATTCGACTGTCTGGCAGATGACTTCGACCATCAAGAGTCAATTGCGAGAGGATGTTGATTTAGTTGCTATTTTTCGTTCACTCTTTCCTTGTGGTTCCATAACGGGTGCACCAAAAATTGCGACTATGGAAATCATTAAGGACTTGGAGCCACAACCGCGTGGAGTTTACTGCGGAACGATTGGTCTCTTGCTTCCAAATGGACGACGGATTTTTAATGTTGCCATTCGGACCATTCAACTGCATCAAGGGAAAGCCATCTATGGAGTTGGTGGAGGTATTACATGGGATAGTACTTGGGAATCTGAATACCGAGAGATTCATCAAAAGGCAGCAGTTCTCTATCGTAAACAAGCTCGTTTTCAGCTGATTACTACTGGAAAAATCAGTCAGAAGAACTTGTTGTTTGAAGAACAACATTTGGAAAGACTGAGAACAGCTAGTCGCTATTTTGCTTTTCCTTTTGATCTAGGAGACTTGAAACAAAGATAGAGGAAGAGTGTCAGTCTTGTGACATTGATCAAGATTACCGCTTGCGAATTTCTCTCAGTAAGTCTGGAGAGATAGAACTTAGTCGACAAATCTTAACACCTCTTAGTCTACATTTCTGCCAGGCAAAACTTTGCCTTCAGGAAGCGGATTTACAGAAAGCTTTTACCTACTTCAAAACGAGTTACCGACCGCATTTAAACCTAGGGGAACAAGAGATTATTTACCACAATAAGTCTGGAGAACTTCTTGAAACCTCTATCGGAAATTTGGTTCTGAAAATCGGTGGGAAACTCTACACGCCACCTATCCGACTTGGAATCTTGCCAGGAATTTATCGTCAGCATTTGCTGGAAACAGGACAGGCAGAAGAGAAAGTCTTGACCTTAAAAGACTTAGCTCAAGCAGAAGATATTTACGGCTGTAATGCAGTGAGAGGCTTGTATGAATTAAGCCTAGAGGGAAACTAGATGAAACTGGTATTTTTACACGGGTTAGGGCAGTCAGCAGAGAGTTGGAAAGAAGTTCGGAATCTACTGACAGATTATCCTTCTGAGGCTATCGAGTTATTTCCTTCTACAGTTAGCAACTATCAACAAGCCAAGGAACGAGTTTATCAGCATCTAGCTCAAGAGACAGAACCTTTTATTTTGGTTGGATTGTCTTTAGGTGCGGCCCTGGCACTAGAACTTTCCAGTTATGATTTACCAAATCTTCAAGGTTTAGTTTTGTCAGGTTGCCCTCTGAAATTAGCTGGAAATATCTTATTTAAAATCCAGTTGATGATTTTTAAACTACTTCCAAAAAGTTTTTTTGAAAAACGGGGAGCAAACAAAGCTCTTATGGTCGGAGTTTCTGAGGAATTGAAGACACTTGATTTAACGGATATATCAAGAACTTGTCCTTATCCAACCTTACTAATTTGTGGTAGCAAAGATAAACCGAATCTTAGTTCTATGAATGCTCTCCATAGATTGTTGACAAATTCGCAATTTCAGATCATCCCTGACGGCCCTCATGTTTTGAATAAGGAAAAACCAAAAGAGTTTGCTGGGACAGTCAAAGATTTTCTTGAATCGTTAAAATAAGTTTGATAAAATACTATTGAAATCGATAACATAATTATGGGAGAAAGAAATGAACAAACGTCTATTTTTTTAAAAAAATGAGTCTAGCTAGCTTGCCAGTTTTAGCCTTGTTTTCACAACCTGTGTTAGCAGAAGAAAATATTCATTTTTCTAGTTGTAAGGAAGCTTGGGCGAATGGATACGCGGATATCCATGAGGGAGAATCAGGATATTCTGCCAAGTTAGACCGAGATCATGATGGTGTGGCGTGTGAATTGAAAAAAATGCCCCAAAAGGTGCTTTCAAAGCAAAAGCAATCAACTGCGGCTCAAAAATAATACAAGTTCAGCAACAGCAAGTGGCTGGGTTAAGCAGGATGGTGCTTGGTACTACTTTGATGAAAATGGAAATCCAGTAAAAAAATGCTTGGAAGGGAAGTTATTACCTGAAAGTAGACGGAAAAATGGCCCAGAGCGAATGGATTTACGATGATTCTTATCAAGCTTGGTATTATTTGAAATCAGATGGATCTTATGCAAAGAATGCATGGCAAGGAGTGTACTACCTTAAATCAAACGGTCAAATGGCACAAGGTGAATGGGTTTATGATGCTTCTTACCAAGCCTGGTATTACTTGAAATCAGATGGTTCTTATGCTCGCAATGCATGGCAAGGAAATTATTATTTGAAATCAGATGGCAAAATGGCAAAGAACGAGCGAGTTGATGGCGGACGTTACTATGTAGATGCTTCAGGTCTCTGGAAACCATAAGTCAGAATAAAATCCAGAAAGTTAATGCAAACCTTTGCATAAGTAACTAAATTTTGTTATACTAGTACTGTAAGCATTTTCAATTACTACAAAATGAAAAAGGAGAATATGATGAGTCAAAAGATTATTGGGATTGACCTTGGTGGAACTTCTATCAAATTTGCAATCTTGACAACAGCAGGAGAAATCCAAGAAAAATGGTCTATCAAGACCAACATTTTGGATGAGGGAAGTCATATCGTAGATGATATGATTGAGTCTATTCAACACCGTTTGGACTTGCTTGGATTGGTAGCAGCGGACTTCCAAGGTATTGGAATGGGATCACCAGGTGTGGTTGACCGTGAAAAAGGAACTGTTATTGGTGCCTACAACCTCAACTGGAAAACTCTTCAACCAATTAAAGAGAAAATTGAAAAAGCCTTGGGTATTCCATTCTTCATCGATAATGATGCCAACGTAGCAGCTCTTGGTGAGCGCTGGATGGGTGCTGGTGATAACCAACCAGATGTTGTCTTTATGACACTTGGTACTGGTGTTGGTGGCGGTATTGTCGCAGAAGGAAAATTGCTTCACGGTGTGGCTGGTGCAGCAGGTGAGCTTGGCCATATCACTGTTGACTTTGATCAACCAATCGCATGTACTTGCGGTAAGAAAGGTTGCCTTGAGACAGTTGCTTCTGCAACAGGTATTGTCAACTTGACTCGTCGCTATGCCGATGAATACGAAGGCGATGCAGCCTTGAAACGCTTGATTGACAACGGAGAAGAAGTAACTGCTAAGACTGTCTTTGATCTTGCAAAAGAAGGAGACGACCTTGCTTGATAGTTTACCGTAACTTCTCACGTTACTTGGGAATCGCTTGTGCCAACATTGGTTCAATCCTCAACCCGTCAACAATCGTCATCGGTGGTGGGGTGTCAGCTGCAGGAGAATTCCTTCTACAAGGTATTCAAAAAGTCTACGACGAAAATAGCTTCCCACAAGTACGCACATCAACAAAATTGGCTCTTGCAACTCTAGGAAACGATGCTGGAGTTATTGGAGCAGCATCACTTGTATTGCAATAAAATAATAAAAGGGGAAAAATGCTAACCTAGAGTTAGTAATGTTCCTCTTTTCTTTTTTATGCTATACTAGTTAGGACAATGAATGAGGTGAAATGAAATGACCAAAGCAGATACGATTTTTAAAGAAAATATTGAACGCATTCTAAAGGAAGGTGTTTTCTCAGAACAGGCTCGTCCCAAGTACAAGGATGGGACTGTTGCCAACTCTAAGTATGTAACGGGTGCTTTTGCCGAGTATGACTTGGCCAAGGGAGAATTCCCCATCACGACCTTGCGTCCCATTGCCATCAAATCCGCTATCAAAGAAGTGCTCTGGATTTACCAAGACCAGTCCAATAGCCTAGACGTGCTCAATGACAAGTACAATGTTCACTACTGGAATGACTGGGAAGTTGGAGATACAGGAACCATCGGTGAGCGCTATGGTGCTGTTGTTAAGAAACACGACATCATCAATAAGCTTCTCAAGCAGTTGGAAGCCAACCCTTGGAATCGCCGCAATATCATTTCGCTCTGGGATTACCAAGCTTTCGAAGAAACAGAAGGGCTGCTCCCATGCGCCTTTCAGACCATGTTTGATGTCCGTCGTGTAGATGGAGAAATCTATCTGGATGCGACCTTGACCCAGCGTTCGAATGACATGCTGGTGGCTCACCATATCAATGCGATGCAGTACGTAGCTCTTCAAATGATGATTGCCAAGCATTTTGGCTGGAAGGTTGGGAAGTTCTTCTACTTCATCAACAACCTCCATATCTATGACAATCAATTTGAACAAGCTCAGGAATTGCTTCGTCGGGAGCCGTCAAACTGCCAACCACGTTTGGTTTTGAATGTGCCAGATGGGACTAATTTCTTTGATATTAAAGCAGAAGACTTTGAGTTGGTGGATTATGACCCTGTCAAGCCACAGTTGAAGTTTGACCTAGCTATTTAAAAGAATAGAAAAAAGAAGTTGAGACAATGAATCCCAACTTCTTTTGTTTCTTAACGTGATACGCGGCGACGAGCTGCTTTTTTACGGTTTTCTTCGATGAAAGCTGCTTTTTGCTCTTCTGGTTCGATTACTTTCTTTTTAAATGCGTATACTGCACCTGCGACTGCAGCGACAGTTCCTGCGACACCTGTTACAAGACCTTTAGCGAATCCTTTAGCCATGAGTCTTCCTCCTTTATATTCTATATCAGCCAGCCTCCTCAAGAGGTCACATTTTTCTGACTGACCTTTTTATGTTATAATAATAGTAACGAAAAAATGGGAATTTTTCAAGGAAAAAAGATGAAAACAAAAATAATTGTGATTGTTGGACCGACTGCAGTTGGAAAGACAGCCCTTGCCATTGAAGTGGCCGAGCGTTTTAATGGCGAAGTGGTTAGTGGAGATAGCCAGCAAGTCTATCGAGGACTTGATATTGGGACGGCTAAGGCTAGTCCAGAAGAGCAGGCAACTGTTCCTCATCATTTAATCGATGTTAGAGAGATAACCGAGTCTTACTCGGCTTTTGATTTTGTTTCAGAAGCTAAGATGGCTATTGAGGATATTCACAGTCGTGGTAAGCTAGCCATTATTGCTGGTGGGACTGGACTGTATATCCAGAGCTTGCTTGAAGGTTACCACCTAGGTGGGGAGACTCCCCATGAAGAGATTTTAGCTTATCGAGCTAGTTTGGAGCCTTATACAGATGAGGAACTAGCTCATCTTGTGGACCAAGCAGGCCTTGAGATTCCCCAGTTTAATCGTCGTCGTGCTATGCGTGCCTTGGAGATTGCCCATTTTGGTCAGGATTTGGAAAATCAAGAGACCTTGTACGAACCACTGATTATCTGCTTGGATGATGAGCGCAGTCAATTATATGAACGAATCAATCACCGAGTGGACCTGATGTTTGAAGCTGGACTTCTAGACGAAGCCAAGTGGTTGTTTGACCATTATCCAGATGTCCAGGCTGCTAAAGGAATTGGCTATAAGGAACTCTTTCCATATTTCCGTGGAGAGCAGACTTTGGAGGAGGCTAGTGAGAGTCTCAAACAGGCTACTCGTCGTTTTGCTAAGCGTCAGTTGACCTGGTTCCGTAATCGCATGCAGGTCACCTTTTATCAGATTGGAGAGTCTGGTGTGCAAGACCGCATTTTAAGCCAGATAGAGGAGTTTTTAGATGATTGAAACGGAGAAAAAAGAGGAACGCGTTCTGCTTATCGGTGTGGAATTGCAGGGCATGGACAATTTTGACCTCTCTATGGAAGAATTGGCCAGTCTAGCCAAGACAGCTGGAGCGGTCGTTGTCGATAGCTACAGACAAAAACGTGAAAGTATGATTCTAAGACCTTCGTCGGTTCTGGTAAGTTGGAAGAAATTGCGCTCATGGTGGATGCAGAAGAGATTACCACTGTTATTGTCAACAACCGCTTGACTCCACGGCAAAATGTCAATCTAGAAGAAGTTCTGGGTGTCAAGGTCATTGACCGTATGCAGTTGATTCTAGATATCTTTGCTATGCGGGCTCGAAGTCATGAGGGCAAACTCCAAGTCCACCTTGCCCAGCTCAAGTATCTCTTGCCTCGCTTGGTTGGTCAGGGGATTATGCTTAGTCGTCAGGCAGGGGGAATTGGTTCCCGTGGACCTGGTGAAAGCCAGCTGGAGCTGAATCGTCGTAGCGTTCGCAACCAAATCACGGATATCGAGCGTCAGCTTAAGGTCGTTGAGAAAAATAGGGCGACAGTCAGAGAAAAACGTTTGGAGTCAAGCACCTTTAAGATTGGTTTGATTGGTTATACCAATGCTGGGAAGTCAACTATCATGAATACCTTGACAAGTAAGACTCAGTATGAAGCAGACGAGCTATTTGCGACTCTAGATGCGACGACTAAGAGTATCCATCTGGGAGGCAATCTCCAAGTAACTTTGACAGATACCGTTGGCTTTATCCAAGATTTGCCGACAGAGTTGGTGTCTAGTTTCAAGTCAACCTTGGAAGAAAGCAAGCATGTGGATCTTCTGGTTCATGTTATTGATGCCAGCAATCCTTACCATGAGGAGCATGAAAAAACAGTTCTGTCCATCATGAAAGACCTGGACATGGAGGATATTCCTCGTCTGACACTTTATAATAAAGCGGATTTGGTGGAGGATTTCACGCCTACCCAAACGCCTTATTCCCTCATTTCTGCCAAGTCTGAGGATAGTCGTGAGAATTTGCAGGCTTTGTTTTTAGAGAAAATCAAGGATATTTTTGAATCTTTTACCCTGCGCGTGCCTTTTTCAAAGTCCTACAAGATTCATGATTTAGAAAGTGTTGCGATTCTGGAAGAACGTGATTATCAGGAGGACGGCGAAGTGATTACAGGCTACATTTCCGAGAAAAATAAATGGAGGTTAGAAGAATTTTATGACTGATATCAAAACATTAGCTCTAAAATATGGGGGCTATACAAGTCTGGACAAGGTCTATCTGGATCAGCTTTTAGCGGGTAAAACAGAGCAGGAGCAGTTGGCACTTATTACACCTCCGCCCAGCGTTGTCAATGCTTATTTTGCAGAACTCTACCAGAAAAAGAGTCCTGAGGCAGCGACAGCTTACTTTGCGGAAGTCAGTCAGGAACTGAATCTCTACAATATTGAACCTAGTTTTACCATAGAAAACAAGCCCTTTGTTCGGCTTAATCTGTCTGGCAAATCCTTTGGTTTCTGCTATGAGAGTGAGGGTCTTGGTCGGATTTTTTCTGAAAATGAGGAAGTAATCTTGGATGACTTGCTTTTTGAAATTGCGCAAATTTTCCCCCATCAACTAGTCTTTGAAGAGTCTGGAAAGATTTACATGAAGACTGTTGGGGACGAGGAAGTTGTTAGCGTGGAAAGTCTCACAGCTTTGACTGATTTGGAAAGTTTGGCTGACGGTCGTAAGCGTCTCAAAGGCTACAGCCAAGATGATTTATTACAAGAAGCTACTGCTTTTTCTGGCAAGCGCTATTTCCGATCGGAAAACCGCACAGCCATGTTATATATTGATTAATTAGAAAGTATCGAATGGATATTCAATTTTTAGGAACGGGGGCTGGCCAGCCCTCTAAAGCCCGCAATGTCTCTAGTCTCGCCCTGAAACTCTTGGACGAGATTAACGAAGTCTGGCTCTTTGACTGTGGAGAAGGTACGCAAAATCGCATCCTGGAAACCACAATTCGACCACGTAAGGTCAGCAAAATCTTTATTACCCACCTACATGGAGACCACATTTGGCCTGCCAGGTTTCCTTTCTAGCCGTGCCTTTCAAGCCAATGAAGAGCAGACAGATTTAGAAATCTATGGACCGCAAGGGATCAAATCATTTGTCTTAACCAGCCTTCGTGTGTCGGGTTCTCGTTTGCCTTATCGCATTCATTTCCATGAGTTTGACCAAGATTCTTTAGGAAAAATCCTTGAGACCGATAAATTCACGGTGTATGCAGAAGAGCTGGACCACACTATTTTCTGTGTTGGTTATCGTGTTATCCAAAAGGATCTAGAAGGAACTTTAGATGCTGAAAAACTTAAGGCTGCGGGTGTCCCATTTGGCCCACTTTTTGGAAAAATTAAAAACGGTCAGGACGTTATTCTTGAAGACGGTACTGAAATCAAGGCAGCAGACTATATCTCAGCTCCCCGTCCAGGTAAGATTATCACCATTCTGGGTGACACCCGCAAAACTAGTGCTAGTGTGCGTCTGGCTGTCAATGCTGATGTCCTGGTTCATGAATCGACTTATGGCAAGGGCGATGAAATAATTGCTCGTAACCATGGTCACTCTACTAACATGCAAGCCGCACAAGTAGCGGTAGAAGCAGGAGCCAAACGCCTCCTACTCAACCACATCAGTGCTCGTTTTCTCTCAAAAGATATCAGCAAACTCAAGAAAGACGCTGCTAGTGTCTTTGAAAATGTCCATGTGGTCAAAGACTTGGAAGATGTGGAAATCTAAAAGATTGGGAAAGGATAAGTATGCCTACTATTCTCATTACAGGAGCTAGCGGTGGTTTAGCCCAAGAAATGATCAAACTCCTGCCAAATGACCAACTCATCTTGCTTGGTAGAAATAAGGAAAAATTAGCCCAACTCTACGGCAACCATCCTCATGCAGAATGGATTGAAATCGATATTACCGATGATTCAGCCTTAGAAACTCTGGTAACAGATCTCTATTTTCGCTATGGCAAGATTGATGTCTTGATAAACAATGCTGGTTACGGGATCTTTGAGGAATTTGACCAGATTTCCGATAAAGATATTCATCAGATGTTCGAGGTCAATACCTTTGCCCTAATGAATCTGTCTCGTCGCCTTGCGGCTCGAATGAAGGAAAGTCGAAAAGGCCATATCATCAATATCGTCAGCATGGCAGGTTTGATCGCTACTGGCAAGTCTAGTCTTTATTCAGCGACCAAGTTTGCGGCTATTGGTTTTTCAAATGCTCTGCGTCTCGAACTCATGCATCATGGTGTTTACGTAACGACGGTCAATCCAGGACCAATCCGTACAGGATTTTTTGACCAGGCTGATCCAGATGGCACCTATCTCAAATCGGTTGACCGCTTCCTGCTAGAGCCAGATGAAGTGGCTAAAAAGATTGTTAAGTGTATAGGAAAAAACAAACGAGACCTCAATCTTCCAGTCTTGTTGAACTTGGTCCACAAATTTTATACCCTCTTTCCCAAGCTAGCTGACAAGTTGGCAGGGGAGACTTTTAATTATAAATAAAAAAAGTTGTTCCTAAAATGGAGCAACTTTTTTTGACGATTAGAATAAATCAATTCCAGTCTTATTTAATGCGTGGCAGTGATAGGTGAAGGCGTTAATAAAATTAGAGTAGTATTGCTGATCAATAAATTTTGCGCTTTGAAGATAATTAAATAGATTTTTGGCTAGGGGAATAGCTTCAGGTTTGTTCCATCTAAATTGATTGTAAACATGTTCAACTTCTAGAAACATGAGGGGAATAGCTAGATAGCCTCGTTCGAAGGTCTGAAGTGATTTAATTTTTTTAATAATATCGTCAGCCTTTTGATAGTAACCCAGTTCAGAGAAGTATTTTGCGGAGAAAGTGAGAGCATTTAAATGCGGATGTAGGTGTCAGTATTGGCACTTTCTTTGTACATAAGTAGTAATTGTTTGCTCATATGATCAATAAGTTCCATCGGACAATGATTGACAATGACGCGATAAATTTCAAGTTCGATACTATTAAAGACATCCGATTTCATTAAATGATTGATAATGTTTTGAATTCTGGCAACAGTTTCAGGACTTTTTGATATGGTTGGATAATGTCTTAATTTAATAGATTTGAAAATCATCTCTGCTTGAAGTGGGTTGTCTTTTAGATAGACATCAAATAATTTTTCGTATTCTTCAATATAAGTGAGGATATCTTCTTCATGGACCACATGCTTACCAAATTCTATAGCTGGTAATTCTAAGCAGTCTCCACCTTTATTTGCATAGGCGAGAACAAAATCATTCCATTCAACTCCGATAACAATTAACAGTTTGGCAAAGTTTTCAAGTGAAATTCCTTTATCTCCTTTTTCAAATTGACTTAGGAACTGTGGTGATACGATATCTGAGGCGGCTTCCTTTAGGCTGAGGCCTCGTGCTTCGCGCAGGTACTTAAATGTAGCTCCAAATGGATATAGGTTTTCCATAAATAGTCTCCTTACATACTTCTAAGACTATTATACAAAAATTTAGAGAAAAAATAGAGAAAAGAAAACTATAGTTACAAAATATTAGAATTCTATGCTATTTTTTATTTTTGTGAACAAGATTGAAACTATAGTTTAGTTTGCGAAAAAATAGATAGGTAGGGTCTAATAAGCTGTATAAACACAAAAAGGAATAAATTCCTTATAGTAGAGTTAACACCTCTTACTATAAGAGATTTATTCCTAATGTGGTCATGAATAGTTTTTGAGAATAGAGGAAAAGATTTGATGAACCAAACTCAAATGACTTATTAATACAATGAGTAACGGTGGGCAATATCTACGATATTATCAGCTATAAGGTCTGCGGTTAAATGAGAACCTCCATTATCTAGCTCTTCAAACCAATTTTTCAATACAACATTTGTAACAGGAGAAACAGTATCAGGAGCAATATGATAATTATTCCTTAAAAACTGTTCTACTTCAGCTCTTAGAGTTTGTTTTTCATTTGACAAAATCATATCGTTTCCTCCTTAACTAGGGTTAGTCTATCTGCAATTCTTTGATCACATATACACAATTGCGTACCATTCTGATATTTTCCCAAAAGAATTTTAGCGGTTTGTTCTAAGGTATTAAACCCTTGGAAATAATTATCTAAAGTTTCTTTCAATCGTGTAACTTGACCATCAAGAACTGGACCAAATACTGCTGAAAAATGATGAATATTAATTCCAGATTTAGCATCTAACTCCAATCTATTTTTATAAACAAACTGAAAGTATTCTTTGTCAATTTCAAAAATTTTAGTTTCAGAATTATCAAGTTCTTGAAATTGATAACTTAGAACAACCGATTTTACATTCGGATTAAAAGGAATTTCATCTTTTGTTTTCCGCTGAGCCCATTTAATTGCTTGGCTGGGCTTAGATGTCACATAAAATCCTATACCAAAATCACAGTTACGTTTACTATGATAGACATCTATTCCATCTTTTAAAGAAGCAACTTGAGTAGATGTTGTTCCGTGATACCAAATTTTTGTACTGCTAAACTCCTTATTAAAGTTTAACTCTTCCATAAAATAATTATAGCATTTTTCTAGGATTTACGCACCTACTACCTGTTTCAATTCTAGTTTAGATAAGTTAACTACTTTAAAAATCCTTCTAAAAACTATTATACAAAAATTTTTAAAGAAAAATACTGTAAAAAAAGTAAACTATAGTTACAAAATATTAGAATTCTATGCTAATTTTTTTATTTTTAAAAAAATTATATTGAAACTATAGTTTAAATGTCGAAAAAAATTAAATATCTATTATGGTATGATAAGGGAAAGAATAGCTAACAAAGCCGGCTTGTTATACTAGTATAACAAGGATTGACTTACCACTCAATCCTATTCTATCAGCCATCAAAGGAGAAAATGATGAAAAAACTACAAACCCTCACAACCTCAACCGCTATTGCGCTTGCGTCTGTTGGTGTGCCTGCATTTGCTCAAGAAGCAACTACTGCAACAGCAGTTGATGCAACTGCTGTAAATGAACCAGCTCTTGTTTCTAAACCTGTAGCTGATGCAAAACCAGAAGTGAAGAAATCTTCTGATGTCAAGCCTGCTCTTGATGCTCAAGCGTCTACTGTTAAGCAAGTTGAAACTGAAAGTGAAACAGCAAAAGCTGAAGCTACTTCCGCTAACCAAGCTGTTACAACTACTGAAACTGCTTTGACAAGCGCTAAAGAGGACTTGAAGTCTGCGGAAGCTGTTAAAGCCAATGCTACAGAAGAAAATATCACTGCTACAAAAGCTAAACAAGACGCTAATGTAAAAGCTCAAGAAGCCAATCAAAAAGCAACTGAAGCATCTACTAAAGCGATTAAAGTCCAAACTGAAACTGTAGCAAGTGAAACAGCTAACGTTGCCAGCGCAACAAGTAAGAAAGCTGAAGCTGATAAAACAGTAACCGCTAAAGAAGCAAATGTAAAATCAGCTGAAGACGCGCTAAATGGTTCAGGACTTGGTGAAGCTAAAGCCTCTCTTGCCCAAGCTGAAAAAGATATTGAACAAGCAAATGCGAATATCTCAAGCGCAACAACAGCTGTCGAAACTGCTAAGAAAGCAGATAGCAACCGCGCAGACGCCATCAAACAAGCTACAAACAATGTGAATGTCAAAAATGACGCATTGAAATTAGCTAAAGAAATGATGGACGCCGACCAAAATAAAGTGGATTCTATCCAAACAAAAGCAGATGCTACAGCGTCTAAAGAAAAAGAAGCGCAAACTGCATTGGATGCGGAAAAAGCTCGCTCTGGTGAAGCTGTCATTCATATGGGAAATCCAGTTCACCATTTGACAGATGAAGAAAAAGCTTATTATGGTCTTGATAAAAACGATATTACATTTAAAGATGCTTCAAGCTATTATATCCGTAATCGTTATAAAAACGATGGTAAAGCAGATGAATTAATGTTGACAATGGGAGCAAAAATGCATAAAGCTCTTACCGTTGACTTCAATAAGAATGATGATAAACGCAACATCAACATTGACAATTTAACAGATAAAGAAATTGCTGAAATTAGTGATTTTTATGCTAAATTGGTAAATACTTTACAAGAAAAAATGGGATATTCAGAAAAATACCGAGCTTATGCTGCCCAAGATACTCTTGAACACAGTAAACAAAAAGCTAAAGCTTATGAAGCTCGTGGAACTGACCCTGCTGTAGCTGGTCACATCAATAGAAACACTGATCCTGAAAACATGGCATTCATCTATAAAAGTGATCAAATTTCAACAATGCTTGATTTGAAATATGCTGTGTTAGATGCTTTTAAAGAATATTCATTCTTAGATGATGAATCAAATTGGGGACACGCCGCTAACAACCTAAACGGTGGTGGTGTTGCAATGACCGTTGCTAACATCAATGGTAAACGTTGGTTTGTCAATTCATTTGGTAGCGATGGTAAACACAAAATTAACCTTAATCAAGACCTTGCCCAACTTGAAGCAAAACTAGCTGAAGCACAAAAACAAAACAGTCAAGCTCAAACTGCTCTTACAAATGCTAAAGCAGAATTGGCAGAAGTTTCACGCAAATATGCTTCTGCACTTGAAGCTAAAACAGACGCTGAAAAAGAATTGGCAAGCAAATCAGAAACACCACTTCAAACAGAAGTTGCTGAAAAGAACTTACAATTGGCAAATCTTGCTTTGAAAAAAATGCACAAGAACGTAAAAGCAACTGCTGAAACAGCTGTTGAAAAACTTCTCAAGAAGCCAAGCAGAAAAAGAAACTGCTCTTGAAACAGCTAAAGTTGAACTAGCTACAGCCAAAAACTGCTCAAAAAGATGCTGAAACTGCTCTTACAAATGCGCAAGCAAAATTACAAGCAGAAGAAAACAAGTTGACTGCTCTTCAAGATGAACAAGCGAAGCTCCATGCAGAAAAAAAGACCAATTGGTGTCAGATGCGAAAGCAATTGCAACAGAATTGAGTGCTTATCTAAACGCAGATAAGAATCTTGCAGATGCGCAAGCAAAAAGTAGCTGATTTAGAAACAAAAATTGACTCAAGCAAAATCTGCTGCAAAAATTGGCACAAGATAAATTGGATACCGTTACAGCTAAATTGCAAGCTGAACAAGCTAAATTAGCTAAAAATTCAAGAAGAGTTTGATGAGTTAGTTAAGGCTGAAAGCAAGGACGACTACAATTTATCAGGTTGGTATCTGGAGTATCTTGCAGGGAAACAAGCGGATAAGAAAAACAGATACAGAAATCAAGAAAGTAGAAGACTCAAAAGTTTCACAAGCTGGCAACTGGATTGAGTCAGCTGATCGCTGGTGGTACAAACATGCTGATGGTTCGTACACAACCAACGGTTGGGAACAAATCAAGGGTACATGGTACTACTTTGACCACGCAGGTTGGATGCAAACTGGCTGGGTCAAAACTGGTGGCACATGGTATTACTTGAACAACTCAGGCTCAATGGCTACAGGTTGGATCAAAGATAATGGCACATGGTATTACTTGAACAAGTCAGGTTCACTGGCTACAGGTTGGGTTAAAGATAATGGCTCATGGTACTATCTTGACAAGTCAGGTGCTATGAAAACAGGCTGGTTTACAGTTTCTGGTAAATGGTACTATGCCTATAGTTCAGGAGCTTTAGCAGTAAACACCACTACACCAGATGGCTATGAGGTCAATGCCAACGGTGAGTGGGTAGGATAAGGATGAGGTGCTGTGGTGGTCATTTAATTTTAAATACATCACAGAAAACTCATCAATATATGAAAAATAGAGATTCTATTCTCAGTTTTTGATTTCTTATTTTATTAAAACGGTAAAAGTATAGGGTGTAAATAAATTATAAGTTTAAATGATTGACTTAAGATGAGGAAAAAATAGCATGGTAAAAAAGAAGAAAGCTGAATTTAAGGTTGTTGTAAAGGGGAATTTTGTTTCAGATGATTTTAAGAAAGAAATTGAATATCATCAAAAAGCTTCAGGGGAGATGTGTAAGGATGTCTTGGAGTATAGAAACCAAACTTTAATTCTTTCAGGGAATAGAACGAATCGGATAGACCTTGAAGATGACTTTTTTACAGTTAAGAGTAATTACTATCGTGGTATTGTAAAAGGACTTTTATATATTTATTTTACTGGAGAAATTTTGAGTATTGACTCTATCACATTTATAACTGACGAGGAGAAAGACATCCCTTTTGAACAAAGAAACTTATTTGCTAAGGAAGATAGAGAACATTCTATTAGCACTGAATTATTAGATAAAATGTTTCTTTATAATGAGCAGGGAGATGTGTTGACACGTATCCTAATGAATATTGTTCTTGCTAAAGCGAATAAAGAAAGAAAGTTAGAAAATATTTGGCGTGCATTTAATGCTCTATATGATTGGAAATGTGTTACAAATAAATCGGAAAAAGAACGAATAAATGCTATTCTAGCTTATATTAAAGATGCAGATAATTTTCATTTTAAGAAAACTATAAAAGAAATTAAAAAAATTATTGCAGATAGACAGCAGTTCAGTAGACAGGCACGTGTATTTATTGAAGGAATTAATTTTTCAGATAGGAACTATAGCGGTGATTTAGATAGATTTAAAGATAGATATATAAACTTACAATATTCTGATCCCATATTACGTAAAAAAATTAAAGAGATGTTTAAATATTATATTGAAAGTCATAGTGAAGATTTTTGATAAAGGGACAAAAATTGTATGAGAATTTAAAGAAAGAATGGAATAATCAGTCTGAAATAGCTACTCCTACAGATTTCATCAAATATTTTTGTTTGGTTTGTCTATCATTTTAGAAATAAAGATTTTCATGGAGAATATTGGCCAACAAATTTTTTTAATTGAAAAACATTCCACATAAGGAACTGAATGATTATGCGGATTCTCTGGAATTATTAGTTATTGATCTGATAACTTATAAAGGATTTTTTTAGATTAATTTTTCATTTCTATTTTTATAACCTATACTATAGTTACAAAATAATATTATCATTTAAATTTCATGAGTATAAAAATTAATTTGATTCATGTTTAGAGTAAAAAAACCTCAAGAACTAGGGTTGAAAAACTGGTTCTTGAGGTTTTTAGATTATTCGATTTAGAGTGATTCTCATACTCAATGAAAAATCAAAGAGCAAACTAGGAAGCTAGCCGCAGGCTGTACTTGAGTACGGTAAGGCGACGCTGACGTGGTTTGAAGAGATTTTTCGAAGAGTA
>BNJT01002582.1_pt1 | contig 29649 bp, 34 predicted proteins | sample 8540491 | NCBI WGS metagenome assembly BNJT01 (sample SAMD00202455, study PRJDB9452) | human saliva metagenome | host: Homo sapiens | reverse complement strand
ATTCACCTAATCTAATTACCTTATCACAAATTGATAATGTTGATTTATTGTGTGAAATTATTATTGTTATCTTATCTTTTTTTACTTTCTTCTAAAGCTTTTTAGCACTTCAATTTCACTGAAGATATCGATGTTTGCTGTTGCTTCGTCAAGAATCAGAAGTTTACTATCATTGTAGAATGAACGCGCTACTGATAAACGTTGTTTTTTTGACCTGAACTTATGTTCGAACTTCTCTCACCAACGATTTCATTTTCTCGACGTTTCAAGTTATCCACAAAAAGCTCTTAAATTTGGTTTTTTTCTTAATGATGCATCCAATTCTTCTTTATCTAAATCTTTCTCGAAGAATGTGATGTTATCTTTAATTTTTCGCATTGAATAGAGTAACTATCTTGCAGAATTATCGAGCTGTTTTTCTCTAAAGTAGCGGTTATCTATATCTCTTAGCTCAACACCATCGATAGTGATATTACCTTCCATGTTTTTCATCTGAGATGAATTTCATAATAAGTTTCGCTATTGTAGATTTACCACATCCACTAGGTCCACTTAATCCGATAATCTCGCCTTTTTTTCACATCGAAGCTTAGATTATCCACTACAGTATTATCAGCGTATCGATATGTTAAATTATCAACTTTAAGTTCATTAAAAATCAACAACTACTCCACTATTTTCCCGCTTCTTCCGGCGTATTCATAAGCTCTAAAAAAATCTCTTTCCACTAGCCATCGTCTGACTTAATGTTGAAGCTAGATTTCCCCATGTATAAAAATAGGAATAAACGATACGATAAACATCGCAACTAATGAAACAGTTACGAACTGACTATCAAGTGAAGATGCCACATAGATAAAATGCCAACACTCCCGATATTATAAGTTACAACATTTAGAGTATTTCAAATCTACTAAAAATTTATTTTTTTAAGATATGAACTTCTTGTCAGTTCTTCAGTTTCCATATCGATATTACGTTTTGCTTCATCGATTTTTTTCCATATTGTAATGTTTCAAAAATTCCGTAAGCTTCTTCTGATGAATTGTTGTTTACTTGAGTTAGTTTACGGCGATAATTTTTCACCAACATCTTGTCCCCAACATTTCTAAAACTTAACGGATACACAAGTCCGATTACAATATAAATTATTAAACGCTACTAATGCTAGTTTCACACTAAAGAATAATAAGAAGAAACTAACTACTAAACTTTGTACGATATAAATCATAAACGGTGTTATCGTATGCGCATAGAAAACTTCTAATAATTCAATATCAGTAGTAATCATCGTCATATAATCACCAGATGTGTTTTTCGTAAAACTATCGACAGATATACGTTTGAATTTCTCTAAAACTTTAACACGTAAGGCATGTAATACTTTGAACGCTACGTAGTGATTTAAAAGTTGCTCAGTATAACTGAATAGCCCTTTTAATACAGCTAAAGCAAAAATCACGATAAATAAAATCGCAGCTATTGTCGTTATTTTTGTTAAAAAGAATAACGAGATGAAGTAGGTAAATACGACAAGTGTTAGGTGGCCTAAACTTCCGAATAAAGTCGCTCTAAGCAATGGACGTTTAAAACTCTTGAGCAATAGCTAAACAGTTGTTTTTAATTCTCTTAATGATGTCATTACTCTACCTCCTTAGCTAAAAATTTTGATTTCAGTTGTTGTTGATCTGTGAACAATCTTCTATACAGTGAATTTTCTTCAATCAGCTCATCATGTGTTCCTTCTTCGATAATTTTCTTATCTTTTAGAACATAGATATTATCTGCATTTGTTATAGTCTCTAAATCGTGAGAAATAACGATAATAATTTTTCCTTCTTTAATTGAATCAAAGGCATTAAGCACGATTTCTTTACTGTAATCATCAATATTCGATACAGCTTCGTCAAGTATATATAAGTAAGAATCTTTTAAAATTGCTTTTTGCTGCAAGTAGTCTTTGTTTTTGACCACCCTGAAAGATTCGCAGCACCTATCGCAAGTTCATAATCTAGACCACCGTGTTCTTCCACGAAATCTTTAAGATTAACTTTTTCTAAAGCATTGTACATTTCTTCTTCAGTTATATTTTTACGAACACTTAAATGCTCTCTTACAGTACCTTTAACTAAAGTAACTATCATTAGTAATAAGTGTCGTAATTTTAGCCATCTCTCTAGTAGGAATACTATCGATATTGAAAGTTATCATATTTTATACTTTCCGCTATAGTTAGAATTTAAACCTAAGATTAGCTTTGATAATAGTAGACTTACCACTTCCACTTTCTCCTACTAATGCTGTTTTTCGTACCAGGTTTAAATATCATATTAATATTTTCTAAAGTCGTCTCCTCACCATAAGAGAAGCTAACATTGTTCAGAACAATATTTTTCCCTGCTTCTACCTCAATAGTTTCATCTTTTTCTTGCTCTGGATGATCAAGAAGTTTATAGATATTATCTAACTCAACATTCCCTTTCATTGAAATATGGAACAAGCCACCTAAAGCACGCAACGGTTTGAAGCATTCTAAAGAAGCTACGATTACGAAAAACAATAAGTTTCTGATCTTTCACCGCAAAAATAGCAATAATCGATAAAACAAAAATAGAAACATAAGTAATAGCATCCATCACATTAATAGAATTAAGTTGGTGACGAAGTAACGCCATCGTAGATTTTCTATATTTTGCACTACGAGTATCAACATCACTCGCTACATTATCTTCTTTACCGTAAATTTTTGCCGTTGTGAAACCTGATAATCTATCGTAGAATACCTCTGATAAACTTAAAAAATCACTGAAAGTTCTTTTTTTATTAGCCTTTTTCGACTTTCTTAATAATAATCATAATAGACACAGGAATAAGCGGATATAATAATAACATCGCTATAAATAGTAAGATATGAATCTTCCCATAAATCACAAACGAGCTAAGTACTATAAATAATGTCGCAAACATCTGCGGTACAAACTTATTGAAATAAAACTCAATATTCACAATCGATGAAGAATTCATCACAAGAAGACTACCAGTGTTTACTGCTTCTGTATAATTTAGTGAAAGTTTTTCTACTTTGTTGTAAATCTCTTTCCTTAATGTATTTCTAACCTGTTTAGAAATTTTGTGACTGAAGTAATTATCCCCTGTTGTAGCTGCGTAATAAACTACTAAACCTACTACCGTTTTTAGAATAAATCCTAATACAGCACCGCTTCTACTCTCTTCACCTAGTGAATAAAATAGAAAATCTACAAAGTTGTAGATGAAAAATAGCGAGCACCAAAAGGCAACAAGTTTAAGAATCGCTACGAGATATACTTCTTTTTTTGATATTGAAAGAGAGCCATCGCTCTACCATCTATCTTCATAATATCTCCTTATTTAATTTCAAATTTAGATTTATTTTACACAAAAATGAGTAAAAATAGTAATGTGGACTTTTTAGTTGTTTTTTTTTATAAAATCCAACATTCACTCTTTTTTTATGAAAAAAAGGTTCTAGTTACCTGTATTGATATTTATTATCAATTAACTTTTTTATTATACTATATAGCTAAATTAAAAGATAGCTTTTAAAGTTTATTGTTACGAAAATGTTCAAAAATATAGATAATGTTCGGGTACGTAGAGTTTTAGATTTATTCTAGATATTTATAATTTTCATCTTGTTGTTCTCTGTAGAGGGACAAAGTTCTGAAAAATCTTTTTCTAGTTGTCTTTCTTGAACAGACACTCTTCCTTGCCGCTGCACTCGTTGTTTGTCCATTAGAAAAAGACAACAACTCAGTTTTTTCTATTTTTCTGAATTGCTGTCTCTATATTTACATACTAAATTCTTCTTTTAACGCTTCTTGCATTAATTTTCCCTCACATTTATTTATTTCTTTTCTATAATTCTATGATATAATATCTTCAAAAGGAAGGGCGAACAGTTGGGACATCATCCACCCTTTTTGGGAAATATTAAAGATTACTTACGCTTTGGGTTTGCCGCCCTTAGCGTTTTTCTTTTGCTCCTGAAAATATTTTTAAAAATATCAATTATACCTTTAAAATATTAACAATAGTTAAAAGATAAGTTAACTCTTCCATACTTCCACCTCACTTCCTATAATTAAAAGTAGTGTTCCTTTTATCAGGTGTAAGTCTTTCAAACACATATACATTTTTAACACAATACTATACAAACATCAATAGAAACACTTTATTTTATATAAATATTTCTAACTAAATAAAATATCTGATCATCTCCTTTCATTCTTACATCACTCATTTTGTAAGAACAAAAGTCCATGTTCTACAATAGAAGGTTTAAGATTTTTTAAAATCACTCCTCTTTTTAATCTAGCTACCTAATGTTATAACTTTATCTGCTAAGTTTTCGATTTTTCACTATTTCTATGAGTTATCATAATAACTGTAGATTCTTTGTCTTTTTAATATTATTTCCTCAATATCATCTGCCAACTTACTATCTAAATTAGCTGTGCCTTCATCGATTATGAATACATCTTTTTTATGATATAAACTTCTCGCTAGTCCTAATCTCTGCAACTGTCCACCTGATAAAGCTAAGTTTTTATTGTCTAGTATTGTATTTTTCTTTTTCTTCTAAATTATCAACCACATCAACTAACTTACAATTTTCCAGAACTTCTCTAAACAACTTGTCGTTATATTCTTTGTTTAAAATAATATTATCCTTGATCGATAAATTTAATAATTGCACTTTTTGATTCATAGTAGAAATTGCTGATTTAATATCAAATTGTTTTAATTCTCTATTATCCCATTCTACACTACCTTCATAATTCTTTCAAATCACCATTTAAAAATATTTATCAACGTTGATTTTCCACTACCACTTTTTACCTTTTATTAAATATTTCTTGTTTTTCTCAAAAAGTTAAATTAGGAAATTCTACCGTCTTTATCTGGATAGTTATATTTAACATTAGAAACTACAATCGCCTTATCTAATTTTTCAACTCTCAGTAAACTTTTCTCTTCTTTAATTTCTGGATACTTATTCAACAACTCATTTGCAGAAGCGAAATTCGGATATAGTTCGATTACTTTTGTCAATCCTCCAAAGAATTCCCCTGTATAACCTGATATCGCAAATATCATCGCAAATTCAATATACCCTTTATATGCGAAATATCCTGCAATAAAAATCAACGCAATTTGGTTACCTGCATTTTATTGTCATTCAATCCTTGTAAAAGTCATAATAGATTTTTCTATTAACTTTAGCATTTTTTATATTTTTGAACCTACATTTACAATTCTATCTAATAAATTCAACGCAGAAAAGTTGTTTAGCATTTCTGAACTAGCCAGCGCATTCTCTAAATCCTTATTGAAATCTTCTGTAGCTTTTGAAATGTCTTTTGTCGTTGTTTTTATCGCTTTGTTGAAATACTTAGGTAGAACCATCATTAATAAAGACAATGCAAGTGAGATAATAAATAACGTAATATTCACCTTAAGTAATGCAATTGTTGAAATAACAACTAAAGATATACTGTAAATCGCAAATAAACAATTAACCGCATATTGCTCAAACTGCTGAATATCAGTAGTGTTTAAAGCTATACATTCTGCTCCATTATTATGTTTCTCGTTATAAACTAACTTTTTCTTGAAATCTGCAATCGCTGTTTTTCTAAGACTTGTAGAAAAATTTTGAATCAACTTTTCAACGTATATCGCTCTGAAATAACCCTAATGTATTCAAAACAGCATATATCAACATAACTGCAATAGTCGCCAACACCATAAATCTTAAATTTTTATCTACCGTCGCTTGGATAATCAAACTAAATCCATAAGACGTCGCAACCTGTGCTGCTGCGCATAATACCGTAATAATAAATACTAGTATGCTATATTTTTGTTTAAATAATAACTTAAACATGCTCTTCACCCCTAACACTATAGTTTAAAGTCTTTTTCATTCTGACTCTAAAAAGTATATTTATTATATAATATCTTATCAGAGATAACAAATGATAGCCAATACAATTTATGAAAATTATCACATTTTTATTTTTCTAATTTTTAGATTTTTTTATCAGAAATAACTTTTATTTTTAACTCTAAAATAGTTCCTCAAAACGTACTTTTTGTTCTTACAAAATTAAATATGTAAGAACAAAAGTCTAAATTAAAATAAAACGAAAACTCCAGAATTTTTCCTCCGGAGTTTGTTTTCGTCTATTCTTTTAAAATTCTATAGTAAATTTTGATGTTACTAGGTCTACATTTACTCCTCTTTTATTTCATCTAAATCTAATATATTTCCAATTTTCTCATATACCTCTACTGTATCTGAAAATTTTATATCCTTTATATACCTATTATTCTTTGCATACTTGTCCCATATATTTTTTTATTGTACTATTAATTTTAAATAGTTCCACTATCTCCCTATATTGTCTAATCGCTTTTAAAAGCACCTCTTTGTCTCGCTGTTTTCACTATAGCTTTTCCTAAGATTTCTTGATTAATCTTATTAGTATACATATTGTATATCATATATAAATCATAAAAAATCACGAGCTCTTGTTGTTGTAATGTTTCTACTTGAAATTGTTTCAAATTTCTCCAGCAAGTATTGTCTCTATAGTGTATGTAATAATAGAAATTGTCCCTTCCTCTAATATTTTTAGAGTAAGAATATTTAATTTCTCTTGGTGTAATAACATCACCAGTAGTTATATCTATATTTAATCTAGCATTAATTTTTCCCGAGTTTACACTCAATACTTGCACTAAAAATCCTCATAAACATCAGCATTTCTTATCTGTGTTAGTTTTATCAACTTATAACTGATCTCTAAATCGATTTCTATACCTAAAATTTCATTAATTATCTTTGTAATAGTTTCTTCATTTATAGGAATACCTTTTAATTGTAGTATCCATATCCATTGTACTCCTCATATCAACCCCTATTAGAGAAGAGATTAATAACCCACCTTTTTAATATGAAATTCTCCCTGTATTTTTGATTTAGATAGCTTTTTCGAGTATCCCTTCAAAAAGACACATTTGTAGCAAAAGAATTAGGATTAACACCTTTTTCTTTCGATATATTTCTAATAGCCCCTTTTATTTGTTCTGCTGTCTTCATAATAATACCTCCGTATAAGGTTTTCAGCTGTTCTTCCATATTCATATACATGGCATATTTAGATAATTTTAATAAATCTTTATCTTCACCTCCAAAAATATAATTTCATAGCTTCACTAAATACGCCAGAATCAACTCTATCTTTATCTCTTATAAGATCAAGTATAGTTTTTTCTTTATCATACACGCTAACTTCTCTACCGAATGGGCTGATTATTCTTTCCTTACCTAAATCATAATATTCTTTTTTACTATATTTAAAGGAAATATCATCCCTGTTTTTCTTAATTCTACTTACATTATCACCTTTCATTACCATCATAACATAGTTGAGTGGCATTCTTGTGGATAAACCTTGCAAGTAGGCTGCAGTTTCATGAGAGAATACTCCCTTTGGTATTCTATGAGAAAAATAAAGATACTCGTCTATTTCTTCATTAGTTAAGACGTATAATCCGTTCGCTACTTTTACTATTTCTTCATCATGCGTAAGTTTTTTTAACGTATCCTTATGGATTCCCAATGATAATGCATCTTTTGTTGTAATAATCCCATTATTTTCCTTCATTTTATTTAGTAATAATTCTTTTTTACTCATGATTTTCACCGCCTTTTTGTTCTTACATTTTCTATTTTTATAAGAACAAAAGTCCAAATGCAAATAAAAACGAAACAAACTCCAGATTTTTCCTCTGGAGTTTATTTTCATCTATTCTTTTATAATTCTATAGTAAATTTTTTTGATGTTATTGCATAAACTATTAGATAGAAGATTGCGAAGACTACGATTGTCACAGCAAGTGCTTGTAAGAATATACTATTATCTGTTATTAAGAATAATCTTAAGATTTTTCTCGATAAATGGATATGCTACTATAGTGTGTAATGTCGCTATAATTAGCGGTGAGAAGAAGATTAACAATACTTGTGATCTTATTGATTGTTTTAATCTGTTTATCTGTAATACCTACTTTTCTCATGATTTCAAAGTTTCCTTTATCTTCATATCCTTCTGAGATTTGTTTGTAGTACATGATTACCACTTGAGATGTTACAAATATTAAACTTATAAACACTCCGATGAATAGGAATGATGCGAACACTCCTCTGAATGTAAGTTTATTTTCATCTTTACCTTCTATTTCTATACCACTTGTTTTTTTCTAATTTTTTTAAAAGCTTTTCGATTACCTTAGCTTCTTTAGTAGTATCTTTAATATTAAATGCAACGTAGTTTTTGAAGTGTAGGAGCTACCTGTTGTATACTATTCCTCTACTTTTTGTATCTTCTTTACTAAGTTCTTCCATTCTTGCAGCTAATTGTGCAGCTATTTTTTTCCGCTTCTTTATCATCTTTTACAACAACATAGTAAGTATCCATAATATTCGCTGCTGCTGAACCTATTGCTCCTGGAAACTCTGATAATTTTTTTCTTTAATTTTATAGTCGCTACCATTTAGAGAAATATTATTATGATTGTAATCTCCTTTTTTTATCGATATGTAATAAAAATCTCATTACTTTCTAATGTTTTATTTTTTTATTAGCTGAATTTATTATAATCTTTTTAATTGTAAAAGACAACTATCATTTTAACATTACTTAAGTCTACACCCTATATTTGATTCGAAAATTAAATTTATCTTCAACTAATCTTCCTACCATAGGTAATGAATTATATGAGACCATATCTTCTACTTCAGTTCCCGCTTCTTTAGCTGCTGTTTTTGCATTATTTTTCAATTTCTTTCAATTTATCACTAGTAGAATGATAACCTGCAATCATTAATTGTCTTGGGAATCTTTCATTATAAGATTTTTTTCCATACCTGCATATAACGCTGATGTTGATCCCATAGTTACAAGAACCATTGTAGATAATATACAGATATTCGCTAATCCTACTGCATTTCTTTTCATTCTGTATAATAAACCAGAAACGCTGATGAAGTTTTTTTAGGTTTATAGTAGAAGTTTTTTTATTATTTTTTTCATAATTTTTTTAGTACTGTGATACTAACTGCCATGAACACTAGATATGTACCTATAATTACCGCAACTACCGCATAAAGAAGAATACTGTTAATGCTTTTTATAGGATTTTTGTACAGTTTGTGCTGTGTAATAACCATAGCCGATTAATGCTAAACCGATTATCGCTAGAAATCCATCTAGATTTCGGTTCTTTTTTTCACCTTTGTTTTCATCTTTTTAATAAAGCTACTATTCTAAGTCTAGCTATTTTTATAACAGTATAAAGTAATAATAAGAAGTATATTCCTCCGAAATAATAATACTGAGAAATACTATAGCTATCGGTGTAATAGCTGAACCCAAAGCTAACTCCCTGCTGAGAATAATTTCAATAATACTAACAGCATAAGTTTATCAAATAAAAATTATACCTAATCCAATACCTACTACTAAAGTAGTTATCGCGATGAAAAATCGTTTCTAACACTAAAATTTTCGCTATTTGTTTTTTTCGTCATACCTAAAACAGAATACAATCCAAATTCTTTTTACCCTACGTTTTTATTAAAAAAACTATAAGTATAAAAATAAGAAATATTACAGAAAAAAATCGCTATTACAATTATTCCTAAACTTAATACCTGTTTTAGTCGCATCAATACCCATTTGGAAGTTTGTCTAAATTATCCCCAGAATGCTAGAGATGACAGTATGTAAAATGACATTATTGTAAAAAAATTGTTGATAATACATAAGGTACTATAAATCTTTTTATTTTTTCACAAAGGTTATTTAAAAGCAAATTTGCTATAAAAAGAAACTCATCTTACTCACCTGCCTGCATTAAAGTTAACGTGTCATTAATTTTTTTGGAACATCTCACTTGTAGTCGCATTTCCTTTTCTAAGTTCATGGAAAACTACTCCGTCTTTAATAAATAATACACGTTTAGCTACGAGCTGCTGTTTTCACAGAGTGCGTAACCATAATTATTGTTTGTCCTACATTATTTAAGTTTTTTTCAAAAACTTCTAACAGTTGATCTGTTGATTTTTGAATCAAGTGCTCCTGTTGGTTCGTCTGCTAAGATTAATGCTGGATTCGTAATAATCGCACGAGCTACTGCAACCCTTTGACGTTGACCACCTGATACTTCATATGGGAAACTTTATTGATTAACTTATCAATTCCTAAAGGTTTAGTTACTTTCTCTAATCTTTTTTCCATATCTTTATATTTTTTTTATTTGCTAAACACTAACGGTAATAAAGATATTATCTTTTATAGAAAAATTATCCAGTAAGTTGAAAATCTTGGAAGACAAATCCTAGATTGTCACGACGGAAAATTCGCTAAATCTTTATCTTTTCAACTTTGCTTAAATCTAAATTGTTTAAATTCACATTTCCCTGACGTTGCTTTTATCGAAATGTTGCGATAATATTTAATAAAAGTAGTTTTACCACTTCCGCTCTCACCCATAATCGCTACATATTCACCATTATCTACTGCAGAAATTTACATTTTTTTAACGCTTCTGTACTTTGTGTACTTAATCTTGTTGTATAAACTTTTTCTTACATTGTTTACTTCTAATAACATTTTTTTATCACTCCTAAATTCTTTTTATTCTAATCTTCCTAGTTCGAACTTTTTTCTACAACTTCCTCGTTGTTTATATTTATATTCTACCTTACTTTTTCTTACAGATTCTATCGATTTTCCTTACAAAAAGCTCCCAACCTTACACTTTTGTAAGATTGGGATATTTATTACTTTTTATTTGATTTCAAAGAAGTAGTTCTCAACTTTATTTTCTGGGAAATTATAATTTTCAATACATCTGTGAATCTTTGTTCAGAGTTGCTATCTAGTCTGTGCGTTATTAGAATTACCGTTAATTCTGGATTAGTTAATAGAAGTTCTTCTATTTTTCTCTGCATTATCCTTATCTAAATTAGAAGTTATCTCATCTAACAGTACTACTTTTTTCTCTCTAATAATTCCACGAGCCAAGGCTATTCTTTGTTTTTGACCGCCTGATAAATTCTTACCACCTTCTACAAGTTCAGTATCTAAGTCATCCTCTAGATTTGCTAAAAACCCACCTAGTCCTACACTTTCTAACACATCTTTGATTTTTTTATCGGCATAATCATCACCCTAGCGTTATATTAAATCTTAGACTTTCTGTAAAAATATAAGGTTCTTGCGGAATATATAGCATCTTATCATACAAGCTATGCTTATTGATACCCTCTAGTTCTTCTCCGTTAAATTTAATTCTACCTTCGTAATTTTCTATTCTTCCAGTCAATAATTTTAACAATGTAGATTTTCCACTACCACTTTCTCCGACAATAGCGTATTTTACCATATTTTATTAAATGAATACGAAATGTTTTTTTAATACACTTTTCTCTTCATATTTATAAGAAACATCTTCTAATTCTATAGTTTCAATTTCTTCGTTTAATAATTTTTGCTAGTATCTTTGATCATCAATTTCCTTAGCCTCTTCTTTTGAATTTCTCGAATTTTTCAAAGATTGGTACTACGATATTTAACTCTACCGTAATATTCATAATATTTCCTACTGAATTAAAAAAATCGTCGATGTTAATGACTCTACCGTTAAAAATAGATCCAAAGCCTACAATATTTTTTTAAGCGCTAGTATTCCCTGTTAGTAATACTACACCAACTTGCCCTACTAAATTCCCTAAACCACCCTAAGACTCCAGCTAATCCGACACTTTTTCTTAGCGATACAGATTCTTTTAATACTTCATTAGAAGAGTTTTTGCTACAATTTTTTTCAAAAATTCCTAGTTTATTGAAAGATAGTAAACTATCGAATCCCTGTAAGTAATTTGTGTTTTTACTTATTAAGTTTTTCTAACGAGCCTGAGTATCTCTGAGCTTTATTCTGAATAGATTTTTGCGCAAGTGCTGGTAAAACTAATGTAAGAACACTCATCACTATAGAGAAAGACGATAATCGACCAGTGGAATGCAAACAGTCCGACTATAGCTAAAAAGCGTCTCTATTATCGCTGTAATACTTTGATAAAAATTACCAAATCCTTTTTCCTCGATAATCATCAAATCATTACTAAGCCATGATATGTAATCACCACTATTTTTTTCTTATTGTAATTAGCATAGTTATTTTTTTAGAAATTGCATCAACGACATCACATCGAATATCAGTTATCATTTTTTTGCACTACATAGTTTTTCATACGGAATTTTTTTATAAATAGAAACTAAATATAATAAAAAAACACTATACCTGCATAGGCTATATTATAGAAAAAGCCCTCGGTATTCGATTTAATTAATTCGTTAAATCCATCCCCTATAAAAATACGCAGCGACAACCTTACATGCTCCTCCAAAAAAATAATTAGTAAAAAGTAACAAACTATTTTCTAAATATCTTTTCTTTAAATACTGCTTCATCTTTTTCCCTCCTTACACCTTACTATTATTCTATCAAACAAAATTAACTTACACAAGATAGTTTTCAGATAATTAATTTTATTTGTTAGAAAATATTTTTTTATATACTAAGTAGATTTTTTTCGGGTTTTGTAGCTAACTTACTTTTAGGAGTTTATCAATTTTATATCTAGTCTCACTTTTGAAAATTAAAAAAATCCTCTCAAAAGTTAAATTCATAATCTAACTATTAAGAGGATTTTTTTATTAATTTTTTTACCTAATCCCTTAAAAGTATCTTCTTTGGGGAATGTTATTTCTATTCTAGTTCCTTCGCCTACTTTTGAAGAAATTTCAATATGGTGTCCAAGTTTATCTAAAGTTTTTACATAAATACAAACCTATTCCACTCGATTTTTTTCGTATCTTCCATTAAAACCTGTAAAAACCTTTTTTTCGAATATTCGAGGTAAATCTTCTTCTTTAATACCCATACCGTTATCTTCTATAACCAGTTTATTTTCACAAGTTTCTATTGTAATTTCTCCACCCTGAGCTAGAGTACTTCACACTATTACCTAAGTATTTGTTCGAAGGCGAAGCTCAACCATTTTTATCACTAATTACCATTGTTTCATGTGAAACATAATTTAATTTTATCTTTTTGTTAATGAATATAGTCGCATATTTTTTTACACTATCTTTCACTACTTCATCGAGATTAATCTTAGTTATAACGTAATCTGATGATATGCTATCTAATCTTATATACGTTAGAACCATCTCAACATAACGTTCTATTTTTAAACAATTCTTGCTGTAAAATTTTTTTGATCTCACTTCTTCATTGTCTAATAGAAAATTCATCGCCGCAATCGGTGTTTTTATCTGATGAACCCACATACTATAATAATCAACCATATCTGTATTTTTTTGTCGATTTTCCTGAGTTAATTTCTCTAACTCTTCATATAATTTCTCTATAATCTTTATGATAATAATCAATCCTAATATCTAAACTCTTCGGTAAATCTTCAAGATCATTTAAAATATTTTTCTCTAGAAATTTTAATTTTTTATAACTTTCTTTATAATTAACAAAAATCTAAAAAGCTAGCTATAAGGGACACTAAAAAAACAAAAAAAACTTCCTGTATAAATTAGAGCTTCAAGTGGCAAATTATATAAATAAAACATAATGAAAAAAATATAGTAATAAAAACTACGAATAAAAATATAAACTTTTGTGTTTTTTTCTTTCAAATAACTTTTTAATATTTCCATTAGACGATATATCCTTTTGCCTTTTTTTAGTAGTAATAAAATTCATCTATTCCTATACTTTTCAACTTAGAACGAAGTCTGTTTATATTCACCGACAAAGTATTTTCATCTATAAAGTTATCACTTTTGCCACAAAGGCGGTAATTATTTCTTCTCTCGTTACTATTTTTTTCTCTGTTTTTCTAATAATACTGTAAGAATTTTACTCTCATTTTTAGTTAATTCAACGTGATTATCTTGATATTTTTACCTCATCACGGCTCATATCAAAAATTACATCCTTATACACTACGAGATTCGAAGATCCACTAAAATTATACACTCGGCGAAGTAGGGCTTCTATTTTTTTGCCTTTAGGACAACTAACTTAAATGGTTTTTCTATAAAAATCATCCGCACCGATATTCATAGCCATAACAATATTCATATCATCATTCGCAGATGAAATAAAATATTATAGGCACTTTCGACAACTTCCTAATCTCCTCACAGAAATAATAACCATCAAAAGTAGGGGAGATTAATATCCATTAATACTAGGTCCGGTGATTGTTCCACAAATTCCTTAACTACATTTTTGAAAATCTACAACTTCGTGAGTAGCGTACTGCCACTTTTTGTAAATATCCAGCTATTAAATTTGAAATTATCTCATCATCTTCTACTATCATTACTTTATACATGTTTTTCACCCCTTAGTTACTATTATTACTAAAAATTATATCACAAACCACCTTCTTAGGGTATATTCTATTGAAAAAAATATATCCTTTCGTTATTTTTAACAAAATAAAAAGCAGAGATTGTCTAGGAAGGAGTTTAAATGAAATTTCCACGCTGCCTCGCTTCTATTTCGTGCTCCCAAACAATCTCTACTCAAAAAGAGAAAAATTGTGGATTAAGATAATATTTATTTAAGTATATTAATATTAAAATAAATGGCTGTCAAGGGTGTTTATATTTCTGTCTTAATCCACAAATTTTAATAAGATATTAATTATTTTAATTAAATGTTTCTTGTGAAACTTTTTATTAGATATTTTCTAATGCTAAACGTAAGTCTTCGATTAAATCATCTGCATTTTCTAATCCGATTGATAGTCTGATTTGCGCAGGAGTAATACCTGTATATTGTAATTCTTCTGGGCTTAATTGACCGTGTGTAGTTGAACCTGGGTGAATTGCTAAACTTTTTGCATCAGCTACATTTGCTAAGTTAGAGAATATTTCTAAACTATCAATTACTTTACGCGCAGCTTCTTCTCCACCAACTACATCGAATGAGAAGATTGATCCACTACCTTTTAGGAAAGTATTTCTTAGCTAATTCATAGTATTTATTTCCTTCTAATCCAGGATAGTTAAGTGATTCTACTTTAGGATGTTTCGCTAAGAAGTCTATCACTTTTTTAGTGTTTTCTACATGACGTTCTACTCTTAGAGATAATGTTTCTAATCCTTGTAATAATAGGAACGCATTGAATGGTGATAAAGCAGCACCAGTGTCACGTAATAATTGTGTTCTTACATTTGTAATGAACGCAGCAGCACCTACATCTCTTGTGTAGCTTAAGTTGTGATAACTTGGATCTTCATCTACTAATTGAGGGAATTTTTCCACTACCTTCCCAGTCGAATTTACCACTATCTACGATAACTCCACCGATTGATGTACCGTGTCCTCCGATGAATTTAGTCGCAGAATGAACGATAATATCTACACCATGGCTAAATGCATTGATTAAGTATGGACTAGCAAATGTATTATCTACTACTAATGGAATTTTATGTTTATGAGCAATTTCAGCCCATTTTTCTAAATCAGCAATATTCGCTAATGGGTTTCCTAATGTTTCTACGAATAATGCTTTAGTTTTATCTGTGATAGCTTGTTCAATTTCTTCAAAGTTATCTGGATCAACAAAAGTAGCATCTACTCCGTAACGAGGTAGGGTAAGTTTTAATAGATTGTAAGTACCTCCGTACACATTTTTAGAAGATACGATGTGGTCTCCAGCATGTGCTAATGTTAAAAAAATACGTATGTAATTGCAGCCATTCCTGAAGCTACAGCTAACGCACCAACTCCACCTTCTAAAGCATTAATTCTTTTCTTCGAAAAACAGCAGTAGTAGGGTTAGTAATACGTGTATAAATATTTCCAGCTTTTCTTAATGCAAATGAATCTGCAGCATCTTGTGTATCATCAAATACAAAAGATGTTGTTTGATAAATCGGTACAGCTCTTGCTTTTGTGTCTCCAACTGTTTGTCCTGCGTGTAATTGTAATGTTTCAAAAACTAAATTTTCTTGTCATTATATTTTTGTCCTCTTTTCTACATTTTTGATAAGTTCTGTGTTTTAGATAATAAAAAAACACCTCTACTACATATTTACATATGTAATAGAGGCGATCATCTTATTTCGCGTTACCACTCTAATTTATACTAACCTTACGACTAGTACCTTATTCAGTACATGTTTATACTGTGTGCTGTATCGTGCAACTCACGTGTTTACCTATTAGATAAACAAAACTCTAAGACCATTTTCAACTAATCTTCACCATGTTACTTCACACCGACCAATAACTCTCTGTTTTAGCTACGTATTAATTTACTTATCTTTTCAACGTTTGTGTATTAAATTAAACTAATTGTACACCCTGTTTCCAATATTTGTCAATAACTTTTTAAAAAAATTTAAAACGTTTTTACTTTTTCTTCTATAAGATGTTAAATAAAAAAATCCTATAAAAAAATATTTTAATTTATTTATTATTTTATAAATAAAAAAATTCAGTAGAATTATCTATTTCAATTTAAGAAATAGTAATTTTAAGATTTTTCTCATGAGAAAATTACAAAGTAGGTGAGAATGGGTAAAAAAACAAAGAAAAAAAGAGTGGGAAAAATTCAAAAATAAAGAAAAACATCATAAAAATATAAAAACTAGAGAAATAGTGGAAATAAAAAGAAGAAAGGGGGAGAGGTGAAAAATAGTGAGATATTGTATAGAGGAAAAAGGACTATAATTTTTTAAACAAAAACTATAGTATAATATACTTTAATAGTTACTTCTCTTACGTCTTTAATAACCTATCTATGTTTTACCCTCTATTCACCAATATCTCCTCCTTTTTACTCTCTTTCTTTCTATTAATTCAATTATACATCCTTTCCTCCTTTTTTTATGATATAATAAAAAGTAATAACACTCATATTTTTTTATATGATTATTCATAGGAGGTTTATATGGAATTTACTAAAACAAATAATGGTTTCGTTAAATATGATGAGAATGGTAGGGTGATTGCTGAAATTACTTATTCTACTACCAGCAATCCCTAATGTAGTTGTTGCTGATCATACTTTTTGTTGATTCATCTCTTCGTGGTCAAGGGGTAGCTGGGAAGTTATTAGACGCTCTTGTTAAAGATATGCAAGAACAAAAATAAAAAAATTATCGCAACTTGCTCTTATGTCGTTAAAAAAATTCCAAGAAGATTCTTCTTTCGATTTTTATTAATGCTGAAAAATAGTTTTTTTAAAAAGCAGAAAATTGATTTTTTTCAATTTCCTGCTTTTTACTTTTTGTTATATTAATCGATATTATTATTTTCTTATTTAATTAATTTGTTATTGTCTTGTTAAAAATTTTTTTAATTTCATTTAAAAAACAAATTATATTAGTATTCAATTATATGTAATTGTCCTTTGTCATACTCCGCTAAAAAAATATTTTTAGATGTGTCTTCATATCCCATTTCTAATAAAGTTTCTTTTTAGCCAGTCTTCTGTTTTTATCCATCGATTCTAATGTACCATGTTGGATCGTTCCATCAGTAATTACCGGATATTTAGGATTTTCCTCACCTTGTTGTATTATAATTAGTTGTCCATTTTGTTCTAAAACCGCTCTTTTTACTTTTTGAATACTATAAACACCTTGTGTTCTTAATTTAAAAAGCTATGTCTTGTGCTGTTAAACCAGCTTTTTCTTGTTGCTTCTACATCTATTTTTTTCCTTTTTTTATTATTGTTGTAGGTTCTCCGTCTAGCATTTTTAAGTATGAGTTATTTGTTTTTAACCACTTCAGACCTAATACCAAAATTATCCATATTAATAATATATTGAAGTATTGTAAAATAGAAATTGATGGACTATATATTACCCCTCCTAATATTCCCCCGAGTACATAGTTTTGAACTTGATCACTCGCTGAAGTTGGTGCTAAATTTCCTTTTCCTGATATATTTATTACAAATACTAATGATAGTAATCCTAATGCTAATTTTATTGCTATATCTATATATGAAAGTTGCATTATCTTTTCACCTCCACTTTTTTTCTACTACTGGATCTACTAAATCAATTTTTTTCTAGTAGATAATCATCTTTTTTACCACTACTTATTACTCTATAATATGTATCGTCAATTTTTACAAATGAATTCTCTATTGATGCTTCACTATTAATATAAATCCTTGTCTTTTCTATGTTTAAATGCTCTGCTATTTTTTTCAATAAATTGTACAGAACTTCTGTATTGATTAGAAGAAACAGATTTATCTTTGTAGTTAGTTATGCCTATCGTTATCGCTAACACTGTTCCTAATACTAATATTATTGATAATTCTCTATATTTTTTTATCCTGTCTGTTTTTTTATAATACTTAATTAAACTAAACAATAATACTAAAAAGTAGTATGCCTACAATAACTATTCCTACAATGTTGTTTTTGTGCTATTTTACTTTGTAAGTATTCGTAAGAATAAAAATTTCATTGTTTTTCCTCCTTGTATATTGTTTCATGTGAAAACGTGCAAAAAAATTTTTTTATCATCTTATAATTGTTTCACATGAAACATTCTCTATTATTTCACTTCTAATTCATAAGCAACTCTTTTCTTTATCATCTAAAATATTTTTCATAATTGATTTTTATAATACCTTTTTCTTCGAATCCAAAGCTACATAAAAAATTTTTCTCATTATTTTTATTATTTAAATGTGTATCTATTCTCAAAAAAATTTGATATTCTGAGACTTAGCAAAAAGGTGGATAGCTTCCATAAATTCACGAGCAATTCCTTGATTCCGAAATTGTTTTGCTGTAGCTAATCGATGAATAGCTAAATAACTAGAATTTTCTGACCAAAAAGTAGGGTAGCTTTCATAATCTTCGTCAAAAGTAGTAAGCATAGCTGTAGCTACTATCTCACCTGATATTTCGTATATATATGATATATCATCTTTGATATCATTAATAATTACATCACGACTAGGGGAACCATGTTGCCACTGATTTACACCTTGTTCTTTTAAAAACTCTCTACCTTCTTCTATTAGCATCATTACTAATTCTGCTTCATTTTTTTTTGTTTTTCTTAACATGTTTCCACCTACGTTATTCTAATTAGTTTTTCTTGATATCTATGCTCTTTGTCGCGTAGGAGCGTTCTTATTACCTGCATAGTTTTTTCCATAGCATCTATAGCGGAGAATTCCCATATCATCGTCGCTTCCATAAGGAGCTCGAATGCATCTTTAAATCCACCAGGTCTATCAGCACCTCTAGGATCACCTATGAATAACGCATTATTTAAAGATACTTCATCAATTATTACATTTTCAGGTGTATGCCCTACTAACTTATGAAGAATATCTGAAAAATATGGATCTATTATATCTTTTTCCGCTAAATAATCAATATATTCTTCTTCTGTTTCAAAAAATTGGTAACTGTATATCTCTTTCTACTAAATAATTTCGTCCGTATGTTTCTCTCACAATGTCTATTTTCCCTAATTCATCGAATTTTTATATAATCAATAGTATATTGTGAATCACAATCATGTACGTCTTCTATATAGAATTTTGGTCCCATAAATTACCTCTTTTCTAAAAATTAATAACGGATGCAACTTACTATTATAATTTATTCTAATTAAGTCACCTCCGTTTATTTTTTTATAATATTTTTAAAGATTGTTAGTTACATTCTTTAGCGTTTATAAAAGTACTATCCAATTTTTTTATCTTAAGTCTAGTAACCTTAAAAAAATACACGTCATGGTTTACCATAACGCATATTATATTTTACAACAAATTGTCTTTTAATACAAGCTCAACAGGACAATGATCGCTACCAAATATTTCATTGTGAATAGCAGCACTTTCTAAGTACTCTTCTAAGTCACTACTTACTAAGAAATAATCAATTCTCCATCCTGCATTGTTTTTACGTGCATTAAAGCGATAACTCCACCAAGAGTAAGCACCTGTTAAATCAGGATTATAATATCTAAATGTATCGATAAATCCTGCATCTAATAACTTCGTGAATTTTTCTCTTTCTTCTGGGGTGAATCCAGCATTTTTTTCGTGTTTGATTTTGGATTTTTAAATCTATTTCTGTGTGAGCAACATTTAAATCTCCACAAACAACAACACCTTTAGTTTTATTTAGTTCTAATAAGTAATTTTTAAAGTCTTCTTCCCAACTCATACGGTATTCTAATCTCTTAAGTTCACTACCTGAGTTCGGTGTATATACAGTGATAAAGAAGAATTTATCATATTCTAGGGTAATTACACGACCCTCAGTATCATGTTCTTCGATTCCTATTCCATATGTTACGTTTAGTGGCTCGTGTTTTAGTATATATCGCAGTTCCTGAGTATCCTTTACGCTCAGCATAATTGAAATAACTATAATATCCATCGAATTGTAAATCTAATTGACCTGCTTGCATCTTCGTTTCTTGTAAACAGAAGAAATCAGCATCTAGTTGTTTAAAAATCTTCTTCAAAATTTTTACCGACAATTGCTCTTAAACCATTGACGTTAAAAACTTATACATTTCATTTCGTTCTCCTTTTTTTGTTTCATGTTTCATGTTTCATGTGAAACATTTTTATTTTCCTAGACAGAATCTACTGAATAATTCATTTATCAGCTCATCACCAGAGTTTTTCCCCGATAACTTCTCCTAATAGGTTGAATGTATTCGTATAGTCTATTAAGACCATATCTACTTCTAATCCTAATTCAGCAGCTCCGATAGCATCGTTTAAACTAGCTAAAGCACGTTGAATAAGGTTGATTTGACGTGTATTTGATAAATATGTCGCATCTTTAGGACGAGCAGCTCCTCCAAAGAATAAGTCTCTTATATTTTTCTCTAATTCATCTATTCCTTTTATATGTTGTCATAGATGTTTTTTTATAATAGGGTGGTTGTACGCTAATTTTTTTCAACTTCTGCTATATCAATTTTCGTCTCTAAATCTAATTTATTTAATATTACAATAGTTGTTTTTTTCCTTCTGTTAGTTTTAATAATTCTTTATCGTCTTCCGTTAGTTCTTCACTGCTGTTTAATAAGAATAATACTAAATCTGCTTTTTCTAGCGCTTCTTTACTTCGTTTAACACCTATTTGTTCTACGATATCATCTGTTTCACGAATACCAGCTGTATCGATTAGTTTAATCGGTACTCCTTTAATATTAACGTATTCTTCAAGGACATCTCGAGTTGTTCCGGCAATATCAGTTACGATAGCTTTATTTCTTGCAGTAGGTTATTTAACAACGAACTCTTACCAACGTTTGGTCTTCCAATAATCGCTGTATTTATTCCTTCTTTAATAATTTTCCCTTGTTTTGATGTTTCTAATAGACTTTCTAAACTATTTCTAATGCTTGTCGATTTTTCAAGAATAGTTTTTGTCGTTTCAATTTCTAAATCATCATATTCAGGGTAGTCGATATTTACCTCAACAACTGTTAGTATATCTAAAATTTCAGCTCGTAGACGTTTAATAAGTGTCGATAAACGCCCTTGCATTTGATTATTGGCTATTTGACTAGCCTCATCTGTTTTACTCTTAATAAAGTCGATTACAGCCTCTGCTTGTGTTAAATCGATACGACCATTTAAGAAGGCACGTTTTGTAAATTCACCTGGTTCAGCCATTCTAGCTCCATGTTCTAAGCAAAGTGCAAGTACTTTTTGAATCGTTACAATACCACCGTGACAGTTAATTTCTATAACGTCTTCTGTAGTATATGTACGCGGACCTACCATTTTCACAAGCATAATTTCTTCTATTTTTTTCATTAGTAGCTGGATCAACTACATTTCCATAATTTATAGTGTGACTAGCTAGACTTTCTACAGTTTTTCCTTTTGGTAGTCTAACTATTTTTTTCAGCAATGCTAAATGCTTCGTCACCACTAAGTCTAACAATACCTATAGCTCCTTCTCCTAGAGCTGTCGATATAGCGCAAATTGTTTCACTCATTGTTCAAACTCCTTTTTAAATTTTTATATTAATAAAAAAATTCATATCTAATTTATTATACACTATTCCTTTGAATTTTTCTCTATATACGACCGAGTTACATTTCATACTCAATTTTTACATAACTGATTAAGATTTAATCCAAAAAGACCTAAATTTCAAAAGAACTTATTGATTCTGTGGTTTATTGATATCTAGATTCACTTTAAAAAACTTTTTAGATATCCTATGAACTTTGCAAAGGTGATTCGACAAAATCAATTTCTTCTAGATTACGATTTTTTTAAGTCGCACTCAAAAAAGTAGCCTGGATAAATCTCCAAACTACTCATTCATAAGTTCTATTTCTGAAATAGCAAATTCTAAGTCATCTAAATCATATTCTTTCGGTAGTACTCCACAAGCACCGTTAGCGAAGGCTTGTCTTTTATACACAGGTACATGTCCAACACTACTGCATATAAGCACCTTAGCACCAGGAAATTTCGTACAAATTTCTTTCGTTGCTTCTAAACCATCCATTATCGGCATACAAATATCCATTGTTACGAAATCTGGTTTTATTCTTCTATACATTCGCACAGCTTGTTCTCCATTTTCTGCAAAATAATACTCATATCCTGCACGACTAACAACTTCAGCACCACGGCTTCTATAATAAGAACTATCATCAACTATTAATACTGTCTTCATTAGACCTCCTATTTAGCTGTAATAACTAAATATCTATGTGGCTCTTCACCACGTGATTCTGTTTCAACGTTTTTAATACCTGTTAAAGCATTGTGAATAATTTTTCTTTCGATACTTGTCATAGGTTCTAATTCAACTGGTTTTCCGATTTTTTTAGATTTCTTAGCTAAGTTTAATGCTAAATCTTCTAATGTTTTTTTACGGTTTTCTCTGTAGTCATCACAGTCAACTTCAATTCTGAAGTAATGTGAGCTGAATTTTTTAGCAAAGTTATTAACTAAAAACTGTAAACTATTTAAAGTTACACCACGTTTTCCGATAATTAGGCTAGTGTTTTCTTCTGTTTTAATATTTAAAGTGAAATGACGATTCCCATCTTCTCTAAAAATCAACAGTAGCATCCGGATATCCCATCGCAATAACGATATTTTTGTAAGTAGCTTACGATACGATCTTGATTTTTTTACGATATAATCTTCTCTTTTTAGCTTTTTTTAACTGTCTCTTCAGCTGTTTCTGTTGCTTCAGTTTCAACAACAGTCTCTTCTTCAACTATTTCTGTTTTTTTCATCATGAGCTTCTTGTTCAGCTACTTCTTCAACTTTAACTTCTTTAATTTCTTCTATATTTTTTTCAACTTTAATAACTTTTTCTTCTTTTTGCTACTTCTGCAACCTTAGCAGCAGCTTCTACTTTATTATATTCTTCATCTAATGGAATTAATTTTACCTTAGCTTCTTTTTGAATAATCCGAAGATACCTGCGCTTCCACCTTCGATTACTTCAATTTTTACTGCATCTTCAGTTAGTGATAGGTCTTTTTAATCCTTTTTTTAATAGCTTCATCTACAGTAGCTCCAATATAATAATATTCTTTTTCCATTCTTAACTCCTCTTCGCTTTCATAAGTTTTGATCTTTTTAAAACATGATCGATGCTGCTGCCAAATTCTAAAAAAACGGCATTTCTTTAGCACCATGTCTTGCAATCACAATTATATCATAGTTTTTACATATTCTTTTTCTTGTTTTTAAAAAGTTTCTCGTATATATCTTTTTATTTTATTACGCTCGAAAGGCTCTTTTCCTAATTTTTTTACTGACAGAAATTCCTAAACGCATATGGTCTAAATTATTTTTTTGATAATAAATAACAAACTGTCTATTCATAAAAGATTGTTTTTCTTATTATATTATCGAAATCTTGACTTCTTTTTACTCTATATTCTTTTTCATTTTTAAAACCTTTCTTAACACTAATATTTTAACAGTTTATTTACTTTTTTTACAACTATCTTTCATATTTTTTTAGGACTGACTAATAAAAAGGGTATCACTTTCGTGATACCCTCGAGTGCAAAACATTAAGCTGAAAGAACTTTTTCTTCCTTTAGCTCTACGTCTTGCTAATACATTTCTTCCGTTTTTTTAGTGCTCATTCTAGCTCTAAATCCGTGTACTTTTGAATGTTTTTCTTTTTATTTGGTTGATACGTACGTTTCATTTTGTCCTCCTCGAGTTTTCTTTTCTTTAACTTAGATAGATGTAATAACTGAATTAGTTTTAACATATCTAAAATAATTTATCAAGCAAAAACCTCATTTTTCAAAAAAATATTTTCTTAAAGAAAAATATTCTAAATGGCAGTCATTTTATCTCTATTTATGAGTAATATTTCTTTTTAGCATATTAATATAGACTCACAATAAAAACACATAAAAATTAATATAATTGTTAATAAATTCTTAAAAACTATAAAAAATATTTAAGTATATTCCTGTTATACTTATTCACAGGTTATTAATAGTTATTCACAATTTTCTGTTAAAAACTTATATTTCTGAAATAAACAAATTATATATTTCTCTAGTTTTTCACAGATTTATAACGTTATTCACAATTTCACATTCCAAAAGTTTTCCACAGTTGTTAATTGTGTGTGAAAAAAACTCATAAACTATATTTATAGTTATATTAATCTTTGTTAAAAACTTATCAATATTTTTATTCTTCCTTCTTTTATTTCTTTATTTTTTACATATTCACAGCTTTTTCTTAGTTTTTTTATTAACATAGTTAAAAAAACTTCTGTTAACAACTTGTTAATAACTATCGTTTTTATTTTATTAACAGTTTATGCTATAATTATTTATATATTTTTTTAAGGAGGTATTTCATTGAGTAATTCTAATTTCTTGTAGGGAAATAATTCTTCGTGAACTAAAAAGCACTGTAGACCCTCATGTATTTGATACCTGGTTTTCTAGTGCTTCTATTGATAACGTTGATTTTTATGAAAAAAATCTATTGTTATTACTAGTAAAGAAGCCCTTTATTTCTCAATTTATTCAAAGTGCTTATGATCAAAAATTAAAAGAAATACTAAAGAAAAATACTGGATTTTGATTTCAATATAGAATATACTTCCCTTGATAACGATCTTCCTCTAATTACGCCTCATGTTGATGATGAAAAAACCAGCAGCAGAAAAACTTAATTAGACAGAATTTCCTTCAAGGTGACAAACCTTCTGGAGCTCAACATTTTTTTATCAAAACAAACTTTTCCTCTAGAAGATTATAAAAACCTGAACCTAATAAAAATATTATAGCGAGCAAAAAAAACCCTACACTTAATAAAAACTATACATTTGAAAATTTTGTAGTTGGTGAAGGGAATGCTTTTACTCATAATATAGCTTGGAACGTAGCTGTTTCTCCTGGTGGAATATACAACCCTCTATTTATATACGGAGGTGTTGGACTTGGGAAAAACTCACTTACTTCACGCTATTGGTAATGAAATGGAAGCTAATTTCCTGATTTTTAAAATAGAGTGTATATCTTCTGAGAAATTCTCAAATGAGTTTCTTGCTTCTATTAAACCGATGAAAGACAAGAACAATTATACTAATGCAGATGAAGACTTTAGAAGAAAATATCGTGATGTAGATGCTCTTTTAATCGATGATATTCAATTTTTTTATCAGGTAAAAACAGAAACACAAAACGCATTTTTCCATACATTTAATGAACTACAAATGAATCAAAAAAACAAATCGTTCTTATAAGTGATCGCTCTCCATCTCAACTTAATGATTTAGAAGATAGATTGGTTACTAGATTCAGTCAGGGAATAACTGCTAGATATTACACCACCTGACTTTCGAAACTCGTATGGTGATTATTAAATTTAAATGCGAACAGTTCGATATTAAAACTAGATGAAGAAACACTTACTTATATTTCTAGTAACGTATCTTCTAATATAAGAGAGCTTGAAGGAGTTCTTAAGCGTATTAAATTTACGGCAACATCTAAACATGAACAACCTTCACTTAGTATTGCCGAGGAAATATTAAAAAGTGCTAAAACTTCACCTAGAAAAATATCTCACCTGAGAATATTATTAATGTGTGTGCTGATTTCTATAAAATCAAGGTTGATGATATTCTTTCATCTTCTCGTAAAAAGGAAGTCGTTCAGGTTAGAAATATAGCTATTTATCTATGTAGGGAACTTACAACTTTATCTTTCCCTTCTATAGGTGATTGCTTTAATAAAGATCATATCTATTCTTTATTCATTTAATAAAATTGCAAAAACTTAGCAAAAGATGAAAATCCTGAAATTTTTGAAGATATAGAAGTAATAAAAGAACGTTTAGGAAATATTTAGAAGCCTGTTAAATTCTACTATAGATATTCAAAACTTTTTTTAACAAGTTATTAACAAATGAAAAATTCAATATTTTTTTGAGCTATCTTGAGTTTTCCACAGTTTTTACATACTATTATTATTATTATTTTATTAAATATATATTATATATAAGGAGAAAAATGAAATTTACTATAACTAAATCAAATTTTCTCTTGATGGCTTTAAATCACGTATCAAGAGTAATAGCCCCTAATTCTCTTTTTGAAATTTTAAAAAGGTATAAAAATAGAATTAGAAAAAGATCAACTTATATTAAAAAGCAAGTGATTCTTTAGTATCTGTTGAATATTCAATAAATAGTTATGAAGATGATAAAGAAATTATAACTATTGAAGAAGAAGGTCAAGTGGTTTTTACCATCTCGTAATTTTATAGAAATTATTAGAAAAGCACCTACTGATTTAATAGAAATAGAAACAATAGAAAATAATATATTAGTTAAATCAGGAAAAAGTGAATTTAACGTAAAAAGGATATGATGCAAATGATTATCCAGAATTCCCAGTTATTTCTAAAGAAAATAGCCTTAAATTAGAAGCTAATGTTTTTAATGATATTATTAAAGAAACAGTATTCTGTACAGCTCCTAATGATCAAAGACCTATTTTAGAAGGGGGTAAACTTCTCATTAAGTAATAAAATTTTAACAGCTACAGCTACTGACTCATATCGTCTAAGTAGAAGACAAGTTACACTTAATGATGAAGATAGTAATAAAGAATTTAATTTAATTATTCCTAGAAAAAGCTCTTACTTATTTCCAAAGAATGATAGAAAAATGGAAAAGATCAAGTAGAAATCTTCTATGAAAATAACAGAATAGTTCTTTATTATCAAAATGTAGTATATACAGTATTATTAATTAGCGGAAACTATCCTAATACTAATAAACTTATTCCTACTGTTTTTGAATGTACTTTTGTAGCAAACAGTAGAGAATTCTTTAATGCTGTGAGACAGGGTTGCATTAATGAGTAGGGAAGATAAAGATGATATTATTAAATTAGTAATATCTGATAATTTATTAGAAGTTTCTTCTCAATCTAAAAGATTTAGGAAGTGCAGTAGAAGAATTAAAAGTTTCGTCTACATTAGAAGATGATAAATTTGAAATTTCTGTATCTGGTAAATATTTAAAAGACGCGTATCTGCTGTTGCTGCTGAAGAAATTATCGTTAAGTTCTCTGGTGAACTAACAGCATTTATCATTCAACCAAGTGACTACCACAGAGAAATTATCGAATTAATTTTACCTGTAAGAACTTACTAATAAAGTATAAAAATTAAATTTAAACATAAAAATGTAGTTATTTATTAGATATTCAACAGAGTTTTTAGCAACTTGGTGGGTATCTAATAAACTGTGTAGGGAGATTTTACATAATAAGGCAAAAAGTACTGACACAAAAGTGCTAAATTTTTAAAAAAGTTTATATGAGAACTCATAAAACAGATTGGGGCTGACCCAAAAAGCCTTTAAAAATTTAACAAAGTTCATATGGGAACACATAGACGCAGTGAGTTTATTGATATCTAAAATTCGCTTTGTAAAAGCTCTTCAGATATCTAATAAACTGTGAAAGGGGTGACTCGACAAAATCGATTTCTATGAAATCGCGATTTTTGAGTCACCTTGCGAGGAGATTCGATAAAATTGATTTCTTAGAAATATCGACTTTTAAAATTACTCCTAACTCTTAATTGTAAAATCACTCCCTTTTTCTAAGTTAATCAAGGAGGAACAATGACATCGAATAGTATATTAATTATACTCGGTGTTATCTTTTTAAGTCTTATATTAAGAACACCTATAATACATCAGTTAGGGGCAATATTAGGGACATTAAAATCTATATTAGATATAAATAATACAGTGGCAGGATTTATTACAACAATCCCATTGATAGCTTTTTGTAATTTTTGAGCCCTATGGTAGCAAAACTTTCAAACAAAGCTAGGATTAGAAAAACATTATTATTAGCTGTTGTAACAATAAGTATCGGATTAGCGTTAAGATTCTACATTAATACATATGTATTCTTTCTTACAACATTTATAATTGGAGTAGGAATAACTCAGGTAACGTGTTATTACTGGGATTGGTAAAAATATTACCCAGAAAAACTAGGGTCTTATGACAGGATTTTATGCAGTGGTTATGAATGTAGGGAGCTGCAGTTGCAGCTGGGTATTAGCTATCCAATCTTAAGTACAAATATAGGTGGGGGAAAAATTCTCAACAGGTCTTGCCTGTTAATATTTGGTTAGTTATAGCTGTAATTAATATTTTTGTATACACAGCAATGTCGAAAAATAGTAGTGTAAGTGAAGTAAAAGATGAACATGAAAAAGTTCATGGTTATTTTCAAATATTCAAAAATGTGGACGATCATGTTAAGTATGGGTCTACAATCAGCACTATTTTATTGTAGTGTCTCTTGGTTTGCTGAAATAATGATTAGTAAAGATTTTTTTCACCAGAAACTGCTGGACTATTATTATCAATAAGTCAATTTGCACAATTCCCATCAACATTTATAGTACCGATTTTAGCTGATAAAGTACATAATAAATTAATAATCCAGTGGTTATTACTATCGCATACTTAGTATCATTAGTAGGATGCTATATACTAGTGGAAACTCGTAATAATGTTAATATTTATCATTATCTTTGCCTTAGCTGGGGAGGATCGTTCTCGTATGTAATGTATCTATTCTCTGCTAAAATCAAGAAATGAAAGAGAAGCGGCTGATATTTCAGGATTAGCTCAATCAGGAGGATATTTAATGGCTAGCAAGTATTCCCACCATTACTGGGATACATTAGAGATATTTCGATTGAAATAAAAGGATTATATGTATTAATTTTGAACTGCTGCGGTTTTATTAGTGACACTAGCACTGTAGTTCAAAGAGGAAGAGCATAATAAACATGCAAGAGAGGCTCAAGAAAATTTGAGTCTCTTTATCTATGAAAATGAATAGATAAATATAGAATATAAGAAGAAAAACTTAAAACTGTATAGAGCTGAGTGAAAATAATAGTAAATAACTAATACAGTAAATGTAACA
>BNJT01000970.1_pt1 | contig 29659 bp, 48 predicted proteins | sample 8540491 | NCBI WGS metagenome assembly BNJT01 (sample SAMD00202455, study PRJDB9452) | human saliva metagenome | host: Homo sapiens | reverse complement strand
TTATAAATTTCAGCTTTTTATCTCCTCTGCCTTTATGTACGGAACCCCAATTATCATAAAATAATTAGCTCAAACTGCCATGATGACAAGGTGATTTTACTACTTGATTTCCTTGTTCCATAAGTTGAATTAATTCTAATCTTTAATCCGATCTATTTCTTTTTGATTTTTCTTTTCTTGCTGTATCTATCTTTGTTTGTAAAATTTCCAACTGGGTTTCTTAGATTTTCTTTGCTTGTATTTATTTCTTCAGTTGTAGGTGTTGAAGTTTTTCTATATCTGATGAAAGTTTAGCGAACATGAAAGCAAACTTGCACTGTGTCTGCACTAGCTACTAAAAACAGTCTTTTTCATTTTTACAATTGTAGTTTTCTCTATATCAGTTTTTGGTGTAGCATTTGCTATACAAATCATTGGCTCCAAAATTGCTACTTGTCCAAGAAGCTTTAAGTTTTTGTGTTTTGTGTTATTGTCTTTTTCTTTAAGTTGAGATTTTCCTTTTTTACATCTATTAAAAATATCCTTTTGTTTTTCTGTTTCTTGTATCATATTGTCATCAGAAAATGCACTTGTCCCCTTCATTAGTACATGCAAGTCCAACTGAATATTTTTACATTTTCATATCTTTTAGCTATTGATCATAAGTTTTTCCTACATTATAAAAATTGTTATTCATATAATCTACCCCCATTTTCTTTTTATATATCAATATTTATACCCAATTTTATCATTTTTATGGTCAATATATATAATATTTCTTTTAAAGATAACAATACTTATTCCTTCTTCAACTTCCTTATTTTAGTTTAGAAATTAGCATAACCCTAAAAGAAAATATGAATTTTCTCTGCTCTATCTTCTATCTATGTATTCTTCTAAACTTCTTATAATTTTTAAAGAATTTTCTAAACACTCATTTAAAACATAACTTCTCATTAATTTTTGATTCAATTTAATTACCATATGTAAAGTCCTGCATCTGCTCCTTGTATTTGAATCTCTTTAAGCAATATCTGAGAGAGTAAGCTTTAATGGTATTTACAAAGAAATTCTCTTTCTTCTTGCTTAAAGAGTTCTCATTTTAGTGTTATATTATTTAACAAAATATAGCCATGTCTTTTATAAATCTATAGAATGATTTAAAGTTGGTACAGGACATATATATATATGGTAATTCCTACGATAGATATTTAAAGGAGTGCTGCTTAGAGCTGAGACCAAGTAACTTACACGAATGCAGGACAAATTGATTTTGAAAAACTTCCTAAATAAATAACTTTATCATTGATGTCATTTGCAACTGCAATGCTGGGAATGGGTCTACCAGTGCTCATAAATTCACTGTCATAGTCATCTTCACTATATAACGGTCAGGATTTTCCATTTGCTGATTTAAAGTTCAGTTTCTTCACCCAGTACTCATAATTGCTCCCGTTGAAATTGGTGTGAAGGCTAGCAATGGTATGTGACATCATATTTCTTTAAATCATCAATTACAATTCCATTTCATCAGAGAAATAGCTTTAAACTGATATTATTTGTTAAAAATAATTCTTTCAAACATCTTATAGGATTTTCAAACCCATAAATTTTATTATTAATAACTTAAATATTTATATAGAACAAATACTCCGTACCTGAGCTAATAACACTTGTTCAGCATCTACCTTAAAAGCCTCTCGATTTGAGACAGATACAGATACTTTTTCTCAATAATAAATCCTTGTATATGCCAAAATAACAAATCCTCATTCTCTTCATCATAAACATCTTTAGTAATTCTTTTAATTATTTCTAGCTAAACTTTTTCCTTGTCCTCCTGAATATGAAAAAATCATAGTGTATTTTCTCTTTTGCTATTTTAAATTTGCCTTATTTTCAACTTTAACATTTCTTGTAATTAGATTTTCTATCAGAAACAAAATAACCTTTTCTTTCAATGAAAAAAAATGTAAGCCTCACTCAATAAAGATAAGAGCATTTTGAATTGTGTTTTGACTAAGTGTTATAGTAGTCAATAAAATCTTTCTTTAGAAGGTAATTTTCATTTACCTTTAAAATTTTAGTTTGAATTAAATTTTTTATCTCAGTATATATTTGTATATATAAATTTTTGATTTATTATCTAAATTTAAAATAATCTTAGCTGACTCCATAAAAAGTTTTATTCTGTGGTACTTTTATATAATGTCGGTATACGGTTATACTATAAAAGTCAAATACAAGTTATAATATTACATGAGGAGGCACAAAATGGATACAAGATTTAATGGGTGGAGTTATTATGGATGTTACATCTAAGGAACAAGCAATTATTGCAGAAGAAGCAGGAGCAGTTGCTGTTATGGCACTAGAAGAATCTAGCTGATATCAAGGTGACAGGTGGAGTTTCTAGGGCCAAACACGATCTAAATTAATAAAAAGAAATTAATAAGCAGTAAAAATTCCTGTAATGGCAAAGTAGAATAGGCATTTGTAGGCTGATATTACAAGCAATTGGTATTGACGATTTGTCAGTGAATCAGAAGTTTTATCACCAGCTGATTCAGTACATCATATAAATAGAGATTTTCTACCTTTCGTTTGTGGAGCTAGAAATTTAGGGGTAAAACTTTAGAAAAGTGTGATTGCTCAAATGGTTAGAACTAGGGAGAAGCTGGAACGGAGACGTTATTCAAGCTATTTCACATATAGAGACAAATCGTAGAAGAAATCAATTTAGTTAAAGCTCTACGTGATGATGAACTGTATGTAATAGCAAAAGACTTACAAGTTCCTTATGATTTAGTAAAATACGTTCATGATAATGGTAGATTACCTGTTACCTAATTTCTCAGCAGGTGGAGTTACTCCTCCAGCAGATGCTGCACTTATGAAGATTAGGGCAGATGGAATTTGTAGGTAGTGGTATCTTTAAATCACAGTGATCCTGAAAAGAGCAAAGCTATTGTTGAAGCTGTAAAAAAATTATGATAATCACAAATTATTGCTAGAGTTTCAGAAGACTTAGGTGAAGCTATGGTTGAATCAATGAAATGAAATAAAATTATCCTTATTTGAAAGAGGAGTCTAAAATAAAAACCTTAATAATTCCTATTATATATAATTGTTAACTATTAGACCCTCCTAGATGTTTAAATTGGCTCTTTAAAACTTTTAGGAATTTTACTCTTTTATTTATTTTATCTTTTACAACTAGATGTAAAAATATCAACTTTCTTTTAGTGCTTTTACAGATATTCTTGCTTCACCATCAAACTCGCTTTTTGGGTACTAATGGATAAGTTTCCTTTTCATCTCGATACACTTCTACTTCACCTTCAACAACTGCTCGAAAGAATATTTGTCTTCCAGGATGATTGTGAGCGAATTGTTGTTTCTACTAAATATGATGAACTACCATTATATATGATTATTAACTACTTGTCCATGTTCTGTTATTGCTTTTCCTAACATATCTTCAACTCCTTTTAATTGTTTATAAATTATAAACTTTTTAAGAGTATCAGCTTAATCTATAATAACTTATTTTAATCTTTCTTATTTGAATTTTACAACATCTGTTACATTATGCTCTTCTTCGATAACACATAATTAATATATGAAAGTGGAAGAATCAAGGAACTAATGCACTCTTGCGACAAATTGAGTAAAATATGTAGATATTCCTACTCCTAGCATAAACAAAAATTATTAAAAATATTAAAAACCTCTTACCAATAATTCTCTATCTCTTTGAACAAGTCCTTCAATCAATAAACGAGGGCATTTTGTTTCCTGTCATCATTATAGTAGCATGTAAAACCTCTCAATCTTTTGAAAGTATCTGATTGGATAGCTGCAAAAAAGCTAGTGTAACAACAATGAAATGATAATCAAAAAAGGTAAGTACGTTAACATTATCATAACAAAAAGCATTAAAGAGAAGAATGTATATATCCTTTGTGTGCTCTTCTTTGATTTCTAAAACAATAGATAAAAATTTGCCCCTATCCTTAAAAGGAAATAATAGAGTATCAGAATTCAACTGCTCATTTCCTTTTTGCAAAATGTTAGTGCCATAAAAATCACATTTCCGAGTTTGTGCTCCTGCAAAAAGTTCTCCTGCATTATTATAAGTAAAAGGCATTAATATATCCACTTATGACCAGTAAAAGAACTGCTATTCTTAATTTCTCTGGAACTTCTTCCTTTATTTTTCCATAACTTCTAAAAACTCCCCTTGTTTCAATTTGTAAATCTATGCTGATAAATATTTCTAACTGACTTACTATACCAGTATATATATGTATACAATTAATTGGTATAAAATAGTACCTGCTGTAACAAGCACTATTTTTAATGGTAGTTCACTTCTTATATTTCCTATTCTAGTTTTGACTATTTGTCCTTAAAATTTCAATGAAATCTTCAACTTAATTAGAGTCAGCTTTTCAATCTATTTTCTGTAAGTACTTTTCCTATGTTGTATCTGTCTAAAGAAATTCTAAGTCCATAATTTAAAACTTTCATCAAATTTCCATAGAATCTAGCTATCTCCAAAACCACCATTTAAAATTCCATCTTCGAGGTTCTAACTGCACTGCCGAATCTTTTTCGAGAAAATTCTTCCTAATAATTTTTCATCTACACCTGTGATACATACATAGGTTTATAACTGTTGCCTTTCACTCCCTGTTTTCTTCCTGATAGTTTGCAGCTTTTTCTCTCTAATTGATAGAGAAGTTCCCCCAACAATCCTAGAATTGCAACCTTTTCTCCTGTTTTTACTACTTCACTAAGTATTTAATTTGGAAATCTTTTGTTACTTTTCACCAGTTGAAACCATCTTTCCACCTGGTAAACGAATTACAACTGGATGTTCTTGTTGTTCTATGCTCCATTCAAGCATAGCAAAGATGTTCTTTCCACGCTTTGTTGTTGGAGCTAAATATAGACTAAATTTGGAATAGTACTCATGCATAGCAATGTCAAACCACAACCAAGGTGAGTAACATCTGTCATTTCCTATGGCTCCCACCACTGCACAACTATTGTTGCAGGATTATTATTTATACATAAATCTTGTGACAATTGATCACAGCAAGTTCTTTGGATAAATGAACTTACAACTGTAAATACTGGTTTTAGCTCCTTTAGGAAGCCATTCCTGGAAACTAATGCAACAGCTACTGTTTGTTCTGCTATTCCCACATCTACGAATTGTTCTCCAAGTTCTTCTCTCTCTTTCTGGAAAAACTAAAACTTCCCTGAGTGTTCCTGCTGTTATTGTAACAACAGTTTTTATCTTCTTTCATTTTCTTTCATTAAATATTCTTTTGTAACATCTGTATAATCTTCACTATCATCAGTATCTAAAGGTTTTCCAGTTTCTATATTAAATGGCATTGTATGGTGCCAAGGTTCCTTGTTTTTCTTCAACAAGTTTGTGTCCTTTACCTTTTGAGTATATGGATGTGAACTGTTGTGGAGGTGAGTCTATGTCCTTTACTAAATGCTTCTATCAATTCTAACTCGATATTATTCCCATCTTTGACAAAGATATACTCTAAGCCACAGCTTTGAATAAGATTACATTCTGCCTTACCTTCTGTTTCTCTTAATAATTTTAAATTTTTGTAAAGATCCTCCACTTGATTTTTCTGCTATAGACATATCATTATCATTAGCTATAACAATGAAATTCGTTTTAATTCTCCTGCAATCTAAACGTCAAGTGCTTCTCCACCACTTAGAGAAACCATCTCCAATGATAGCAATAACATTTCCTTTTCTCCTTCTAACGTCTCTAGCTTTTGCAAGACCCAAAGCTAAACTTATTGAAGTTGAAGTATGTCCCTAAGATAAAGTGATCATGTTCACTTTCATAGTTTGATTACTATATCCAGTTACATCATCATAGTGTGCTTCATCTGTGAAGCTTCTCTTCTTCCAGTTAGCATCATGTGGATATGTTTGGTAGAGATACATCAAATACAAACTTGTCCTTTGGCGAATCGAAAAACATAGTGTAAAGACTGGCTATGTTGCTTTCAACTATTCCTAAATTTGGCCCAAAAGTGCCCTCCATGAATAACGCATCTCTTTTATTATAAGCTTCTCTTAGTTTCTTCAACTAAGACTTTTCATTTCCCTCAATATTTAATTTTACATCCTCTGAGTGAGTTAATTTTTCTAAATACATTACTATTTCCTCTATTCTTTACTCCCAAGCTATATCACATTTTCCACGATAATCTCTAATTCCACCTTCTGTTCTATGTGGGGCAGGGTATCTAAATTCAATCTTTTCATAATATCTAAAGCGTATCTATGTGTCAATCACAATTCTTCACTCACTTCTTTAATTGTCATGTGTTTTATAATACTGCCTCTAATTTAGTTAAACTTAACTTTAAGTCTAAGTTTCATTTTAATAATATGCTCATTTTTCAGATAAATCTATTTTAACATCTAGAGTTAACTCCTAAGTCAAGAAAATTTTAAAATTTTTATTTTATATAATATTAATGTAATGAAATATATTGACATTGTATTGAAGAAAAGATAATATAATTTAGTTAGAAAAAGATTTGAGGAGGTTAGGGTGAAAGCTATAACTACAGATAAAGACTAATATAAATTTTAGACGAGTAAAAGCCAAAAGAAGAACTAGATATTCTTTGTGATGAGGTGAGTATTACTGTAACCACTGCATTTACAATTTTGCATTTGTTAGAGAGAGAGAGACTGCCTTTTACAGTTGATTACCGAATCCATTTTATAGTGCTAAAAGTGAGAAAGATTATCAATAGAACAATTGGAAAATAAAAGGTGGAACTATTCATGAAATTACTGAGGGTTTGGATGATTAAGTGTCATACACTAGGAAATAATAAAAGGTTGCTATAAATAATATGACTTTATAGCAACTTCTTACATTCATAATGTTTCCACATACAGTGATATTTATTCTTTTCATCTTCAATAACTTCATATACAAGTCTATAGTTTGCTTCATTAGATTCTTCTTGAATAATACCCCCTAGATCTCCTATTAAAACTTCATAAGTGGTGAGTAGAAAAGGGTTCTTTTTAATTAACTTTATTAATTTGTCAACGACATTATTTTTAGGGCTGGAAATTGTTTTATATTTTGCTTTATCTTTAGTTTGCCTAATATAACATATTTTATATTCTTCATCTACCATTCAAATACCTCATAATCTTCATCAGTCGCATACAGCTTCTAATCTCTCTCATTGTAGGATCTGATGACAAATACCAAAGTTTCTGGCAAAACCATTATACTCCCTTTCACTTCCCAATATTATTACATTTCCTGGTATTTACATTTTTACTAATATCATTATACTCAATAGTAGAGATCTAAATATGAAAATAAATTCTTTCTTAAATTTGCTTAGCATTTTGTATTTGTCATAATGTCTTCCACCTTCCTTTATGTACATTATAACGAACATACATATATATGTCAATATTATTTTTAATGACTGTACCTTAAATCTTGATTTCAAAGATAATAGAGTACAGTTTATTCATAATATTTTATAGTATTTCGCAGCTTCTGGTAAAAATCTTTTTAACTCTTCTATTTCTATTTGGTAGAAGGGTGAGAAGATAGTATTTCTGCTTATTGACTTCCACCCTAAGTCCATCACATTCTTTGTTGTGCAGCTGCCTAGCTTCTTGTAGGTTATATCCTGCCATAGCCATAAATATCATGACATATTTATCTGCTTCATATTCTTGCCGAGTTCTGTTGTTGAACTAAAAGCCCTAGCGATAGTCCTTGATGAGCTAAATCATCTGCTCACATAATAAGCGAACTCTGTCACAGCATCTATAAGTTTTTACCTATCATTTAAGAATCCAGCTAAGTTTTGGGTTGCACACACTTTCTGCATGGTGTCCACCTATAACGTGACCTATTTCATGTCCCATTGCAAAAGCTATAGCTGCATCTGTAATACTGGTGAGCCTTCCTGTATAGAAAGCAGTTTTCCCTCGTAGTGCAAAGACATTTTATATCCCTTACTCTTTGTTAGGTTAGAATTCCCATTTGTAGACTTTTTATTTTATCTTGCATTCCATTTGCAGTTAAATATTGTTCAGCTTAGCTCGAAAATTCTTCTTTCCAGTTTGATTTATTCTTTCTGTCCATCAGCATTGTGTGTTGCTAACAAATTATTTTGTCTTAATTCTGCTATCATTTGATTGTGTTGTGATCATGAGAAGATTGAAGCTAGCAACTCCATCACTACCATCTTCATACTGTCCTCTTTCCTGTTAAAGGTGCAGTTGAGACTTAAGATATTAAAATTAAAGATACAAACAACATTAAAATTATATTTTTGATCTCCTTAGCCACTCCTTATATTCAAATATATATTTGTAATTTTATATTCAAGTATTTCTTAGGACTGTGCAAAATTAAAATTTCAATTCTAAAAGTAAGAAAATAAATAAGTTTCCTTTATAATTTTATCATTAGAAATCTTTGAGTAAAACAACTAATAATTTTCAACACAGATTGCTGCGATGTCCTACCATAATGGTAGAAGAAAGAGCCTTTGTGGAGCTCTAGAACCATTACTTAGGCTAACAATCATCGCATATATAATAATGTTCCTCAAGAAAATTTCTTTCTACTCCAGTAACGAACTGTAGCCTAATTATTTTGTACAGCAGCCTCTTCTGTTTTTATGAGTTGAAATTCAACCCCATATTATTTTATTTTCAATATGCTATATTTTCAGAGTTCTTGTATATGGTATAAGAGCCCATATTTCTTGCTCTCTTTAACAGCTTTTACTGACATTTCTTTGTACATAATTTAGCCATTAGCTCCAGTTTAATCTTGGAAAGGATTGATTTTCCTTTATCGGATACAAAATCTTTTTAAAAGTTCAACATTTTACATAATCAGTTTCTTCAACTTTAACTCTGTAATATGCTTCTTCTTCTGAATTCTGCCATTTAAATTTCCCTCCTTTTTGAGAATTAACGATAATCAATAACAAAATTAGTCCGATCGCTACAGCTATATGTCTCATTACAGCTTTCCATAATGTTTATTTTAACTTCTACTTCTGCTAATTTTGTTCCGTCCATCTCAAAAAGTAGTTAGTACGCAAAAACCTGATTTTTCTTATCGATTGGATAAGCAAGGTTTTTCTTTCTCCCCATTTTTCCTGTCTTAGCTATTTAGCTCCATTTGCAGTTAATAAAGAGTTTATTTGGTTTATTAACTCATCTCTACCTTCTTCTAATACAGTAGGGTTGATGATGTACATAATTTCATATTTTTCATAGCATTAACCTCCTCCCTTTGGTTTTTGCCCAAAACACGTCGTTTTTGAGCAGGGCTTAATAATTATATCATAGTACTTTATATTTTGCAAGTACAAATTAATAAAGTTTCATTAATTCTTTTATTTTAGCTACAACTTCAGATTCTGATACTTTAAAAGTTTCTCCTGTTTTTCTGATTTTTGCCTAACTATACCTTCATCAGCTCTTTTTCCTACAACAACTTTGAATGAGAATCCGATTAAGTCAGCATCTTTGAATTTAAATCCAGGTTTTCATCTCTATCATCTAACATTGCATCAATATCTTCTGCTTGTAATTCATTATAGATTTTTCAGCTAAACTTACTTGCCTTCATTTTTTATATTTGCAGGAATTACATCAACAATATAAGGTGCTATTGATACTGGCCAAATAATTCCATTTTCATCATTATTTTGTTCTATTGCAGCTGCCATAGTTCTTGTAACTCCTATACCATAGCAACCATTAACATATATTGTGTTTTCCCATTTTCATCAAGGTAAGTAGCATTCATGCCTTAGAATATTTATCTCAAGTTTGAAGATTTGCCCACATTCTATCACCTCTTGCTGAATGTATATTTTCCACCTGTTATACAGTTATCTCCAACTCTAACTTTTCCTGTCGGCAACTATCTCAGCCTTGTAGTCTCTATCGTAATTTACATTCTTATAGTGACGTAATCTTTTGGTGAGAACCACCAACATCGGTTTTGTAACTTCTATTACAGATAAATCAGCTACAATTTTAATTTCAGTTGGTAATTTATATGGTCCTATATATCCTTTTTGTCAATCCGAGTCTATTTCTTCATCCGTGCCATTTCACTTCTACTGCATTTAAGATATAATTTAATTTCGTTTACTTCAAAATCTCCTCTTATTAGAACCATGTATATTTCATCTGTTCCCCATATCTTTATAATATCAATGCTTTTACAGTTCTTTCTAAAGGAATATCTAAGTATTTCCTAAACTTTCTCTTGTTGGACAATCTGGAGTGTGAACAAGTTCAACTTCTTAATTCTTCCTTTGGAGAGATTGATAAGTTCACTTACAGCCTTTTTCAATGTTTGCTGCATATTCTGAACCATCAGAATAAATAGATTTCATCTTCTCCTGATTCTGCTAGAACTTGCAGATTCTTGTGATCCACTTCCACCAATATTTCCTGAGTCTGCATCAACAGGTCTAAATTTTAAACCACATCTTGTGAAAATTCTTGTATAAGCATCTTTCATGTTTAAGAATTCTTCATCTAATGATTCTTGAGAAGTATGGAAAGAATAACCATCTTTCATTGTAAATTCTCTACCTCTCATAAGTCCAAATCTAGGTCTTCTTTCATCTCTCAAATTTTGTTTTAGTAGTGATATAGATTTAAGGAGTGACTTATATGAAGAAATATCACTTCTAACTATTGATGTTATCATTTCTTCTTGTGTTGGAGATAGAACGAAAGTCTCTTTCATGTCTATCTTTCAATCTTAGCATTTCTGCTCATTACATCCCATCTTCCACTTTCTTGCCAAAGTTCAGCTGGTTGAACAACTGGCATTAAAGTTCTAAAAGCTCCTGCTCTATCCATTTTCTTCACGAACAATATTTTCTATTTTTCTAATAGTTCTATATCCTAATGGTAGATAAGCATAAATACCACTAGCTAATTTTTATCATAGCTGCTCTAAGCATTAATTTATGACTTGCAATTTTCTGCTTCTTTAGAGTGTTTCTTTTAAAGTTTTTATATACGCCTTACTGAATCTCATTTTTCCTCCAATTAAATTTTAGATTTACCTTATAATTTTTAACATATTTATCTAACTTTTGTCTTTTATTTTTGAAAAGACAGATTTTTAAAAAATGTAAAGATAAAACACTTGACAATTTTTAAAAAGTATCTTATACTTAGTAGGTGAATTATTATGATTTTTAGATGAATTTATAGAAATTGCTAATCTTTTAGAGATATATTCCCCACTTTTTAAGTGAGAAACAAAGAGAATATTTAGAGGACCACTTTGAAAATGATCTTTCTATCTCGAAGTTGCAAAAACAATAATGTCAGTAGACAGGCGATATTCGATAATATAAAAAGAGGAGTCGCTCTCTTATATGAGTATGAAAACAAATTAAAGTTTCATCAAATAAAACAAGATATAAGAGAAAAATTAATTGATTTAAAAGAAAGATTTTACAGAGGAAAAAGTTGGAAAAATATAATAGAAGACTTAGTTTAATAGAGGTAGATATGTTAGAAAATTTAGGAAATAGATTTCAGGATATTTTTAAAAGATAAGAGGACATGGAAAGCTTAGTGACTCTAATATAAAAAGATGCACTTAGAAGTTAAAATGTCTCTTTTAGAAGCTGACGTAAACTATAAGGTTGTTAAGGACTTCACAAATAGAATCAGTGAAAAGGCTATTGGAACTGAAGTTATAAGAGGAGTTAATCCTGCTCAACAATTTATTAAATTAGTAAATGATGAACTTGTTGAACTTTTAGGAGGAACTAGCTCAAAATTAACAAAAGGACTTAGAAATCCTACTATAATTATGTTAGCTTAGGTTTACAAGGGGAGAGTAAGACTACTTTCGCTGCTAAAGCTTGCAAAATTTTTAAAAAAGCAAAATGAAAAACTGTTACTTGTTGGAGTCGATGTCTATAGACCTGCTGCTATAAAACAATTACAAGTTTTAGGGCAACAAATAGGAGTAGATGTTTATTCCGAAGAAGATAACAAAGATGTAGTTGGAATAGCAACAAGAGCTATAGAAAAAGCTAAAGAAATAAATGCAACATATATGATAGTTGATACTGCAGGTAGATTACATGTTGACGAAACTCTTATGAATGAGTTAAAAGAACTTAAAAAGGCTATAAAGCCTCCAAAAATTTTACTTGTTGTAGATGCTATGATAGGGCAAGATGCAGTTAACCTAGCTGAATCTTTCAACAATGCTGAGTGTTGATGGAGTTATCTTAACTAAATTAGATGGAGATACTCGTGGAGGGCTGCTTTATCAATAAAAGGCTATTGTTGGTAAACCAATAAAGTTTATTGGAGTCGGAGAAAAATTAAATGATATTGAAATTTTCCACCCAGATAGATTAGTTTCAAGAATCTTAGGAATGGGAGATGTTGTTTCTCTTGTTGAAAAAGCTCAAGAAGTTATAGATGAAAAATGAAGCTAAATCTTTGGAAGAAAAAATCAAATCTCAAAAATTTGACTTAAATGACTTTTTAAAACAATTACAAACAATTAAAGATTAGGGTTCTCTTGGAGGATATTAAAATTAATTCCTGGTATGCCAAAAATTGATGACTTAGCTCCAGCTGAAAAGAAATGAAAAAAGTTGAAGCTATAATTCAATCTATGACTATTGAAGAGAGAAAGAAACCTGATATATTAAAAGCTAGTAGAAAAATAAGAATTGCAAAAGGTAGTGGAACTGATGTTTCAGATGTAAATAAACTACTTAAACAATTTGAACAAATGAAATCAATGATGAAAAATGTTTAGCTCAGGAAAAATGCCTAATTTAGGTGGTATGGGCAAAGGGTGGAAAAATTTCCCATTTTAAAAAATGCTTATAAAAATTTATATATAAAACAAAAGGAGATGTGAAATAATGTTAAAATTAAGACTTACAAGATTAGGAGATAAAAAGAGACCTTCTTATAGATTAGTAGCTATGGAAGCTTTATCTAAAAGAGATGGAGGAGCTATTGCTTACTTAGGTAACTACTTCCCATTAGAAGATTCTAAAGTAGTTTTAAAAGAAGAAGAAATCATTAAATTCTTACAAAACGGAGCTCAACCAACTAGAACAGTTAAATCTATCCTAGTTAAAGCTGGAGTTTGGGCTAAATTTGAAGAAAGCAAAAAGAAATAAGCCTTAAATTAAAAAGTTGATAAGTTTAACTTATCAACTTTTTATTAATATGTTTTTTTATAAGTTCTTTTATTTTTTTCAATTAGAGGTATCTAAAGTCAATATCACCTTTTTTTCACTCACTTTTTCAAGAGTAGCTTTTTGGCAACATCACAGCAGACAAGTGGTCCTTGTAATATTTTTAAATCTTTCAGATATCTTTATCATATCCTTTTTTTAAATTTGGATAGGCTTTTTATTAAATCTTTTAAATAAGTATCTTTATTTATACTATCTAAAAGGAATTTGAGAGTTTGAACTTTCTTCTCTAGGACTTTCTTCAGTTGTTTCTTCTAGCTTTTTCTTCTTTTCACTTCTTCACTATTCATAGTCCCATTTTCCCAATTTAAAAGAGTTTGTGATCCTTGAAGTGAACGAATTCTTGTACAGTCTTGCATCATTTCTAAAAATACCTCTGAAGTTTTCCATCTTTTATCCTTAACTGCTGAATAACAGATATAGATAAATAGACCTGGTTTATTTATCCAGAATTCTGCAAAAATCTTGTTCACCATTTCTAAATTTTTTTCTATAATTTCTTCAACTATATGTACACTCTTTCTAGGATGACAGTTTTTAACATCTCTTCCTATTACATTTTTACTACGAGGGAATATTCTATGAGCAGTGTCAGAATAGAATTTTACAATTTCATTTTCATCAACATATGTTATATCCACAGGTAAATGCTTAAATACTAAGTTTATTTGCTCTAAAGTCATTTTTTTCCCATAGCTACATCTAATTCAGAAGAATTTTCCCTGAATTAAATCCATATTTCCCTAAAAAGTTGAGCCAAGTCCTTAGCTAAGCTTCCTTGTCCTGAAATATTAGAACTTTCAGATTGATTTATTTCTTTTTTTAGGACTAACTTCTTCTAATTCACCAAAAAGTAAAACCTATCTCTTTTGTCTCCTGATTTCATATCTTCAAATTCTTCTTCTGTTATCATAGCAAGTGATGTAGGATACAAAACAGTTTCTTCCTTTTTGAATTAAATCTATTATATCTGCTGCAACACTAGTTTGAGAAGCGATGAATTCTTCTTCATTACCATCATCTAGCATTTTTTTCTATTTTCTTTTAATTCATCTCTAACAAAGTCATCTAAAAACCCACATTGTAGTTGTTGGTCTTGTAAAACCTTTCTTTTCTAAAAAGTGAATAAAGCTGATTTTTGTTTTTCTAGGTAAATGAAGTTTCCACCATAAATCAAGTTTATCATATAGTTCGTACCATTGATTTTTTTATTACAGGAAATTGAATTAAGTTTTTCAACTTCTTTTAATAGTTCCCTCATATCATCATTTTTCTCTATAGTAACACATAATAGGGTGATCTGAAGGAAGATCAGTAGGTCTACTTGTATCCATTACTTCATTAAATAACAACATCATATTTTTGGATATTTTTCTTTTTATACATTCATCTTCAACAAAGGGTACAATCTTTTTGTTCAGCATAAGCAATTTCATAAGGTGTTAAAGTTTTTTTACTCTTTCTTTAAGCAACTTTCTTGCTTCCTCTAAACTTATTTTTTTCCTGCATTGTATTTCTCTTTTTAATTCAATTACAAATTTTAACTTTTCTTCATCAAGTGCTGGTAAATGTTTTGCCATTGTTTCCATAATTATTTCAACTCACTTTCATTTTTAATTGTTTACTAAAATTATAAACTTTTTTTATTGAAAGTGTCAATAAAAAGTTTTATACTTAAATAGTTTTATAAAATAAAAAGTAAAAAGAAATTATTTGACACTAAAAATTAAAAAAAGTTATATAATAGAGCTAATAAAAAATCGTAAATTGAGGAATGATATTATGAAAACTATTTTTAGCTAAAAAAATAATGATTTGACTCAAGGTAAAAATTTGGAAAGTTATTTTGAATTTTACTCTGCCCTATATTTTTTTAGGAACCTTATTTCAATCTCTTTATACAACTATAGATGCTATTGTAATAGGTAAATTTGCGGGTAAAGATGCTTTTGCTGCCATTGAATCAGTTATGAGTTTTCAAAAGATTGCCTGTAAGTTTTTTTGTTGGTCTTTCATCTGGAGCCACTATTATTATTTCTCAATATTTTTGGTGCAAAAAGAAAAAGATGACATTTCTAAAAGCTAGTCATACAGCCATGTTATTTGCTATAGTTGGAGGATTAATTTTATCTATATTAAGTTGTATTTTATCACCTTACTTCATAGGTCTTATTAAAGTTCCTCAAAAAAATATTCCATGAAGCTTACATCTACACTTTTATTTGTTTCAGTGGTATGGTTTTTTTCTATGATATATAATATAGGTTCAGGTATCTTAAGAGCCTTAGGGAATTCAAAAACACCTTTTCATATTTTTAATATTTGCTAATATCTTAAACATAGTTTTTAGATTTAATTTTTTTGTAATTAACTTTAATTTATCTGTTGTAGGAGTGGGACTTGCCACATTAATTTCGCAAATTGTGAGTGCAATTTTTAGTCTTTGTAGTGTTGATGAGAACTAATTTGGATTGTAGAATTTATATAAAAAAATTAACTTTCTATAAAAAAATATTTAAAGAAAAATCTTTGTATTAGGTTTGCCTATTGCGATACAATCAGTTATTTATCCTATTGCTAATACCACTATACAAAGTAAGATAAATATGTTTGGTGTAAATAGTATAGCTGCTTGGGCTATTTCAGGTAAATTAGATTTCTTAATATGGTCTGTTTCAGATGCCTTTTTGTATATCTTCTTCAACCTTTTGTTGCACAAAATTATGGAGCTAAGAAACATCATAGAGTTAAGAAAGGAATTATATCTTCTGTAATTATGTCCATTTCAATGATATTAGTTATAAGTCTAACTCTATTTATTTGGAGTAAAGATTTAGCACCTTTCCTTATAGAAGATAGAGAGTTATAGAATTGACTTCAAAAATTTTTGAGTATACTAGCACCCTTTCTACTTTATTTATACGATTGGGGATGTATTAGCTGGTGCTATAAGAGGGCTTGGAGATACTTTTTATCCTATGTTAATAAATGTATTGGCTATCTGTGGTGTAAGACTTTTTATGGATATTTTTTTATCTTCCCTTTAAATCCTACATTCTTTATGATACTATACAGTTATTTAATTTCTTGGACAGTAAATACAATTGCTTTTTCTTATCTATATTTACTTTAAAAAGGAAAAAAATTTAAAATAAAAAAAGCTAGAACACACCATAAACACTCAGTTTAAAAAGTTAAAAAAATAAGTGAGTTACATTATAATTTATGATTAAAAAAATTTTCTTTGAGTAAATAAATAATAGTTTTCAATAAGATTACTGCGACGTCCTATAATGTTGAAAGAGCCTTTCGTGGAGCTCTAGAAACATTATAGGCTGGCAAGTAATCGTTATGTGTAACTAAAGTTTATAAAAAAATATCTCAAAGAAAAATTTTTTTTATCTACTCAGTAACGAATTATTTTTTTACTTATATGTTCTAGCTTTTTTTAGTTTTTTTATTATTTTATTTCTCTTTCTTCTATTTTTTTACCTTTTTAAAAAAATCAATTCTTTAAATTTTTTTACCTTCACGATTGTAAAGTTCAAAAAACTCCTTCTTCTTTTTCCATTTACAAAGAAACCTTTTTGTGGCAAGAGTTCCATTTTCAAAAATATTGATAGTAATCTCCAACTTTTTAAACCATTCTTATAATTTTTCTACTTGCATTTTTTTGACCATTTTCAAAAATATATAATTCCTTGTCCATCTTCTTTATCATTGTAATAATGGTAATCTTCTCTTAATGCACCACTTTCATAATAAATTTTTTTCCATTCCCATTTAACTTCTTTTGCATAATATGGCATTTCATTCATTAGTTTTCCATTAGGATAGTATTCTCTTAATATTCCCATTATTCCATTTAAACTGTTACCATAACAGATTTTTTTACTAAATTTTTCATCTTCATCAAAAAAATCTAACAACACCTTCTTCTTTACCTTTTTGATTCAACTGAAATATACATGATTCAACTGAAATATATACATCAAATGATTCTGAACCTCCCACGACTGACACCCCTACGAGTGCTAGAGTCGCAGGGTTCTTGGGTAGTAGTTGCTTCTGTTAGCCAACTAAATTTACCAAGCTATCCCCATAGTTCCTACGGTTCATATTTTTTTATTTAAGCACTTTCTTTTAATAGCCTTACTCCTTCTTTTTAATATGTTTTTTTGGTCGCATTTATATCTCTATTATGTACAGCTCCACATATTGGACAAGTCCATTCTCTCACACTTAAATCTTTTACTTCTTCATTTCTATATCCACAACAATTACATATTTGACTACTTGCAAAAAAATTTATCTACTCTTACTATTGTTTTTCCATACCATTTTGCTTTTATATTCTAGTATTCTACTAAATTCACTCCATGATACGTCTGCAATATTTCTTGCTAGTCTATGATTTTTTATCATATTTTTTTACTTGTAAATCTTCTATACAAATAATATCATACTCTTTTATTAGCTCTGTTGATAACTTTTTGCAAAAAAATCTTCTCTTTGATTTGATATTTTCTCAAATAATCTTGCTACTTTTTATTCTAGCTTTATTCCTATTTGAACTACCCTTTGGTTTTTCGTGATAGTTTTTCTTTGTAATATAGCTAGTTTATTCAAAGATTTTTGTAAATATTTTTGGATTTTCTATTGAGATTTCATCACTGGTAATCGCAAAGTCCTTTATACCTAAATCTATTCCAACATTCTTATTTGTACTTTCTAATTTTTCTACTTCCACATCAGTACAACATAAAGATATATAATATTTTCCACTAGGTACTTGGGTTATTGTTGCATTTATTATTCTTCCTTGTGGTTTTATTTTATCTCTTATTTTTTTAGTCTTCCTAACTTAGATACTTTTTATCCATTTATCTAAAAAAACTCTATATTATTATTTGTATAATTAGTTCTGTATGATTTTCTATTATCTTTCTTAGATTTAAACTTTGGATAACCCTTTCCACTAAAGAAGTTCTTATAGGCTTTATCTAAATCTTTTAAAAGAATTTTTGTAAAGAAAAATTTATCTACATCTTTTTAACCATTCTTTCTCTTGTTTTAAAACCGTCAGTGCTTTTGCTACATTGATTATATGACATAGATTTTTTTCTCTTTGCTATATAGTTTTTGTTTTAAACCTAAAAAAATGATTATAGACATATCTTACACAACCAAAAGTACAATTTAATATTGTTATTTGAGTTTTTAGTTGGATAAAAATCTAAACTTATATGCTTTTTCCATGCGATTTCACCTCCATTTACCTATATATAGTATACTACTTTTTTTATACTATAAGTAAATGAAAAAAAGTAAAAATTTTTCTAAATATATGAACCTAAAAACTGACTCAGTCGTTTTTAGAGGTTGTCGTTCACATAAGTACGCTACCACTTATGCAGTTCTCTTATGAACTTCTTAATATTTCTATTAAGCACAGACTATATCTTATCCCACAGCTCTATCTGTTTGGGTCTACCCACTTCCACCAGCTTTGGTGTACTTCCCTCAGGAGGAATAGTCGTTGAACCTTACCTTTCGGTCTTGGTCGCTGATTGCCCATTATCTTAACACTTAGGATTTAACCTTATGTCATCTAGTATATTTTTTTCTGCTTTCGCCACTTTCACACTTGTACCATATTATTTAGGTACTATGTTGTAGTTATACTAGCTTTAGGGATTTCCAGCAATTCGAGTAGTATTGGATAGCTTTTTTTAGTTGCTACCTCTACATACATATTTCTATATATGCTGACTATACTTAATGGTCTAACTCATGACTGACACCCTACGAGTGCTAGAGTCACAAGTGTGCGACCATATTTTTTTAATCAAAAAGCACTATATACTAATTTATCATTTCCAATTATCTCTTCTACAGTATAATTTCTATTGTCAAGAGGCACTTTACTTTGTTCTTCTTTAGTCAATTTTCTTGGAAATTTTTCTAACAATAGGCTTATTTTTTTTCAGCAAATATCTTTTTATCTATTTCAGCATAGAAATCATAAAGCTCTTTATCACTTTTTAAATGGATGAGCAGAAGCAATAGAAAATACAGATAGCATTAAAATTAAAAATAGTAAAAAAATCTTTTCATAAAAAATCACTCCTTATGTATAGAATTATTGTTTAACATCATTTTTTTATAGATTTCTGTTTTGATTAGCTTTCCTTTTTCATCATAGAATAAACTTTTTCCTTCTTCTTTGTCATTGACATAGAATCTTTTTTTCTTTTATTTGCCCATTTTTCATAATATTCTATTAATTCGCCCTCTCTTTTCCCGTTAATATAGTTAACAGTTTGAGCAATTTTACCATCTGGATAGAATGAAGTTACAATTCCTTCTATTTTATCATCTTTATAGAAAGCTTTTTTTGTTTTATGCTTCCCTCTTCATAGTACCAAATATATTCTCCTTGTCCTAAACCATTTTTGTAATAACCTTTTTGTGCTAATTGTCCACTTTCATAATATTGTCTAAATATACCATCATATATCCCTTGTTGATTATATGGGACAACTCTCATAACTCTACCATTAGGATAGGTATCTATTCCTAACATATGATATCCACCATGTTCTTCCATTTCTTTTTATAAGTTCTTTTTCTTTTTCATCTCCAACATTCATTTGAGCTTTTATTTCATCAGGGAAATTAAAAAATACATCTTCTTTCATATAATCTGTAAGAGTTGATTTTATTTCTTTTCCATCTTTATAAAAGATTGAACCAGCACTTTTTAGCATTCATCAAATATGTCTTAAATTCTCCTTCTCTCAGTCCATTTTTTTATATGAACCTTTAAGTTTTAACTCTCCATCTGTGTAATATTCTATATATTCTCCATCAACTACACCATTTTTATAGTTTTTGATACTTGAAATTTTTCCATTTTCATAATATTTTTTTCTGGACCATTTTCTTTACCATTAGAAAAAAATGACTTTCCATTAAAAGTTTGCCACTTTCATAATATTCTTTATACATTCCTTCCATTTTTCCAGCATAGAACTGTCCACTATATAAAGGTGTACCATTTTCTCTAAAATATTTAACAGTACCATAGTAAGCAGTATTTTTCTCTACTTAAACATACTATTCTACTTTTTTTACCATTTTCATACATATAACTTAAAAATTATAAATTTTCCATTAAGAATCTCCTTTTTGAAGACCATTTCTAATTTCTCATTTTTAAAAAAACAAAAAGATATTCGTCATCTTCTAAATTCTTTTTCTGTAGCATCATCACTTGCTTTTTTTCTTTTAAATTAGCTTTTCTTTCTTCAAAAAGTTTTTAGATAATCTTTTTTTAATTCTTTATCAACTTCTTTATCAATCTTTGCATAAAAAAATCTTGAAGTTCTTTCTCACTTTTTAAATGGGTGAGCAGAAACAATAGAAAATACAGATAACATTAAAAATTAAAAATAGTAAAAAAATCTTTTCATAGAAATCACTCCTTATGTATAGAATTATTGTTTTATACCATTTTTTTGTAGATTTCTGTTTTGATTAGTTTTCCTTTTTTTCATCATAGAAAAATGTTCTTTTTCTTGTTTATCATTTATGAAGTAAGCTTTTTTTCTTTTCACAACTCCATTTTCATAGTATTCTACAAGCTCTCCTTCAGCTTTTCCATTGATAAATTTTTCTCTTTTTGTAAAAAGCTTTCCACTTGGATAATATAAAAAAACATATCCCCATCAATTTTATTGTTTTTGTAGTTAGCCTTCATTTGTATCATACCTTCAAAGGTTTCTAAAGCTTTCCTTCTTTTTTTACCATCTATATAATTTTTTTCTTCTACAATTTTTCCATTTTCTAAATATTCTAAAAGATTTTCCTTGCCTAATTCCATTTTTCATAAGTTGTTTCAGAAGAAATTTTTTTCCACTTTCATAAAAATTCTTTAAATTTCCCATGAAGTTCTCCATTCACATTATAAGGCATAGAAATTCTAATTTTTTTCCATTAGGATATTTATCAGTCCTTGCCCCTACAATATCTCCAGTTGCAGACTCTAAGAAATGAAGACATATCGGCAAATTCAAAAGCTATCATCTAATTCATCCTTATCCTCTTCACTTAAAAGTACTTTTTATGATTTTCTTTATCTTTATAGAAAACTGAACCAAGATATTTATTATTTTCTGAATAGAACTTAAATTCACCATCTCTTAAATCATCTTTGTAAGTTCCTTTTTACTTTTTATTTGACCATTTCTATAATATTCAGTAAACTCTCCATCTATCATATTATTCTTATAATTTTTACACGAAGTACTTTTTCCATTGCTATAATAATCTGTAGTTTTTCCCTTCTCTTGAATCGTCAAAATAGTGAACTTCATTTGATAAATTACCATTCTCAAAAATAGATCTTTCTTAGTCCCTCTTTTTTTCCTTTATAATAAGGAATTTCTTCATGCTTTTTCCCACTTTCGTAGTAAGTTCTAACAATTCCTGTTACAAAAATCATCATCCATTAAGTATAATTCTTTTTAAATTTCCATTAGAATAGTAAATTCTAGCTATCATTGAAGGTGTATCTAGTACATTTCTTTTCATCATTGACATGATTTTTTTCCATTTTTATCAAAGCCAAATAGATAACTATTGTCTCCTAATACTTTATCTGCACCAAAGACATTCATAGATAGAGGTTTTAAAGTATCTTTTCTATCTTTTAAAAATTTTTCTCAGGAGAGTTTTTTTAACTCTTCATTAATTTTTATCTATTTCAGCATAATAGTTATAAAGCTCCTTCTCACTTTTTAAATGGGTGAGCAGAAGCAATAGAAAATATAGATAACATTAAAATTAAAGTAATTAAAAAAATCTTTTCATAGAAATCACTCCTTATGTAGTATCGAATTATTGCTTTATCCCATTTTTATAAACTTCAGTTTTTATTAATTTCCCTTTTTCATCATAGAAAAAAATGTTCTTTTTCTTGTTTATCATTTATGAAGTAAGCTTTTTTCTTTTATAACACCATTTTTCATAGTACTTAATGTCTTCTCCATTCATTTTATCATCAACCAAAAAAATTTTTTTCTTTTAATATTGCCACTAGGATAATATTCAATTGAATCTCCATTTAGTTTTCCATTAACACCAACTATTTTTTTCTAAAAAGTTTTCCGTCTGGATAATATTCAAAAATACTCTATTACGGGTTTTTCCATCAGAGAAAAAAACTATTAGACATAATATTGCCACTTCTAGCATAAATTTGTTCTTTTTATTATTATTTTATCTTTAGTTAGAATTTTTTTGTTTAACATTTCCATTTGGATAAAAAAAGTTGAATACTCCATTTCATCTCCATTTAATATTCTTCTTTCTCTTAAAGTCCCATTCAACTCACAAATATCTTGCTTTACAAGTTCTCCATTTTTAAAAAGTATTTTTTTCAGTATTTCATTTTCTTTATGAACTTCTTCTTCAAGTTTAATATCATCTTTAAAAAAATTGTTCTTCCATTTAACTTACCATTTTTCATCGTAGGATTTCGCTTCACCATTCATTTTATCATTTTTTTATAGTTAACTTCTTCATCTATATTTCCATTTTCATAGTATGTAATAGTTAAGCCTTCAACCATATTATTTTCTGAAAGGAATTATTGATTTAATATTTCCTTCTTCGTAATATTCTCTACTTTCGCCATCAAGAAGTCCATTTTTTTATTAAAAAAAACAAAATATTGTTTTTAAAAAGTTGGTTTGGAAATTCATCAGTAACTATTTCATGTGAATTTAAGTTATAGTTTATATCAGTTACTAGAGAAAAAACTAGCATTATCTTTTCATAGCTTTAACTAAAGTAGATTTTTATAATTTTTCCCATCTTTATAGAAAACAGAACCAGCACTTTTACCATCTCTAAGGAAGGCTTTAAATTCTCCATCTCTTTTCCCTTCTTTATATGAACCTTGTACTTTTATTTGTCCATTTTTATAGTATTCAATGTATTTACCATTTGGAATAGAAGGTTGTTCTTTTATAATTTTTAATTCTAGAATATATGCTAACTTTCCATTACTATAATAACCTTTATCTGTATTTTTTTCCATCAATAGCATAAGTATAAATTAAAAGATTTCCATTTTTATCATATTTTCTATACAGACCATAAAGTTCTTTATCAATTACCTTAGTAAGAGAAGAAATCATATATAACTCCCTTTTTTTATTAAAATATTGAGTGATTTTAGTTTCTGGTTTTATACCAGCAATACTTCTTGTAATAAGACCAGTTCTATCATCTTCTATCTCAAATGAATACTCATTATTAGCTGTTCCTTTTCTTTTAGTCATTTCTTCTCTATAGTCTTTTTTTAATTCTTCTTTTTATCAGTTGATCAATTTTTACTGAAAAATTCATTTAGCTCTTTATCACTTTTAAATGAATGAGCATTAGTAATAGAAAATATTGATAGCATCAAAAATTAAAGTAATAAAAAAATCTTTTCATAGAAATCCCCCCAAAAGTAAAATTATTTAGCTAAGTCTTTTTAAATCATAAGGTGTTAGTTGATAAACAGCATTTAACCAATTATGATAAAATAAATGTGCTGTTGTTTTCCAAGTTTGTAAAGGTTTTTTTAGTATCGTCATCATTTGGAAAAAATAATTTACAGGTACTTGTATTTCTAGTCCCTTGTCCTTATCTCTTCTATATTCTCCTAATAAAGTTTCTCTATCATATTCTAAATGTCCTGTAATAAAGATTTTTCTTAAATCTTCAGTACTTATAAGTAAAGAACCCACTTCTGATTTTTGCTAAAAATTTCTAGTTCTTTTTGTTGAAGCTAGTTTATTTTTCATCTATATGAGTATGTCTTGAATGAGGTGCTAAGAATACATCACTAAATCCACGAATTAAAGGATTTCCTGACTCAACTATCTCATGTTCAAACACTCCAAAAACTTTTTGCAGGTTGTATTGTTTTAGCAATCTTATAGTCGTTATATAGACGAGCTTGTGCTGCCCAACATATATGTAAACATGAGAAAACATGAGTTTTACTCCATTCAAATATTTTTTTTGTAATTCATTCCAATAGTCTACTTCTTCATATTCCATCTGCTCAACAGGAGCACCTGTAATTATTAAAAGCATCATAGAAATTATCTTTTATATCATCAAAAATATTGATAGAATTTTTTTCTATATGGCTTAAATTTGTATTTTTTTAGATTCATGATCTTTCACCATAAGAAATTCAACATTTATTTGTAAAGGTGAATTTCCTATAAGACGAAGTAATTGAGTTTCAGTTTCTTCTTTTTTTAGGCATTAGATTTAATATTAAAAATATTTAATGGACGGATATCTTGCGTATTAGCACGAGTTTCTTCTATAAAAAAATAATCCCTTCTTCTGTTAATTGATTTTTTTAGCCGGTATATCATTTGCTACACGAATTGGCATTTTTTTCTCCCTTCAAATTAAGTATTATTTCCATTATAAAAAAATAATACATTTCTCTTTTTATCTTTGTTAGATAATTATAGTATATTTTCTACTTATTTTCAATCTATAGAATTCAGATTAGTTGTCAAGAAAAAAACTATTAATTATCAAAATTTTTATTGAAACTATTATGAAAAAGTATGTTATACTTTCTAATAGGAATATACTTTTTTTATTAACATTTTTTTAAGGGGGATAAAATCATGAAAAAAATTTTTGGCATTTCTTTTTGGCAGTTTTAGCATTAACTTTTTGTTGCTTGTGGAAAAGATAAAGATATAGAAAGCTATCTGGATATGGAAAAGAATTAACTCTGAATTCAATATAGAAAAAAACAAGATAAGGAACAAATTAAATTTACAGATAAAGATGAACCTAGATCAGCATATAGAATTTTTTTAATTTTTCAAAAAAATGAAAAATGTGGACTTTAAAAAATCCTAAAAAGATTGATAAATTGGAAGAGTTCTATCTTGGAAAGAATTGTGAAATCATATATAAAGATGAAAGTACTATAATAGTATTAGTTTTAGCACAAAGATAACAGTTATGCCTATAATATACAAAGCTTTGATGACAGTAAAACTGAATTAATGATGGCGGTTTCAATTGGTTCTGATAAAGAGCTATCTGAAGATGACTTATTTAATCTTTTAGATGAAGCTAAATCTTTTATTAAATAATAAGATTGCATTAATTTTTAAAAAAGGAGATTGATTATGAAAAAATTTCTAGTACTTTTCTTAAGTCTTTTAGCATTAGTTTTTGTTGCTTGCGGAAAAGATAAAAGATATAAGAGACATTCTTGATAAAGAAAAAAATTAGTTCAGAATTTAATATAGTAGAAGAGAATGAAAAAAATATTTTTGAATTTAAAGATAAAGATGATAATAGAGATGTATTCAGAATTTTCATGTACGAGAAGATACTTAATGTAGACTTCAAAGATCCTAAGAAGATTGATTCTTTTAGAAGAAGGATATATTGAACAAGGTTGTGATATCATATACAAAGATAAAGATACTATAATGATTGGTATATTTGATCCTGAGGTTGGTTATGGTTATAATATACATAATTTTGATAATAGCAAGACTACCTTAGAGATTATAGTAGCAATTGGTTCACAAGATGAACTATCAGAAAAAGATTTATTTGAAATTCTAAAAAGAAGCTAAATCTTTTATTAAAAAAATAACATAATTCTTGTAGGGAGGAAATTATTATGCCAAGCTTTTAACTTTTTTTAAAAAAACAGACTATCAATTAAAAGCAATTAAAAAAATAAATTTTCTATTGTATGGTATGCTGGAAAGATAAATGGTTACTGGTGTACAGTAAATTTTGATACAAAAAGAATGCTCTATCACAATAGGGAGCACATAAAGATGAGGAACATAAATCTTTAGTTCAACTTTTTAAGAGGAGAGGGAATCTATAAAAAAAGAGTATCACAGCTAAGAATACTACTGTTACCATTAGATATAAAAATTCCTTTTCTTACATCTTCAAACAAAAAGTTTGATGAAATTATAGAAAATGTTACTAGTGTTTTAAAAAGAAATTCTTTCACAACTGGTGGCTTTTTTTGATGGTGATAATGAAACTAGCCCATCTATTTATGATGTAGGTCCTAACTATTTGTATCTAACTGAGGCTGAATATAAAAAAAGTTGTAAAAGACTTAGAATCAAAGAAAATAGAAAATATCAATACCAGTGAGAATTATATCTTAGGTATTTTAGGAGTACTTGGAATCTCTTTAGTTGGAATTGTAGCCTATGTTCTTATTGGAATGGCTGGTCTCTATGTATGGGCAGTCCCTGCATTTTTTTAACTGCTGCATCTTTTGGAGTATATAAGTATTTAGCTAAGAAAAATTTCAATATTCTCTGCAGTTATTACTTTTTATTCTCTCAGCAATTTCACTATTTATAGGAACTTTCTTAGAATATACTTGGAGATTATATAATTTCTACAAAGAAGAATATACGGTAACTTTTTGTTGATGTTCTAAAAGAAGCACCTGATATTATTTGGGAAACTCCAGCTATAAGTTCTGAGTTTATAAGAGACATGTTAATCAATGGTGCTATTTTTAATTATTGGATTTGGAATATCATTTTATTCTGCCTACAAGTCAGAAGATAGATTCGTTGAAATAAAAAAAGTGGACGATGAAAAAAATAAAGTGTGAAATTGGAGAAAACTATAATGAAAAAAATATGTTGAGAATGCTGGTTCTTGTATTGTAACAAAAATCTATATTGAATGGTGAAACTAAATTTAGATGGTTATTTCGTGAAGAACCTCTTAATAATATTGACACTGGTTGGATGGCTTTTTGGTGATAGTGATAATGATGAATATGTAAACGATCCAAAAAAATCTTACTGTCGTGGATTTAAACACTTTAATAAATATAGAGCCTACTATTTTTAAATGTCTATGAAATGCCTATAGGAACAGATTTAATTTTTATAGAAGAAGATGGAGATAAGTATTTTATCAATGCAAAAAAACTAATGAGCAAATAAGAGAAAAAAAGTAAAATCACCTTTTATGATAGCTTTTGAAAAAGAATTTAAGCTTTTTTTAAGAAAAGATGAATATTCAAAAAGAATTCATAGAAAAATCTTTTTACAGAATCAAATAGAATAAGCTTGCATACTGTTGGAGAAGTTGATTTTCCAACAGGACAGGTAATTATTACTGACCCTTTGTGTTATTTACATAGTGAAGAAAATAGAAAAAAATCTTGGATAGAACTATTCCTATTGGAAAAATATGAAGTTGAGCTTGCAATTTTAAATTCAAAAACTATTTCTAAAAAGAGTGGTAGGAGCAAGATTAAAAAAATAAGAAATGATAAAGTTCTTCGTTATGAACAAACTCAAAAACAAGTCTAGTAGCTTCAATGGCTTCGGTGTTGATGCTGGGTTAGCTAGTTTTTTTGTGATGCTTCTGTTGCAGAAGAATATACTAAATTTTGGTATGATTGGATTAAAAAAATAATCCTAATAAAAAAATCATTATAACGATTATTTTTTTCTAAATTTTTCCAAGGAAAAACAGTTTATTCATTGGGAGATTCCTGGAACAAATCATAAAATTGCAATGTTTGAAACAGGTTTTGGAGATGGTTACTATATGAGTTTATATGGACTTAATGAAAAAGATGAAGTTTGTGAACTGGTTATACCTTTTCATTAATCCTGAACTTGTGTATTAAATAAAAAAATAAGCCAATTGTAGATTATAAATCTTATAATTGGCTTTTTAGATATATTTATTTTTTTGCTATATTTTTTTACTTTTTTTAATTCTATTCACTCAGTTCCCAATGACCATTACTTCCTCTACCTACATACTTTTAAGTTATCTATTTCTTTAATGGCTCTTTCTATGGTTTTTTTATACTAACTCCAGCTTCATTTGCAATCATTTTTTTCTTGTAATCTTATCATTTTTTTCTTATTTTTTTCTTTTTATAAATTCTGCAAGAGCTACTTTATCCTGAGCGACATCCTGAGCGACATCCTGAGCGACATCCTGAGCGACATCCTGAGCGATAATGTTTCCTCCAACTTTTTGAGTCGCTATTTTCTTCAAAGGAATAATCGTTCTAAATATATCCTTTTCCTCAAAAAAAGGATCAACCCCTGAATATAATCTTGTGTATTTATAGGTATTTCTCATACCTGAACCAAGCTCATCAGCAAGTCCTATTTCTCTGAATACCTTTGAAATAGTAGGATTTTTAGGAAAAAGGTTCAAACTTTTGTAAATCCAACACTCCCATACCATGAGCTAAATTACTATTTTCAATTACAATTTTTCTCATTATCAATAATCATCTTTGCTGGGAAACCACTCGAATAATCTCTATGAGCCAATGTATTAGAAACAATTTCTCTAAGTATTCTATCTCTTGCATTGATATTTATAATCCCGTCTAAGACAAATAAATCATTTAAATGCTTTTTGTCCAAATGCTATAAGCCTATCGTAACTATCAATCAGATTTGTTATTACAACATCTCTGTCATCATATCTATCTTTATTTTCAACTCTAAATATTGCATCAGTTTTTATGCTGTGGAAGGACTGACATAATAGAGTTATCTTTTTCCAAATAACAAGATGGCGACTAATGTAATACCCTCACACTTTGTCTCTGGATCTGTTAGAATAAGATTTGCACTTCGTAGTAACTCCTCATCACTCATATTTTTCCCAAACATGATTTTTATTTCGAGTGGTTGCCATTTTTTTAGCTTTATCAATAACAGCACTATCAAGAAATCCAATATCGAGATTTGGATATACCTTTATTTACAAAAATAACTCCCTTGTTTCCTTGCATATAACTTATAAACAAGTTCTGCATGGTCTGTAATATTGATGTCTCCTTCATAAGACCCTATCCCATATTTTTTTCCATTATGTCTACATACCTGATAACCTTCAGGAACTCTGATATAAATTACTTTTTTTACAGTCAATATCAAAGACTGTAGGTAATAAATAAAGTGGTGGATATATCTTTTGTGAATTATTGATAGATGTTGTAAATTCTTTTAATAACCTTATCTACTTTTATCTTCACTAACACCAACAATGTCTCTTTTATCGTTTATACCAAGTAAAATATGTCCTCCATTTCTATTATTAAAAGAGCATACTGTATCAAAGATATCTTTTGTTAAAGCATTCTTAGATTCTTTAAACTCAACATCTATCTTTTTCCCCATTTTTGAATTAATTTTTTTATTTCATCTATTGTCATTTATACTATTTCACCACCTTTATTTTCTAATATTTTTTTCTAAAGCAAA
>BNJT01001354.1_pt1 | contig 29695 bp, 44 predicted proteins | sample 8540491 | NCBI WGS metagenome assembly BNJT01 (sample SAMD00202455, study PRJDB9452) | human saliva metagenome | host: Homo sapiens | reverse complement strand
TGGGGCATTGGTGACCAAATAATACAGAAAAATCCCGAATCCCATTACCGACTTTAAGTGATTCTCTGAAACATCCCCCAGAGGATAAACCTCTTAAGGGAGGGATATTAATAACTCCACTATAGCAAACAATCCTCAAGATATCAATGATTAACAAACCAGGAGCGTATTATAAATGCTATAATGACAGTAAATCATTTAACCTTGCAGGAGAAGACGGATGGAAAAAGCAAAGAAGGATCGCAATAATGCTAATATCTATAGCGTTATCGACAAACACTACAGGAAAAAATCTCAAAGAGAAGCTGTAGAAGCAATTTGGACTGCTGGGGCTACTGGCTTATCTCTACAATTTTTGGGGTTGGTCTTTTGTGTGCTCATTATGTTTATAATGCTTGTGACAGACAAACTAGATAGTGAGTTTTTTGCGAAGTACTTCTTTCTAGCTATAGCCCTTGTTTGTGTTTACTATTTACCATCCCGCGGAATGCGACGCATAGACGATACGGCAAAGATGTCAGCTTGGACGAGTTTGTTTTTGTCGATTATCGGCACAGTATCTGTCTTGGGGATTTGGCAGCTCATAGTATGTATAAAAGCTGTTAGTAAGCTTAAAGACTACAAACCGCTAAATCAAGATAAGTTAAGCGCAAAAGATATGATTATACAGAACAACGCAATTTCTGACATAATTAAGAAAACGCTAATCATGCTGGCTATAATCGTAGGAATCTTCATAATCATGGGAGTGTTGAGCGAGTTGGGAAAACCCAAATCCAATACAACTACAGAATATAGCTCATCGACTTTTTAATACTGTATACGGAGACGGTCAATTCAGCGTAAAAACTATCTGAAAAACGCATCACTAAACACGGAAACTTTAGCCGCCATTAATAGCCGATTATCTGCCAACGGAGTCAGTGTTTCTGGCAATCTATACCAAGATTCACCGTTCAACGGTTATGCTAATATCCAAGCGGGTTGTATCAAGTATTCGTTTGCTGGAAACATCGAAACGTCCCTAGCAAGTAATGATAGCGTGAAAGACGCTCTTGACGGGATGAAGAGTGAAAATACATCAAAAGGATTCTTAGTAGAGGAGACTGCGCGTAATTACAGCCAGAACGGAGACGTTTATAGTGGCGTTCTTGATACTGTAGCGATTAAGGAGAACACTAAGATATTTGCTCGTCAAAAAGTATCGGTTAAGGGAAACGATATGTGTATGTTGGCAGTAGTGGCATACGATACTAATATGCTTAATCATGTATACGACGACGTAAACAACTCTTTTGTCTACAAGTGGTAATAATTGACTTCTCACCCCTGTTATGCTACAATGCAAGCATGAAAAAAGCCGTAATCATCACTGTTATTCTGGCGTTTGTAGTGGGTGGTGGTGTGTTATGGAAAATTAGAGAAAACCGCTTAGCTGCTAAAGCAGCTTACCTAGAAGCCAAAGCAACTGAAGGGCAAGCATACAATAAAGGATTTACACCTTCTAAATATGACGTTGGTCCACCAGATGCGCAGGAAATTCTGGAACTGGTGAATCAGGAACGAGAAAGGGTTGGCGTTAAGCCATTAGTAATGGATACCCGCATGAACGCCAGTGCCCAAGAAAAGGCAGATGATATGATGAACCGTAATTATCGAGATCATGTATCACCCGAAGGAGTACATGGCTATGAATTAGTGTTTAAGTATGTAGTCAATGAATGTAAATATGCAAGTGAAAATATTTCCTGGGGAACAGGCGGTAAAAGCGGGGACATCCAAGGAAGTATTTAACGCGTGGATGAATTCAGAACCACACCGTAAAGCCCTGCAAGATCCTAAATACACCAAAACTGGTGTAGGTGTAAACAAAGATATTGCCGTCCAACACTTCTGTGAGCTCAACCAGTAGTTAGTATATAGCACAAACCCCAAATCTCCTTATTAATAAGGAGATTTTTTCTTATGCAAGGAAATGAATCATATCGTCAGTACCTTCAATATCACGCAAACAATCACCCGTCAGCAACCAAACGAGCAGAAGCTCAAGCCCTACTAAATGTTACTGGAGATGACGGTGGACTTAACGGTTACTTCCTGATGAGTCAAAAAAACAGGCCTACCGCCTGAATCTTTTGCAGAAACATTTTAGCTAATGCTTTATTTTAACCTGTAGTGTTATATTGAAGTACCGAAACGGTACAACATGAGTATATACAACCAGAGCAATATTGTAAACCCCAAAAGTAAGAGATATACTGAAAATAATTAAACAAGGATATTACAATGAAACAATCATATTCTATAGGTCTAGACATCGGCACGGGTAGCGTAGGATGGGCAGTCATCAACGAAGATTTCAGTCTGCGCAGACATAAACATCAGAACATGTGGGAGCAAATTTATTTAATGAAGCCCAAAAAGGCTGAGCTAAGACGCTCATTCCGCTCATCACGTAGAAGGCTCGCCAGAAGAAAGCGGCGTATTACATTATTGCAACAAATATTCAATAATGAAATCTGCAACGTCGATCCTAATTTCTATCTACGCCTGACAGAATCCATGCTCTATATAGATGACAAAAGCTCGTCCTTAGATCTTGACGCCAACATATTATTCTCGGATCACACATTTACAGATAAGACGTATAGGGAAAAATATCCGACAATTTACCACTTGCGCAGCGAACTATTTCACAACCCAGAAAAACAAGATATTCGCTTAATTTATTTGGCATTACATCACATTATTAAATATCGCGGCAATTTCTTGATCGAAGGAGGAGTAGACGGCGTAATTTCGTCATTCGATAGCCAAAACTTGCAAAAATTTATGGAGTTTATTGGGGCTGGAGATAAAGAAGCTAAGCAGATTAAGTCCATCTTGCTGAATCAATCTCAAACGCGAAGTGCTCGAAAATCAAATATAATTCAGCTACTACAACCTTCTGCTGACAATAAAAGCATTATAAGCGAAGCTGTCGGTGCAGCAATTGGACTAAAATGGAATGCAGAGAAATTATTTGACGACAAATCCCTTGAAATAAAAGGAGAGTTTTCTGATAAGAATTACGAAGATCAGCGAGACGACATAGCCGCAGCAATCGGCGACGATCGATATGAGTTGATAGAAACCTTAGAATCGGTCTATCAGTGGACAATTTTCAGTCAGTTTATCAGGAAAGATAGCTGCCTGTCTGATATCATGATCGAAAAGTATGACGCTTACCGCCAGGATTTATCAGACCTCAAAGGGCTATTCCGAGATTTTCTCTCTGAAAAAGAATATAAATCGTTTTTTCACGGGGATGCCTCAAAATTTGATTTATACAACAAACACAAGATCGATACAGACGATCTATATAAATCAATTAAAAAGCACTTAGGCGAATCGGCTAAAGATGATGTGCGATATCAAAGATTTGAAAAACGAGCAGAATTGGGTGAATTTTTATCCAGACAGCGAATACGCGACAATGGCGCCATACCACACCAAATTCATCAATACGAGCTTGAGAAAATTATCGACAACCAAGCAGCTCATTATTCATTCTTGGCGCAAAATCGTGATAAGATTATTAGCATTTTCACATTTAAATTACCGTATTACATCGGACCATTAAAAACGGGTGGCGATTTTGCCTGGTCAATCAAAAAGAAAGACGGCGTAATTTATCCGTGGAATTTTAATGAAATCATAGATGACGAAGCTTCAGCTGAAAAATTTATCGAGCGAATGCGCAACAAGTGTACATATTTACCAGATAAAGATGTACTTCCCAAGAATTCATTACTTTATCAAGAATATGAGTGCCGAAATGAACTAAAAAATGTAACAGTTAACGGAAAAAGGTTAAGTCCAGATATCCAAAATCGCATAATTGACGAGCTATTCACGAAAGAGTATTCCATTAACTATAAAAAACTTGCAAAAATACCTTTACGATAATCAAATATACGACACTAGTTCGCTAGTTATTTCCGGAACAGCCGACGATAAATCTTTCATGTCGTCACGAAAATCGTACATAGACTTCACTAATAAAATTGGGATTGAAATTACACCAGAAAACAAAGCAGCAATTGAGGAAGTAATAAAATGGATAACCCTGTTCGAAGACAAGAAAATCCTGTCAAAAAAACTACAAAAATATAGTGACATTTTTAGCAAAGACCAAATCGATAGTATTTTGAAGCTAAAATATACAGGCTGGGGAAGGTTATCTGGCGAGCTACTTGACGGAATTACAGCACACACCCGTTATGGGAAAATGACAGTTATTGAAGTAATGCGTCAATGCTCTGACAATTTTATGCAAATTATCCAAAGTGACCGATATGAATTCAAAAAAATTATAGAAGACGCTCTTTTGGAAGATGCCACCCCAGAAATCACTTATGATGATATTAAAAATCTCGCAGCATCTCCGGGAATTAAGCGCGCCCTCTGGCGAAGCATTCGGATTATAGATGAGATTGTCGATACGATCGGCTATGGTCCAAAAATGATTAGCATTGAAATGGCGAGAAGTGAAGAGGATAAAGTCAGAACAAAAAATCGATATTCTCAACTGGAAAAAATGTATAAAGAATTATACGGAAGAGAATATAATAAATCCGATATAAAGCCTCAACTAGAAAATTATAAAGATTGCCTTGATAAGAAAAAATATTACCTGTACTTCTTGCAAAATGGCAAATCCGCATACTCAGGTAAAAAACTAGACATTGAAAACGGACTTAAAGATTGCGAAATCGATCATATTTTACCGCGTTCATTGACAAAGGACGACTCTCTGGACAACACAGTCTTGGTATTGCGAGAAGAAAACCAGCTAAAGCTTGATGACTATCCAATATCGCCCGACGTTCAAAAAAAGATGTTGCCAATCTGGATGTCTTTAAAAAACACCAAATTTATGTCACAGCTCAAGTTCCAGCGATTAACTAGCCAAAAACAGCTGTCAGACGACCAGATCTATGGCTTCATTAATCGCCAATTAGTTGAGACACGACAAATTACCAAGCACCTGGCTAGAATGCTAACCGAAAAATACAAAGACTCATCAACAGAGGTGTTTACTATTCGCGCTGGCATGAGTTCCGAATATCGCCGCATCCACGACTTACCAAAATGCCGCGAAGTAAATGACCTCCACCACGCGAAAGATGCCTACTTAGCAGCAACTCTAGCCCAATATGTAAAAGTTCGCTATCCAAAGCTTGACAAAGAGTTTATCTACGGAGAATATAAGAAATTTAAATCCGACAAAAAGAAAAATAACAGAGAATACGGCAGCTTTATTTTATCGTCAATGAAATATGATTTTACCAACACAAGTACTGGTGAAATTGTCTGGCAGGGTAAATCATCCTGTGAAATCATTGATAAAACGATGAAATACAATGACTGCTTGATTACGAAAAAAACCGAAATTGGAGATAATCAATTCTATGATCAAACCGTCTACAGTAAAAACTCAGGCAAGAAGATGATAGCAAGAAAAGCTCACCTACCAGTCAACAGGTACGGTGGATATTCTGGCAAAAAAGCAGCTTACTTTGCGGTGATCAATTATTTAAAGCCTTCAGGCAAAAAAGAATCTCCCGTAACTGAAATAGTCAGCATTCCGGCACAAATATACACCCTAGAGAAGACTCACCCAGGATCGATAGATAAATATATCCAAGATAATTATAAAGATGCCGTAGTACTTCTACCAAAAGTACCAATCAACCAAAAAATTGAGCATGACGGCAACGAGCAATTTATAGTTGGTAGTAGCGAAGTTACTAACGCCAAGCAATTAAAACTTCCTTATGATATCGAATATGCCATTGCAATAGCACTAAAGCGCGGAGTTCCACGCGTTACAATTTCAGAAGAACAAGCCGACGAAGATGATAAATTACGTGACAAGCGCAATAGACAAATCGAAAAAAGGAATAAGGTTATTGATGGAATAAATCGCTTTTGGAAAGTTTATTCTGATAAGCTCGCTAATCAATATCAACAATTCGGAGAGGCGGGGAACAATGCTCGCAATGCGGCGCCGGAATATGACAAATTATCAATAGACGATAAAATAGAGGTTATTAAACTAGTTCTGGTGGCTACGAGCGCTGGATCTGGTCGCGTAGATATGAAAGGTAGCGAGAAGAATCCTAAATTTCCAGAGTTAGGTTTACCAAATTCATTTGGTCGTATGTCAGGAAAGACTATAAACCCTCTCAATGTTACCTTCGTCTATGAGTCTATAACTGGTCTACACTGTCGAAAGATAAACGGAAAATCATTAGGACATAAGCGTTAAGATATGTCTTGGCGAACTGTAATCGTCAAAAATCGCTGTAAATTAAGCTATAAAAATGATTATATGCTTATTACTAACGACGGCAATGAAAAAACGCTTCATATAAGTGAAATTGGCACTTTAATAATTGAAAATACCGCCGTTAATCTGACGGCTTATCTACTGTGCGAATTATCTCGCTATAAAGTCAAAGTGATATTCTGCGATCATCAGCGTAATCCGTATGGAGAGATAATTCCTTATTACGGATCTCACAACGCAAGCAAACAGATGTCAAAGCAAAGCCAGTGGTCACAATCGGCCAAAAACAGTTTATGGAAAACAATCGTCACTCAAAAGATAATTAAGCAAGCCCAGACGATCTATAGAGAAACTGGCAATAGTTCCGCTTGCGAAGCACTAATGAACTTCGCCGCGAACGTGTCTCCCGGAGATCTCACCAACAGGGAAGCCCATGCGGCCAAGCTCTACTTCAAAGAATTGTTTGGTTCAAAATTTTCACGAGACAGCTCTAATGATATAAATGCGGCATTAAATTATGGCTACGCTATTCTTTTGTCTGCCTTCAATCGAGAGATCACAGCGGCTGGATATTCAACAACTATAGGCGTCAATCACTGTAATGAATACAACCCGTTCAATCTTACTTGCGACCTCATGGAGTCGTTCAGACCTATAGTCGACAGCGAAGTTTACAAATGCCGCAATTTTGCATTTGACGACTTCTTTAAGAGTAGGCTGATTGAAATTCTTAACCATAAAGTTGTTATCCTCGGCAAAGAACAGTTTCTATCAAACGCTATCAGTATCTACGTGAAGCTATTTTTCAGGACAATGGAAACAGGAGACGACGAGCTACCTGAATATGAATTAATATAACTATGAGAGTACGCTATATGAGAATGATTATATTCTTCGACTTACCAATGACCAATGCTAACGAGCGCAAAACATACACCACTTTTCGCAAAAGACTCACCCAAGAAGGATTTGTTATGATGCAACAATCCGTCTACACTAAATTGGTACTCAATTCCACAAATGAAAAATCAACTCACGACAGAATCAAAAAAATAATACCAGAAAACGGCATAGTTCAATTATTGACCGTAACCGAAAACCAATTCGCATCGATGGAATATCTAGCTGGAAGATATGATGAATTATCAATTCAAATACAGACAGGACAGTAATTTTATGAGAGTTAAAGTTTCAGGATTCGACAATGCAGTATCGATACCAGAGAATGGGGGAATTGCGACACTAGCCATCCACAATGATTTGTTTTTTAGAAAAATTATAGAAAATATACTTGATACATACACAAAAAAAGAGAAGAGAATAATCGCATTGTAATTTGTGATGATAACTGTAACCCGCTAGACATAACAAAAGACTCGCTAATAATTACTGACATATACTCATACGACTTATCCAGCCGAACTATTACTGCGGCGTTATATAAAAACATTCAGGACAACAGCGACATAGATCAGACAAAGATAGAGCAAATAGAGTCGAGTATATTTGATATCCTTGATAATATAAATATCGATTTCTCACAAAATTTGAGTTACCAATCAACCATTTCCATAAATGACATCTTAAAGATGGCGCATGTGGGATTGGAGGTAAATTTAAGGAATAACTATATTGATAGACTTTATGGTATTATAGACTCAGCGCAACAATTATTATCAAAACAGCTAGTAGTTTTGGTCAATCAGCGCCAACTATTATCACATAGCGAGTTGCGGGCTCTTTTACAATACGTAGAAGATAATCATTTTTCAGTACTTTTTATTGAAAAAATCTGTAAAGACAAGTTAGACAGCGAAGGACTTTTGTCCATAGATGACGATTTTTATGATTTTAGTACTAATTCACGATAATACCAGGTAAGCGCTACCGCGTTTACCTCTGTAAAACCGCGCACATGAGGTTTTACAGTAGTGTTATATTGAATAGTACTGAAATTAAAGATTATGAAGCAGTAGTTGATGATGAGTTTTACAGTAGTGTTATATTGAATAGTACTGAAATTTAAAACGGTAAAAGGAGATTAAGGTGAAAGTTTTACAGTAGTGTTATATTGAATAGTACTGAAATAAAAATACGGAGCCGTGAATAGCCTAGTCCGTTTTACAGTAGTGTTATATTGAATAGTACTGAAATAGGAATTCCACGGTGAATATAGACGGAGAAGTTTTTACAGTAGTGTTATATTGAATAGTACTGAAATGGAAGGAGTTCGCCAGCTCGCTAATCTTCGGTTTTTACAGTAGTGTTATATTGAATAGTACTGAAATTTGACGACAATCAATTCGACATATTCCAGTGTTTTACAGTAGTGTTATATTGAATAGTACTGAAATGGAAGAATTCACCAGGCGCCTTGAGCTGCTGTTTTACAGTAGTGTTATATTGAATAGTACTGAAATCAATCATACAGAGGTAGTCGCTTCCTGTGTGTTTTACAGTAGTGTTATATTGAATAGTACTGAAATTCGAAGTCGCCCGTGCGCGCTGGGTTGTTGGTTTTACAGTAGTGTTATATTGAATAGTACTGAAATTCGATTGGTTGCGTGGTGTGTTTTTCCATTGTTTTACAGTAGTGTTATATTGAATAGTACTGAAATAGAATGACTTCGCACTCGATGAAGAAGATAGTTTTACAGTAGTGTTATATTGAATAGTACTGAAATTGTAAACCATATTAACTCCTTAATTTTACGAGTTTTACAGTAGTGTTATATTGAATAGTACTGAAATTTACGAAGCAGAAATTGAACAAACTGTAATGTTTTTACAGTAGTGTTATATTATTATCTAAATTGTTAGGGAACTATAACTCAAGGCGATATTATTGATTTTTCAATGACGGTTGTAGTAATATGGCAATGTAAGGCAGCAGCGCCCCCTTATGTTAGGGCAAGCGGGCTGTCTTATTTTATTTTTGACTGATGTATTTACCCTTAAACACCACCAAAAACTGTATAAATGTCTAAATTATTAGGGAACTATAACCAAAGACAATATTAATAACAACCATTTATTGATTTTTTATGATGGTCGCGGTAATATGTCAACATAAGGTGTATGCGCGCCCCGGGTCCGGTCTCGGAAAGCGGTGCACCTTATTTTATTGTATATTTAAGCATATTGCGAAATCTAATAAATAGTGATAAACTGCAAACGCATGGTTTAAGCATCCATGTATCCTTTCCGCCCTCTGAAAATGAGGGCGAGTTTTATTTATGTGCAACGACGCCATATGGTAAATTATCATTTTCAGGATAAATTTTACATAAAATGCATGCAAAATGATTACATTATGAATGCAACTTTGCTATAATAGAAGCACTCAGGCGAGGCACATTAACAATTAGAGGATACGCCATATTATAATGAATCGCAAACCCGAAAAGATAATAAAAATATAAACTAAATGCCTCGCTTGGCGCTAAGGTCCTCTAAAAAGAAAGGAAAGGCTATGCCAATAGTAAATCGAATTGTAAAAAAGAATGGCAAGATTATCAAGTCTAAGGTTGAGATACCTACGCCAGTTTATAATGTACGAATTAAACAGGAAGTGTACGAACGCTTAGTTGTGTTAGCTGCAGAGAACGGTCGCAGCATAACTGGTGAGATAAACTACCGCCTTGAGCAATCGCTTAAAAAGTAGTATTATGTCTGTACAGTTGTGATTTGCAGCTGACATTGTATGAAGAATACCGCTCAAACGAGCGGTATTTTTATTTAGTATTTCTTATAGCAATCTAACTTTGTGTCTTTTTCAACCACATATGCAGCATTGAAATGAACTCGTGGAATGACTACTTGATATTTTTTTGTAGAATTTGCCGGGACTTTATCGAATGAGTATTCTTTAGTAATTGTAGAATTCGTTTTATCTGATGGCTGTAGAGTGATTTTACATGTTACATTCATATCTTTGTCTGATGAGTTTGTTAGCTCGAAATTAGTAACCATATTAGCGACGTCGTATTGTTCTGCGAGCGCGGAAGCCGTGCCTGTTATTTTCCCAGATTGAGAGTCTAGAGCTTGCATTAAAGCACCTGCTATGAGCATAGCCAAAAAGTGCAAGACCGATAATTTTAGGTATCATTTTTACACCTTTAGGCTGATATTTCCAGTTTAGATCTTGTGAGAGTTTCTTATATCTCTTGTTGTAAGTTTTTTTTGGTCGAGCGTTCCGTTGTCGAGCTGCTTTCTTAATTCTCGCAGCTTGTCGGCGTCCTCTTGCGACAGCTTTTTAATAATTTTTTTTCGTCCATTTATACATTCCTCTTTGAAATTTAATTTAATGATTATACATTACCACATCCTGCCCGAAAAAGTCCCTATGCTCACGATAAAAGCTCAAAAATTATAAGCGACATAGATCAAGACACCGTCTTTAACATATGGTAAACTAATCTTATGGAAGCGCTTATATTTATAGTAGTAGCCGCAATTATTTTTCTGGTAATTAAAGCAAGGCAGGGGACTGACAGCGACACAAGCTCAATTAAAACCCCAATAAAGAAAGAATATGTATACATTAAAAAATCTTGCGCAATGACGCCAAGTGAATTATCGTTTTACAAAAACTCTGCACGAAGCAGTAAACGGATGTGTAATTATACCTCAGGCTCATTTAAGCATGTTTTTTTGGATCATGAGATAAAAAGGGACAAAGCTGGAAAGGCGGCTTTCGCGAGAATAAATGGCAAATCTGTAGATTTTCTAATTTGCACCAATGATATGAAGCCGCTCATAGCTATTGAGCTTGATGATAGTACTCACAATCAGCCCGATCGAAAAACGCGCGACGATTTTGTCAATTCAATCATAGCCAATACTAATATGCCCCTACTGCGATTTAAGGCAGGGCGAATGGAACAGTGAAATAATTAAGCACAGAATCACCCAAGCTCTTTCGCAAAACTAGCAATTAAAAGAACAATAGAACAAAAATACGAACTAATTATTAGTCATTTTTAAGCATACATAAAAGCCAAATCGGCTGAGTATTTATATTGATAAATTTTTGCGCGATACAAACATAAATTATAAATACGAGCCAATGCAGATAAATCAATACACAACATAAAAACGCACCAAGCCAGTAAATAGGGCGGTTTATAAAAACAATAAATGACAAGTAGGTTGATTTGGTGAAAAATGAGATAAATTTATCGCGAAGAAAGACGATGGAATAGTCGTGTTTTAGATATAGTTTTAATGTCGCACAATGTATCTTTTACGCAATAATAAATAGCTATACAAAGATGAATATACATATGTCTACATATATCTGATAACACCTTATAAAAACGAACTTTTTTTCTAGTAATTCGGCTAGGGGATTCTCTACCGTGTACAACCCTCATAAAAACATACTGTCTTTTATAAAAAAATATACACCAACAAAAATACGAACTTAAAAAAATATTTTTTTAATTCCAGCACTACACATACTGGAGTGCTACATTGATATTTTTTTACATCAATATAAACTCTGAGTATGCACGCCGTAAGCTCGTTAAGTTTTCCACAACGCATTTTTATATTATTTGACATTTTTTTATATTTTTTTATTGCCCTACTCCCCTAGCTTATCATTTTGCGATTATTTGACTTTTGCATATTTTTTTATATTGTTATATATATTTTCTACACCATACAGAAAGAGAACAAAAAGAGAACTTACTCTATCCAGAAGAGAAGTTGACCACCCTACTTATAGAACGACCTCTGATCTACCCTGACGTCTATATACCCTGGCTTTGCGCCATTGTTATCCAAATAATTCAAAGTAGCTATCACCTGTTTAACCTGAGCTTGAGCAGACCTATCCACCGTCATACGGATCTGAGCTCTCCTGCCCTCGACCTTAAACCAGACTTGGCGTACAGTATTAGCTGGCAGAATAACCTCTGAAACATCCATTTTGTGTTGCGAAAATTCAGACACGGCTTGACCAAGGAAGCTCAAGAATTGACGATTGATAACTTCTTGACCACCTCTAGTCGGTAGGCCACTCTCATCACGAACAGCAACCGTAGGCGCGGCAAAATAATTCTGTTCAAAAAGTAACACCACTATCATCAACAAAATAAATCTTATCTCCGGAAGACCACTGAGCCACCGGCTGCCTAAACGTCAACTTAACGGCTGATCGCGCTAGAAAAATCTCCTCCACGCGAATATTTTTTTTACCTCAGGAGCTTTCTGCAAAAAGAATTGCTTTAGGTCATTATTATTGAGGAAAAACCGAAATCTCTCCGCTGGATGGGCGCTGTAATATTCATTAAGAACGCTCACGTATTTATTAGCGTTGCTGGAACTTTTTGCGTCGGGAGTTTGGATTGAAATATTGATTGTCAATTGAAACAAAAGGAATATCACAACAAGCAGACTTACCGCAGTCGCAAAGCATTTTTCCGCATTACACGGCGGCGTTTTCTTCACCAATTCGTGCGTCTCAAGTCTCTCAGAAGTCTCCAAAGGAGAGGATGTTTGGCGGCTATTAAGCGTCCTGTTTCCGACGATACGATTGGGCAGGGCAAACTCGTAATTCTCAGTCCGACGACGCGCCGCGATTTCTCGACGACTTAGATTCTCGTCCGATTTTTTTTCTTAGAGAAGGGAATTTCACTTTCGCCTACCCTGCCTTCGCGCTGTAGTAAGAATAATCTTCGCCATATCTTTAGCCGCGTTTGGCTTGGCAAATTTACCGAAGTTATCGCCCAGACCTTTAAGAATTTTTCTGAGATTTTAATACGCCAATTATTTTTTTCGTGCCAAGATTTGGTTGTCCTTATCTAGCTCGTCTTCGAAACTATCAACGCCGCCAATGCGTCCTGGTAAACCTTTAGCGTTTTTTTCAATTGATGCCCACCCGTCAAATGACCGTTGGGGATGATGATTGTTGGTTTATGTAGCGCCGCCAATTCCAGAAGAGTAGTCGCCCCTGCCCTGGTCACGACTATATCCGCCGCCGCCAAAACTTCCGCCATTCCGTTGTGAACAAACGCCTGCAATCGCCAGCCTCCTCGCTCGTCGGTTTGCTTGAGAATTTCTTCATATTGCTGATTTCCCGATATCAAAAAAATACCGAAGCCTCAGAAAGCAGGTTTTCCCTAATTGCTACAATCGCGGAATTAATTCGCCCGGCTCCGAGTCCACCGCCAGTAATAACAACTAGCGGTTTATTGACATTAAAGCCCTAATTTTTTTCCTTCAATTCTTTTCCTCTCAGCCTCAGAATATGGATGGAATTCTGGCGCAACTGGAATACCAACATATGAAGCTTTTTTTCCGGTGGATAATTGTAATATTCAAGCGGCGCACCCGTGCTGATAGCTTTTTGCGAAGGGACTCAGTAAACGATTCGTCAAACCTGGATGCGCGTCAGAATCATGCAAAACCAACGGAATTCTTAATAGTCGAGCCGCATAGCCAACCGGCAAACAAACATATCCGCCCTTAATGAAAAATAACGTCTGGACGCCACTTCATAAGCTTAAATAAACTCTGAAAAAAATCCAACCATCACCTTTAAAACCGTCACGCAAATTTGGGAAATAAAAATTGACGGATGTAGATGAAATGAGATACTTTTTTTCCGTGATATCGGCGTAATTTTCCAGCAATAATCAAATCGACCGGAACATCTTCGTCGAACTTAGCAAAAATCACGCGTGCGCTGGCACCAAATTTTTTTATCGCACCAAAAAAACGAAGCTCGTGATCACCAGTTTTCTGTAATTTCTAAATACGGCTACCACTGGCGTAACGTGTCCGCCTGAGCCGCCGCCGACCGCTAAGATCTTGGCCACTTTCACCCTCCTCTAATGCTTTATGTGACGTATATTTGGAAATTTGGAAAAACTAAACCGAGCGCTGCCGCGATAAACAACATACTTGTACCGCCATAACTTAATAATGGCAACGGGATTCCAGTAAGCGGCGCCAAACCTGTCATTGCAGCGATATTCAGTATCACGTGAGAAGCAATCCAGCCAAAAATTCCCGCCACGATTAGCCGCAACGTCACGTTCGGAAGTCTCGCGGCTACGTGCAAAATTGATAGTAGCAACGCTGTAAATAGCGCCAATATAGCCATTAAGCCAACGAAAGCCAAACGTTTCTCCCATGACGGCAAAAAAATTGAGTCGTTAGTCGCCTCTGGAAGATATCCTGTCGCCTGAACACTCTTTACCAATCCCAAGCCCCAGAAGCCCGCCAGACCCGATCGCAATCCTGGCCTGCTGAATGTGATAATTCTTATTCTCCTGACTGCTCGTCCCTTTGTGACTATCGCCTTGCACGAAAGTCATCACGCGCTCGATTCGGTGTGGCGACGTAAAAATCATCACCAAACCACAAAGCGCAACAATTGCTAGAATCTTCTTGAAAATCTTCCAATCAATTCCAGCCACTAAAATCATTGATAAAGATAATCGCTATCAACGAAATTCCTGTTCCCAAGTCTTTTGTAAAAACACAATCATCAGCAGCGACAAGCCGGAAATAATGCCCAGCGGAATGATAGTTTCTGGATGTCGTTCAATTTTTCCCTGTTGCGACCGCCGCCCCAAAAATCCCGCCAAAAAAACAATAGCACGCCATATTTGAGCAACTCTGACGGCTGAAAGCTTCCCAGTACGCCCAGATAAACCATCGATACGCACCGTTAGTTTCTTGCGCAAAGGACAAATGAAGTACCGCGCCCGAGAGAAATAGTAAAATACATAGCGCAAATCCAGCGTAAAGAATGTATTTTGATTTCTCGCCAGTAAACCATTTGTACGGCGTAAAATAAAACGCAGAAAAAGCCACGATGGCAATAAATACGCTCGTCAGCTGCTTGCCAAAGAAATACGTATCGCTATAATTCGTGCCATAAGCATAATTCATCACGTTGGCGCGCTGCGGCCCCAGCGCATACATAACAATCAGCCCAAGTAGCAGCAAAAGTCCCCATATAAAGCACAATCTGATACATCGGCCGATGGCTTCGAACCGGCTGAGCGATAGATTGACGATTTTTTTGGCGACCGAATTACGCAATATGACCTCCAGCAAGCGCCAACATCACGCCGATAAACGCCATCACACAGCCAATGACCCAGAAGCGCATCGTCACTTTAGTTTCTGGCCAACCAATCGCCTCTAAGTGATGATGAATCGGCGCAGATAAGAAAATCTTTTTCTTAAACAGCTTCTTGCTGACGATTTGAGTTAAGCTCGATCCCGCCTCGATTACAAATAGTAGTCCAATCACGGGAAGTAGTAATAACGAATCGGTTAACATCGCCACAACACCTAAGCTGGCACCATAAGCAAAACTTCCAACATCGCCCATGAAAAATCGAGCTGGATAAATATTGAACCACAAATAGCTCAAAAGCACACCAACAACTGTAAAGCAGAATCCCGCCAATATGACGTGCTGTTGCAATAAAGCAATCACACCAAATGCTCCCAAAGCTAATACCGAGCAGCCCGCCTGCCAGCCCGTCCATTCCATCAGAGATATTAACGGCGTTACCGGTAGCCACCACCGCAAATGCAAACAAAGGAATTATCAACCAACCAATATTCACCTCGCCCACGAACGGCACATGGAAACTCGCCACGCCCAGTTTGGCAAAGAAAAACCAACCAAGCACCACGCCAATCAACGTAATCAGCGCAAACTTCACTGGACTGCGAAGCCCAGCCGCGCCGCCGCCCAAGACCACGCAGATTGATAATATCGTCAATTAGCCCGACAATTCCGCCACCAACCAGCGCCGCCAGAGGAAGCCAGGTCTGAGCTCGGTCTAGATTGAAGAAAATTGTCACCACAAAGATTGAAATTACGCCAATTACTCCAGCCATCGTCGGGATGTTTCGCCGCAATTTTGCTGCTTGGAATTTGGCAAAAACCTTTAGCTTTTTTTCCCATCAGTGCTTTCCGACCTTTGACGCTTCCAGAAGCGATATCGATAAGCAAAAACGTATAAATTGGCGTTAAAAACATCGCTAGTAAAAACGCGCCGACGCTCAGTAAAAAATACGTGCGTCAATTCATTGGTCATTGTTTGTAAAGCTATTCCCATATTTATTCCTTTGGTGCTATTTTCATATAATCAATCATCCAGTTGGATATATCTGTAAAAATTGGTCCAGCGTGAAGATTTCCCTGCAAATTAATCCCCTTGCCTGGAGCCGCTACACGTACCATTATGACATATTCGGCGCCATTTTTTTCCACCGCCGTAACCAATATATGTAGCAATTGTTTCTTTTTGAGTATAAGCGCCATTAACCACCGTTTCAGAAGTACCAGTTTTTCCACCAATTTCATAGCCAGATTTGTCACTCTTTGACAAGAATAAAGATCGGCGCGCCGTCGTTAGCATTGTTCGCATCTGCGATGACGTGCCGCCACTTACGGTTTGGCGAATAACTTTATTTTCCGACGATTTCAAATTACCAGATTCGTCAATTGTGCCAACGAGAACGGTTGGCTTGTAATATTGACCACCGTTAACTAGCGACGAAAATCCAGCCGCGACTTGAACCATAGTCAAGTTCATACTCTGCCCGTAAGTCATGGCCGAATAGCGAACCTCATTTCCTTCAGCGCTATCCGGTGGATAAATATAGCCCGAAGCCTCACCCAGCTCAATTCCAGTTTTAGCGCCAAAGCCAAATTTATCGTGATAATATTCATATAAAGTCTGACGAGCCGGCAAATTAATCTGCGAGCCATTTCCTAATTTTCGAATCGCGGTAATCGTACCGACGTTGAGCGAATTGTTAAACGCACCTTGAATCGTCATCGTGCCGCCCAAACCTCTCAAGGCATTACACATCGTGCGGTCAGCGACTTTAATGCAATCGGTATTATTATACGTGCTGGACGGTGTAATAACACCCTTGTCAATTGCCGTAGCGAAGCTAAAGGACTTGATAATCGATCCCGGCTCAAATGGCACCATCGACGCGCTGTCCACAAACACCGACCCATTTTTCTGCTTGGCAAAATCCGCTGGATTATAAGTCGGGTAATTCGCCATTGCCAGAACTTGACCGTTTTTCGGATTCATAACAATCACACTTCCCTCGGTGGCGCCAGCCGCTTCGACTCCCTTTTTCAGCGCCAATTCAGTCTGGCTTTGAATATTCCTATCCACCGTCAGCGCTAAATTGTCGCCAGATTTCGCCTCGATTCGCATATTATTTTTTCCAACCGTCAAAGGTATATTCCTCACGTCAGTTACAGATTGCACTAACCCGTCCCGACCCTTAAGCTGCTTATTCAAAGAGCCTTCGACGCCATATTGACCTTCGCCAGCCGCATTCACAAATCCAAGCACGTGCGCGCCCAGTTCGCCCTCAGGATACTTTTCGAATAGAACTTTGCTGATACAACACGCCCGCAAAGTTTTTTTCTTTTTCAATTTTTTTCCGCTTGAGTTCTGGTAATATTTTTCGCTAAAACTTCATAGCGCGACTTTTTATTATTGAGCCGTTCAGATATATTTTCCGTCATTTCGCCACCAGCAATTTCCCTCAAACTATCAACAAGCTGACTCCGCTCTTTATCATCAATAGACTGCGGGTCCGCAATCACCGTATAGACCGCCTGATTAAGCACCACAGGAACTGGCGTTTTCCCGTCCATCATATAAATTTTCCCGCGCTCCGCAGGAATGACAAATTGACGTTGCTGACTCGCCCGCGCTAATTCCGTATATTTGCCATATTGCAAAATCTGCAATTGAAACAATCGCAACACAAAAGCCGCCATCACTACTAGTAAAGCGATGGCTAACCAACCAGTTCTTGAACGAATAAGCCGCTGCATATTGCTTATCTTATTATATCACTATTGAGCGTAATGCGTTTCAGTTGTCGTCATAGCTGAAGCGACATTGCTATTCTTCACCTTCTCTAACGCTGTTAAGCGTGCATTCTGCACTTCCAATTCTGACTTTTTTGCGCTTAGTTCGGTGATTTTTGTATCCAGGCTCTGAGCTTCATAGCCATAAGCCGTAAGTCTGGTTGCCTGAGTAAGATAAATCAAGCCCAGTACTGTAATCATCAATGCAACTAGCACTGTGTGAGCAACAGGACCAAGTTTGACCTGAGACTGAAAAACGTGTAGAATTCTGATTTCGGCGCAATTGACCGTGTGAACGTCGTGAAGTAAATGTGGTGGTGTTTGTCATTTGTCTCTATCTTTTATGTTTATATTTGTGTTTAGCATAACAAACCAGCCCGCCTGTTAAAGACAGGCTGGTTTTTCTAAGGTATATTCCGGAATACGCTTTAGTTTAGCCGCGGCGTACTGAAACAGCCTCTGGCTTGTCTGTATTCTGGAATTCTACTTTGATGTGGATTGGCATATTGTGCCTCCTTCTTTTTGTTTTATTTTTTCACGGCGTATCGAAATTTTGCACTTCGACTACGCGGATTGTGAACATCTTCAGTTCCAGACACTGGTTTTTTCTCTGGGACAATTAGCTCGGCCTCATATCCAGCCATCGCTTGCTCAGAAAAGTAACGCTTGATCAATCTGTCTTCCAAGCTATGAAAACTAATTATTCCTACTCGCCCGCCCTTATTAAGTAAGCATGGCAAAAGTGGCAATAGTTCTTCAATCAGCTTAAGTTCTCGATTGACTTCAATACGTAGCGCCTGAAAGGTACGAGTCGCGGGATGATGCTTCATGCTACCACGACCAACAGTTTGCTTAATCAGATCAGCCAGCTCAGTCGTTCCCTGAATTGGTCGAGCTTTTTACAATTGCTCGCGCACCCGCCTTGCTCGTCCGGGATTTTCCTCGCCGTAACGAATAATCAGCTGCGTCAAATCATCAACCGAATACGAATTGACAATATCTGCCGCTGTAATTTCCGTCCGATTGTCCATCCGCATATCTAGCGGACCATCAAATCTGAACGAAAAACCTCTCTCTGCTCTGTCAAGCTGTGGTGACGACACCCCCAAATCAGCCAAAAATCACGTCAAACTTACGCCCCTGCTTGACCAAATCTTGCGCCGCGCTCACAAAATCTTTGTGAATTAAAGTTACGCCTTTTTCAGCCAAATCGCCCAATGTCTTAATCGCGTTTTCGTCGCGATCTACTAACACTGAACTCAAGTAATTATCCGTCCTATTTAAGAATGCCCTGGCATGACTGCCATAGCCAGCCGTCAAGTCAAGATATGACTCGCCTTCGACTGGCTGCAGCCTGCTAAGGGTTATCTCCAAAAGTACGGGAACATGGATCGGTTCGCTCGCTTGGAGTTCTTCCGACTGTGGTGGATGTTCTTTAATACTCATCATTATTCCATTATACAGAAATAATGCTCGAGATCACCTAACTGGATATTTAATTCTGGCTTTTTTGTATTTGTGTTTTGTTTGTTTTTGTTGTCTTAGAGTGGAAATTTGTTGATTGTCAGTAACAACCATGTTTTCCAAAGAGACTTATGTGTGAGGTGGAGTTTTTTTGGGAGGTGTTTGAGGAAGGTGCGTTGCCTTTTTTAATGTGGAGCAAATTGCCACATGCCATTTTCAAATACCCAGATAGTTGATCTCGAGAGGTTTTTAATTGTTAAAGTGCTTAGCTAATCTACTATTCCGCATTCTCGGCCGCTATTAGCCGAAAATATTCCCCCGCTCGCACAGCAACGACTTCTCTGTCAATTCCAGCGTAGTCGAGCAAATGCTGCTCAATCGTCACTCGTCCTTGTTTTTGGTCGAGCGCCGATGCGGTTTTACCTCGTCGGAATTTAACGTTCAGGTCGGCAACTCGCTCATCCAGAATACTTCCCGTTAGAGCGCTTTCTACTTCTCGATCCCAGATTTGCTGTGGATACAAGTGGAGATATTTGCCAAACCCGCGAGTTAGCACGACGCCTGATGCAATTTCTGCCCTGAGCTCAGCCGGAATTGTCAAGCGTCGCTTGTCGTCCAACTTACGCTCAAAGTAATCTGTCTGCACGTCGTCCTTCCTTCGTGGTAGATTAGTTGTTTTTTATAGTGGATGTTTGTTTTTGTTGGTGATTTTCCATCAACTTTCGTTCCACTGACTCCACTATACTACCCACACCTACCCACTTGCAAGCCCTTTTTATGACTTTTTACCCATTTTTGTGGCAAATAAAAACTTTTCCACATTTTTGTGGAAAAGCCTAGTGTTGAGTTGATATAAGCCGACGCTATTAATAGTTTTGGACAATGGATTAGTACTTAAAGTTATTTCAGACCAAATTTCGACAGCTCACCCCTGTTGTGATACAATGCAGGTATGAAAAAAGTTATAACAGCCGCACATATTAAAAAACTCCTAGGATGGCTGTTAACCGCCCCTAAAATCACAATAATAGCCATACTCATTACTACGATAGGAGTGAATTGGTCATCGAATGCAGCAATACCCCATCAGGTAGCCACCAATACAATCTACACAGCGTTAGGAGTCGGAGGGTTTGGTTTTATCTTATCTATAGTAAGAACAGCTAAGGCAGAGAAAGGCAGACCACGTAGAATAAAAATACTTGGTACAATAATGATACCTATAATAGGAGCTGCAGCTTTAATAGGAAATCATCTCCCCATTTACATGTTTAATCAACAGCAAGAAGAGCCTCAACAATTCCAAAATTTCGACATCAGACAAAAGCCCACGCAGCCGGTAACCCAAGATCCCGAGTTGTTATCCGAGCTACAATACCTGGAAGCTACCTATGACTATCATAAATTAAATCTAATATACACAGACAATCCAGCTGCAGATTGCAAGTGGGACTTGGCAGATGGATGTTATTTTGACTTTCAAAAGACTATAAAAATGAAGAGAAATAACAACAAAACAGCCCTTAGGACAATCTTAGCTCACGAATATTTACACTACGCATGGTATGAAAATCACCTAGATACAGACAGTAGACTAGTGTCGGATCTCATAGTCCTATATGGTAGATACCCAGAATTCCGACAGCGAATAGCTGGCGTAGATGGTCATTATCAAGCTTCTGGAGGACTGCTGCCCACGGAACTTTTTAGCTATGGATGTACGGAAATATCTGACGCAAAACTTGGTAGTTACATAACAGAAAAGTGCAAACAATATATAAATATCAATAAACCACCCGCTTTATTCTAATACTTATCACCCTCTATATCTTTCAACAGACCCCCTACTTACCCTGCCTCAAAACCTCGTCAATTGCTAGCGCGTCAGGAGAAACTTCCAGCGCCCTACGGTTAATTCCGTATAGATATAAATTGTCCAAATCTCGCACGCGACTCAAAGCCACATAACCCATACCTTCAACAAACGCCTTTCTCAGATCAATCTTAGCCGCATCCAGTGTCATTCCCTGACTTTTGTGAACCGTTATAGCCCACGCCAAACGCAGCGGAACCTGAGAAATACTCGCTCGTTTACGCTCTCCGTCCCGCAATTCCCAAACATCCGGCACCATCGTTACCCGACGACCATCTCGAAACTCAACAACCGGATATTCCGTCAGCGGCTCAAAATCAACCACCGTTCCAATGCTACCATTGGCATATAATTTTTGCGGCGAATTTTTTTAACTGCCATCACCAACGCACCCAGCTTAATCACCAAATTTTTCGGGCGCCAGAACCGACCTTTGCAGATTCTCTACATAAATTTTTCGAGCCCGTCGTCGTTTGCTGATACGAGCGCTCTTCCCCCGGCAATTCCGCCAATTTTTGAATATTGATATCATCAACATCAACGTTTACAGTGTGTAGTTCTGTTATATCACCATCTGGCGGCTCAATTTTCGTGCGCGCCAGCAATGCCTCGACGTGACGCCGCCTAACATCGCCAGTTCTTAGAGCGGTCAGAATCTCCAAAAAGCTGCTCACCATTCTGACGATATTGTCGCTCCAAATATAAAACCGCCGGCTGAAGTTCTTGCCAAGCATCAGAATAAACCACAAATCCGCCGCCCTGCTCGTTCGGACGATTCACTGGCGGCAATTGGAAAAAAATCGCCACTCATCACCAACTGAATACCACCAAACGGCTGATCATTTTCCCTGACGGTTCGTAAAAACTTTATCAATCATATCCAGCCGAAAAATCGTGAAGCATTGAAATCTCGTCAATGATCAACACGTCGGTTTTTAGAAATCACATCACGCCGCGTTTTTTTGACAATCGTTCAAAAAAATTGTTCGGCAAATGATCACTCACACCAATGCCACTCCAGCTGTGAATCGTATTGCCACCAAGATGCGTCGCCGCCAGACCAGTTGTCGCTGTTACCGACACCTTTTTACCGCGTTTTCGCGCCTGCACAATAAAAATTATTCAACAGGTGAGTTTTACCCGTTCCAGCCGCGCCAGTCAACAACGCCGACCGACCGCTCAGCAGAATAGCCAACGCCAATTCTTGGTCCATTTTAGCCTCGTGGCGGTTCGCCTTCTGGTTCGCCGAGCAGCTTCTTCGACTTAATTTCGTAACGCTTGCCCGTGATTTTACTCTCGATATAATCCTCATTGATGAGATTTACAAACATATCCAAATCATTGCCATCCATGATAATAATCGCGCCGTTATCATCGCTCATCAATTCCAATTGCATCTCATCGGCATAGTCCAAAAACATCTTCCTGTTTAACTGCGCCGATTTCCAATTTCTGCAATTTATTAATCGTCTTTTTGCGCTCCTTCACTAGCGCATTAAGATCCATTCCCTCTGGAAAACTTAGCTTATATTCCTTCTCAATTTCCGCTACTTTTTTATCAGCAATCACCTGCTTTTTTTATATTCATAGCCAAACATTCGCTCAAATTTTCCAGGATTAAACGCAAAAATATCTTTACCGACAATCAAAACTTGATTATCATCCGGAACCTTAAAACCAACCTCTGCATTAAACGAACCAAATTTTGCTGTCAGAAAAATTCCCTAAGCCAACGTGCTCTTCAGCGTCTGACCTTGCTGGATTAACTTAACCGTATAAAATACTGTATCAGGATTATTCGGATCGGTAAATCGCGCCACAATTCCCTTCATGCGCTTGAATTCGTGTTCAGTTTCCGAAAATTCCACGATGTCGTGACGCTCATGTTCAATCAAATGAATCAGTGTTTCAGCTCGCCCAACCTTTTTCCAGATCAGTCCTCAACAGAACATTATCTTCTGATTCGCTCAATTCATAATCACGAACACTCAGTCCAGTGCCTGCGCCCAAATTGACCTGATTGATATAATCAAACAAGAACAACGGCCTGTTGCTGCTCAACATCGCCTTTTATCGGCATAAAAATACGGCGTGTAATTTTTTTGCTAAATAAGAACAGCTCTATCTGTAAATCATTCTTTTTGCGTCATTTTGATTTGCCCACAAAAAAATATCAGTCGTTTCCCTCACTTCTTCCATTTTTTTCTAGTATAGCAATTTTTTTATCAGATGTCGCTAGCAGTTATTTAGCCAATCTCTCGCCTTCACGCGCCCGATTAGCCCATTCATCAGCCAATTCGTTTCCTTCATCGCCCTCATGACCGCGCACCCAACGCAAATCCGCCTGAGAATTCGAATATAGTTCGTATAGTTCGCGTACAATATCCAGATTTTTAATCTCGCCGCCCTTCTTCGTCCAGCCACGCTTTTCCCAGCCCGGCGCCCACTTGGTGACCACGTTAATCCAAAATTCACTATCAGAATAAATCACACACGGCGCGCCATTAGCGTCTTTTAATGCCGCGATTAAAGCTTTGCCCTCCATGCGAATATTGGTGGTATCGCCATCTTCTGACCCCAAAATATAAGGCTGAAGATCACGAATCACCGCAAATCCCCCAGGACCAGGGTTTGGCGAAGCAGAGCCATCAGTATAATAAGTTGTCATTAGTATGATTATATCACGCGCAAGTCATTAATTGTCAGCCCGTAGATCAATCAGGCTCTCAATAAACTTATCTTCATTAGACAGAGATTTCGGATTAAGTCCAAGATTACCAGTATTCTTGCTATCTTTCATATCATAGCGTCGCTTGTATAGCGCACCTAAGACCTCTTCCGCAAGATTGACTATCATCATTCTATTATCACGCTGACTGGCTGTTTCCTCTTCTAAGTTATCCTTGCCAAAACCCTTAGACTGTAGATATTTATAAGCAATATGAGATACTTCACCCGTACGCGCGCGACGCCGCTCGTCTTTTTGTAATAAACTGTATTTCAACTGGGACCTCAATATCATCAATATCCACAGCAAATGTTACTTTAGATATTTCATAGATAGAGTATCCTCGTTGTTCACACTTTTCATCGGTATCAATTTTTTACCAAATATTCATCCGAACCAACGCCCAGTTCACGAAGATTCTGCTCCACGACATCAACATATTCTTTAGTTCCCTGGATATATACAGGTCTGTTTTTTTACCCCGAGCACATACTGGTCTAAACTCCTTCAATCTATCAGCAATAAAGTGTGCAAAATCACAAGCTGTCGTTTCACGATCTCTAGATATCACCATCATACCGACAATATCCATAATTCCGTCGCCGCCCTTAAGTTTATCCGCAAGTGATCCTACGGTTTTAATACGCCAGTTTCCAGCAACCATATTGCCATATTTGGTATCAGCAGCAAATTTCCCCCATGTGAGTAGAATATTCGCCAGAATCCTCATTTTTTTACGAATAGCGTAATTGATAGTACCATCATTCACACCAAATATCTTGTCTGCAATTTTATCCATGCCGACCTGCAGAACCCTGTCTTGTGTCTCTTTAGCACTTTTTAACAAGGTCTTCCTTATCTTGACCAATTAGTCGTCTTATTTTTAGCCACACTACGTAGTTCTGCAGCAAAAGCTTCATATCCCATTGCTTCAAGAATTGGAGCATAGAATGACTCAGCCTCCAACACATCCTGTAAAACTGCAGATTCTCTCTTTGACGACGGATGCTGCAAATTATCCATTATCTCGGCACCTTTTATTATAAACGCCTCGATATTAACCTTATCCATCTCTAATCTCATATGGTCAAGGTCTAGAAGTGGCTGAGCAACCCTCCATTGCTCCGGAGAGACTTTTGCCTGTGTGTCTCTCAGCAACCAGGGAGTATGTTTCTCGATAATCATCGTTAGACTCTTCTTCGGCAATCTTAGCCATCAACTTACGATGATGCGCCGCGCTTTGCTCAATTTCAGCCATATCGGCCAGTAAGCATGCGGAGTATTTCAACTGATCATGGCTAACATTTTCATCATCCATAAACTCATAGAGTGCATTTGCGGCATTCCTAGCCCACACGTCGTTATATTTTGTACTCTTTTTATTAAACATCCTATCAGCAACATCATGAATCAACGACAACGAAGCTGCCTCTGGTGGTAAATCGTCACCCGTATATGCTTTTACGATTTTATACACTCGGTGGGCATGATCCTTAAAATCTTCGCGCTCACCTTCAGTACAACTAATATAGCCGTCTAAAACCTTACGGCATGATTCATGAAAAACCTCTTCTGCAGGTATAATCTCTTTTTCGTTCAAAATACAATTTTCGCTTGACACAACCCTTGCATTATATCATAGTAATGGGAAATTATCAAGCCATGTAATCTACGCAAAATAAATCCGCATCAGCTCGCGCGCTACCCTGTCGGCATCGTGACGAATCAAGCTGCGCTGAGCCGCTAACGGATCGCTGTTGGAGTTCGTATTGACCCACACATCATCAGCAATCAAACGCTTACCCGACGCATAATAATGCTTTTTCTTCAGCAATTCCTTATCCCACTCGACCAAATATTCGCCGTCGTGAGCATATTTCTTTATCAATTCCTCTGGCGGACGATGATTATTGTAAAGCACATAATCCATATTCACCCCTGAAAATCGCTCAATTTCATCCGCAAAATCCGCCACGGTAAATCCATCAGTCTGCGTTGGTTTTGTGACCAAATTGCAAACATAGACTTTCTTCGCCTTCGTTTCAGCAAGCGCCCGAGTAACGCCTCGAACCAACAACGCTGGTGCCAAACTACCATATAAAAGCCCCGGCGCAATCACCACCAAATCAGCATCCAAAATCGCTTGACGGGCTCGCGGGTTAATCGTAGCTGGCGGTTTAAGCTCTAGCCACGGCCGCTCGCCGCGCGGAATCTTTAGCGACTCAGCCGCGTGTTGACCATCAACAACCGTGCCGTCTTTCAGCTTAATCGACATCGTTGTGTCATCCAGAGTAATCGGATAAACTCGACCATTGACGCCCAAAACTTCGCTAGCCAATTCCACTGCATCGGCAAAACTCCCCGTCATCTTTTCCAGCGCCGCCATGAATAAATTGCCGAACGCATGACCCTTCATACTGCCCTCGCCGAATCGGTAATTGAACAAATCGCGAACTTTCGGCGAAGTACTCAGCGCCACCAAGCACTGCCTAACGTCGCCCGCCGGCAACACGCCCAATTCATCGCGCAACACGCCAGTTGAACCGCCATCGTCGACCATATTGACCAACGCTGTGATGCTGTGTGTATATTTTTTCAATCCAGAAAGCAGCGTGAAACTTCCCGTTCCACCGCCAATAACTACAACTTTTACCCCAAAATAATCATTATTCGAACCATTTGTCATGCTTGAATTATAGCACCTTGGAAAGCCTAAACCAACGTGCCTTTTGGCAACGCCCATTCCAAAAACGGCTGTTGCTGACAATCAATCGCGTTGATAATGTGCGTGGCAATTTTCGCAGGATCGTTGAAAAACATATAGTCAGCCGGGAGATTGCGCCCATTCCAGAACGGAGTTTTCATGGCGCCCGGCAAAAATAGCGCAACTCTAGCTGGAAGTTTTTGCTCATCCGCCTGCATTCCCAAACTTCGCGCCAAACCCGCTTGAGCGTGCTTCGTCGCAACGTACACAGCTTCATCTGAGCGCGCTTTAACGCTACTTGTCGACCCAATAATCGTCAGTACAGACTTGCGATTCTGTGTTGACATCTTACGCCAAGCCCATTGAACCAGCGGCAACGCTCCTGAAAAATTAACTTCCGCCATACTGCGAACGCTCGGCTGATCTTCAAAATTGCCGCGCCAGCCATATCCGGCCGCCCACACAAATTGATCAATATCATCACTGTTTAAAATCTGCTCAATTCGCGCCGACGCCGCCTCCACTTGATCTGAATAATACACATCCAGTGGAAAACCTTCTCCGTGTTTTTGCGGATTATGAGTCTTGCCCAGAACCAGCACACGCTCGCCACGTTCTCGCAGCTGCTTTGCCATTTCCAAACCGAGCCCACTCGTCCCACCAAGAATAATATGCATATAGTTATTATAGCAATGACAATATTAAATGTAAATTCCGTATCTAAGCCTCGGCCAAGCTTCCGCCAGCTCCTCGGCTGAAAATTCCTTGACAGAATCCAGCTCTTGTAAAGGCGTTTCCAAACAAAGCCCAACAGCCACGGCAGCCACTCGCCTCATGAGATATTCCGCATTATCTGAAGAAAAATAGACATCCTTGTCGAAATCCCCTTTCATTCTGCCGAAAGACTGCACACCCAGCTTATCTCGCCAGCTTCGCAACTCAACCCTATCATACGGAAACTGAGATGGCGATTGTATGGATGTGGACTGACTAGGGAGACGCTTCTCCGCTAATTCAACGTGTCCCGAATATTTATCATCACGACTAGCCAATATTATGCCCATGTCAAAAATCCGACCTTTTTTTAATAGCTAATCTGGTCAATAGTGTAAATAGCGAATTCTCATCGACTTTACTGAGATCGCCCTCGACAATATTCTCGATTTTAACTATGGCGCCGTAATTATCAGTTTTCTTCATACGTTAAACCTTATACATTAGCTATATCAATCAAAAGATACGCCGCCTGTACTTTTTTCCATGCCTGATATTCTATACTATTTTATGGAAAAAGTCAATACTACTCTGTCAGCAAACTATTTGCGCCACACAATTTCTGCCACTTCAAATGCACTTTATATCGAAGCGGTGCGCCCGACTCGCTCTCTTGGAGTCGCAACTCTTCAGGATCCATAAACATCACTTCGTCCGCATCGACGCCCGCTGAAAAATCAAAGTTTTCCGTCCACACACGACAAGAAAAACAAATTTGGTTAGCGTCAATTCGCTCAACATAAATCTCGTCCGACGCGTCAAAAAGCTGATAGCGAAGATTGCCCTTATAGCCAACTTCTTCATACAATTCCCGCTTCAAAGCCGACTCAAAAGTCTCGCCATAATCCATTCCGCCGCCAGGAAGGTCCCAAAGCGGCCGCCCGTCCTCTTTAACAACCAAAATCTGCCCAGCATCGTTATAAATCAGAGCTTTTATGGAAACGCGATACAGACAATCCAGATGGTCCGTTCCATCTAAATTCTGTGTAATGATACGTCCGTTGGTGATTTTTGTCATGAAAGTCATTATACTACACCCGAGCGCTAGATAGCTAATACCATTTCACCTACAGTATACTCTGTCTTTCCAATATCTCTTTCCAATATCCATTTACTAACTACTCATTGGGTGTTAATAAGTTAGGAATTACCTAAATTACCTAATTGTGATACTCTTTTATTTTTCCTGCATATTCAGTCAAAAGATTCTTTGAATAAATTTTTTCATTTCTTGAATCTCTAACTTCTTTCCAAAGAATAGCAGCTACTTTTAACTTATTCGAATAGTTGCGACTATTTTCGTCTGCACAGAAATCCTTTAAAAATTGATTCCATTGACAAACCGAATTATCATATTTAGCATAATCCGATTTTCCATAATAAACTTTCAGCATATCTTGAATCGTAAAACTCAAATCATTTTCACTTTTTACTTTTCTCCAAGCAGTAGCCATATCAGCAGTAAATTTAAAAGGTGCAATACCTGTTACGGCAGAGAAATATTCTCTAAATTTTGTATTAAAGGAAAACCCACATTCAAGTAATGGCATATATAGAGTAATATTTTCAACTTGCTTTGTTTCGTTTTTTATTGATGATTTTTTAATTAAATTACCCTTAAAGTACTGCTCAATAATATAATTAAGTTCTTGTTTTGTACCTCTATGTTCTAATGCTAGCGACCTGCATATCTGTGAAAGTTCTTCACTATACCAATAGTATTGATTAAACTCATCAAACGATGTGATTTTATCAAACTCAGGTCTACTTTTTTTGTCAATCTTTTATCTCCTCAAAACCAATTTGCTTTTTTCACGTCCAATATCTACAACTCCTCAACCTTCACCCGCCTCTGCTCCGTCGTATCTCGCTCACGAACAGTAACAGTGTCATCTTCCAGCGTCTGAAAATCGATAACCACGCAGTGCGGCGTA
>BNJT01000121.1_pt1 | contig 29709 bp, 45 predicted proteins | sample 8540491 | NCBI WGS metagenome assembly BNJT01 (sample SAMD00202455, study PRJDB9452) | human saliva metagenome | host: Homo sapiens | reverse complement strand
TTTTATATAAAACCGCTATAAATTGCAAGAAAAAAACTTGTAAACCTATTTCTTTTTATGTTATTCTTTTAGCAACTTATTTTAGGAGGTGAAATCATGGAATCACTATTTATCAAACTAGCGAAGCATCAAATTATCGAAACAGAACGCTTAGTACTTAGACCTGTAACACTTGATGATGCAGAAGCCATGTTTGAATATGCCTCAGATAAGGAAAATACACGCTACACTTTTCCAACCAATCAAAGTATAGAGGAAACAAAGAATAACATTGCCCAGTTTTATCTAGCCAATCCATTAGGGTCGATGGGGAATTGAATTAAAAAGTACAGGAGAGTTTATCGGAACCATTGACCTGCACAAGATCGATACTGTTCTTAAGAAGGCAGCCATTGGGTATATTATCAATCAAAAATATTGGAATCAAGGTTTGACAACTGAAGCCAATCGAGCTGTAATTGAACTGGCTTTTGAAAATATAGGAATGAATAAGTTAGATGCCTTTCATGATAAGGATAATCCCGCATCAGGAAAGGTCATGGAGAAATCAGGAATGCGTTTCTCTCACGAAGAACCATATGCTAGAATGGATAAAGGTGAACCTGGAAGATTCGTAACAGATGTCCATTATGTCTTGACCAAGGAAGATTATTTTGCAAATAAGTAAGCAGTTGAAAAGATTTTTCAGCTGTTTTTTCTTTCTCTTACGAATAAGCTAAGAGAGGAGAAAATATGGAAGAACTTATTGAGAAAATTCAAAGAATATAAAATCATTGTTATCTGTGCTGGTTTGGGTTTGGTCTTGGGTGGATTTTTCCTCCTAAAGCCAGTTACTCAAACACCTGCTAAGGAAAGCAATTTGCAAACAGAAGTTACAACTGTTTCAAAGGATTCGACGGATGAAAAGGAAGATAAAAATCAGAAGGAAGAAGTGGTGGAGCAAGATCTGATTACTGTTGATGTAAAAGGTGCGGTCAAATCACCTGGAATCTATGATTTGCCAGTTGGAAGTCGTATCAACGATGCTGTTCAAAAAGCGGGTGGATTAGACAGATAATGCTGATAGTAAGTCTATCAATCTTGCCCAGAGAATTAGTGACGAAGCACTTGTTTATGTTCCGACTAAGGAAGAAGCTACCAGTCAAGAGGCGCATTCAAATGCTTCCAACACCAAAGAAAATAAGAAAGTCAATCTCAATAAAGCCAGTTTAGAGGAGCTGAAAACAAGTCAAGGGGTTGGGAGCCAAACGTGCTCAGGATATCATCGACCATCGTGAGTCCAACGGTAAGTTTAAGTCAGTTGATGAGCTCAAAAAAAGGTTTCTGGTATTGGTGCAAAAACGATAGAAAAGTTAAAAGAGTATGTCACAGTGGATTAGTCGATTTCCCATCCCAAAAATCTATCTCAGTTTTTCTCTTTACTATGGCTCTACTATGCTATCTTTTTCAGCAAGCTTTTTTTAGCACTCTTGGGCTTTGTCTTTTTACTGCTCTGCCTCTTTTTTCAATTTCCATGGAAGACTGTGGTCAAGGTTCTCTTTGTTTGTGGTCTTTTTGGGAAGCTGGTTTTATATTTCAAAAAAATGGCAACAAGAAGAAAGCGAGTCAACATCTTGTTGACTCAGTTAATACGAGTACGAATCTTGCCTGATACTATCAAAGGTCAATGGAGATAGTTTATCCTTTTCGTGGGAAGGCTGATGGGAGACTCTTTCAGGTTTATTATAAATTCAGTCAGAGTCTGAAAAAGGAAGAGGTTTCAAAGAGTTATCTGAACTGCATGAGATAGTAGTAGAAAGGAAATTAGCTATTCCTCAAGGAGCAAAATAATTTTTGCTGGATTTGATTATCGAAACTATCTCAAAAACGCAGGGAATTTATCAGACCTTAACGATATCGGAAAATTGTCGAATTAAAGAAAGCATCCAGCTGGGATATAGGGAGAAAAATCTATCCAGCTTTGCGGAGAAAAAGCAGTTGTCTGGATAAAAAGGAAATTTTCCTGACCCCATGCGTAATTATATGACAGGTCTTTTATTAGGGCACTTGGACTCAGACTTTGAGGAAATGAACGAACTCTATTCAAGTTTAGGGATTATTCACCTTTTTGCCCTATCTGGTATGCAGGTTGGTTTCTTCATGAATGCTTTTAAAAAGTCACTCTTACGATTGGGGTTTGACGCAAGAGAAGTTCAAAATGGCTTGCCTATCCCTTTTCTTTGGTCTATGCAGGTTTGACAGGGTTCTCAGCTTCTGTTATTCGTAGTCTCTTACAAAAACTTTTGGCTCAACATGGCTTTAAGGGGCTGGATAACTTTGCTTTGACAGTCCTTGTCTTGTTTATCGTGATGCCGAATTTCTTCCTAACTGCTGGTGGAGTGCTCTCCTGTGCCTATGCCTTTATCCTGACCATGACTGGTGAAGAAGTAGCAGGGATAATAAAAGGTCTGGTGAGAGAAAGTTTCATTATTTCCTTAGGAATTCTGCCAATTTTATCATTCTATTTTTCTGAATTTCAACCTTGGTCCATACTCTTAACCTTTGTCTTTTTCTTTTTTTATTTGATATGGTCTTGCTACCACTTTTATCAATACTCTTCTGTCTGTCATGGATATATCCTATTACCCAGTTTAACTTTCTCTTTGAATGGCTAGAAAACATCATACGCTATGTATCTCAGCTATCTACTAGACCCTTTGTTTTTGGTCAAGCTAATCTCTGGGTTTTGGTATGTCTATTAGTCTCTTTGGCGCTGATTTATGATTATCGTAAAAATTTGAAGAAAGCACCTTTGCTTATCCTATTTATCGTTTCCCTTTTCTTAGTAACCAAACATCCACTGGAAAATGAAATCACAGTCCTAGACATGGAGCAGGGACGGAGCATTTTCCTAAGAGACATGACAGGAAAGACAATATTACTGGATGTCGGTGAAAAGTTAGCAGTTGAGAAAAAAGAAGCTTGGCAGGAGAAGGTCATAACGAGCAATGCCAAACGTAGTCTAATCCCTTATCTAAAAAGTAGAGGAGTGGCAAAGATTGATCAGCTTGTTTTAACGGATCAGTGAACCTAAGCAACTAGACCATCTACTAGAAATTAGTAAAGCCTTCAATCTTGGAGAGATTCTAGTAACTGAAGAAACTCTATCTAAAAGAGAATTTATGGATAAATTAAAGGAAAGTAACTTGAAAGTACGTCCTATTAAAACAGGAGAGCAGTTAGTTATTTTTGGGAGTAGTTTAGAAGTAATCGAAAATCAAAAACAGTGATAGTAAAAGCCTCAATAGTAATGTATGGAAAGCTACTAAATCAAACTTTTCTAGTCACTGGAAATATAGAGGAGAAGTTCTTAAACAAGTCTTATCCAAAAATCCAAGCAGATGTAGTGCTAACTCATCAGCAAGCATCGAAGAAAAAGACAGATGTCAAAGTCTTCGAAATTTTTCAGCCTAAAATCACTGTCATTTCTGTAGACAAGAAGAAAAAATTTAAAGAAAAAAATGGGGAGAATAACCAAGAACTTGGGAATTCGATTTACAAAACGGATCAAAAGGGGGCCATTCGTTTTAAAGGTTGGAGTGCTTGGCAAATAGAAACAGTTCGCTGAGCTTAGCTTTTCAAGAAAATTAAAATTGTCTAAACAATCAATCAAAACTTGATTTTAGAACCTTTTTGCTATAAAATGGTAAAGATTAGTGTCAAACTTTTATATTGCAAATAGGAGAAAACATGACAAAAACTTTGAAACGTCCTGAGGTTCTATCACCTGCAGGAACACTTGAAAAACTAAAAGTAGCTGTTCAATATGGAGCAGATGCTGTCTTTATCGGTGGTCAGGCCTATGGTTTACGTAGCCGTGCAGGGAACTTTACTTTCGAACAAATGGAAGAAGGAGTACAGTTCGCGGCTAAGTATGGAGCTAAGGTATATGTGGCTGCTAATATGGTCATGCACGAAGGAAACGAAGAAGGGGCCGGCGAATGGTTCCGTAAATTACGTGATATTGGGATTGCAGCGGTTATCGTATCAGATCCAGCCTTGATTATGATTGCAGCAACAGAAGCACCAGGACTTGAAATCCACCTTTCAACCCAGGCCAGTGCGACTAACTACGAAACCCTAGAATTCTGGAAAGAACTTGGTTTGACTCGTGTCGTTTTGGCGCGTGAGGTTTCTATGGAAGAATTGGCAGAGATTCGCAAACGTACAGATGTTGAGATTGAAGCCTTTGTCCATGGAGCTATGTGTATCTCCTACTCTGGTCGTTGTACTCTTTCAAACCACATGAGTATGCGTGATGCCAACCGTGGAGGTTGTTCGCAGTCTTGCCGTTGGAAATATGACCTTTACGATATGCCGTTCGGTAAGGAACGTAAGAGTCTAAAGGGAGAAATTCCTGAAGAATTCTCTATGTCTGCGGTTGATATGTCTATGATTGACCATATCCCAGATATGATTGAAAATGGTGTGGATAGTCTGAAGATTGAGGGCCGTATGAAGTCTATCCACTATGTTTCAACAGTAACAAACTGCTACAAGGCTGCTGTTGATGCTTATCTTGAGAGTCCTGAAAAATTTGAAGCCATTAAACAAGATTTGGTAGATGAAATGTGGAAGGTTGCCCAACGTGAGTTGGCTACAGGTTTCTACTACGGAACACCATCTGAAAATGAACAACTGTTTGGTGCTCGTCGTAAGATTCCAGAATACAAGTTTGTTGCTGAAGTAGTAGCTTATGATGCTGCGACTCAAACAGCAACTATTCGTCAACGTAATGTTATCAACGAAGGCGACCAAGTTGAGTTCTACGGTCCAGGCTTCCGTCATTTTGAAACTTATATTGAAGACCTTCACGATGCCAAAGGAAATAAAATCGATCGCGCCCCAAATCCAATGGAACTTTTGACTATCAAGGTTCCTCAACCAGTAGAAGCTGGTGACATGGTACGTGCTTTGAAAGAAGGCCTGATCAATCTTTACAAAGAAGATGGAACAAGCGTCACAGTTCGTGCCTAGATAAGGAAAAAGAATGGTTCAAGCTCAGGGCTTACTAGTAGATCATGAAAGCAGATGTGTTCATTACCATAGTGATAAGGATATCGTAGCCTTACAGTGCTATGAGTGTCAAAAATACTATGCCTGTTATCAGTGTCATAATGAACTGGAGTCGCACATGTTTTCTCCCTATCCTTTAAATCTGAAAGAGGATAGACCTATCTTATGTGGATCCTGTGGGAAAACACTAACGTATGAGGAGTATACAGAGACGGGCACTTGTCCATTTTTGTAATGCTGCATTTAATCCAGCTTGTCAAAAATCATTACTCAATTTATTTCAGATAAGAACTGACAAAATCCGAGTTGTAAAACTCGGTTTTTTTGTTTTTCAGAAAACAAGGAAAGGTAGTGAAAGTGGTATGAAAAGACAATAAAATTTTCTATATAATTGTCTTGAAAATCGTAAAATTAGAAATAAATGATTCGAAACGCTTTCATTACTAGTAAAAAGTTGACAAAAGCAAATTTTAGGACTAAACTAGGGAGGTAAATTTAATTTAAAAAAGGAGAATTCGTCATGAATTTAACATTTTTCGGACTTTGTCTTGCCTGTATGGGTGTATCTATTGCTGAAGGAATGATTATGAGTAATCTCTTCAAGTCTGCCGCTCGTCAACCTGAAATTATTAACCAATTACGTAGCCTTTTAATTCTTGGTGTTGCCTTTGTAGAAGGTACCTTCTTTGTAACCCTAGCGATGGCATTTGTCATTAAATAGACAACTCTATTTAGAAATGGAGGTGTCAAACCATGGAAGAAAGTTTGAATCCAACCGTTAATATTGGACCAATATCCTTTGATTTGACCCTGCTTGCCATGTCTCTTGTAACTGTTTTGATGGTTTTTGCCTTTGTCTACTGGGCAAGTCGAAAAATGACCATCCGTCCAAAGGGCAAACAAAATGCTCTTGAGATGATTTATGACTTTGTGGTTAGTTTTGCAAAACCAAACATTGGAGATTCATACATCAAGGACTATTCCTTGTTCCTATTTTCTCTATTCTTGTTTATCTTGGTAGCCAATAATATTGGTTTAATGGCAAAAGTACAAACAACAAACGGTTATAACTTGTGGACTTCTCCAACAGCCAACCTTGGATACGATTTATCCCTCTCATTATTGATCACTTTGATCGCTCATGTAGAAGGAGTTCGTCGTAGAGGCGTTAAAGAATATTTGAGAGCATTTGTTACACCTGGCTTTATGACTCCGATGAACATTTTAGAAGAGTTCACCAATTTTGCCTCCTTGGCGATTCGGATATACGGAAATATTTTTGCCGGTGAGGTTTTAGCAGGATTGCTATTGGCCTTGTCACAACATGCCTTGTATTGGTATCCTTTTGCCTTTATTGCAAACATGTTATGGACAGCATTTTCGATTTTCATTTCATGTATTCAAGCTTATGTATTTACCATGTTGTCATCTATGTACATTGGTAAAAAAATAAATGAAGGGGAAGAGTAAGTAGAGGAGGATTAGAAGATGGATTTAACTATTAGTACCATTATTGGTGACTTTATTCTGATCGCTGGTTCCTTCCTTTTATTGATCTTTTTAGTGAAGAAATATGCTTGGGGAAATATTACCAGTGTCTTAGATGAACGCGCTGAAAAAGATTTCTTCAGATATTGATGGTGCCGAGGAAGCCCGTAAAAAGGCAGAGGAACTTGCTAGCAAACGTGAAGCTGAGTTAGCAGGTAGCCGTACCGAAGCTAAAACGATTATCGAGAATGCAAAGGAAACAGCTGAGAAAAGTAAAGCTGATATTTTGGCCGAAGCTAAACTTGAAGCAGGGCGCTTAAAAGAAAAAGCCAACCAAGAAATTGCTCAAAATAAAGCTGAAGCTTTACAAAGCGTTAAGGGAGATGTGGCAGATTTGACAATCAGTCTAGCTGGAAAAATCATCTCACAAAACCTTGACGGTCAAGCCCATAAAGAACTCATTGATCAGTATATCGATCAGCTAGGAGAAGCTTAATGGACAAAAAGACTCTAAAGGTAATTGAAAAATACAGCATGCCTTTTGTCCAATTGGTGATTGAAAAAGGAGAAGAAGACTCTATTTTTTCAGACTTGTCTCAAATCAAGCAAGTAGCTGAAGAAACAGGCTTACCTTCTTTTTTAGCTCAGGTGGCAGTAGATGAGTCGGATAAAGAAAAAACGGTTCGTTTTTTCCAGGACTCTGTGTCACCTATAGTACAAAACTTTATCGAGGTTCTACTTTACAATCACAGATCAAACCTGTTTTATGATGTGATTGTAGATTGCTTGAACTCGTCTTGAAAAAAAGAAACCAAATCGTTTTGAAGTGACTATTTTGTCTGCTCATCCTTTGACTGATGAACAGAAAGAACGACTAATTCCCTCTAATCGAGAAAAAAGATGTCTCTAAAAGTTCGTAGCATTAAAGGAAAAAATTGACGATAGTTTAATCGGTGGTTTTTGTTATTTTTTTGCCAATCACAAGACAATTGATGTGAGTATTAAACAACAACTTAAAGTTGTTAAAGGAAAATTTGAAATAGAAAGTGGTGTTCTTTTTGGCAATTAACGCACAAGAAATCAGCGCTTTAATTAAGCAACAAATTGAAAAATTTCAAACCCAATTTTGATGTGACTGAAACAGGTGTTGTAACCTATATCGGGTGACGGGTATTGCGCGTGCTCATGGCCTTGAAAATGCCATGAGTGGAGAGTTGTTGATTTTTGAAAACGGCTCTTATGGTATGGCTCAAAACTTGGAGTCAACAGATGTCGGTATTATCATCCTAGGTGACTTTACAGATATCCGTGAAGGCGATACAATCCGCCGTACAGGGTAAAAATCATGGAAGTTCCCAGTTGGTGATAGCTCTGATTGGACGTGTTGTCGATCCCACTTGGTCGTCCAGTTGACGGTCTTGGGTACAATCCACACAGATAAAACTCGTCCAGTAGAAGCACCAGCTCCTGGTGTTATGCAACGTAAGTCTGTATCAGAACCATTGCAAACTGGTTTGAAAGCTATTGACGCCCTTGTACCGATTGGTCGTGGTCAACGTGAGTTGATTATCGGTGACCGTCAGACAGGGAAAACAACCATTGCGATTGATACAATCTTGAACCAAAAAGGTCAAGATATGATCTGTATCTATGTAGCGATTGGACAAAAAGAATCAACAGTTCGTACGCAAGTAGAAACACTTCGTCAGTACGGTGCCTTGGATTACACAATCGTTGTGACAGCCTCTGCTTCACAACCATCTCCATTGCTCTTTCCTAGCTCCTTATGCTGGGGTTGCCATGGCAGAAGAATTTATGTACCAAGGGAAAGCATGTTTTGATCGTTTATGATGATTTATCAAAACAAGCGGTAGCTTATCGTGAACTCTCTCTCTTGCTTCGTCGTCCTCCAGGTCGTGAAGCCTTCCCAGGGGATGTTTTCTACCTTCACAGCCGTTTGCTTGAGCGCTCAGCTAAAGTTTCTGATGAACTTGGTGGTGGATCAATTACAGCCCTACCATTTATCGAGACACAAGCAGGAGATATCTCAGCCTATATCGCAACCAATCGTGATTTCAATCACTGATGGACAAATCTTCCTTGGTGATGGTCTCTTCAATGCGGGTATTCGTCCAGCCATCGATGCGGGTTCATCTGTATCTCGTGTAGGTGGTTCTGCACAAATCAAAGCCATGAAGAAGGTTGCTGGTACACTTCGTATCGACCTTGCTTCATACCGTGAGTTGGAAGCCTTCACTAAGTTTGGTTCTGACTTGGATGCAGCAACACAGGCTAAAGTTGAACCGTGGACGTCGTACTGTTGAAGTCTTGAAACAACCTGTTCATAAACCATTACCTGTTGAGAAACAAGTAACCATTCTCTATGCTTTGACACATGGTTTCTTGGATACTGTTCCAGTAGATGATATTGTTCGTTTCGAGGAAGAGTTCCATGCCTTCTTTGATGCTCAACATCCAGAGATTTTGGAAACCATTCGTGATACAAAAGACTTGCCAGAAGAAGCAGTCTTGGATGCTGCGATTACAGAGTTTCTCAATCAAACCAGCTTCCAATAAGAATAGAGGTGTCAGATGGCAGTATCTCTAAATGATATTAAAACAAAAATCGCCTCAACAAAAAATACGAGTCAAATCACTAATGCCATGCAAATGGTATCGGCTGCTAAGCTTGGTCGTTCTGAAGAAGCTGCTCGCAACTTCCAAGTTTATGCTCAGAAAGTTCGCAAACTTTTGACAGATATCCTTCATGGTAATGGAGCTGGTGGTTCAACCAATCCGATGTTGATTAGCCGTCCCGGTGAAGAAGACAGGCTATATCGTCATTACTTCAGACCGCGGTTTGGTTGGAGGTTATAATTCTTCTATTTTGAAGGCTGTTATGGAGTTGAAAGAAGAATACCATCCAGACGGTACAGGTTTTGAAATGATCTGTATCGGTGGAATGGGAGCTGATTTCTTTAAAGCTCGTGGTATTCAACCACTTTATGAACTACGTGGCTTGGCAGATCAACCTAGCTTTGATGAAGTTCGTAAGATTATTTCAAAAACTGTTGAAATGTATCAAAATGAACTTTTTGATGAGCTCTATGTCTGCTACAACCACCATGTCAATACGCTAACCAGTCAAATGCGTGTGGAACAAATGCTTCCGATTGTTGACTTGGATCCCAAATGAAGCGGATGAAGACTACAGCTTGACTTTTGAATTGGAAACAAGCCGAGAAGAAATTTTGGAGCAGTTGTTGCCTCAGTTTGCAGAAAGTATGATTTACGGTGCTATTATCGATGCCAAGACAGCTGAAAATGCTGCTGGTATGACAGCCATGCAAACAGCGACAGATAATGCTAAGAAAGTCATCAATGATTTGACAATTCAGTATAACCGTGCCAGACAGGCGGCGATTACACAAGAAATTACAGAAATCGTAGCAGGAGCTAGTGCCTTAGAATAGGCTCTAGTCCAGCTCGTATGAAAATGAACTTAGGACCTAGTTGAACTAGGAACCGACAGTATCTTATATAGAATAGGAGAAGGAGATGAGTTCAGGTAAAATTGCTCAGGTTATCGGACCCGTTGTAGACGTCTTGTTTGCAGCAGGGGAAAAACTTCCTGAGATTAACAATGCACTTGTCGTCTACAAAAATGACGAAAGAAAAACAAAAATCGTCCTTGAAGTAGCCTTGGAGTTGGGAGATGGTATGGTTCGTACTATCGCCATGGAATCAACAGATGGTTTGACTCGTGGAATGGAAGTATTGGACACAGGTCGTCCAATCTCTGTACCAGTAGGTAAAGAAACTTTGGGACGTGTCTTCAACGTTTTGGGAGATACCATTGACTTGGAAGCTCCTTTTACAGAAGATGCAGAGCGTCAGCCAATTCATAAAAAAGCTCCAACTTTTGATGAGTTGTCTACCTCTTCTGAAATCCTTGAAACAGGGATTAAGGTTATCGACCTTCTTGCCCCTTACCTTAAAGGGTGGTAAGGTTGGACTCTTTCGGTGGTGCCGGAGTTGGTAAAACCGTCTTGATCCAAGAATTGATTCACAACATTGCCCAAGAACACGGTGGTATCTCAGTATTTACTGGTGTTGGGGAACGTACTCGTGAGGGGAATGACCTTTACTGGGAAATGAAAGAATCAGGCGTTATCGAGAAAACAGCCATGGTATTTGGTCAGATGAATGAGCCACCAGGAGCACGTATGCGTGTTGCCCTTACTGGTTTGACAATCGCTGAATACTTCCGTGATGTAGAAGGCCAAGACGTGCTTCTCTTTATCGATAATATCTTCCGTTTCACTCAGGCTGGTTCAGAAGTATCTGCCCTTTTGGGTCGTATGCCATCAGCCGTTGGTTACCAACCAACACTTGCTACGGAAATGGGTCAATTGCAAGAACGTATCACATCAACCAAGAAGGGTTCTGTAACCTCTATCCAGGCTATCTATGTGCCAGCGGATGACTATACTGACCCAGCGCCAGCAACAGCCTTCGCTCACTTGGATTCAACAACCAAACTTGGAACGTAAGTTGGTACAATTGGGTATCTACCCAGCCGTTGACCCACTTGCTTCAAGCTCACGTGCCTTGGCACCTGAAATCGTTGGAGAAGAGCACTATGCAGTTGCTGCTGAAGTAAAACGTGTTCTTCAACGTTACCATGAATTGCAAGATATCATTGCTATCCTTGGTATGGATGAGCTTTCTGATGAAGAAAAGACCTTGGTTGCTCGTGCCCGTCGTATCCAGTTCTTCTTGTCACAAAACTTCAACGTTGCGGAACAATTTACTGGTCAGCCAGGTTCTTATGTTCCCAGTTGCTGAAACTGTTCGTGGCTTTAAGGAAATCCTTGATGGTAAACATGACCAGTTACCAGAAGATGCCTTCCGTGGTGTAGGTTCTATCGAAGATGTGATTGCAAAAGCTGAAAAAATGGGATTTTAAGAGGTGATCTATGGCTCAGTTAACTGTCCAGATCGTGACACCAGATGGTCTCGTCTATGATCACCATGCCAGCTATGTATCAGTTCGAACTCTGGATGGTGAGATGGGGATCTTGCCACGACATGAAAATATGATTGCGGTTTTAGCAGTTGATGAAGTAAAGGTAAAACGTATTGATGATGAAGATCACGTGAACTGGATTGCAGTAAACGGAGGCGTTATTGAAATTGCCAATAATACCATCACAATCGTTGCTGATTCTGCAGAACGTGCTCGTGATATCGATGTTAGCCGTGCAGAACGTGCTAAGCTTCGTGCGGAGCGCGAAATCGAAGAAGCCCACGAAAAACACTTGATTGACCAAGAGCGTCGTGCTAAGATTGCTTTGCAACGTGCTATTAATCGTATCAATGTCGGAAAAAGACTATAAGAAAAAATGAACTTGAGTTACCAAGTTCATTTTTTATGTTTTCTTAAGGAGCAAAACTGATGCAGACCGCTTCTGGTACATGGAAGTCGTTAGAAAGTTCTGCTAGACGACCAGTTTCAGGATTGCGTTTAAAGACGGTTGCATTGTCAGAGTCTTGATGGACAGCAATGACAAATTCTTGGTCTGGTGTCAAATCAAAATCACGTGGAGTCTGACCATGTGTAGGAACGATTTCTAATAACTCTAAGCTACCGTCTGCAAGAATTGTATATACTGCGATAGAATCATGACCACGGTTAGAAGCGTAGAGGTATTTACCATCTTTAGAGAGACGAATAGCAGCAGTACCATTAAAGCCTTCATAACCGTCTGGTAGAGTTGAAATGACCTGCATGCGTTCAAATTCGCCAACACCATCGTAGATTAAAACTTCGATAGTACTATTGAGTTCACAAATCAGATAAGCGATTTTATAGTGGTTATGGAAAATGATATGACGAGAACCAGCTCCAGGAATACTATTGTAGGTATAGAGTTTAGATAATTTCCCTTCTTGATCAAGGTCATAGGTGATGACTTGGTCAGTACCTAAATCACAGGTCACTAGATAGTGGTCAGGTGTTAAGTCTGTAAAGTGAACATGAGGAGATGCTTGATTTCATGTGGACCTTGGCCACTGTGTTGATCCACATCACTAAGTAGAAGACTACCATCTTCCTGACGTTTATAAACAAGGACCTGCCCCTTGTGGTAGTTTGCCGCGTACACCAAATCACGCTTTTCATCAACAGAAACATAACAGTGAGGGGCTCCCTCTTCAACGACATGATTTAATAAGGTTCCATCAGTTTGATAGGCTGCAATTCCCCCCTTATCGTCTTGACTACCAACAGTGTATAAATGTTGGTGCTGGTCAAAGGCAAGGTAGGTTGGACTTGGCTCAGTAGCAAAAAGTTCTAGATTTGAAAGCTGACCCAGTTTCTGTATCAAAGTCTGCCTTGTAAATCCCTTGGGAAGTACGACGTGTATAAGTTCCAAAATAAACAGTTTCTTTCATGACTATACCTCTTTATAAAGATAAGACTATTATATCACAAAAATTGTAGTTGGAGGAACTCTATAACACATCAGATGAGTATAATAAAATATTAAATTTAGCTTGATTTCCTTTTGAAAAGTGCTATAATAAATCTATGAAATTATCAAAGGAGTTTGACTATGAAAAAACGAGTTTTTTTAGCGGCCGGAATTGCCGTTTTGTCTACTGCTGTTCTAGCGGCATGTTCATCTGGTAATGGGAATAAGGAAGCAACTAAACCAGTTACTTATGCCTATGTATTTTCATCAGATCCTGCGACTCTGGACTATACAGTTTCTGCGAATAAGGGTACAAAACAGATTACTGGTAATGTCATTGATGGACTACTAGAAAATGATCAATACGGGAATCTAGTACCATCAGTTGCAGAAGATTGGACGGTTTCCAAAGATGGTTTAACCTATACCTACAAAATTCGTCAGGGTATCAAGTGGTATACCAATGAAGGCGAAGAATATGGAGAAATTAAGGCTCAGGATTTTGTGACTGGTCTAAAACATGCAGCAGATAAGAAATCAGAAGGACTTTATCTTGTACAGGATTCTATTAAAGGATTAGATGACTATGTAAATGGGAAAACAACGGATTTTTCTACTGTTGGTGTAAAAGCAACAGATGATTATACCGTAGTTTATACCTTGAATCATCCAGAATCTTTCTGGAATTCTAAGACTACAATGGGAGTACTTGCTCCAATTAGTGAAGACTTTTTAGCTTCTAAAGGTGATGACTTTGGTAAGGCGACTGATGTAACAAGCATTCTATACAATGGGGCTTATCTTCTCACAGGCCTCACATCTAAATCTTCTATTGAAATGACCAAAAACCAAAACTATTGGGATAAACAAAATGTCTTTATTGATGATATTAAGTTGTCTTACTTTGATGGTCAGGATGCAGACTCTCTTGGACGTGGTTTTGATGAAGGAAATTATCCTGCGGCACCTCTCTTTAAAAACTCTGCTAACTATGAACGGCTAAAAGAAAAATACAAAGATAACATTATTTATAGTCAACAACAAGGAACTACTTTCTATATTTCGACCAATATTGACCGTGTTGCCTACAATCACACCGCTAAAACAAGTGATGCAGAAAAAACATCTACTAAGAAGGCCTTGCTGAACAAAGATTTCCGTCAAGCCTTGGCTTTTGCTGCAGATCGTAAAGCAGCTCTCTCTCAAGTATTTGGGGACGAAGTGGCACCGCGTAAATTACGTACAAGTTTCACTCCCCCAACATTTGTACAAGTAGGAGAGCAGTCATTTGGACAAGTAGCTAAGGCAGAATTGGATAAATTAGATGATGTATGGAAAGATGTCAGTCTTGATGATGCCCAGGATTCACTTCATAATGTAGATAAGGCTAAGACTAAATTTGAAGCGGCCAAGAAAACTCTTCAAGCTGATGGAGTACAGTTCCCTATTCATTTAGATATTCCAGTATCTTCTACTCGTCCACAGTTTGTGCGTCAAGCTCAATCTTATAAACAATCTATCGAGGAAGCTCTTGGATCAGATAATGTTGTAGTTGATATTCAACAAGTTTCTGATGATGAATTGGCAAGTATGACGGTTCTAGCTACTTCTAATACCAATACTGACTGGGATATTAATGCAAACAGTGGATGGGGGCCTGATTACGCAGATCCATCAACTTATCTAGATATATTTGATCCAACATCAGGACCAAATCTTCTTGGTTCCTTAGGTGTAGTACCAGGTAAAGACAGTTCAGCAATCAAAGCGGTTGGTTTAGATAAGTTTAAAGAGTTAATGACGGATGCTAGTGGTGAGAAAACAAATCTTGTAAACCGATATGCCAAATATGCCAAAGCTCAAGCTTGGTTAACAGACAGTGCCTTGGTGATTCCTGTACACTCAGACGGTGCCCAAATGCTCGTAACGAAGAAAGTTCTAGGTACTGGTGCAGATGGCTGGGTAGGTGATAAGACTAGTGAACATAGCTATAAATATCTTAAAATCCAAGATAAGATTGTCACTACTAAAGAAATGGATGAGTTCCGCAAGAAATTTGCTGAAGAAAAAGCCAAATCAAACGCTGATTATCAGAAGAACTTAGACCGTCATATTCAAGACTAACGAATCTCCTCTTTTGAGGGGATTTTTTATGTCGCTGTCTCCAATTCAATGGTATGTAAGCACTTTAAAAAAGAGTTATTTTGTTTCAAAAATGGTATAATGAGAGAACGATAGAAAGGAAGTATTTATGGAGCAAAAAGAGAAACATTTTAGCCTATCTTGGTTTTTCAAGTGGTTTTTGGATAACAAGGCCATTACTGTATTTTTGGTAACCTTATTATTGGGACTCAATCTTTTTATTTTAAGTAAGATTAGTTTTCTATTTTCACCTGTTTTGGACTTTTTGGCAGTTGTGATGTTGCCTGTCATTTTGTCTGGACTGCTATATTATTTGTTAAATCCTATTGTTGATTGGATGGAGAAGCATAAAATTAATCGCGTTATAGCCATTAGTATTGTCTTTGTGATTATCGCCCTCTTTATCATTTGGGGCTTGGCAGTAGCTATTCCAAATCTGCAACGTCAGGTTTTAACCTTTGCAAGAAATGTTCCAGTCTATCTCGAAGATGCTGATCGAGTTATTGATGATTTGGTAACCAAGCGTTTGCCAGATGATTTCAGACCTCAGTTAGAGCAAGTTTTGACCAATTTTTCTAGCCAGGCTACAGTTTGGGCGAGCAAGGTTTCATCTCAGGCAGTCAACTGGGTGAGTGCCTTTATTAGTGGGGCATCTCAAGTGATCGTTGCCTTGATTATCGTTCCGTTCATGCTCTTTTATCTCTTGCGTGATGGGAAAGGCTTGCGAAACTATTTGACCCAATTCATGCCAACTAAATTGAAGGAGCCTGTTGGACAAGTTTTATCAGATGTGAATCAGCAGTTGTCCAACTATGTTCGAGGGCAAGTAACAGTAGCTATTATTGTAGCTGTAATGTTTATCATCTTTTTCAAGATTATCGGTCTACGTTATGCGGTTACGCTGGGTGTTACTGCTGGTATTTTAAATCTGGTTCCTTATCTGGGTAGTTTTCTAGCCATGCTTCCTGCCCTAGTATTGGGTTTGATTGCTGGTCCAGTTATGCTTTTGAAAGTAGTGATTGTCTTTATCGTAGAACAAACTATTGAAGGCCGTTTTGTATCTCCACTGATTTTGGGAAGTCAATTAAACATCCATCCCATTAATGTGCTCTTTGTCTTGTTAACTTCAGGATCCATGTTTGGCATTTGGGGAGTCTTGCTCGGTATTCCGGTTTATGCCTCTGCTAAAGTTGTCATTTCAGCGATTTTTGAATGGTATAAGGTAGTCAGTGGCCTATATGAACTAGAGGGAGAGGAAGTCAAGAGTGAACAATAGTCAACAGATGTTACAGGCTTTGGAAGAGCAAGATTTAGTTAAGGCAGAGCACTATTTCGTTAAAGCTTTAGAAAATGATCCAAATGACCTTCTGTATGAGTTAGCCACCTATCTAGAAGGGATTGGTTTTTATCCTCAGGCCAAGGAGATTTACCTGAAAATCGTAGAGGATTTTCCAGAGGTTAATCTCAATCTGGCAGCTATTGCTAGCGAGGATGGTCAAATCGAGGAAGCATTTGCGTACCTTGAGGCAATCCAAGCTGACAGTGACTGGTATGTTTCAGCTTTGGCACTTAAAGCAGACCTTTACCAGCTGGAAGGTTTGACAGATGTGGCGCGTGAGAAATTGTTAGAAGCATTGACTTACTCAGAGGATCCTCTCTTGATATTGGGCTTGGCAGAGTTGGATAGTGAGTTGGAAAATTACCAAGAAGCTATTCAAGGCTATGCCCAGTTAGATAATCGCTCGATTTATGAACAAACGGGTATTTCTACCTATCAACGAATTGGCTTTGCCTATGCCCAGTTAGGGAAATTTGAAACAGCTACAGAGTTTTTGGAAAAAGCCTTGGAGTTAGAATACGATGACCTAACAGCTTTTGAGTTGGCCAGTCTTTACTTTGATAGAGAAGAATACCAAAAGGCCGTCCTCTACTTTAAGCAGCTTGATACCATTTCTCCTGACTTTGAAGGTTATGAGTATGGCTATAGTCAGGTCTTGCATAAGGAACATCAGGTTCAAGAAGCCCTGCGTATCGCTAAGCAAGGATTAGAGAAAAATCCCTTTGAAACTCGTCTCTTGCTAGCAGCTTCACAATTTTCTTATGAATTGCATGATGCTAGTGGTGCAGAAGATTATCTTCTTACTGCAAAAGAAGACGCTGAGGATACGGAAGAAATCCTGCTCCGTCTAGCCACTATTTATCTAGAACAGGAGCGTTATGAGGATATTCTAGACTTGCAAAGCGAGGAGCCAGAAAATCTTTTGACTAAGTGGATGATTGCTCGTTCTTATCAAGAAATGGACGATTTGGATACTGCCTATGAGCATTACCAAGAGTTAGCAGGAGATTTGAAGGATAATCCAGAATTTTTGGAACACTATATCTATCTCTTGCGTGAATTGGGCTACTTTGAAGAAGCAAAAGTCAATGCCCAAGCTTACTTAAAATTAGTTCCAGATGATGTGCAAATGCAAGAATTGATTGAGAGATTATAACAATAAGTCTGGGAGAAAACTCAATTTCAATAGAAAATCAAGTAAATTTTCCTACAATAAAACGCATAATATCAAGTTTTTTGAACACCTGATACTATGCGTTTTTGTGATCGCAAAGACTTTTTATCCAGTCTCATCTTATAGTATATTGAAATAGAAATTGAACAAATTGATTAAGGAATTTAAAGCAATTCTAGAAATATTTCAGAAGCGATATTGTACGATTCTAGATTCAAATTACCTTATCATTTTTTATAGATATGATTTTATTGAATTGTTTTAAAAAAGAAAAAGCTTATATAAGTTTCAGAAAGTGATCCAAACTTTGTCTCTAAAAAAACTGAGGTCATTGTTGCTAGAAATGGTAATAAAAAGTTTATTGATTTTGAATTAGGATGAGTCAAAAGGAATTTTAAAGCATTTTTTTGTTATAATTAATTGAAGAATTATTGATATAAAAGGAGAAAAAATATGACTTTCGAAGAAATGCTGCCTGGGTTAAAGGCTAAGAAAAAATATGTTCGTACTGGTTGGGGAGGGGCTGAAAACTATGTCCAACTCTTTGATACTATTGAACAAAACGGGATTGCACTTGAAGTGACGCCCTATTTCCTAATCAACGTGTCTGGAGAAGGAGAAGGTTTTTCCATGTGGAGTCCGACACCTTGTGATGTTTTGGCGACGGATTGGGTAGAAGTGCATGACTAAATGTGTACTCATTACAGGCGTGAGTTCAGGCATTGGATTGGCTCAGGCTCGACTCTTTTTAGAGAAGGACTATCAAGTTTATGGAGTGGACCAAGGTGAAAATCCACTCTTAAAGGGTGATTTCCACTTTTTACAGAGAGATTTGACCTTGGACTTGGAGCCTATTTTTGATTGGTGTCCTCAGGTTGATGTTTTGTGCAATACTGCTGGAGTTTTGGATGATTATAAACCACTGTTGGAACAGACAGCGCAGGAAATTCAAGAAATTTTTGAAATTAACTACGTGACTCCTGTTGAGTTGACTCGATTTTATTTGACACAAATGTTGGAAAATAAAAAGGGAATCATCATCAATATGTGCTCTATTGCTTCTAGCCTAGCAGGTGGCGGTGGACACGCCTATACTTCTTCGAAGCACGCCTTGGCTGGATTTACCAAGCAGTTGGCTCTAGACTATGCTGAAGCTGGGATTCAGGTCTTTGGGCTTGCTCCAGGAGCAGTCAAGACAGCTATGACTGCTGCGGACTTTGAGCCAGGTGGATTAGCAGACTGGGTGGCTAGTGAAACACCCATCAAACGCTGGATTGAACCAGAGGAAGTGGCAGAAGTCAGTCTCTTTTTGGCCAGTGGAAAGGCATCTGCCATGCAGGGACAAATTCTGACAATAGATGGTGGCTGGTCTTTGAAGTAGGAGGAGTTGGATGGAAATCAAAAATCATTTTGGAGTCTATGCTGTTTGCTATAAACATGGTTACCTTCTTTGTATTCAAAAAACAGCAGGTCCCTACAAAAATAGGTTAGACCTTCCCGGTGGAAGTCAGCAACTTGGTGAAGGACTGACGGAAACGCTGACTAGAGAAGTTATGGAAGAGACGGGATTTACTGTTAGAAGCTACTCTAATCCTCGAATCTACGATGTTTTCGTCAGGGAAGAGTTAAAAAATTTTATGGTTCACCATGTCATGGCCTTGTATGATGTTGAAATGAATGAGAGTGCACCTCAAGTTACGATTTCGGAAGCTGTGTCTGATGGTGCGAATGATTCACTTGGATATATTTGGCTGGATATTCAAGAGATCGCAGAAGAAAATGCATCGCCATTAGTCTTGAAGGTTAAGTCTGAATTATTAGGATTTCCAGAACTGGACAAGACTTCTTACATGAATTGGAAGGTGAATGATGAGAAACCAACTGGCTCTTAGTGGCGAAAAAATTGTTGAAAAAATTTACCATCAACTATTTCACCACATTGGTATGATTCGTGGGGAATACTTGTTGAGGGAGCTTAACCAGAACATCCTGTTACCAAGTTGTCAGCAATTTGTAAAAGATTATCTAGACACTATTTGCTCCTTGTACTCAGATGAAGAGGTATGGTATCGTTTTTCTGAATTAACGAATACAGAAGCCAATTGTTTAGAGGGGACTAAAGAGTATTTTGATGAAAATCATCCCTTGTTTGGTTATAGAGGGACTAGACGTTTACTAGCGTGTTTGGATGAATTTCAGGCTGAAGCACATGTCGTTACAGAAGTTTATCAAAACAATCCCAATCTGTCTCTTATCTTTCCTTTTGTCAATGATGCTGAGCAGTTAAAGCAAGCTATTAGAGTATTGCGTCAGCAGGGTTTTACTGGGAAAGTTGGCACGATGATTGAATTACCGTCAGCATATTTTGACTTAGACAGCATACTGGAAGCTGGTATTTCAAAGATTGTAGTTGGAATGAATGATTTGACTTCCTTTGTTTTTGCCACTGTGAGAAACAGTCAATGGCATGATATGGAAAGTCCAATTATGTTAGATATGTTGAGACAGATGCAAGATAAAGCAAGGACGAAAAAGATTGACTTTGCTGTGGCAGGCTATCTGAATACTTCTTTCATACAAAAAATGAATCAGATGGGTATCAAGTGCATTATCCACTATAGCTCTATTCCAGAGATTTTTGATTTAGAGATTGACCATCCAGACCATCTCAAATACATCAAAGAAGAAAGTAAAAAATCACAAAGGAGAAACCTATGACACCGCAAGAAATGTGGAATGCCTACAAGAAAATCAATCCTTCGATCGGAGATGAAATCGATGCTTGGGCTTTTGGAGTGGAATCAGACATTTTAGCGAATTTGGTGTTTAAAGGCGAAAAGACAGCAACAGCGTCAGTCTACGACCTTTACGCACTAGAAGGCGAACTTCTTCCGCAAGAAGGCACCTTTGACATCATTTTAGACAGTCAAAATCAGGCTGTCTGTATTGTCGAAATTACAAAGGTTTCTGTCCAGTCCTTCAATCAAGTCTCTGCTCAACATGCCTTTAAGGAAGGGGAAGGTGACAAATCCCTAGCCTATTGGCGTCAGGTTCATGAGGATTGTTTCGCCGAGTGGCTGAGAGAAGCAGGACTGACTTTTACACCTGAAAGCAAGGTTGTTTTAGAAGAATTTCGCAAGGTCTACCCACTGTAGATTTTTAGACGGAAGAAAGTTTTGGAAATCACCGTCCAATCCTTTTTTCTCAAGCAAAACATGATATAATAAGTTTGTTTGAAGAAGAGCTCTAGCTCTTAAACTTAGATAGGAGAAAACTATGCAAGCAGTTGAACATTTTATTAAGCAATTTGTTCCTGAACACTATGATTTATTTTTAGACTTGAGTCGTGAGACCAAGACGTTTTCAGGGAAGGTGATTATCACTGGTCAAGCACAGAGTGACCGTATTTCCCTTCACCAAAAAGACTTGGAAATCGCTTCTGTAGAAGTTGCAGGGGAAGCTCGTCCATTTACAGTTGATCATGACAATGAAGCCCTTCATATCGAATTGGCTGGAGCTGGTCAAGTTGAATTGCTTCTTGCCTTTTCTGGTAAAATCACAGATAACATGACAGGGATTTATCCTTCATACTACACAGTTGATGGAGTCAAGAAGGAAGTCTTGTCTACTCAGTTCGAGAGTCATTTTGCGCGTGAAGCCTTCCCATGTGTGGATGAGCCAGAAGCCAAAGCAACTTTTGACCTTTCTCTACGTTTTGACCAAGCAGAAGGTGAATTGGCCTTGTCAAACATGCCAGAGATTGACGTTGAAAACCGTAAGGAAACAGGTATCTGGAAGTTTGAGACAACACCTCGCATGTCTTCTTACTTGTTAGCATTTGTTGCGGGTGATTTGCAAGGTGTGACGGCTAAAACTAAAAACGGTACCCTCGTCGGTGTCTACTCAACCAAAGCTCATCCACTATCAAACCTTGATTTCTCATTGGATATCGCTGTTCGCTCAATCGAGTTTTACGAAGATTACTACGGAGTCAAGTATCCAATCCCTCAATCTCTCCACATCGCCCTTCCTGACTTCTCAGCTGGTGCTATGGAAAACTGGGGTCTTGTGACCTACCGTGAAGTTTACTTGGTTGTCGATGAGAATTCTACATTTGCTAGTCGTCAACAAGTTGCCCTTGTTGTGGCCCATGAGTTGGCTCACCAATGGTTTGGTAACCTGGTAACTATGAAATGGTGGGATGACCTTTGGCTCAATGAAAGCTTTGCTAACATGATGGAGTACGTCTGTGTGGATGCTATTGAACCAAGCTGGAATATCTTTGAAGATTTCCAAACAGGTGGTGTTCCGTCTGCTTTGAAACGTGATGCGACTGATGGTGTTCAGTCTGTTCACGTGGAAGTTAAACACCCAGACGAAATCAATACACTTTTTGACGGTGCTATCGTCTATGCCAAAGGAAGCCGTCTCATGCATATGCTTCGTCGTTGGTTAGGTGATGCGGATTTTGCTAACGGTTTGCACGCCTACTTTGAAAAACACCAATACAGCAATACCATTGGTCGTGACCTTTGGGATGCTCTTGGTCAAGCATCAGGACGTGATGTCGCAGCCTTCATGGATTCTTGGTTGGAACAACCTGGTTACCCAGTTCTTACTGTCAAAGTTGAAAATGATGTTTTGAAGATTTCACAAAAACAATTCTTCATCGGTGAGCACGAAGACAAGAACCGTCTCTGGGTTGTGCCACTAAACAGCAACTGGAAAGGCTTGCCTGATACACTCGAAACTGAAAGCATCGAAATCCCTGGCTACGCAGCTCTTCTTGCTGAAAATGACGGTGCTCTTCGTCTCAACACTGAAATACAGCCCACTACATTACAGACTATCAAGGAGACTTGTTAGATGCAGTTCTTGCTGACCTAGTTGAGCTTGATAATACGAGTAAACTGCAAATCGTCCAAGAACGTCGTTTGCTTGCTGAAGCAGGGCACATTTCTTATGCAGACTTGCTCCCTGTCCTTAATAAACTTGCTAAAGAAGAATCTTACCTTGTCGTTTCAGCTGTTTCTCAAGTGATTTCTGCCCTCGAGCGCTTCATCGATGAAGGTACAGAAGCTGAAAGAGCCTTCAAAGCCTTGGTTGCTAAATTGGCTCGTCATAACTATGACCGTCTTGGTTTTGAAGCTAAAGACGGAGAATCAGATGAGGATGAATTGGTTCGTCAGCTGGCTGTTTCGATGATGATTCGCTCAAATGATGCAGAAGCTAGCCAAGTAGCTAGCCAAATCTTCGAAGCTCACAAGGATCAGCTTGCAGGACTTCCAGCAGCAATCCGTTCCCAAGTCCTAATCAATGAAATGAAACATCACGAGACTAAAGACTTGTTAGCACTTTATCTTGATACTTATACTCACGCAACAGATGCTGTCTTTAAACGCCAGTTGGCAGCAGCTCTTGCATATAGTACAGATGCGGACAATATCCAAACCTTGATTGCTGCTTGGAAGGACAAATTTGTGGTCAAACCACAAGACTTGTCAGCTTGGTATTTCCAGTTTTTAGGTCATCAAGCAACTCAAGAAACAGCTTGGTCTTGGGCCCGTGAAAACTGGGCTTGGATTAAGGCAGCTCTTGGAGGAGATATGAGCTTTGATAGTTTTGTTATCCTTCCTGCGCATGTATTTAAGACTCAGCAACGCTTGGCGGAGTACAAGGAATTCTTTGAGCCACAACTTTCTGACCTTGCTCTTAGCCGTAACATCGGTATGGGAATCAAGGAGATTGCAGCGCGTGTTGACTTGATTAACCGTGAAAAAGCTGCAGTGGAAGCAGTCGTTCTTCAATATGGGAAAGCTTAAACATTCGTAAAATAATAAAAACTCAACTTTCTCTCTTAAAGTAAGAGGGAGTTGAGTTTTTTTTAAGGCAAATTTGGTATAATGGTTTTAATAAGGAGGAGTTTCTCATGATAAAAATCTTATTGGTTGAGGATGACCTAGGCCTGTCAAATTCAGTATTTGACTTTTTAGACGATTTTGCGGATGTCATGCAGGTATTCGATGGGGAAGAAGGCCTCTACGAAGCTGAAAGTGGCGTCTATGACTTGATTTTGCTCGATTTAATGTTACCTGAAAAAAATGGCTTCCAAGTCTTGAAGAATTGCGTGAAAAGGGAATTACGACACCAGTTCTGATTATGACTGCTAAGGAGAGCTTGGATGACAAGGGACATGGATTTGAACTGGGAGCGGATGATTATCTGACCAAACCTTTCTACCTAGAAGAACTCAAAATGCGGATTCAAGCCCTTCTCAAACGTTCAGGTAAGTTTAATGAAAATACCTTGACTTATGGAAATATTGTAGTTAATTTGTCAACCAATACCGTTAAGGTTGAAGATACTCCTGTCGAATTGCTTGGAAAAGAGTTTGATTTATTAGTTTATTTCCTTCAAAATCAAAATGTTATTTTGCCTAAGACTCAGATTTTTGATCGTTTATGGGGATTTGATAGTGACACAACCATTTCAGTTGTAGAAGTCTATGTTTCAAAAGTCCGTAAGAAATTAAAAGGAACCACTTTTGCAGAGAATTTGCAAACCTTGCGCAGTGTTGGGTATATTTTAAAAGATGTTCAGTAAACTAAAAAAAACATGGTATGCGGATGACTTTAGTTATTTTATTCGCAACTTCGGTGTCTTCACTCTGATTTTTTCCACCATGACTCTGATTATTTTGCAGGTCATGCACTCGAGTCTCTATACTTCGGTGGATGATAAGCTTTATGGCTTGAGCAACAATCCTCAGGCAGTTATTCAGCTTGCTGTAAATAGGGCAACAGAAGAGATTAAAGACTTAGAGAATGCCGCTACAGATACTAGTAAGACTGAGGTGAAACCCAATGTCAGTTCTAACACAGAAGTCATTCTTTTTGATAAGAATTTTACCCAGCTCCTTTCTGGAAATCGATTTTTGGGATTGGATAAGATTAAGTTAGAAAAGAAAGAACTAGGCCATATCTACCAGATTCAGGTTTTTAATAGCTATGGACAAGAAGAAATCTATCGCATGATCTTGATGGAAACGAATATCAGTTCAGTTTCAACCAATATCAAGTATGCTGCTGTCTTGATTAATACCAGTCAGTTGGAGCAGGCCAGTCAAAAGCATGAGCAATTGATTGTCGTTGTGATGGCTAGTTTCTGGATTTTGTCTTTACTTGCCAGTCTCTATCTAGCTAGGGTCAGTGTTCGTCCTTTACTTGAAAGTATGCAGAAGCAGCAGTCTTTTGTGGAAAATGCCAGTCATGAGTTACGGACTCCACTTGCAGTTTTGCAAAATCGCTTAGAGACCCTTTTCCGTAAACCGGAAGCTACCATTATGGATGTGAGTGAAAGTATTGCATCGAGTTTGGAAGAAGTCCGAAATATGCGGTTTTTGACGACGAACTTGTTGAATTTAGCTCGTAGAGATGATGGGATTAAGCCGGAACTTGCTGAAGTTCCAACCAGTTTTTTCAATACGACTTTCACAAACTATGAGATGATTGCTTCGGAAAATGACCGTGTCTTCCGTTTTGAAAATCGTATCCATCGAACAATTGTCACAGATCAGCTTCTTCTGAAACAACTGATGACCATCCTATTTGATAATGCTGTCAAGTATACTGAAGAGGATGGTGAAATTGATTTTGTGATTTCAGCTACCGATCGTAATCTGTATTTACTTGTTTCTGATAATGGAGTCGGTATTTCAGCAGAAGATAAGAAGAAAATTTTTGATCGTTTTTATCGAGTGGACAAGGCTAGAACTCGTCAAAAAGGAGGTTTTGGTTTAGGATTATCACTGGCCAAGCAGATTGTAGATGCCTTAAAAGGAACCATTACTGTTAAAGATAATAAACCAAAAGGAACAATCTTTGAAGTGAAGATTGCCATTCAGACACCATCTAAAAAGAAAAAATAAAAATATCGCTCCATCTGGGGCGATATTTTTGATTTATCTTTTTAGTTTTCGTTTGATGATAGAGCGTTGGATTTTTAGAACAAGTAAGCTGGATCCGATTGCTGCGACAAAGGCAAGAGCAGTTGATAGTTTTAACGCCAAAAAGATAAAACTAAAGATAGCAATACAGATACAAAAAACAGCGATATTAACAAAAAATAGGATTTCTTGAAAACTGGTATCAGATTGTGATTCGGGCGCATAATCCTGATAGCGAGGAAGTTGCTGGTTTAATTCTTCTTGATAGTCTACCTCATATGATTGTAATTTTTTTACGGGCATTGTTCTCTCCTTAACAGTACATACCTATTTTATCATTTTTTCAGCAGAGAATTATTACAGAAAGGTTACAAAAAGAATAAAGTCCTTTTTCAAAATCATTTTTCTTGACACCGTACTGTGAAAATGATAGGATGGATGAACGCTTAAGACTTATTAATATTCATCATTAATTATATTTCTAAGAAAATAGATCTAATAAATGATTTATTTTTATAAGAACCTTTTTACTTATTTTCTTGATTTTATTTAATTAGATTAGTGGATTTGTTTGGAATGCAGGGGCAGATTTTCTGTCTCCTATTTTTATAGTGGCGGGGTATCTCATTGATATCTCTTGGAAAAGTTAAAGGAGATAAGCATGTATCTTGCTATCAAAGAAATATTACAGAACAAACTTCGATATAGTTTGATTTTAACAACCATTTTTCTCATTGCTTTTATGGTCTTTTTTATGACCAGTCTAGCTCTTGGTCTTGTACGAAACAACCGAGCTGCTATTGACAATTGGCAAGCGACGGGTGTGGTTCTATCTGACTACGCAAATGATAATTTGACAGCATCTTTTATTCCTGAAAAGGATTATAAGGAAAAGAGGTCTGAGGAGGCTGCTCCACTGGGTTATATGTTTGCTGTAACCAATCTAGTCGATGGTAGTGAAAAGCTCAATGTTTCCATTTTTGCTCAAGACTGGGACTCTTTTATCTCTCCTAGTTTGACGGAGGGTCGTTATCCTGAAGGAGATGATGAGGTTGTCGTGGATCAGTCCTTTGAGAACTATGGGATTAAGCTAGGTGATACCATTCAGCTGAATGGAAGCGAGACTGGTTACAAGATTGTAGGTCTGACTCAAGGAAATAAGTTTTTTACTGAGCCTGTTGTCTTTACAAGTTTGACGACTTATTGGACCTTACAAGGAACCTTGAAAGCCAATCGTTCCATCTCTGCCTTGGTTTTGAAAAATGACATAGAAGTGACTGGCGATGGACTGAAACAGATTTCTATTCCAAAAATGATTTCGAAAATTCCTGGTTACACACCTCAAGTTAATGTATTTTCAGGAATGATTATCGCTATGATTGTTATAACAGGCTTGATTGTTGGTATTTTTGTTTATATCATTACCATACAAAAGCTAGGACTTTATGGAATTATGCGGGCTCAGGGAATACAGATTAAAACTATTGTATGGTCTCTGTTCTGTCAGATCTTGCTTCTATCTGGTATGGGGATTGCTTTATCCTTGCTTGCTATCGGAGGAGTGATTTTGCTCTTACCAGCTACCTTCTTTTTCTACCCAAGTTGGATAGCCTACTTGATTCTAAGCTCGGTTATTTGCTTGATGGCTCTTCTTGGTGGTGTCATTTCCCTCCCACGCTTGCTAAAGGTGGACCCTATTACTGCGATTGCAGAATGATAAGGAGAATAGTATGACAGTATTGATAGAAATGAATCAAGTGACAAAAACGTACGGGGAAGGAAAGATGAAAGTCGTAGCTCTGCATGAGACGAATTTTCAGCTAAATGCGGGAGAGTTCGTGGCTATCGTTGGGCCTTCAGGATCTGGAAAGACGACTTTTCTAACGACTCTAGGACAACTTCAGGAAGCATCGAGTGGAAAGATTTTAGTCAAGGGGAAGGAAACAGGCAGTCTGACGGAGAAGGAGAAAACAAACCTCCGTTTTAGAGAATTTGGCTTCATTCTCCAGGCTTCAAACTTAATTCCTTTTCTAACGGTCAAGGAACAGCTGGATTTGATTGACAGATTGGATAAGGGAAAAAATAGTAAAAGTGATCGAAAAGAGCTGTTTGACTTGTTGGATTTGGAAAAAGTACAAAATCAGTATCCCAAGGCTTTATCAGGTGGTGAACGTCAACGTGCGGCGATTGCTAGGGCGCTTTACAACAATCCTAGCATCGTACTGGCAGATGAGCCTACAGCTAGTCTTGATACAGAGCGGGCTTACCAAGTAACGGAACTGTTAGCTTCCATTGCCCATGAACAAGGAAGAGGTGTTGTCATGATTACACATGATACACGCCTTCTTGATAAGGTTGACCGAGTTTATGTAATGAGTGATGGAAACTTGGTTGAAGAAAAATGTAAACAAATATAAAATATAGTGAATTGACAGATATTTTGCTAAAACGTTAGACCTGAAAAACGCATCGGTTCTATGTAGTAAATTGATAAGTTATATAGATTTTGATGAGGTTGAACTAAAACTCAATTTTAAGAAAAATAAAGTAAATATTCCCACAATAAAACGTATAGTCTCAAGTTTTTTCAAGACTTGACTATGTGTTTTTTAATTTTCAAGACTTTTTCCCAGCCTCCTTATTTCTAACTTCAAAACGGTGTTTTGATCTGACTTCATCAGTTTTATTGCCAACCTTAAAACTCTACTTTGAGCAATCTGCATCTAGTTTTCTAGCTTGTTCTTTGATTTTTATTGAGTATATGGACTGCAAATTGCGCTAAAAAATGATATAATGGTGAAGTTATATAGTCCCGATAAGATGGTAGGCATTTATCACTAAGAAATACCTATCAGTACTTTGTAACTCTATAACACTATTTTTAAGGGGGGACATTTTTATGTCAGAACGTAAATTATTCACGTCTGAATCTGTATCTGAGGGGCATCCGGATAAGATCGCAGACCAAATTTCAGATGCTATCTTGGATGCTATTTTAGCAAAGGATCCAGAGGCACACGTTGCTGCTGAGACAGCTGTTTATACTGGTTCAGTTCATGTATTTGGTGAAATTTCAACTACAGCTTATGTAGATATTAACCGTGTGGTTCGTGATACCATTGCAGAGATTGGTTATACCAATACAGAATATGGATTTTCTGCTGAGACGGTGGGAGTACACCCATCTTTGGTGGAGCAATCGCCAGATATTGCTCAAGGTGTTAACGAAGCATTGGAGGTTCGTGGAAATGCGGATCAAGATCCACTTGATTTGATTGGTGCTGGAGACCAAGGTCTCATGTTTGGTTTTGCGGTAGATGAAACAGAAGAACTCATGCCACTTCCAATCTCACTCAGTCACAAGTTGGTTCGTCGTTTAGCAGAGCTTCGTAAGTCTGGTGAAATCAGCTATCTTCGTCCAGATTCTAAATCTCAAGTTACAGTTGAATATGATGAAAATGACCAGCCAGTGCGCGTGGATACAGTCGTTATTTCTACTCAGCATGATCCAGAAGTTAGCAATGAACAAATTCATGAAGATGTAATTAACAAGGTTATCAAAGAAGTGATTCCAGCATCTTATCTTGATGATGAGACCAAATTCTTTATCAATCCGACAGGTCGTTTTGTAATCGGTGGTCCTCAAGGGGACTCAGGTTTGACTGGTCGTAAAATTATTGTAGATACTTATGGTGGTTACTCACGTCACGGTGGTGGTGCCTTTTCTGGTAAGGATGCGACTAAGGTGGACCGTTCAGCTTCTTATGCAGCTCGCTACATTGCTAAAAACATTGTTGCAGCAGGTCTTGCTAAGAAGGCGGAAGTACAATTGGCATATGCTATCGGTGTTGCGCAACCTGTATCTGTTCGTATTGATACTTTTGGTACAGGAACAGTAGCTGAAAGCAAATTAGAAGCTGCAGCACGTCAGATTTTTGATCTTCGTCCAGCAGGAATCATCCAAATGCTGGATCTCAAACGTCCAATCTACCGTCAAACAGCGGCTTATGGACATATGGGACGTACAGATATCGATCTTCCATGGGAACGCTTGGATAAGGTAGAATCCTTGAAGGAAGCTGTCAAATAA
>BNJT01000906.1_pt1 | contig 29757 bp, 45 predicted proteins | sample 8540491 | NCBI WGS metagenome assembly BNJT01 (sample SAMD00202455, study PRJDB9452) | human saliva metagenome | host: Homo sapiens | reverse complement strand
GGTGGAGGCGAGGGTCTCTCGGCCCGGACCGTCAACGGCAGGCAGATGGAGCCCGATGAGGAGGGGCCCGGCCACCACGACGTAAACGGCAGACTCACCTCCGCCTACGCAAAATACGTGCGCGGCGGCCTGAACATCAAGTCCACCCTGACATCCTCCGGCAGCGGGGAGGGCGCAGGCGATCACCATCAACGCCTCTGTGGACACCGAGCGATCGAGGTCACCGACCAGGACGACAGCATCTCCCTGGCACGGCAACGCCGGATGAGTCCGTGTGGATCGTCAGCTACTGGTCCGATGAGCACGGCGGCGTCCACCGCGGCTCCCTCGCCGATCCCGGGCATGAGCCACCAGGCCATTACGGTCGACGACGCTACGGCCTGCGCATCCGATCCGGCCCGCGAGAGCGCGGACGCCGATGATCGCAGTCAGGACGCCAACTGGCGGGATCTCGTCCGATCTCACCTCCAAGCGAGCGCACCTCCCACGACGCCTGCGTGCAGAAGGCCCTGGACGGGCAGAGCGCCGCCGGGCCGAGCACGCGCCCCTCAGGAACAGCCGCACCGGCACCATCCCAGACACCCACTGAGCAGCAGGCTCCGCCGAGCAGCCTCCCGCCGACGCGGGGCTGATCGGCTCGGCCCCCGCACTCGTTCGAGACACCCAGACCTTCCCGGGCATTCCCGGCATTCACGCAAGGAGACCCCATGAGCAGCACCTCGCCCGCCACATCACCTGAGGACGCAGGCGAAAACGCCGTCGAGAGAGACTCACCGAGGGCGCCACGAGGCCTTTTCCGGCCTCGGGCGACACCCGGCCACTGACCATGCCGCTGCTCCCACTATCCGACGGCGTCGCCACCGACGTCCTGAGCACCGGGAGGCGCTGAACGGCACCGACCAGACCGGTCGGCTCGCCGATGCCGAGACGGAGGCGATGACGCCAACCGACGTCCTCTCCTCTCCGGCGCGTCGAGCTCGGCATCGCCGAGACGGCTTCTTCACTGCATCTCGACTCCACCCCCATCGGTCAGGACCCACGACTGGCGAGGATCACAGCCCGTCGACCGACTCGGCGCCCGCGGCATCGGCATCCGGCCCGGTGTGGAGTGCGGGGACGGTGACCGGTGAGGGGAAGCAGCCGCAGGCACCCGGAGATATCAAGGGCCCACGCTTCTGTGGGGACGTTCCTGCTCCTCGTGGGCGGGCTGCTCATCGCGGCGGGCCTGCGGGCTGCGATTCGACTTCACAACGACGGCGATCGTCTGTCTGGCGGGGCTGGGAGTCCTGGCTCGTCGTCGTCGCCCCATCCCCACTGGGGGCGCCGCAGCATCAAACCCTGATCCGATCAGCACAACCGCGCGCGGACGCACCCTGAGTCTCGTTGATCGCCCCTCGACGCGAGGGGGCGAGGTTCCGGTGCGTCGCGCGGGCATCATCATGTGGAAGAACTCACCGGAACCGAGAACCTCTGCCATACCAACAGGAATAATGAGGGACGTCGATGGTTGAGACAGCATTCTCCGTACTCATGAGCCTGGTCCTGGGCGTGGCCGGCGTCGGACCTGTAGTGCTGGGGCGCCGGATGTCGCAGCGCAGACTGCCACCGAACTCCCTGGGCGGGAGTGCGTTACGAGATCGCGCTTCGGTCCGAGGAGAAACTGGTATGAGACGCAGGCCCGGTGCGCGACGGCCACCGCGGGACTGGGCGTGGTCTTCATCGACTCGGCTCTCCTGTTTGTCATCCAGGCGGTCCTGCATGAGACAGTCTCGATCCTGATCCCCATGGCCATCACGCTGATTCAGACGGCTGCCAGCATGGCGATACTCACATTCAGGCCCGCAGGTGCAGAGCACTCCTTCTGAAGAACACAATCAAGTCATCTAGATGACTGACGTCAGACAAATTAGCGAAGGCGCACATCCATCCCGGTAGCCCCTCAACCGCAAACCCAGCAGTCAACTGCCGAAGCCACCGCCAGCCGCTACAGGTAGCTAATACGACAGCACTATCCTCTACACGAGGAGACCTCACCGAAGCCAGATTTGTGATCGAGCACGACGTTCCGAGTCATCAGCCCTGGTAGACGATCTTGGTCTTGACGTCGTCGACGGCCTCCTCGCCGAGGTAGTGACGCACGATCTCCAGACCAGTCGATAGCGGTGCCCATGCCCGCGCGAGGTGATGACGGGGCCATCGGTCACGACGGCGGCCTGGCTGACCTGCGCCCCGTGGTCGGCGAGCACGCCCACGAAGCCGGGGTTCGACGTCGCCCGGCGGCCCTCGAGCAGGCCCAGCTCGGCCAGGATCGAGGGGCAGCGCAGATCGCGGCCACCGGCCCGCCGGCGCGCACCCGCTCGGTGACCGCGGCCATGAGCAGCTCGACGGCCTCTGAGATCGGGGGTGCCGGGGATACCGCCGGGCAAGATGAGCATGTCGTAGTCAGCCAGGTCCGCCTCGGCCAGGGGTGAGGTCGCAGGTGACGACGATATTGTGGAGGAGGTGACGGACCGCTCGAGGTCACTGAGATCATCGTCGTCGGAATACCGGCGCGGAAGAGGATGTCAACGGTCGCCAACGCCTCGACCTCCTCCAGTCCCGGCGCGATGAAGACGGCGACGGTCTTGTCCGTCTTCTGGTCGGTGGGCGCGTGGAAAGCGGGCATGTCTCCAGGAAGGTCGGCTCAGATGCGTGTGGCTGCCACTGTCACCCTACGCGCCCGCAGCATCGGCCGGAAGGCGACCGCGGTTCCCTGCGCCCTTCCGACGAGCCTCAGCGCTGGCGCGGGAGGTGCTGCTCGGCGTTGTCCAGGATCGGCTTGGCGGTCTCGGGCGCGTAGACGCTCAGGCCGCCGTCGGACACGGGCAGCTCGACGTCGCCGTCGTCGCCGATGGTGACCGGCTCGTGCTCGCCCAGGACGCAGATCCACTGCTCGCCGGCGTGCCGAGCCCCCACGTGGAGGCGCTTGGCGCCGGCGCTGCGGTCGGATAGGGACGACGGCGAGCCCGGGAACCGGGGTGGGCATCGTCGCCCTCGCGCGCGAAGCCGACGACGTCGGGCCCGTCGAGCGCATCGTGCTGGGGGCCGTGGGCAGCGCGCGCCGCATGGTCAGCGAGCAGCGGCAGCTCCGGTGACGGCCGGCAGGTCGCCGGTCTCGGGTGCTGAACAGGTCGCCCCAGAAGACGCAGGGGTCCCGGCCTCGCGCAGCAGGATGAGGGCGTAGGCCGAGGGGCCTGAACCACGATCTCGATGGTGGAGGCCAGCGACTGACCCGGCTGGGTGTCGTGGTTCTCCACGAAGGTGACGGCGCGGGCGGGGTCGGAGGCCACGAGGGTGCCCTCGAAGAGTCGGGACAGGTCGACGTCGCCGTTGGAGGTGGAGGCGGCGTGCAGGTGGAAGTGGAGGGGGACGTCAAACAGGCTCATGAAGGGAACGGCCTCCAGGTAGCCCTCCAGCTCGGCGACGTCGCGGGTCCAGTACTCGCCCACGGCCGGCAGGGGGCACGCCCGGTGGCGCGTCGCAGCTCGGGCAGCCAGCGGGCGAAAAAGTCGGCGCCGACGTGCTTGAGAGCATCCAGGCGCAGGCCATCGACGCCGGTGGTCTCCACGTACCAGCGCCCCCAGCGGTCCATCTCGGCACCGACGGCGGGGTCGGTGACGTAGACGTCGGAGCCCATGAGGTAGTCGTAGTTGCCGAGCTCGTCGTTGACGTTCTCGTTCCACTGCTTGCCTCGAAGAGCCACACGCCCTGAGCCGGCGGGCCTCGTCCCAGTCGGTGCCGTGGAAACACGTCCAGTCCCAGGTGAAGTCCGAGTAGGTGCCATTGCGCCTCGGGAAGGTGTAGCGGGTCCAGGCGGTGATCTCCTCGGCATCGCCGATGGGGCGCAGGCGGTCGTGGGGGTCGACCGGGGTGCGCGCACGACCTCGGTGTCGTCACCGCCCATGCGGTGGTTGAGGACGATGTCGGCCACGACGCTGATGCCGGCGGCGTGCAGGGCCTCAATGGCGGCGAGGTAGTCCTCCTTGGTTCCCGTACTTGGTGGGAATGGTGCCCTTCTGGTCGAACTCGCCCAGGTCGTAGGTGTCGTGAGACGCCGTAGCCGACGTCCTCACCCCGGCCTGTCCCTTGTAGGCGGGCGGCAGCCAGGCCGAGCTCACGCCGCAGTCGGCCGAGGGAGGCGTTGTCCGCCAGGACGCGCCAGTGGGTCGAGATCGGCGGGCAGGTCCCAGGCGAAGGCCTGAAGCAGGAGGGTTGACGACGTCGTCCGGGTTGGCGGGGCTGGGCTGGGCGCGGTTCTCAGTCACGGATCCGATGCTGCCAGCCCTCCCCGACGGCGGAAGCCGAATGCGCGATCGAAAAAGCCCGTGCGTCCACGCGCAGGATGTCCCCGCAAGTGAGCTGAGGGCTCCGGTCGATTCCTCCGAGCACATCACAGGTGATACCAGTCTGGTATCACCTGCTACTGTGGGCGCATGGCGATGACACTGCGTTTAAGTGAAGAGGACGAGTGTCTTCTGACACTTCTCGCCAGGAGGACGGGGTCAGCCGCCAGGAGGCGACGATCCGGGCGATCCACGAGGTGGCCGCACGCCGCGGACATGAGCGGCGAGTTCGAGAAGCGTCCACCCGTATCCGCACCCGGTATGCCGGGTCCTGGAGCGCCTTGGTCGCTGATCGGGCACGGATGATCGAGTATTTGACGCTGAAGACGCCCTGATACATTGAGGACCTCGCCGTCGGACCGGTCCGGGATCTCGGCCTGCTCGACTCGGCGCTGCACCGGCCTGCGGCCACTCTCTGGGGACATGACGCGTACGCCACGATCGATGAGAAAGCTGCGGCCCTGCTCGATTCCCTGGTCCGCAATCGTCCCCTGGTGGATGGAAACAAGCGCCTGGGGTGGTTGGCCACGCTGGTCTTTCTGGACATCAGCGGCCATTGATCGAGGCTCCCGATGATGATGCCCTATCAGCTGGTGATGGCCGTAGCGGCTGGAGAGCTCTCGCTCAAGGGGACCGCTGAGGCCCTCTCTCAATGGCGCAGTCACGAATCGGAAGAGATCAGGTAGGTGCGAGCAGGGGCGGCGACGTCGTCGAGTTGAGCGGCGATCTCGGTGAAGTCCCGGTCCAGGTCGAGGGTGCGCACGTGGAAGCGGTGCCCGGTCTCGGTCCAGGTCTCGCGGATCGGCGGGTCGACGGCGGTCTGGGCGTAGAGCAGCATGCCGGCGACCTCGCGCCCGCCCTGTCGGGGGGTCGCTGGCCTCGTGCATGACGTAGCTGTAGATCTGATTGCGGCTGGCCGGGGACAGGATCCGCCTGTCGTAGCAGGGGAGCCGAGGATGCGCCCGCAGTAACTCTGGTGTCGATGATGAGGGTCCGCTCCGGCCCGGTCAGGACGATGTCGGTGCGCAGCCCCGGAAGGAAGTCCGGGGCGTCCTCGATGCCGCCGCTCGCAGGAGCGCCGGCGCGCAGGTGGGGGTGGTGGCGGCGGAAGTAGGGCCAGGACGAAGCGCTCTGTACAGGGCGCTCAGTTCCTGAGTGTCGAGGGAAGTCCGCGAGGGCTGGACTGCGCCGTCGGCGCCGCTGAGCAGCCGCTCGTCCAGGACGAGCCGGCACGCCCCATGAGCAGTCGGTAGGGAGCGGTTACCGCGGTGGAAGCGCAGTCTCTCCCAGTGCAGGTGCCTGAGCTCGCCAGCGCTCATCACCTCGACGTCGCCCATGACGAGCAGCGTAGACTTCAGGCGCGTCCTGCGGGCCGGGGCGATGTCGCCGTGCAGGATCAGGTGCAGGGCGGCGGTCTTGAGGAGTCGGTTCATGAGGGTGTTCTCGGTGCGCTCGTCGTAGCCGCAGCGCACCAGGCTCCCTGCGGCGGGCCCTGAGCCGCATCGTGGCGACCGGGTCGATGCGTCCCCGCACAACCGACAGGTCCTCGGTGAAGGGCCGATGGTCCCGCTCAAAACCACGTCGACGCTGGTTGTCCAGCCCACCGGCCAGGATCGCGGCGAGCATGTCGTGGACGTGATCGAAGTCCTCGGCCGCCAGGCGCCGGTGCTCGCCGGTCTCAGGGCCTTGAAGGCGTAGGCGAGCATGTAGTAGACGTTCTTGAGCAGCACAGTGCTGGGACCACGCCGGTGGGGTCGGCCGGGAGATCCGTCCGGCGTCCGTCCGGGCAAGGCGGTGGCCGTCATGGCAGGATGCTCTCCAGCTCGTGAATGCTCTCGTCCATCGCAGCCGGATTGTCGAACCAGTACTCGCGTACCAGCGGCTCGAGCTCGTAGCGCACCACCGAGGTCACATCCGCATCCGTGCTCGCAGGGTTCTCAGGGCTTCCTGCTGGCAGGCACAGGGTAGGGAGTGGCCGATCTGGAACCCGGGCCCGAGGGCCTCGTCCTCGGCGATCCGCTGGTTGAGGAGGCGTACGACGTCGACCAGAGCCTCCAGCCTCGAGCTGCCCACGGCCTCGACGTGCCTGAGGAACCCGGGGGTGATCGAGGGCCGGCCTCATCTCGAAGAAGGCGAAGCGGCGCCGCAGCGCGTAGTCGATGAGGGCCAGGCCCCCGGTCGGCGGTGTTCATCATGCCGATGATGTGGAGCCGCTTCGGGACGGACAACAGCTCCCCAGACACGGGCAGGCGCAGTGCCTCCCTCGGTGCTCGGCCTCAATGAGCATGAGCAGCTCGCCGAAGGTCTTGGAGATGTTGGCGCGGTTGATCTCGTCGATGATGAACACGTAGTCCCGTCCCGGGTCGGCGGCAGCGCTCGGCAGAACCTGGCGAAGACGCCCTCGGCGGCCGCGAGACCCGCCCTCGGCCGTGGGGCGCAGCCCGACGACGACGACGTCCTCGTAGGCAGTCGACTGGTGGAACTGCACTACCTCCACCCGAGAGTCATCCGTCTCACCCATGAGCGCGTACGCCAGGCGCTTTAGCGGCGAAGGTCTTCCCCGTCCCCGGAGCGCCCTGGAGGATGAGGTTCTTCTTGCGTCAGCAGCCCGAGCATCTGCTCCAGGTCCTCGGGGCCGAGAAAGACCTCGTCCAAGAAATCGGTGCTGGTGTAGTGCTCGTCCGCCTCATCAAGCTCGTTACTCCCGTGCTGCTCGTCTACGGATGAGGGAGAGTGCGAGTCCTCAATTCCGATCAGTGCGTTGAGCTGGTCCGGCGTGTACTTCGTGTTCTCTGTGAGGCGTTGCAGCATCAGTCTGCCGATCCGCTGCTCGAGCAGCCAGGGAGCCGACATGCGTCCACTCGACGTCGCGCACCGCTCGGAAGGATGATCGGTCCTCGTCATAGCGATAGTCGGAGCGAGACCACTCCGCGCCCCACGATCTCATTGAAGCTGCGGCGGACGTAGACAATGTCGCCTGGTTTCATGGCATGGATGTAGTCCCACACTGAGTCCGCAGCCTTACGTGGACGGCCACCCAGTCCCCGTAATGGGTGTAGAGCGCCTCCAAGAGCGATTCCTTGTCGGGGAAGGAAGCAAGGTCGCCAACCCGGTCCCAGTTGAGCGCCATGATCCCGGCGGTTCGGAACTCCTCCCATCTCGCCGCGCCCTCGCCCGGGGTGTAAAGCCAGTGCTGGAGCTCAGTTTCTTGGCTTTGTCAGAGTCCCGACGCCCTGCGCCTGGGCGCAGGCAGTCGACGCGTCCAAGGCGTTCCGGTCCCGGAACAGCGACTCGAGCTGAGCCGGGTTGTAGCTCAGTGTTCTCCGTGACCCGTTGCAGGGGTCACTGAACCCACACGCCGGTCAAGCGGCCAGGAGCCGACATGTGTCCACTCAATGTCGCGCACGCAGCGGTAGGCGGGCCGGGCGTCGTCGTAACGGAACTCTGAGCGGACGACGCCACGCCCTATGATCTCGGTCGGACCGCGCCGGGCGTAGACGACATCGCCAGGGACGCATCGTGTGGGTGAAGTCCCGGATCATTCCTGCCGCGCCTGTCGGCCTGCCTCCCCAGTCCCGTAGCCGGCCTCCAACGCCTCGATCACAGCCTCCTCATTCAGGTAGCTCGTGGGGTCGCCGATCCGATCCCCAGTTGAGCGCCATGATCCCGGCGGTTCGGAACTCCTCCCACTTCCCGGCGCCCTCGCCGGGAACGTAGAGCCAGTACCCGCGCACCTGTTCCTGGGCGCTCTCAGCACCCTCGGCCGACGCCGTCATCGGCTCCCTCATGATTCCTCCTCATTGCCCGTACCCGCAGCGCTGCGAGCACGTCCAGGGAGAATAGTAGTGCTGCCTTGCACCATCAGTACCAGCCAGGTGCGGTCGCTTCCTCGGCGGGGACAATCGACGCCGTCGGGGGACAGGATTTCTGTCCCCCTGCGCGCAGGATGTCCCCGACCGGAGGATGGTGCGCCCCTACGCGAGAAAAGTCCCCGTCAAGAATGCGTCATCAGGCGGCCGGCGCCCGCAGCACCACGATGCGCTCGGAGAGCCTGCCCATCAGCGGCAGCCGCACCAGGGGCGCGAGCACGGGGTGGTAGCGCAGATGGTGTTGGTGAAGGGGACGTCGTGGAGGAGCGTGAATCCGGGGGCGACCGTCCGGTGGAACTCGGCGGCGCTGGAGCAGCCGTAGGTGTAGCGCGCCCCGCGTCCTCGACTGAGCGCTCCCGGCCGTACTTCTGGAACAGGCGGGGCATGACCTCGATGAGAACCGTTGCACCGGGCAGCCGTGCAGCGATGATGTCCATGAGGGCGCGCACCTCGTCCTGCTCGAGGTGCATGCTCAGTCCCTCGACGATGACGAGCACATCGCTGCTCGCCTCGCTGTCCTCCAGCTGGTCGGGCCAGGCGGGGTCGAGGGGCGGAGGCAGCGATCGTGCGGTGACGCTCGCCGTCCTCGAGCAGTCGGTGCCGCAGCTCGATGACATCGGGCAGGTCGAGGTCGTACCAGCTGACGTGCCCGTCGTCGAGGCGCTGGAAGCGGGTGTCGAGGCCCGCAGGCGATGTTGACCACTGTGCAGCCGGGGTGGATGGCCATGTACCCGGCGACGAGTGGGTCGAGCGTGAGCGTGCGCAGCACGACGCCGTCGGCCATGAGCCGGTCCTGACCCGCCATGGTGAAGTCGTAGTCGAGCCGGGAGACGAGCTCGACGGCGGCGGCGTCCGTGAAGCGCGGGCGGTCGGAGAGCGTGTGCTCCGCCCTGGCGTGGAGGGTCAGCAGCATCGTCTTGCTGACGCTGGTCAGGTCCGCTGTCTCGTATGCGCTCATGCGGTCAATTCTGCGATGCCGGCGATTCGGGCACCAGTGCCGTCAGGAAACCGGACGCGTCGTCCGAGCCCCCACGGTCCGGCCGCGCCGTTCAGTCCCTCCTCCAGGACGCCGTTCCAGGCCAGGAAGTCGGTGGTGCGGCGTATGGCCTCCTCCCAATTGGCGTCGCCGAGAGCCGTGGGCGGCGCCGGGGATGGTGACGAGCTCGGCGTCGGGCAGGGGTGCGCGCGGCGGCCCGGGAGACCTCGATGGGCACGGGAGCGGTCCTGATCCCCGTGGACGATGAGGACCGGACGGCGATAGGAGGCCAGCTCGGCCCCGACCTCCAGGTTCCAGCCGTCGACGGCGTAGGCGCGCCCAGGCGGGTGCCCGCCCAGTCGAATTCCTCGGGCACGGCCGCCAGGGTGCGGAAGGCGGCGCGCAGGTTCTCCCCCAGTCTCAGCGCCGGGTACCACAGGGCCAGCGCGGTGATCCGCTGGGGGTGGCGGGCGGCCGCGAGCGCCGCGACCGCTCCCCCCAGGCTCAGCCCGAACAGGGCGACTCGGGAGGCATCGACTTCCGGCCACGCGCAGGTGGCGGTGAGGACGGCCTCGAGGTCAGCCAACTCGGTGAGGGCCGACATCGCGGTGGTCTCGCCCTGGCTGGCGCTGCCGCCGCCCCCGCGGAAATCGAAGCAGACGGCCACGGCCCCGGCAGCGGCGAAGCGCCGCGCCATGGGGGCGACGCGGGTGTGGGAGCCCTCCATGCCGTGGCAGCAGATGACCAGGGGGCGCGGGGGCCGACGACGCCGAGCGCGGGAGGTGAGGCCAGTCCCCGATCCTCTGCCCCTGGGCGGTGAAGGTGACCTGCCGTGAGAGGTAGGGCTGGGTCGTCGTCACGTGTTCTCCTTGCTGTGCGGGGCCGGCAATGAGTACCAGCCCGGCGGCCATCGTAGACGGGCCGCCGGGTCGGGTGAGGACGCGAGGCGTCAGCGGTAGGCCTCCGAGGAGGCGTTCTCGTCGTAGCTGGGCCACGAGACCAGGCCGGACAGCGCGTAGGGGCCCGCCGATGTAGGGGCATGACCTGGACCAGCGCCGCGGCCACCTTCTGGCGGGAGGAGCCGGCCCTGATCGCCCCGGCCACGTGCGGGCGCAGCTGGGTGGTGGCGCCGATTGCGGCGATGGCCACGAGGCTGATGAGCTCGCGCTGGGCGACGTCGAGCCCGCCGCGGGTGGCGAAGTCGCCGAAGGCGGAGGAGGTCAGCAGGTGGGGCACGAACTTGTCGAAGGGCTCGGGCAGGGCGGAGAAGACCTCCCTGACCTCGTTGCCGTACAGCGGGGCCTGAATGGCGGCGCCGGCCTGCTCGCGGGCGCTGGGGTCGGTGGCGTCGACGGTGCCGGCGTTCTCTAGGGGCAGGGAGATGCCGTGCGCCTCGAGACCTCGTTGGCGATGTCGATGGCGTTGAGCGTCTTGGGGAAGCCGATGTAGGGGGCGCACTGGTAGATGGTCTCTCGCAGCTGGAGCGGGGTGGCGCCGATGTTGAGGGCGGCGCCCGCATGGGCCTTTGAGCTGCGGGAGGGTCTGCATTGCGGTCAGGACGGAGATGGTGAGCAGCTCGCGCTCGACGTCGGTGAGGACGCCCGTGGAGAAGGCCTCGTCGAAGATCTCGTTCTGGAGGATGTCGAAGAGCTCGGGATCGGTGGGTGGGGCTGCGGCTCCGCCCCGAACAGCCTGGTGAAGGTCTCGCGTGCCTGGGGCGTCAGCGCCATGGAGGGCTCCTTACGATGTGCGGGCGGCTCGACCTGAGCATGTCACGTCGGCCGCCCTGGCGATAGGTTCTCACGCCCCGTCTCCGGATTCACAACAGGGGCGACCTCTCAGACCAGTGCCATGCCGCCGTCGACGAGGATGAGTTGTCCCTGAACATAACTGGATGCATCGGAGGAGAGGTAGAGGATCGTTCCGTTGAGCTCGTTCTTGTCTCCGGGGCGGCCGGCGGGGTTCAGCGCGTTGTAGGCCGTCAGGAACTCCTCGCTCTTGAACAGGGTGCTCTCGGTCATTTCGGAGGCGAACAGCCCCGGTCCGATGGCGTTCACGGTAATCCCGTAACGGGCGTAAGAGCAGGCCATTCCCTTGGTGAGTCCCAGGACCGCAGCCTTGGAGGCGTTGTAGGCGTGGCGGATGAACACGTCCTGCTTGTCGGCGATGACGGCGTTGACCGAGGCGATATTGACGATCTTGCCGTATCCGCGTTCACGCATGAGGGGCACGACGTACTTGCTGACGTGGAACATGCCCTTGACGTTGGTGGCGAAGCGAACGGTCCCAGTCGGTCTCCGAGAGGGTATCGACACCGCCACGCACGGCAACCCCGCGTTGTTGAAGGATGTCGATGTGCATAGGCCTCCACCACCTTCTCGACGGCGTCACGGCAACTCTCCTCGCTGGTGACGTCGCAGCGGACGGCGAGTGCACGGCGCCCGGTCGCCCGGATCTCCTCGCGTAGAGCTTCCAAACGCTCAAGACGCCGGGCGAGCAGGGCAACGTCGGCGCCATGCTCGGCGTAGGCGCGGGCGGCGTCTGCACCGAGGCCCGAGCTTGCCCCGGCCACGACTGCCACCTTCCCGCTGAGGTCGAACAGACTGGTCATAGTGGTTCCTCCTTGCATCCTCCGGCGGGCCTGCGCACGTGGCGCCGTCGGAGCGGACTACGTGGCTGCTATGAACCATGCCGGGGCCGTCGGGGTGCCAAGGGACCAAGAACCTTCCTGAACCTTCTCACTGGCTGGAACGGCGGCACGTCGCAGACCCGGAGGCCGGTCGCTCGAGCGGCAGGTTCTCTCACATCCCGCCAGCGGCTTTCCGCGCGAAGTGAGCACGTACGTCGGCTGCGCCGATTCCCCTTTACTCTTGGCCCAAGAGGCGACCGGCCTCAACTTTCTTCACGTATCCGGCTTCCAGGGGCCGGCAAGCCTCGAACCATGCGGATGACGCGGGCGGCCTGCTTCTCGAGCTCGGCGCGCGTCAGGTCCGCGCCGCCGTCATCGATTCGGTCCGCCCGGCCGATGGCCGAGCGTCGCTCCCCGCCTGAGCGCGGCCAGGAGATCGTCTCGGTCCGGTTCGCCTCCGGGCATGAAGAGTTCGTTGCCGGCCTTGACGGTGGCTGCTGCGGTGGCGCGCGGGTGCTTCATGTCGCTGCGGGTCATGCCATCGACGACCAGTCGGTCATGACCAGGCCGTCGAAGCCCCACTCCTGGCGCAGGATGACCTCGAGCAGCTCGGCCGATTCCGAGGCGTGGACACCGCTGATGAGGTTGTAGGAGGTCATGATGGCGGCGGGCCGGGCCTGGCGCACGCAGATCTCGAAGGCGCGCAGGTAGAGGTCGCGCAGGGCGCGCGGACTGACCCGGCTGTTGGAGTTGAGGCGGTTGGTCTCCTGGTTGTTGCAGGCCAGGGTGTTTGATGGTCACGCCCCGCGGTGGGCCTGGACGCCGCGGGTGATGGCGGCGGCGATGCGTCCGGCCAGCAGCGGGTCCTCGGAGAGGTACTCGAAGTTGCGTCCGCACAGGACGCAGCGGTGCAGGTTGAAGGCGAGGGCGAGCCAGAGGTGGACGCCGAGCGCCCATCTCGGCTCCGACGACGTCTCCGAGCCGCTGGGCCAGCGCCGGGTTCCAGGACTGGGCGAGCGCGGTGCCGATGGGGATGGCGGTGGTGTACTGCTCGCGGATCCGGCGGGTTCGCGGGGCTCGGGGGCGTCTGCGATGCCGAGGGCCTCGCGTCCGGCGTCGTCCATGAGCTCGAGGAAGGTGGCGGGCAGGCTGGAGTCGCCCAGGGAGAAGGGCCTCTCGGCGTCGACGCCGTAGGTGGGGGCCAGGCGCAGGCCGGCGGGCCCGTCGGCCATGATGATGCTGGGCAGGCCGGGGATCCGGGTAGTGGTCCGCCCGCCGCTCCGATGACGGTGGTGGAGGCGGCCCCGATGACGGAGCCGGACTCCTCGCCGCGGCGGTAGTCGCCCAGGACGGTATAGATGAGCTCGTCGTCGGAGAGCCCCCGGGCCATGGCGAGGGCCTTGTCAGAAACCCTCTGGGGCCGGCCGCGCATCAGGCGCAGCGCCGTCCGGTCGGCGCAGGTGGGCCGGGTCGACGACGAGTACCGGAAGGCCTGCTGGAATGTCGAGGGCCGCCAGAGTCTCGGGTTTCCAGTCGATGAAGCCAGGGTCACCCAGGTCTCCCGGCCAGGCGTCGCACGGTTGCGTCCTGGGAGAGGTCGACGACGGCAACGGGGCTCAGCTGCCGGCTGGAGGTTCCCACCCGCAGCAGATAACTGCCTGCCTCCAGAACCGTGGCATGGGCCGTCTCGTCGTAGGAGGCCAGGTCGGTCAGGTCGACGTCGATGGTGATATGCGCCGTGGCGCCGGGGGCGATCTCGTCGGTCTTGGTGAAAGCCGGCCAGCGCCTGGAGCGGCTGGTCGAGGCGGTCAGCCGGACACCGGCGTAGACCTGGACGGTCTCCTTGCCCGGGCGCTCACCGGTGTTGGTGACATCGACATCGATACTCACGCGCGCCCCGTCGAGGCTCACCTGGCGGGTTTCGACGTCGAAGTGGTGTAGCCCAGGCCGAATCCGAAGGGGAAGAGCGGCTCCTCGCCGACCGAGTCGTGAAGCGGTAGCCGACGTAGATGCCCTCGCGGTAGTGGGTGTCATCCGGGTCGCCGAAGTCGCCGATCTGGTCGGCCTCGTCCCAGGCAGCCCAGGTGGTGGCGAGCTTGCCGGAGGGTATGCCCGTCCCAGGAGGACGTCGGCGAAGGCGTCGCCGACGGTCGCGCCGAGCTGGGAGAGCAGAAGGATGTTGCCGACGTCGCCCAGCGGGCTGAGGTCGACGACGCCGCCCACGTTGAGGACGAGGAGGAACCTCTTTGAAGCGCTCGTTCAGTGAGCGGATGTCGCGAATCTCGGAGGCGGTGAGCCTGAGGTCACCGGCCTCGGGGGTGCGGTCGCTGCCCTCCCCGGAGGTTCGGGCCAGGACGTAGACGGCCGTCTCCGGGGCGGCGTCGGTCTGGACGTCGAGTGGGATCGTGTGCTCGGGCTCGGCACGACCGAGCCCATGCCGACCATGATGGCGGGGACGCCGCGCTTTGCGGCCTCGGCCCTGATGCCGGCGATGAAGTCCTCGTGGGCCTGGTCGCGGACGCGGTCGTAGGCCTCCAACCAGGGCCTGGTGACGATGGTGAAGCCGGCCGCCTCCAGACCTTCCTCGATACTGGTGACATGGCGGGAGTTGACGTCACCGCTGCCTGTTCCACCTTTGATGGTGCCGCGGGCGCCGGAGCCGAACAGGACGATCTCGCCCGGTTCCGCCAGGGGAAGGCGCCGTCGGAGCGCAGCAGCACCATGCACTCGGGGGCCAGGGCGCGTACGGCGTTGAGGGTGATCGATCTCGTAGGTTTCCATATCGACTTCTCTCCTTGTCATGCCGACGGTGACGCCGCATGCAGGCCTCCGCATTGAGCGAAAGGGCTCGGTCTGCCCCATCATCACGGGGTTCTAATGCCTACGATAGATGAGGCGGGCACCGGATCCGGAGATGTCTTCGGACAGTGTTCTGTGTCCTGCGGAGCGGAGGAATCATGAGGATGTTCAGGGCGGTCAGCAGGAGCAGGATCGCCGTCGGCATGGCCAGCGTCGGCCTGACGGTGGGCGCCTTTAGCCTCTACTCCCGCAAAGCGCTATAGGCGCTCGGCCGCAGCGAGCCTGGCGGAGTACAGCACCCGACCGGTCAAGATGGCGCACGCCCGCATGTCGATCACCAACCGGATCGCCCGCCTGGCCAGCCGCCCCGAACCTGCCCGCACCGTCGTCTTCCCGGCCTGGGGGCGCTTCTTCTACGACCTGGAGCGGCGCGAAAACTCGGGCATGCCCGTCTCCTACGTCCGCCCGCATACGCCGTCGAACACGATCGTCATCTACCTCCACGGCGGCGGATACATCTCGACGGCGGTCTCGGCTCATGCCTGGCTGGTCGACCACCTCGCCCGCAGCACGGGGGCCGGTTTCATCATGCCGCTCTATCCGTTGGCACCCCATCACACCTGGCAGGAGGCGCACCGGCTGGTGCTGGACCTCTACCGGCGCGCGGTCGCCGAGAACCCGGGTAAGCGGATCGTCCTCATGGGTGATAGCTCGGGCGGAGGCCTGGCGGCGGTCATCGCCCTGTCCCTGGCCGAGGCCGGCGACGCTCAGCCCGACGAGCTCGCCCTCATCTCGCCCTGGGTCGACATCACCAACACCAACCCGGAGATCGCCGATTACGTCGATACCGACCCGCTCATGGCTCCCGAGCCCCTCGCCGAGATCGGGCGGTGCTGGGCGGGAGACACGCCGCCGATCGACTGGCACCTCTCCCCCATCTACGGCGACCTGTCGGGCTTGAAGAAGGTGACGACCTTCGTGGGGACCCGGGAGATCTTCCTGCCGGACAATGCGCTCTTCCACGCCAAGCTCCTGGAGGCCGGGGTCGACTCGACGCTGCACGTCGGCGAGGGCTCAACCACGTCTACCCGATGTTCCCCACTCCTGAGGGGCATCGGGCTCGGCGCGATCTCGTCCGGCTCGTCACCGGGGAGCTCGCCTAGCCCAACCACGCCCCCTATTACCGCCACTGGCGGTAAAGTATGGCGGTAATCGTCGTCACACTGACAATATTGACGGTCTCCCGACAAGCCGAGAGCATCTCAGAGGAGAACAGATGGGCTACGAGCCACCGCTGAATCGCACCGCCGAGATCGGCGAGCTCTGCCTTGTTCGGCTGGATGTCGTCAACCGACCTTCACCCTCTGCTGGTGTCCTGCATCTTCCACTACGAGTTCGAGTTCATCCACCCCTTCGCGGACGGCAACGGCCGCACGGGCGCCTATGGCACACGCTGCTGCTGTCTCGCTGGAGATCCCCATTGGCCTGGCTACCGATTGAAAGTGTGATCCGCGGACGCCAGGCCGACTACTACGCAGCGATCGCGAGCTCCAACACGGCGAGGACGAGCGATTCCTTTGTCACCTTCATGCTCACGATTATCAGAGATGCGCTCATCCCCTACGCATCAGACTCTCCGGCCCAGGATCGTCAGGGAACGGACACTCTCGTTCTTCAAAAGCTGACCCAAGTGCAACAACCATTGCCGATCTGGCAGGCCATTTAGAGTGCGCGCACAGAACAGCGGAACGTATTGTCTCCGACCTGCGCCGCTCGGGGCGTCTGAGAAGAGAGGGGAGCGCTCGAGCAGGAACATGGTGCGTCATAGAAGAAGGTGGCTCTGCTTAGCTCCCGGTCAACAGGGTCACCTGCAGTGCCGTAGCCTCGTCTGCCTCGTCACCGGGGAGCCCACCGCTTGAGAGTCGGCAGGACGACGGCCAGATAGGAGACGGCCTCGTCCCGAGAAATACCGATCCCTTCGGCCACATAAGGGGCGGTGTGCTCGATGAAGGCATCAAGCGACTCCTCTCCGGTGAAGGCCCCGTCCGGATAGCACCAGGGTGCAGTACTCCTCCGACTTCGTACCGTCGGACTCGGCACCGATAGTCCGTCTCATTGCTCAAGGGAGAGCGCAGCTCTGACAGCATGGCTCCGGGGGCATCTCCAAAAGCCGTGTGACCGGAACGTCGAGCGCGCCGGCGAGGAGCTTGCACATATCGACACCCGGAGTCGTCACCCCGGTCTCCCACCTCGAGACGGCTTGGCGGGTGACGAGGACTTTGCCCGCCAGGTCGCTCTGAGTCATCCCCTGAGCCTCCCGGGCTGCGCTGACCTCTCCGATACTCATGCTGGTCCTTTCTCTTCCGCAGCCCTCTGCATGGCCACGCTCATCAGGTAGCCACGGCCCGACCGCGGCGTCGAGCAACACGTTGTTGCGCCATGAGCACCGGCCTTACTACGCCGTCAGCCCGGCAGCCGGCACTGTTCTGATAGCCCATGTGGCGCCCCGCCAGTCCGGCAATTGGTGCCGTCGATCCGGCATATGGCGTTTATCGACCAGTCGATCACATGCTCGCACACTCCATGGACCGCACATGCCGACGGTGCACCATCGGTCCTGGCGGTGTGATGCCTCAGGACATCGAGGGAAATCGGCCTGTTGGTGTCCAGATCTGTGACAAAGGACCTCCAGCTCGCCAGAGCGCATCATGGAAAAACCTTGGAATCATGCGGTTGCGCTCTGTCTGGATGACAACGATCTGACCCTTTGTCACAGATCTGGACACTCCCAGCCCTCTTCTGGCCCTGTGGTGCTCGATCAGCGGGTCGCTTCCGGTCAGGGGCCTGTTCAGGTCGGCTACTGCACGAGGGTGGGGAGGTACTGACCAAGGGTTATCCGTGCTGCACGCGACCTGGACCCTTGTGGAGTACACCCACCCGCCCGCAGTCGTTTGCAGGAGAACGCAGTTCCCCGATCAACAAGTACGTTCCCTGATCATGGTTCGCGCAGTGCGACGGATCCGGACACACGCCCTACCACCGCTCCGTCCGACCACCCACTGACACAGCCTCGAAGTGAAGTAGTGGACGCCTGCACGGTGATGTGGCGCATTGTCGCCGGCAATGGAATAGGGCGCTCTGACGAGCGCGGCGTGCGCCAACTCCAGCCCGCCTAACATCGTCCCATGGCACCGCACGCGCGATTGCGTTTGATGTTCCAGATGCCACCGCAAGGCCTGCACCGTCCCGAGGTCATGAGCCTTCTCGCGGAGGTCTACAGGGCCCTGCCCGACTCCTAGAGCAAGGTGGTTTCGATGTTGACTCCTTCGTCCGGGCCGTGGATTCCAGTCCAATCCTCGACCTGTGGTGGGACTGAGGCAGACCCGCAGGTCGGTGAGTCATCCCCATTCAGCAGTTCACGTGGTGTCCGGCTGCCGGCTGCCTCTAGCCGGCCTGTGCGGAGCGGTAGTACATGACCGCGACCTGGGTGCGATTGCGCAGGCCCAGCTTGGCCAGGATCGCACTGATGTGGTTGCGACCGTGCCCTCGCTCATGAACAGCGCGCCGCGGCCTCGGCGTTATCCAGTCCCTCAGCCACCGCCTCGACCACCTCGTACTGCGGTCGGTCAGGGCCGCGAAAGCCGTGCTCGCAGGGTCCTGCGGACGCCCGGCCCGCTCGGCCTGCTCCCGCCCTGCGGCGCGGGCCCGCTCGAGCCCCATGGTGGCGCTGCGCTCGAGCACCTCCCTCCAGGACGCACACCCCGGCCATGACGGACCGCAGCGCCGGGGCGACCTGGGCGACGTCCTGCTTGATGAGGTAGCCGCGCGAGCCCATCTTGAGGGCCCGCACGATGTACTCGTCGTCGGAGAAGGTGGTCAGGAAGACGATGCGCGCTCCTGCGTCCTCGGCCAGGATGCGCTCGGCCGCGCTGAGTCCGTCCCCGCCGGGCATCTGGATGTCCATGAGGAGGATGTCCGGGCCAGCCCCGGTAGCGCTCGATGGCCTCAGGACCCGAGCTGCCCAGGCCGACGACGTCGACGTCGTCCTCGACCGACAGGATCGTGGACAAGGGACTGGGCGACGAGCGCGTCGTCGTCGACGATGAGGACTCTCATAATGCTCCTTCTTTCCCCTGTCCGTTCTTGGGGATCGTGGCGAAGACCGTGAACCGGGGTCGCGGGGTGATCCGCACCCGGCCGCCCAGGGCCTCGACCCGCTCAGTCATGGAGCGCAGCCCCAGACCCGCGCTCCCATGGCCGTCCACGGCCGGCTCGTCCTCGACAGGCACGACGCCGTCATTGTCGACCGTGACCTGCCAGAACGCAGGGGTAGTCGGTGACAGCCACGCGGGCCGAGTGGGCCCTACCGTGGCGGGCGGCGTTGGTCAGGGCCTCGCGCACAACGGCGACGATGCAGCGCGCCACCGCCGGGCGGTCTCGACGTCGGTCGAGCAGTCGACGCTCACGGAGTCGATGCCGCAGCGCGAACCCAGGAGGTTGAGGGAGGTGGCCAGTTCCTCGCCCTCATCGGACAGGGCGTGGACGGAGCGGCGCATGGAGTCCAGAGCCTCGTCGAGGCCCATATCCAGGGTGGCGAGGTCGGAGACGACGCCCGGCTCGTCCCGGTGGACGACCTGGAGGGCCTTGACCTGCAGCAGGAGGCGGGTGAGAGGTGGCCGACGCCGTCGTGGATCTCGCGGGCGATCCTGGTGCGCTCGGCCAGGGCGGCGGCGCGCAGCCTCGTAGTCCTGGGCCCGGGCAGCTCGGGCGTTGGTGTCCTGCAGGGTGAGGACCTTCTCGCGCAGGTCGTCTCGCACCACATGCAGGCTCATCCGCACCGCCTCCTCCTGGGTGGTGCGCAGCGCAAGGAGGGCCGCGAGCGCGCAGATCGCCAGGGCGAGCCAGTACCGGTGTCCTCGGCACTTGTCTGGCCACGACGACCGCGAACGGAAAGCCACTGATCGCAGCCGCCACCCGCTCCCTGACGATTCCCGGACGCGGCGAAGCGGCCCAGATCGTAGGCGGCCAGCGGAGCCCCGACCACGGATGCCGTCGCGAGGGTTCCGAGCAGGAGGTAGGCGACGGGCATCACGATCGCCCAGCGGCTCCGGTCGGCAAACGTGCCCATCCCGCTGACAGCAACGGCACCGAGCAGCCAGACCACGACGACCGCGTCCGTCTCCATGGTGAGCAGGGCCAGCAGGGACACAGCCGCACAGCAGCACGCCCTTGTCGACCAGTACCTTCACGCCTCGATTATCGACGATCGCCGGCGCTTTCAAGCCCGTCAGGCCGATCGGCGACCCTGTTGACGAATCTCATGACAGAAGTCATGGCTGCCCGCCCAGGTCATGACGGCAGGCACTTTCTGACCGCCACCGCCCCCGCAGGAACATGGGAGCCGCGAGCCGGGGACACCGGCGGGAAGAAAGGAAACCGAGATGGAAGTCAAAGACGGGGCCAGGGACGCCGGCCCGGCTGTGGAGGTCGGCTCCCTGATCAAGCGCTACGGGAGCTGGTCGCGGTCGACGGCCTGTCCTTGAAGATCCCGCGCGGTCAGGTGCTGGGCCTGCTGGGCCCCAACGGCTCGGGCAAGACGACGACGATCAGCTGCATCCCCTCAGCTGCACCACCTACGACAAGGGCTCCATCCGCGTGTCTCGGCGAGCCGATGACGCCCACTGCCTACGGGCTCAAGCGCCGTATCGGCGTGGTGCCTCAGGAAGTGGCCGTCTCGACGAGCTCACGGTGGCGGAGAACGTCGACGCTTTCTGCGCCCTCTACGTGCGCGACCGCGCCGAGCGGCGCCGCCTGCGTGGCCGAGGCGATCGCCTTCGTCGGCCTGGAGAAGTTCGTGAAGTTCAAGCCCAAGAAACTCTCCGGTCGCCTGCTGCGCCGTCTCAACATCGCCTGCGGCATCGCCCACGGCCCCGACCTCATCATCCTGGACGAGCCCACGGTCGCCGTCGACCCGCAGAGCCGCAACGCGATCCTCGACGGCATCAAGCGTCTCAACGAGCGCGGCGCCACCATCCTCTACACGAGCCACTGACATGGAGGAGGTGGAGCAGCTGTGCGACCGGATCGTCATCATGGACCGCGGCCACAGCAGGTGGCTTCCGGAACCTCCGACGAGCTCAGGGCCATGATCGGCACCGGTGAGCGCATCCGGGTGGAGATCATCGATCCCCTGCTCCTGGGCGAGGAGAGCCCTCTGAGAGCTGCGCCGCCTGGAGCACGTGCACGGCGACCTGCGAGGACGGCGAGGTACCATCGAGTGCTCCCCGGGCGCACAACCTCTCCGACATCATGAGGGCGCTGAATGCGGCGGGAGCGACCTGCGGCCGAGTGACCTCCGAGCCCCCGGACCCTCAACGACGTCTTCCTGGAGATCACCGGGCGGGCCCTGCGCGACGAGGCGGCCTGACATGCTGACCGTCTTCTCCTACCAGGTGCTCAGGCCCTGCGCGATCGTGGTCCTGCTCGTGTGGACGCTCGGCTTCCCCGATCGTCATGTCCCTCATCGTTCATGGCGATGTTCGCCAACCTGACAAGGACTTCGAGGCCACCCCCATCAGCTTCCGGCGTCGTCCAGGACGAGGCCCTACCGGGCGGCTCCCGGCCTGGACGCCGTCGTGGAACGGATCTCCGCCGACGACGCCGATCCCCGCCTCCCATCACCAAGGTCACCCACCCACCGCTTCCGAGGCCCGAGGCCGCCGCAAAACGCGGGGACACGAACGGCTACCCGCCGTCGAGGACGGCGATCCCGTGCTGCACGTGAACCAGAAGGGCACGAGGCCGAGACGACTCAGGTGCTCCGGGTGGTCATGGACTCCTACACCCAGAGGCGGGCCGAGCTACGAAGCCCTGATCGAAGCTGGCTGCGCGCTCGAGCGAGACTGGCCTGCTCTTGAGACCGACCAGTCCTTCACCCGCTCATCTCGGTGACGCCGTCTCCCGTCAGCCCGCGACCCGCTACTACTTCGCGCTGCTGGCCTCGCCAGCGGCATGGGCATGACTGTCACCATGACCGCGGTGAGAGCATCATGGCCACCTCTCCTCTGGGAGCCCGCCAGAACCCTGGCGGGCCTGCCGCGATGGAAGGTCCTCACTCCACGCTCGCAGCCTCCTGGTGTGCGTCCTGGCCTGCCTGCTCATCGCCTTCGCCTTCATCGCCACGGTGGTGGGGTGGACCTCGGGCCCCGCGTGCTCCCGTGCCTGAGCGATCGGGATGGCCAGCCTCATGTCGAGCGCGCTGCGGGCGCCGCACTGGGCACCTTCGGCAAGATGGGAATCGGGATGGTCTCCGCGATCAGCTGCCCTCCTGTCGCTGTTCACCGGCTCTACGGACCCCTCATCCCAGTCCCTGGCTAACGCCGTCGAACTCCATGCCCCACTGTTGGTGCAGACCAATCCCCTGTGGCAGAGCCGCCCGCTGCCTCTACGGGCTGCTCTACTACGACCCCTGTCCCCCTTCGTCCGCAGCTGCGCTGTCCTGCTGGCCATGACCTGCCTGTTCCTCACCACTGCCCTGATCCGTGCCAGGAGGATGAACCATGAGCACCTTTAAGACATCGTTGAAGATCATGGCGGCCCATCGGAGCTGCGTCCATCCTGGTCTACCTGGTGGCACTGTCCCTGCTCGGCCTGAATGTGGGAGCCGCTCGAACCGAGGACGCATCCAGCCAGGTCAGCGAAGCCACAGCAAGCGTGGCCGTCATCGACCGCGACGGCTCCACGATCTCCCGCGGGGTCAAGGACTACGTCGAGTCCGTCGGCAGGCTCAGCCGCTCGAGGACTCCCAGGCAGGGCCATCCAGGACGCCACCGCGCAGAACCGCATCAGCTACATCCTCATCATTCCGGCCGGATACGGCAAATAGCTCAGCAGGCGGCTCATGAGGGTGCTGAGCCACCTCGAATGGACACGGTCATCGGGTACGAGTCGGCCTCCGGCGCACCTCGACGAACGTGCGCACCGACTCTACGCGGGGGCAGGTCAGCCGACTACCTGTCAACGCTCACCGATGACCCGGCCCGTGCCGTCGCCCTGGCCAAGGGAACGATGAACCACTCCGCCCCCGCCGAGCGGGATCGCCCAGGACGCGACGCCCCTGCCGCACGGCTTCGTCGTCTACGCCATGTTCTCCATCTACCCGATCACGGCCTTCGCGATCGTGACGATCTCAACGCTCGCGACGGCGCTGGGACGCCGGTCAGTCCGTTCCGCCTCACCGCGGCACCGGTGAGCGGCAGATCCGCAGCCTCGGGGCCGTAGGGGCCTGCCCGTCATCGGTCTGGTCGGGTGGCTGTGGGATCTCGCTGGGGAGTCACGGCCCTCGGAGGGCCAGTGCCGTGACGACGTCGGCCCCGCTGCTGGCGATCGTCGGTGCGGCCCTGGGCGCCTTCATGCTCGTTTGCGGTCTCGCTCGGCTTTCCTCCTGGGCAGATCAGCCCGAGCCAGAACGTGGCCAGCGCGGTCGCCAACATCGGCGGCTATGGCCATGTCCTTCCTGGCGGGGCTGGGTGCCCATCGAGTGGTACCGACGCCGTCGTCCGAGCCGCCAAGTTCACCCCCGGCTACTGGGCGGCCCAGGCGATCTCAGGGGCGTACACCGCCACCTCGATGTCCGCCGACGTCATTCGCCCCCTGCTCGTGGACTGCGGGATCTGCGCCCTGTTCGCCGTCGCGATCCTCTCGGTGGCCATGGCCGTGTCGCGCCCGCGCGCGGTCGTCACCATAGGATGCGGGTGACGTCGCCGTGGGCCAGTTGGTCCTCCAGCTGGCCCACAGCGATGTTCAGCCCAGCTCGCGGGTCAGGAGGTCCAGGCCCACGCTCCCAGAGCGATGCCGCGGTTGTGGAAGGCCCGCAGGTCGAGCCTCTCCGCACCTCCTCGGCCTGGTGCTGCGCCGCTCGCGCCCGCCAGCCAGACCCGCTCGCCCGAGTACGTATGCCAGCCCTGGGCCAGCCAGCTGCTTGTCCACCTCGAACTGGAGGAACCCCTCTCCCAGGACCGTGTGGGCGCGCAGCGCTGCCTCCACCGTGGGACGGTCCCACTGCGTGCCGCCGCCGGCACCGGGCAGGGCGGCGATCTCGGCGGGCACCGGTAGCCAGGAGTGCACACCGAGGTCCACCAGGACCCTCGACGATCCGCCAGCGCTGCGCCGCCAGCCACCCGAAGCGGTCGGCGGGCTTACTCAGCAACCCGGTCTCGATCGCGAGCCTCTCGGCGTACAGGGCCCAGCCCTCGTTACAGCCAGGGACCTTCCCCAGGTGCCGCTGCCAGAGAGTCAGTGAGGGATCAAGGCTCTGCGCGCCGGAGTGGGCGTGGTGGCCGGGGACCGACTCGTGCAGCACCGTGGTGCGCTCCGCCCAGGGCCAGACCGTCTCGTCGCCGATGGCGAAGGAGCGCAGTACCCTCCGGACAGACTCCGGCTGGGCTCGGGCTCCTCGTAGTGGACGCCGCCGCCCGGGGTGTCGAGCAGCACCGTTGGTCGGCCCAGGCCGTCCGGGACGTCGAGCAGGCGGCCGACGACGGCGTCCCAGGCCTCGTCGGCCACGCCCCTGCGCCCAGCGGGGAAGTCCTCAGGGCTCATTCCGGTGGAGGGGTCGGCGCGCAGGTGCGCGTCAAGGTCGCCGGCCCGCGCTCCCGTCCCGAGGACCTCGGCGGCCAAAGCGTCCTGGGCGGCGACGACGTCGACCAGCTCCTGGCGCGCCCACTGGTAGACCTCGGCGGTATCGATGGAGGTCCCGAGCATACGGCGCACCCAGCGGGCGTGGCGGCTCGGCCCTACGCCCTCGCGGACCGGGGTCAGCGGGGCCAGCTCGCCGCGCAGGTAGCGACCGAGGTCGGATACCGCCTGGGCGGCGTCGGTTCGCGGCGAGCCTGGAGGTCCCGCTGAGGGCGCCGCCCGGCGCAGCCGTGGCCGCCGCCGCTCGGGTCGCCGCGGGCTTGGGAGGCCAGGATGCGCGCCAGGTCGTCGGTCTGCCGGGCGACGGCCTCGACCTGTCCGCGAGGAGGCAGAACGCCTTGGGCCGCACTGACCGCCAGGGAGTCGCGGATTCCCGTCAGGGCCCAGGGTGCGGCACGGTACCGGTCGACCAGGTCCGCCCAGTCCTGTACGGAGGAGGTGGAACCAGGCAGGTCAGTGGGCAGGGTGATGAGGGCGTCGGCGCACGCCCTGGAAGGGTGAGGTGAGGATGTTGAGCTCGGCGCCCTGCTCCGCCGAGTCGATGAGGTCGATGGAGGTCTCGAGGCGCTCGAGCAGGTGGGCGCGCAGGACGCGTACTGCCGAGGGTGCCGTACCCCAAGGATCGCCGTCGCCGGGCGTACTGTCTCGAGCGTCGTCGTCGTCGCCCTCGTGGTCACCGGTCAGGACCGCGTTTCGACGGCGCGGACGAGCTGATGCAGCCTGCGCTCGACCATGCTTCTCTCCGCCAGGGCCTCGGGGCCGACGTCGGGCAGGAGCGCTCGGCTCGGCAGACCGGTGGCCTCGGCCGCCACCGGGTCCTGTGAGGCCAGGAGTCGGGCGTAGTCCTCGGCCAGGTCGGTCACGCCGGGCGCGAGCCGGCCCCCAGGAGCCTTTCCAACTGTCTCTCCGTCTGTCCCCCGGTGCTTGATCCTGCACGCTCAGACCTCCGGGTGGCGGGCTGCCCGGGCGCTGCGCTCTCGCCACTCGGCCAGGGTCGCCGACGGACCGACTGCCTCGGTGGGAGCCTGGGAGGCGGCCGACTCGACCCGATCGGGGCGGAACCGCGGCCGCGAGCCACCACGAGGCGCAGGTCGTGCAGGGCGGCCAGGTCCTGCCTCGGGTCCCGGCGACCGCGATGAGGTCCGCCTCGAAGCCGGGGGCGAGCACCCCGGTGACGCCGGCGCGTCCGATCGCGGCGGCGGCCCTGGAGGTGGCGGCCAGCAGGACCTCGGTACGGGGTAGGCCCACGGACTCCAGGGCCTGGAGGCCACTGACGTAGGGCGCGCTGCGGGAGGCAGGGGATGCCAGCGTCGTGGCCGGCGACGATTCTCACCCGTGCTCCCACAGCTGGCGGGCGGGTGGGCGAAGGTCGGGTCGGCCGCGATGATGCCGGGCAGGTCGGCCACGATCGTGCAGTCGACGTACACGCGGCGCGCGCCATCTCGTCGGCCAGGTGGGTCGAAACTCGCTGCGCCCGGCCGCCGAGACGAAGGGAGGCGTGGGCGATGTAGTCGACCCCGGCGCGCACGGCCCGCCTCGATGCCCCTGGGTGCCGTGGGCATGGGCAGCCGTCCACTTCCCCAGGCGGTGGGCCCTGCCGGGAGGACCCTGCAGCCCTCAGAGGTGAACTGGGCGAACCAGGGGCAGAACCATCGGTCATGAAGCCACCGGTGGCCATCGCCTTGATCGTGTCAGCGCCCATGCGAGGTGGTGTGACGGCTGGACCGGCGGATCCGTCCAGGAGTCCGCGGCGCCTCCGGCGTGGTGGGCGTGCCCGCCGGTCGTGGTGATCTGCGGCCCGGAGGCGATGATCCGAGGCCCGCGCAGGTCTCCGGCGTCGACGGCGTCGCGCAGAGCGACGTCAACGTAGTGGCGCGCCCCGAGGACTGGACGCTGGTGACGCCCTCGCTGAGCAGCTCGCGAGCGGCGCGGGCGGCGTTGAGGGTGAGGGCGGGCAACCTCATGGGGCCTCCGTGGTCGGGGTACTCGACGTCGGTGCCGGAGGTGGGCAGGTGGTCGGGTCTCGATGAGCCCAGGCATGAGGGTGGTGCCGGGCAGGTCCGACGCGTACGACGTCGTTAGTCGACGTCGGAAGAAGCTCGGTCAGGCGCCCCGAGCTCGGCGGTCGTTCCGACGGCCAAGATGTCCCGTCCCTGCAGGAGGACGGCACCGCCCTGGCCGGCCGTACGCGCCTGGGCGACCTCGGCCCTCGCTCGGACTACTGGTCCGACCTGATCGTCTCAAGGCTGCCTCCACCTCGGCCGCGCCGGACCGGTGAGGAGGCGGTCGGCACTCACCAGTGCGGCCGAGCGTCCGTCGAGCGCGCTCATCGCCGTCGGTAGGCGGAGTGGTCCAGTGGACGGCCTCCGCCTCGAGCCGGTGGTGTGGCCCAGTGGGTGATCGGTCATGGTTGATCCTCGGTCCGCAGTCGGCGTCAGGCTGGAGAGCGCAGTCAGGGCCGGTCGCTCAGCGGTTCCGGCAGGGGCTGGTCCAGCGTCTGTCTGCAGATACTGTCGCAGATCCTTCCTCACCTTCTTCCGGGACGACCGTCCCTGATATCCTCACAGCACGGTCAGGTTGCCAGCGCGGCGGGCCTCGGTCCAGCCGCGCAACCGTTCCCAACGCGGCGCCGCTGGGACATGAGAAGAAGGGGCGATCCTCCCAGGTGCTCACGATTGGCTGGGGGCGTTCCAGCGCTCGGTGGGGCTGTTGTCGACCGGTTTGCCATCACTGGACTCACTGAAGGCGCTGCGCCAGGTGCAGGCCGATGAAGGTGATGGTGACGGCGACCCAGGCGACGAAGATGCCCCGGATCGAGGCGGGTGAGGGCGAATCGTGCGGTGGCGCGGCATGCCTGGCGGCGCGCCACCGCACGGGTACCTCGTCGGAGTCGCGGGTGGTGGTGGGCGCGGGGTGACGCGCTGGAGACAGTGGAGGAGGCGGCAGACACGAGGGTTCCTTCGGTCCCGGTTCGGCGGCCGCGCGCACGACGTCGCTGCGCTCACGGCCCTGGGAAGGGGTGAGGACGTCCGCACAGGTGGACTGCTAGCCAGTCCGGAGCGCGTCCGACGCTGCGCGTCGGGCCGCGTTCATTGCGGGGCTGCCAGGAGTACGAACGCCTACGGCATACAGCGACATCAACACGCCACGACCCGCCGGTTCATGGCGTGAGAGGGCGAGGACGGGGAGGGCGCAGCAACGCGCTCGCTTCGCGCGGTGCGGACGACGAGCGGCAGCACGGTGGCGCTTCGACCGGTACTCGTCATGGGACGTCCTTCAGGGGATGCAGCCGAGGCCCAGTGCCAGCGGCGCGTTCGCCGAAATCATATGCGGACCATCACCGGAGCCTGTCAATGGCGGCGCCGTCGCAGTCCATTTCTTGGACAGGGGACAAGACCCGTCGCGCACGAGGACGGGGCTCGGCTGCCACCCCGGGCGACCGACCCCGGCATCGAGGGCTGAGGCGCAAACGCTACTTCACGGCGACGAAGACCTTGTCAGCGAGCAGTCCGGGCGAACCGCCAGAACTCCGTCCTGCGCACTGTCAACGGGAACAGCCCGGACAACGTTCCCGTGACACTCGCACCGTTGTACAGAGTCGTCAGAGAGTCGATGGCGTCCGGGGCGACGGCCATCGAATCGGTTCCATCGACGGTGACTCCGTCGGCCGTGACGTAGTCAACCGAGCACGAAAGCCGCAGATTCTCCACCGAGTCATCACCGATGTAGGTGGCCGTGTAGTTGATGAGGACATCCTGTTTTCCATCAGCAGGCGGATCGTTGAACTCGTTGAGCCGCGGCAACCGCGTCATTGGCGTTGAAGCGTGACCGAGTTGATGACGACCTTCCAGTCCTTGCTGGAGAGATCTCGGTACCAAGCGGGTAGGGGTTCTCACGGGTCTTTCCCGCCCAGAGGATCCTGCACCGCCAGGAGCTACCGACGCAGAGACCGCACCGGAGGATGAGACGGCCTCATCAACAGCATTCGACAGGACCGTCAGGAACACCATGACTCCGACGATCGTGCCGACTCACCGAGATGACCACTGCGGTAACTGCGGGCCACAATACTTCCTTTCGGAAGAGTCCCACCAGGCCGACTATGAAGGAGATCGGCAGCAGGATCCAGCCGATGATGAGCGCGCCGGGAACACAGGCAAAAATGAACCCGATGACCGCCATCACCAGGGGCGACGATACCCACGGTGTTGCGCCCCTTCTTCAACGGCGCTGGCACTTGCTGCATTGGCGCGGGCACCTGATCTTGCGGCGGATACTGCTGAGGCGGGTTGGACTGGGCAGGATACGACATTGTGGCTCCTGATATTCGACGGTATGCCGAAATGAGACAATCTAATGCAGTGATATCCACTGCTTCACCCATCGTAGTCAGAACCACACCAACATTGAATGCCCGGAAGTCACGAAAAGCAGGAATCTAGCGTTTCAATACGGTCACATACTTACTCGCACATATCTCAATTTTTTTCCGTGATCTCCGAAAACATGACGTGGAGACTAATCTACAGCCTCCCCAACAACTGGCGCTTCAGCGATAAGGAAGTCGGCGTCGTCCAGGATGCCTTCCTGCGCAGTTCATCCAGATCACGTAGACGTTTCGCGACGTCTTCAGAAGATACGCCAGGAGAACTCAGCTCTTGAGGCACCTCGACCTGACCGGACAGCAGAGCGGGAACGCTTGGTGACACAGGCCCACACCCAAGGGCGCCTCAGAACCGAGTTGCCCGTTTGCTCCAGAACCTCACCAACACTTTCATGATCCTTCCTGGGCATCATAATCCCCGTCGTTGCGCTTCCACCCGGTTGGTCAGTGCATGAATCTTCTGATCAGTGGTAATAGTCAAAACTAGCTTTCGCCGACACGATCTTAGCGACCGCGCCAGCACCGGCAGCCGCGATACCAGCACCGGCAGATATCGCCATGACCGCAGGATTACGTTTGGTGATCATTGAGACCACCCTTCACTGCAGCACCGGCCGTCGCACCGACGGCGTCGCTACCGCTCCGATCGAGCCAGCATCGCCATTATCGGGACGCTCGAAAGAGATGGAAACAGACTTTCGTAAGGAGTCGAGTCGCTTATCTGACAAGAGCGCCCCACAGCGTCTGGACCAGCCACACGAACATACCCGTTTTCATAGATTTCGATCGTCGAGGTCCCGAATATCCCGCTCGTGACTCTCCCTTCCTGCCATCCGAGCATGCTCGGCCTGTCGAAGTCGCTCCTCCCGTTCATGCTCCCTCACGCCGCCTGCGTGCTCTCGCCCCAGCAGTCAGTGCCCCAATCGCCACATCCTTCCGTTCGGCCGCCGCATTCTTAATGACCCAACGCATTGAACAATCCGGGCTGCCTTAGAGGCTGCGCAGCGGCAATACCGTAACCC
>BNJT01002874.1_pt1 | contig 29819 bp, 23 predicted proteins | sample 8540491 | NCBI WGS metagenome assembly BNJT01 (sample SAMD00202455, study PRJDB9452) | human saliva metagenome | host: Homo sapiens | reverse complement strand
AAAACGGAACGATATATCCAAAAGAATTTGGTAGATTTGTATTTAAAGATATATGAGTTTCTTACATTCAGACAAAGAGAGTTAATTTTGAGACAAGAAATTTTTTTGGTATGAAAATGAATTAAAAATCTTATCAGCAAGTGGATTGGCAAAGAATTATCATTCTGGATCAGAAATGAAATAAAAATCAACAACAGACATTTTATCTTTATAATCAATTATATGGTATATTGGTAGGGGCGAAATTCTATTAAAGAGATTGAAAGATTTATTAAACAAGTCAATGAAGAAGAGTAAAAACTCATAACAAGTTGGTTATAAAAGAATGAAGTGAATTTATTACAGAGAAAAGAATTGGTGGGAATTTATTTCTGAATATATATAGTAAAGGGGGCAAAAAAATGAACTTTTTCGATATTATTTCTATCTTTATTAAATAAATTAAAATTTAGGAGAAGATTTCAAATGAACAAATTTCAAAAAAATTAGTATGGGAGACTTTCGGTATGTTAGTAACAGTTGGAAAACAACGAAGGCGTTTTTCAGGCGACGGAGTACAGACTGAATGGCTGAAGGAGCGGCGAAAACGTTGGACGTGTTAATTACGTTTATAAAAGTAAAAGGCGTGACGGGGGATTTGGTAAAGGTTATAAAGAAGGTGTTATCAGGGGAAGATTTTGTTATCGAGCTGAAGTAATCGAAAATTACAAATATGTTAGTGCAGAAGGTGAAGCAACAGGTGAATTCAGTAATGAAAACGCTCTGATGATTTCTGGTACAGATCAACAACAGCAGGAGTCGGGGCGGGACAGGCAGAAGAAGGCGAAGATAAGAAAAAAAGATGATGTGGGGACATTTGGTGAGACTCAGTGGTTCTACAACAGATAAGAAAGATGATGTGAGTGGCATCTGGGCTTTAGGGAAGCAGAAGGAGGCGACAGGCAAGAAGAAGGAAGGCGGAGTTGTAAATCCTACAATCGAAAGGGCGGTTGAAACAAACGTGGAGATAAAATTGTTGGGTCGAGCGACAAAGGTCAAAGTAATTGTTGGCAACGACAAAGGTGGGAGACTTTCTGTTGTTGAAAAACAGAAAAAGGATTAGTGGAGAAGTTAAATCAGATGGTTCAATTCAAGTAAAAGATAAATCTAGTGAAGATTTGTTAAAAATCTCTGAGGCGGTGTAGGGGGCATTAGTATCAATTGGCGGTGGTTCTGCGGGTGGGCGGTATTTCAACATTCCTACGTTCTAAACGTAATAAATAAAGGGTCAATTAAAGTTAGTAAAATTGGATAGCAGAGGCATCCTTTTTTTATTCAATATTGTTGGTTATTCATTAAAGTTGTTTTATTTGATTTTAAGAACTTTTATTGTAGAATAATATTATTATACGGTCTGATGAGCTAAAAATAAGAAAAGAGGTATATAATGAGTTTATGAAAATGAATAAAAAAATTGGCAGGGCGGGTGACGTTGTTATCAATTAGTAACATTTGCGGGTGCAGGTCATAAATCTGATGTTCTTGTATCTATGAAAACAGGTGACATTACAAGTGAGAAATTCTTTACAGAAATTAAATCAAATCCAACAGTTCAAATTTGAACTTTCAAATAAAAGTTATTTCGAAGAACAGAAGATAAATATAGTGATAAAAGTTGGATCTCTGATGATGTAGAAAAAAAGAATACGAAAAAAATGAAAAGAGCAATATGGAACGATTCAATCTGAGTGTTTCTGGTTTGGTGAAGGGTAGTTTCTAAAGGGGTAATTGGAAATGCAGATCTATTGGTGATTGGCATTAGGGTGCGGGACGAACAAGAATTGAAAGAGGCGATTATGAAGAACTTTTAAATCTTATAGCAAATATGACAGTTAAATTCGTTAAAAACAAAAACAAAAGACAGAGCCAGGGCATTGTAGATGAATTCAAAAAAACGAGACGTTGACAGTTGTTGGTAAATATGGTACATTATCAAGGGCAGGTGGTGGATTAATTTTGGTCTGGTCAAAGATGTGGGAGATAATTGGGTGCGTAGGGTGGTAATGGAAGTTAATAAAAGTATCAGGAGCAGTGCAATCATGGGAAATAAAAGGTACAGGGGCATTTATTACATTGTAAAAGTTGGTAGAAAGATGGTAAAAGGGAGACTGGAAGATTATGAATCAATCCTAAAAGATTACATTATCAACAAGAAATCATCTGATAAAATTGGTAAAACAAGTTGTATCAGGGTAGAGTTCAAAAGAATATAAAGTAGAAGTTAAAGATGAAGCATTTAAAAAAATGTTATTGAACAATGAATTTCAAATCACAAAAAATGGTGAAAACAGTGGAGTATCAGGGAGATCTCTGAAACAGGGAACTCTGGTACACAAGCAAAATAAATATAAAAGGAGGCATAAAAATATGAGTGCTTTTTCTTTTTTTATCTGGGCGTAAAATAAGCGTTTCTAGGGGCATTTTTTTATTAAAAGTCGATACATTTATCAATTTATGATTTTACAGATCTTAGCGTTGAGCTATATGACGATATATCGAGCGCCCGAAATCAGCGTAGAAAAAGAGTAAATAAAAATTTTGAGTACTTTTTTTCGAGATTCTTCAATTTTAAATAAAGTGGGTACAACAGTGAAAAATAGAGTTGGCGCATGAAGTAATAATAAAAATATTTTTTTGGTTTTGTTGAGGCAATTCGAGACTCTTTATTTTTTTAAGTTCAGCTGGTTCATCATTGATTAAAAAGTTTAACGTGTTCCAATCTATCTCTAACATCAGTCAATTGTAAGTTAGTATCAATCATCGAGCAAAAATGAAGTAATAGAAGTCGTAATAAAAGCAAGTGAAATAATAATTGTTGCAATAATCTTTTTCATGGCTCAAATAAATTTCCTATAATAATTTGATGAACTCAATCCATTTGAATATTTGTTTTGGTCTTAATCTCAATTTACGATTTTTTTAATTTTTTTCTCCAATGAGTTAAAGTTAAATCAATAGTTTTTCTAAATTCTTTTTTCATGAGTTTGAACTTTCTCTTGAGTAAAATCGTAATGTTAATCGTGGGAAGTATTCATATCCATTATAAAGTGTTTCCTCTTTGATAAAGAATAAATCTGTAAAGTCTAGTATAGTATGTTTCAAATAGTTCAATCAGCGTGACAAAGATTTCTTTTTCTGTATCATTTTTTTAAAGGGACGATAATGGATTAGGATAAACATTTACATTTTTATAATTTTTGAGGATTTGGTTCATTAACTTCTCATATTGGCGTAATTCTATATTCAGTCTTTTTTTGTGTTTTTTTGCGGTGGGGCCAAAATAAGTTTCTTGGTCAAAGTATTGGTATATTTGGCATAAGTAATTTCTCAAAAAAATATTATAAACAGATTTCATTATATGTTCCGTATTTATCAACGTATCTAAGCAAAAGATTTCATCAATACGGTAGAAGTTAATTCTTTCTTTTTTTATTTTTGATTGATTTATTATAGGGAGTACTGTGAGAACATCAATTCGTCAGGTATATCTTTATTTTTTTGTTTCAAAACTGTTTGAGTTCGTTTATAGGGGATATAAATGGATTTGAAAACAATTTCTTTGAAGTCTACATCATCAGAGCTAAGATTTGTTCTGCGTTTTGATTTTTGAAATAAAATCAGAAGATGTTCAGAATCTCTTTTTCTTCATACAAAAGTATTCTGCATCATAAATAGGGATGAAATTTAAAGTTAATTTTTTTGTCATAATTCATTCTTCCTATTTTTTTGTTCTTATAGTTTTATTATTCCTTTCTGAGCTAAAAAGTCAAGTAGTTAATGGAAAAACGAGTTTTAATTTTATCTATGTCCTTTAACATAAGAGATTGGTGGCGGAGCAGCATCAAATGAGTCTATATGATACAGTCCCTAGAAGCCAGATTAGATTCAGAAATTAAGATGGGAATCAGGGTCTTACATCTTCTACAAAAAAAGCAACGTGACAAAAATCAATAGCAGTGGACAATGGTGCGAATGACAAAACGTCAGCAATTTCAGGTTTGTTTGATACAGTGTGACGGGTTTCAATCTCAGTCTCAAGTTCATAGTAGGACGAGATAGAATTTCGGGTGTGCAGATCTGTTATATATGGTACATTGAGCAAGGGGTATGTTGTGATATAGGGATGTATCAATAATTTGAATTTCAATTTAAAAGTAGGGACGGATTTGATGTTGTTCAGAAACATATGAAATTCTAGCATAATATTGAGGGGGCTCTTGTTTTGCATCTTCTGGAAGAACATTGTAGTCTTTTTTTCAATTTTGTCTGGTTCTTGTTTCTTATCTTTTTCTTTAGCTAACGAGTCTCGTCTAAACAGTTTTGAACATCAGATTCTGTTGTAGATTTATCTAAATTGAGTAGCGAGCTCTAATTTATAGTTAGTGGTGTTGAATCTTCATTGACTCAAAAGATTTCCAGTATTTGTATTTTTCAAACAATTTGGCGTATCTTTGTTGATTTCTTCTTCATGACAATCCAATGAACTTTTAATTTTTTTCTTGTTCAATCTTTGTCTTGTCATGTGCATTTTTAGTGAATCTTTTTGTTTGTTCAGAATCAGTATTAAGTTTGTCATGGAATTTCTTGAAGTGATTTAGATTCCTAGAAAGTTTTTTTCTAAATCTGAGTTTGGAAGTCAATTGAGATTTCAATTGGTTTTAAATAATTCGATTGGTTCAGGGAGTTCAGATTTTCTAAACGTTGTGAGCTCGTTATGGTAGGGATTTAAAAGTCATAAGAGTTGTGAACATTGCATTGGTAGATGTAAAAGTTTGTTTTTCTTCATTTGGAATCCTTTATTATAAAATTTTTTTATAGTGGATATATCGCAAGAATTTTATTATTTTTCTGCGTTTTAGTGATAAAAAAGAAAAGATAGGAATTAAAGTTAGAGCCCTATCTTTGTTATTGAGTACAATGTTTAAGCAGTTTTGGGTGTTTTAGGAATGTGCGTTGGTGGATAATTTGATTTGTAGAATAAAGTGAGCATTCATGTGATGTTTAAATTCTTTTTCATCAATCCAAAAAAATTATGTCCCTAATGTACAGATTTCATATTGAGTTCCAGTTTCTGTTTGTTTTGTTTTTCGTGTAAAAATCATTTTATTTATATTCCTTTCTATTTTTTTTGAGAAATTTTACGGAGTGACGATAGAACATCTTCAACACGTTCTAAATCTTTTTCAAGTTTAATTCCATGTTTCTTTGAATAAGCAACAATGAACTATTTTCTGAAATAAATCATGGCGTCATTAGTGTCTAGTACATCATCTTTGATTTACAGTACATAACGTTTTTTTCAGCATGTTGTTTAGTTAAATGGTCATTTACAATGAACTAAAAATCTTTCATAAGGTTCAAAAGCTTTCTATTTTTATTTTTATCTTATTTTATCAAATTTTTTTGGTTTTGTTGTCAATCGTTTTCTTAATTTTTAGAAAAGGATTAAATCCTTATCGACAAAATATCTTCAGTAAAATTAAATTGAAATCTTTATATTCTAAATAAATTTTGTTTCATTTGGGTGATTAAAGTGATTCTTTATTTGGTAATAGAAAGTCGATTCAAAAGATTTTCAATTTGGGGCTCTCTTTTGAAATATCAATTGAATAGTAATTCCATTAGAGTGAAACATCCTAATTCATTGAGAAAGCATCTGTTATGAGGGCACATTTCCTAATTTATTTATTTCTAAAAATTTTTATCAGGCATTTTCTGGGACTAATAATTTTTCATTATTCTTTCTTCTTACATCAGTGGACAATATTGAAGCATAAAAACGTATAGTTGAATTTTTTTCTTTTTTTACAGTTAAGTCATTTATATCTTTAAAAAGCAATCATTGGTATATATAATGGTTTTATTTCGTCTTTTGATACGTTCATTTCATAAAGCAATGTGTTCTAGAAATTTGAATTGTTTCTAATTAAATTGATAATATATTCAGATTTCTTCTTTTTAAAAGCGTCAGCAAATGAGATTTTTCAACATTGGAAAAAGTTGTCTTTAATCAAATTAGCATAATCCTTTCCACAGGCATTTTGGGGCATAACAATAGGGCGGTACAGTCTGAATCAATTTTATTTTTCCATTTTTGTTCTTTTTAAAGCTTTTTGAAATCTTGTAAGCAAAAATTGTGTCTTGATGAGCAAGGCAGAAGTCTTAATAAAACGAATATTCATGAGATATTCAGCATCAATCGAATTTCAAATGTTTTATTTTCTTCGAGTAATAATTCAATTGAATTCATTTCTATTACATAATTTATTAGGGTTAATTGATTCTGTAAAGGGTGGCACGTGGATTTCTTTGAGCTGTAGTATATTCTTTTAGAATATTTTTTTGAGCATTTTTATATTTGTTGGGTCAAGTTATCAGCAATCTCATCTAATTTTTGATACGTTTGATAATTAGTTCAATGTATTCAGTATTTTCCATAAATCCTTTCCTTGTGTTTTCTTTTTTTCTTTTTTTGGTTGGTACAGAATTTATTGTTATAAGTTCATTCCTTATAGTTATATTATTCAAATTTGGCTGGGTTGAAAATTTTTTTCATAAAATATTTATTTTCATCTACACTTTTATTAAGTTTTTTTAACATTGGGTAAATATTGGTATAGCAACGATAGTCAGAACTTTTGATATGGGAACGAGTTCATAAAATTTTTTTACAAAGGAGAATAACATTGAGCAAAAAAATTTCTATTATCTCAATCAGCAGTACAAAAAGTTGCAATGGGATTTGGCTGATTGGTGGAATTGGAGCAGTTGAGCATCATGTTATCAATCAAGCGATTGGTGGTCAGGCAGAAGCGAAAAGAAAAATTCCGTAATCTAGATGTAACAGAATTGAATACAATTTCAGAAATTTTGTTGGCTCAAAAAGGTTTCAAGTATTTTGGATTCTCAATCGGGGCTGATAGATTCTAATATTTTTTTGATTTGAGATAAAAAAAGTAGAATTAAATTCATTAGAAATTTAGAAAATTCTACAAGAGTAGAAAAATGAGGGTGGCACTTTTGGAACAGAAATCAAATATAATGATGAGAAAATCTAATTATGTAAATCTTATTCAAGAGGGTAACGGATGATGGTGACTTTCATTGATTCATTTGATGAAAATAGCAGAATCATTCAATCTGTAAAGACGTTGAGAAGAAAATGAGGACATCAAAGCAAATCATTGAAATTGGTACAAATAAAAAAATATCGAAACAGGCGGAGAAAGCAAAGTGAGTAACAGAAATAATTTCTAATGGAATGATCCAATATAGAATTAGATTCTAAAAACAGTTATTGAGGTATTCCTAAAGAAACAATCTATACAATTGATGAGAAATTTAAGTAAAGATGAATCCTATGGCATTAAGGGTCAAGATGGATTAAAAAGGAAGTAAGTGGTAGCATGGTGTATCAGTTAATGGTGTTGATGTTCATAAAGAAGTTATTCATGAAGAAGTAATCAATCCAGCAATTCATGATGTTGGGTTTATATTTCAGAAGAAGCATATAACAAGAAGATTTGAGATTTCAGAAGATTTAAAAGAAATTAAAGTAGAAGGGGTGAAACAACAACAAACAATGTTGAGACAAGTGGGAGGAGTGAGTCAAATACAGTGAAGGAAACAACAGAAGGGCAACGGGGTTCTACAGGTACAGACAGGGTGGGCAGGAGAAACAACAGAGTGGTACAACAAAGAAGAAATAGTAAGAAGGAAAGAAAGTGAGTCCTAAAGTATTACAATTCAGGCTGCAGTCATTGAAGATGAAACATTGGCAGAGGACAGTTGTTATTGAACAATTAGGAATGAACAGTTCAGAATATGATGTTTGGCAGATGAGTTTTGTTGATGGTAATCTTGTATCTTCTGGCATGGTAAGTGTTGGTGGCGGATAAAATCAAGTCGAAAGACATGGCACAAAAGAAAGATGGGGGTAGGGAATGGGACAGTGAAGAAGTTAGAGGAGACACATGAAGATAAAGAGGATCCGTGGTGCAGAAGCAGTTCAAAAAAAATTGTAAAAAGAAACAAGTGGTAAGATTTAGAGTTTGAGTTATTTATGATGAAACAGTGGAGGGCGAGGGAAGTAATAGAAGATGGCGAAGCAGAAATAACAGAGTCAGATTTATAAAATCAGATTTCTGTTAATGATGAAGTTATTTCTAAAGAAAAAAATCAATGAAGAAATAAGTAGGGAGCATTGAGTCGTGTCGTTAAAGAGTTTGGTGGGAAGGGGTAAATCTTACGACAATGGTATAACAAAAAAATTCCATTTGAAACAGAAACAATTCATGATGATGGTTTATTTGGCAGAAGGGGCATGGTAAACAAGAGGATTTTGGGGTTCAGAGTAACAGAATATGAATTAACATATATGAATAGCAATCTTGTATCAAAAGAAATGAGATTTCTGAGTCATAGAATAAAAGGGCAACAAAAGAAATTAAAGTTGTTGGATAAAGTTATTCAAGATAATTCTAAAGATAATTCTAATAATAATTATCAATCAGGTGCAGTTAAGAATGGAAACGTTGTTGATTTAGGAAAAGAGTAGAGACATTGAGTGTAAACAAGGTTTAGATGATTATGATTTGGGACTAATGGAATTACAGTACAATGGTTTGGTATAGTGATGGTGAGTCCTTTAGAAAAGATTGTAACATTGAAGATGAGCGTTATCAAAAAAATCAGACAAAGAATATTACAACAGTATGATAGTAGAGCAGAAGGTTTATATATTGAGTCTGGCATTCCATTATCTCAAGGTGGAGTAGATTATATTAACGAACATTTAGATAGTAATCTTCTGAGCATGTATATGGAACAATACATCAATGAGATGGGGAGCTCATTAGGTAGGGAAAAAATTAAAATACAAAGCAGAATTACAACAAGGGATCAGCAAAAGAGCAGACGAGCAAGCAAATGTTGAGTCATCTAAGAGTAATGGAAGAGTCATACAAGGACAGACAGTGGCGAATTTGGGAGAGAACTTTCATGGAGTTTCAAATAGAGGTGGATTAAAAGATAAAGAACAAGAATTGAGGCGAAAAGCAGGTGATTTTTCATCTAATAATCCATATAAAGCGAGTTTCTGAAAAGAAAATTGGTGAAAACGTTATTTAATCTTTGGAAAAAAAGGTAAGGGGAAAAATTATTTGAATATGATTTCAGATGATTATGAATATTTCTCATTTGCAGGGACTCTGTTGGTAGAACAAGTGCAAACATGGAAGAATATTCTGAACTTTATCCAGTAATTGTTGGTGTACAAAATTTTTCAATAAAAAAATAAAAAGTGGTAGATTTCTCTGGTGGTTTTTATTCATCTTCTTCTAAGTAATCTTCTAATGGAAGTTGATTTAACAATTCTTTTTAGAGCAATCAATTCTTGAGCAGTAAATGTCAGCTGGCAGTTTTTTCATAATCTTCAAATCCCATGTACGAATGTCAAATTTTGGTGAGTAAACGCTGAAGTGTGAGTGTTAGTTGTTTTTGGAATAATCTTGGTCTTCAAAGGGCAGAAAGCATTGTTTTGGATTTCTTTTTTTACAATTTTGAGCATATATAGAATGTATTAGTTTTTATAATTATATTATACAATAAATTGGTAGAAAAAAACAAGAATAATCAATATTGATCTTGTTTTTCTTTAGTTTAATTTAATGAATTTTTTTGAGTGAAGATGGAACTAGATTTCAAAACACGTGATCTAGATTTCGATTGGATTTGAGTTTGAGGATTATGTCCTTTACGAGCAGGTCTTGGTAGTTGTTCAAAAATATCAAGAGGTGGTTTTGGTTTATTATCTTTCGAGGTGTTTCAATGGTGGGAAAGACACATCTTCAATTCTTTCTAAAAGGGTCTCTTTTGAGTAATTTCACGTTTTCTCTGCAAGGTGTAAATCTTTAACGTGGTGTCATAATTTATCTTCTCCATTTAGGGTGTATATTTTTTTATTTTTTTGTATTTTAGAAAATATGTATTTTTCTAGGAGAAAGCTGACAATTTTTTTAGAAAATACAGATTTTTATTAGTTTTTATATCAAAAATAAGTCTAAGTAAGTAACGTTTTCAAGTTTTTTTGTAGAATGAATGAAGCGACTTTAATTAAAATTAAATCAAAAAAATTTCCGGGTGGCAGGTATTTTTCTACATAAGTTTCAGATTTAAATTTATATTTTAACAATACAGATTCTAATTCTTCTTCAGTTAAGTTGAGTGATGAAATCCTTTAAAGAATTTTTCTTTATTTGATAGAGAATGAATTAGTTTATCGAAGTTTCTTCTTGTTCTAGTAATTCGTTAATATGTACAGAATTTCATCTTTTGGCACAACAATTTCGTAGTGATTTTTCAATTCATCTTGATAATAGGTGCATTTGAGATTAACGAATATTCTGGGTATTCATTGATTCCTAATGGTAGAAATAATTTGTGTAATTCAATTACATTATCAAAAGTGAAGTCCCTAAATCATGGTGAAATTTAATCAAATTTTTTTATTCATCTTTTTGAGTACTCCTTTAATTTCTAAAAAAACATTATACAACAAAATTTTTTTAATTTGTCAAATGACTTTTTGTTTGTAATATTTTTTTAGTTTTTTTATTGGAGCGATTTTTTTAGTTACATTCATATTCTGAATTTTTTTGGAATGAAACGAGTATAGAAAGCATCTGTATAATTTCAAAACAGTTTCAGTTTTGTCATGTGTGATTATATAGAGTGCTGGATTATGGTCAGAAATTCTTGGTAGAAATTATCGGGGATTTCTTGAATATCGGACTATCTTATATTCATGAAACATTTCTGTCAAGATAGTCTATTGTATCTTTTAATGATGATTTTTCAAAAAAATGAAATAAGGAGGGTGGTGAGAGAATGATTTGTCAGAAATATTCTTTTTTTATTTTGAAGATAAATTTTTGAGGCTGTGTTCTATATTCAATAATTTTATTAAATTCTTTATAAAGTTTTTTTCTGTTTCTGTTTTAAGAACATAAAAACGGGTCATTCTGCGAAAAGTGACATATAAAGATTCTTTTGATGGGCATTCTTTGGCGATCCTATCAGAAGTTTTTTTAATTTTAGATATTGTTCTTCAGGGCTGTCTTAACATATTGAGCTCTTTTGAGAACATGTTTTTCTAAACGAATTTTTTTCATATCTTGATTTCAATGATTTCATCTATTTTACAGTGTTTGGACAATTCAGTTTCAGTTGTTATCTTTTTTTAGCAATAAAGGCATTTAGATTATCGTGAATATAATTGAACTTCTCTATTGTATCAAAAATGAGGTGAAATGAACTTTCATAAGGACAATTTGGCAAGTTTGAACTACAAATGAGTTTGGTTTTCCATTTGGGCTAACATGATAAGTCATAATTTGATCATCTTGATGATTTATTAAGTATGTTTCAAAAGGTAAAATATAATTTTTATATTCATTTGGATAGTGTCTTTGATTTGTTCTAGTTCATAAACATACGGTGTATATTTTACAGGTAATCTTTTGGTAAGATAATTTGTTGGCAATGAAACGTATCTCTTGCAGAATCTTCATCAAGATTTGGGAACATGAATAGTATAAATTAGAAAATCTAAAAACAGCATTATATTTTTTTATTCATTTCTTTTCTCCTTTTTTTAGTTTTTGAAATTTTATATCATTTCTTTATTGATATAAAAAAATTTAAAAGAGGTTATCAAACAATGGTATATTTTTTTATGTATTAGGTGCAATGAGCAGTGCATTATATTGATTTCCATATTCAAATTTTTTTATGGAGGTTGAAATATTTTTTTGCAAAAAATTAAATTTGAACTGGCAAATCATTTCTTGGGACTTGGTTTTAATCATGAGACTTTTGTTGTTGAAAAGTATGGTTTATATGAATTCAATTGAGTTGTGAGTAGCATTTTGAAGTTTTTCTTCTGATATGGTGGTAAAAAGGAGCATTTATAAATGTAGTATTGAAGCAGGGAGAAGTTAAAAAATGTAGAGCATTTATCGTCATGAGTATTCTAAAGATAGACATTTTAGAACACAATTTGGAGCATACAGGGGAGGGCGGATTAGGGAAGCTATGAGTTAAAATTAAATCTATTCTGCAAGAATTAAAAAAATGTTTGATAAATAGTATGCAGACGTGAAAGAGATTATCAAGATTTAACAGTGATTAAAGAAAGTAAAAAAATATAGTTGGTAATAGAAACAGGGTATGAATAGACATTATAGAAGTTGTTTGTAATTTGGTGGTGATGAAATTGGTGAGTCAATTAGCACATCAAAGGAATAGTTAAATGAACTTTAAAGATAATAACAGGTCTTTCCTTTTGAATAATTTTGATGAAGTAGAAAGCAGGGACTATTTCAGATGTTAGCAGAATTATGGATAGTACAGAAGCATTTAGGGGACTGAGCAAAAAATATTCTGTATATTATGATGATGTTCAAGAAGAGATGAAATGGCTAAAAGAAATGATTGAGGCTGGCATGAATTAGGTATTAGTATTGATACATATGAACTTTGAGATATGTTGTTGGTGACGGGCATTTCAAATTTTCAGTCTGTTGTGTTGATGAAAATGGTGAAATCAATAATCTTTATTATTTAGGTTTGGAGGACAAAATTTTCAGCGATCTAAAGTAACAAAAAGGTGAAAATGATTTTATTATATACAGAAAAATCGCTGAAGAGGATTGTTCTTAGAGTGATTATCAAAAGAAAAAAATCGAGAATATTCAAGATGGTGCAAGAGCAATCTTCTTTAGAGATAAAAGTAGAAAGGATCATGTAGATTTTTGCGTAATAGGTTTTGGGATAGTAATCTATTGATGGGATTCAGAGTTGATGATAGAGTAGATTTAAAATGGGGAATTGATGGAGTATGATTATCATGACATGAAAATCAATTAAAAGATTTCTTGAGTATGATAAAAAGAAAAGATATGACAAGGTACAGACAGTTTTACATTTGGGACCGAAATATGAGGTAGGGGCAGGTGACAGAAGATGGTAACAGAAGATTAAAAAGGGGATACGTGAGGGAATGGGCCTATAAACAACAGGCAACTATATAGTTGAACACTTCTTTTTATAAATCTATTTAATTAAATATTTCGTAAATGGATAGCAATTCAGAATCCTATTGGATATATTTGAAAAGTTATATCGTGAGTTTTGGAATAATAAAAATAAAAAGAAAGGTTTGTAAAGATAAATTTTGGTATCATGAGTTTAAAGATTTAAGAGGAATCACATTAAATATTTTGCTAATGGAGATGATTTCAAAGTAGAAGAAGTTTTTACCACAATCTCACATAAAAATGTTTTAAGAGGTTTTCATACATCAAACAAGCAAGAAAAACTTATCAAAGTATTAAATGGTTCGTTACACTTAATTACTGTAAATGAAGCAACCAAAAAGAAAAGTACTCATTATGACATGAATGTTGATTCTGAGCCAATCTTTATTCCATTGAATACTTGGGTGGGTTATGTTATCAAAGAAGATAATACAATTGTTAATTATATTTGTTCTGGTAAATTCTCACCTGAAACAGATTTAACTTGTTCCCCTAAATCATTTTCAAATGAATGGTTGTGAGCAAATCCATATTCAGATATTATCATTTCTGAAAAAAGACGACGGGCAGAAATCAGAATTTATAAAAGAAAAGGATTTTTAATCCTTTTCTTTTGAACAAAAAGACTAAAATGGTCAAAAATGAGCTAAAAAGACTTAAAATCAGATGTAAAAGTACTGATTTCGGGGCTCAAAAATGACTGATAAAAGGGGTAAGTATATTTTTGACATTACGATGTGTAAGTGCGTAAGAGTTGAGTGGCAACGGACGGGACGATTTATAAAACAGCTTTTTCGAGCTAATAGTATAAACAGTAGTAAATAACAAAATAAAGAATTTCAATAAACGAAGAAAGGGCGTGAATGCTTACGAGCATCGGTGTGAAATAGTAAAGTAAAGTGAACAACAGGTATTTTTTTATTTTTTTAATAAATGCTCTAATTAAATATAAGGGTTGTTATATCGTCATATAGTTAACGTAAAACAGTAAAAATGAACTTTCGATAAATGTATCGACTTTTATAGAAAAAAACAGTTTAGAAGACTTTATTTTTACAGTTTAAGACAAAAAAAGAAAAAAAGGGCTATATTTTATAGTGCTTTTTATAGTTGTCATTTGAAAATTCTTCAAAAATTCATAATTGGAATATTTAATGAAAGTGCTTTTTCATTTTGCTTTGACATTTTTATTTTATCTTCAGTTAATAAAACATTAGTGTCTTTATTGATTGATTTAGTAAAAAAATCCAAGCTTGTTTTTTTCAAGTTCTGAAATCAATTCATCTCTATTCTTAAAAGTTTTGAGGACTTTTACCTGTATGCAATAATAACCTTTAACAGTAATATTATCAGATTTATTCATAACACAACCGATACTGTTTAATTCATTGAATGTTGCTTTTGCAATTTCAAAGTATTCTTCAAAACTTTTAACAAAAGCATTACCCAAACCGTTGATTGATTTAATCTTTTCAATAGATTTATTCTTGTCAGAGAATAATTCTTCGAGCGAATCAAATTCATTAAGGATTTTCTTAGCAGTAACACTTCCTAGTGTTGGAATACCAAAAGATAATAACCAACGATAATGTTGGGTATCATTTTTAGCTTTTTGAATATTGTCATAAATAAGTTTAGCTCTGATTTTACCAAGAGATACACCACTTGAATCAAATTTAACTTCTTCTAATTCTTTTAAATCCAAGTTCATTAAATCAACTACAGATTCCAATTTCAATGCTTTAAGAACTTCACCTGATAAACCGTCAATATCTAAACATTGCTTAGCAACAATATTAGTCATCATATAACTCTTTCTTGATTCACAATTTGGATTCAAACAGAACAAATCTTTACTCTCTTGTCCTTGTTCATTATATTTGTAATCAAGTGCATTGTTACAATAAGGACAAACTTTAGGAATTTCAAGCTCTTCATTTGATTCTTTAGTTGTCATAACAATAGCGGGAATAACATCATTAGCACGTTTAACAAGAACTTCTGCTCCTTTAGAGATTTTCTTTTCTTGTAACCATTTGAAATTATTACCAGTAATGTTAGTAATTGTTACACCATCGATTGTAATTGGAGCAATCTTAACTCTAGGAGTAATCTTTCCAGTATTACCAATTGTGAATGAAATATCTTCTACTTTTGTTACTTTTTGTTCGCCTGGATATTTGAAAGCAATATATTCTTTAGGGTGGTGACTAGTTTCCACGATTTTGATTTGTTCATTTGGCTTAATTACAATACCATCTGTTGGAGCAGAACATTCCATTCGCCAAATCTTAGCTTGTTCAATATTTTCAGCCAATTCTTCAAATGTTGTAGCAATGTTTTTAGGGAATAAATCCTTAGCAGAAAATACATTAGTTGGAATTTCTGTAAATTCATCACTTTGGTCAGCTGCAAAATATGTAGCAAAAGATAATTTAGCATTAAAATCTAATCCTAATTTTCCTTTTGAAACAATCCCCGCAACAGCGCTTCGTTCATTTGAATATTTATCATTAACTTTATTTTGATTGTTAATAATCAAATCAGATTTGCTACTATATAATTCACCACGTAATTCTTTAATATTTACATTAGGTCGTTTTAGTGGTAAATTTTCAATAGTAAGTTTGTCAGATTCAATAAGATAAGTTACATTTTCACCAATTTCTCCATTTCCACGAGTTGATAAGATAACTTCATTATCAGAAATATAATGAACTGATAAAGCTAAACCGTCTAATTTTGGTTCAATTGAATAAGTTTTAGCTCCATGAGATTTAGTTTCATCAAAGTATTTATTTACTTCTTGAATGGAATTAGCTTTCTTCAATGATTTCATTGGTTTAGCATGATGAACTTCATTATTAACATCAATTTCAATACCATCATTGATTTCAGTATCTTGGATTAGCCATCCATTTTCTTCAGCTAATTGTGTCAATGAGTCATATTCTTCATCAGTTAAAAGTAATTCTTGGTTATTGTAATAAGCTTCAGAAGCATTTTTTAATAGTTCTAGCAATTCTTCTTTTTGCATATGTATTCCCTTTCGTTTGTAATTATATTATAACAAAAAAATCTCGAGAAAGTCAAAAAGATAACAACAAAAAGTTGTTATTTGTTGTTATCTTCGAAGTGTATAGTTTTTAACCCACTCCCACGGTTGTAGAGTTTCGTCATTTCTTTTTCTATTTCTAAGAAAGTATAATTGTCATGTAAATCTGCTCTTTTATCAGAATTTCTTGTAGTTAAAGATTTTCTAAATCCAGCATAATCAATGACATCAACTTTTTTTCATCAGCAGAAAAATCCGACAACTTTATATAATTTGTTATCATCGCCATTAAATAAACATTATCAATTTCATTATTTTTTTCATTTTTTTGGATTAAGTTTTAAAGTCGTAATCACCAGTTGATGGTAAATCTGTTGAATTGATACGTTTAACGAATTTTTAGTTCTTCATCAATATATTTAGAGAAAGTTGTTTCTAATTGCCATTTCTCTATTTAATTTAGCAAGAATTTCTTTTTCTAGCATTATTTGAATCTCTAAGCACAATCTTATTTGCACGTTTTAATTGAACAGTTGGTTTAGCAGTTTGTTTCAACATTTCAAATCTTGATTTTGAGCTGTTGTTCTAAATGATTATTGAGTTCTTCATCAGTAATAGTTGGTAATTTATATTTTTTTCCACATTCTTATCAATTTCTTTTTTTATAAATAGCTCAGCCCTCTTTAAAATTTTTGTGCGTATCTTGAAAGTTAGAACTCTATTATAAAATCTATCATGTAAATGACTCTATTATTCAAATCTATTTGATTATTTTCATCAAGAAAATACTCATCACAAAAATAGTTTTGCTATTTTATTATTAGTTACATTCTCAATTAAACCCTTTGGAATATTATTTTTTTCCATGGGCGAAAAATCAAAAAGTTTTTTTCTAGCATTAACTACTTCATTTACATAATCTTGATTTTCTGCTAAGATTTCATTTTTGAATCTGTCATATAATTCTTGTAATTGTTCTTGGGATAGCGAACAAAGCTGGGTTTTTGATTGACTTTCAATAGCATTGCGTCTTTGTTTAATTCATCTAAAACAATTCTTCTATAAATTCTTAATTCTTTATTGCTTAAATTTTTCATATGGGCTGGTATTCCATGACTTTATTTAGGTCTATTTCTACTTGCATTTTAAAATCAGACATATATTGTGCTGATTCAAAATTATCTAAATGCTCATCTTCTGAAGCGAAAGGACATCTACCAGATTTAGCCATGCACTCAGTAGGAACACCATTATTATTTATATGGTATTTAGTCATAGTTTAAACTCTATTTATTTTTAGTTTTTATATCGTGCTATTATATAAAGAGTATATAATACAGTTATAAAAACAACCATTCCTTTATAGACTATATTTCTGTGAAGTTGGCTAAACAAGTCGCTAGGCTTGTTGCCAACGAGCAGGTTGTCTATTAAGTTATTTATTTTGTTGTTTAGTAGTTGTTTATAGTTATTGCTGAAAAAAAGGGCGTTTTTGGAAATCGCTTTGAGCGTTGTTGCTTTAACTTTGCATACCAACTGTAAAATGGCGTAATATCAAAAAAACAGTATTTTTGCCCTTTTTGTCAGTATTTTTATACTGAAATTGAGTATTTTATCCCCTGATTTCAGTATTTTTTTGACTGTTTTTAAGTATTTTTGAGCTTTTTTTCAAAAATAAAAACCCTAGACAGAAGTCTAGGGAATTTAGAAAGTGCATGATGAGATGAATGTTTTTTTGGGAACTTTTTTCCATGCACAATTCATATATTACAACAAAAAAATTTTTAATTTGTCAAGGAAAAAAATTTCATTTTTTTACAAAAAAATAAATGGAATAATAAAAACTAAGAAAAAAACAAAAAAAGAAAAGGACTATTTCCACACAGCTAGAAAGGAAAGTCAATTGAGGATGAACAAAAAAATAAGAAATTAGAAGAAATTGCATTAAATGATACATTATTAGTAGGGTTCTAAATTTTCGAACTTTAATCAATTCTTACTTTACAAATGAAGAGTCATGCTTTACTACGCTTTGATTTCATATTTTAATGATGTTGACGAAATTGATTGTAATGATGGCCGAGATATTCTAGTTCAAAGTTTATTAGATAGAGCATATTGTAAAGACATTAAAATTTTAAAAGAAAACCGAACTAATGTTGATAATATGATTAGCAAACTTAAAAAAATAATCTTTATAATGCTGTAACTGGAGATAAAGTTACTCTTTTTGATGAACTTGAAGTAGTATGGAATCGTCCATTAAGAGAAAGCTATCTTAAAGTTAGAGTTAATGAAGAAGCTGCTAGAGAATATTTACATTATGAAGATTCACAATATATTAAAGTGAGATTGACCATTAAGAGATTTGAAATCAGTTGACTACAAAAGAGCATTTATTCTTTTTTTACCAATGGACAGATTATACAGATTCTGAAAAAAATTCTTTTTTTCGTAAATAACGCTAATTTTATTGAATCTATTTATGGAGATAAAAAAATTAAAGTGGTTTAACTTTACAAAAAAATACAAAAACTCATTGACTTAGATAAAAATGATTCAGAACTTTAGGATTATGAACTCCCCAAACGTTGAGTTTAGATTAGATAATAAAGATAACATTTTATATAAGAATGTTATGAAATTCAAAGTTAGAGCTAGAGATAAAGAGTTCTTTGATAAATACGCTCTATATAAACGATTAGAGTTAATGAAAAATAGAGATTTAGAATCATTAGAAGGTGCTTATAATTTTGAAGAAGAACTTAAAGAATTTAAATTCTACAATATGACACCAGAAGAAATTATTGCTGAATCTGCAGTTGCTTTCCAACAAACAAGTGAAGAACCATTTGCTGAAATTTCAGAAGAAGATTTCTATAATACAGAAGAAGTTGAATATGGAACAGAATCAGCAGAAGAAGCTATTGAAGAATTGGAAGAATTTAGAGCTAAGAAAGAAATAATTACTTCAAATGAGAACATTCTTAAATCAGAAGAATTACTTAATAAATATGAAAATGATAACTATGTTATTGATACATTAAGAAAAAGAATTAGTAGATAATCTTGCTTTAAAAATCTGAATTAGCTCAATATGACTTAGATGAAAAAAATTCACAAATGTTATAGATAATTTACTTGAAGAAATGGAAAGTTATCCGAATAAAGAAAAATTATGAATTTTTCAACTGGTGTAATTTCAACTAATCCTAAATTAGTAAATGACATGGATTTCCCGAAGAAGATGCAACAACATTAAATATTAAATACGGAGATAGTAGAAGTTTTACTTTAGATGAAATTAAAGCTATTGATGGCGAAAATAAATATTATAAATTGTTTAAAAGCTTTTTCACTTATTGGATTATTAAAAGAAACAGTATTTAATGAAAAAGAATTAACTAAACAATATGAATATGCTAAAGAATCTTATTCTACTTTATTTGATGTATTAGCAAAACTCCATTTTGATTTAGTAGAAACACTAGAAAGTCATGATTTTAATTTATTTAATACTCTATTTGAAATCTTTACTATTAAATTAGGGATATGAACAAAATGAAGCTTTATTCAAGATTATCAATATTGTTAAGAATATGAATTATGCCTAGCATTATATGAAGAATTAAAACTTGAAACAGAAAGTACTGAAGATACAGAAGTGGCTGACTCTAATGGGCTATGGAGTGATTTGTTCAATATGAAAAAAAGAGGGCGTTTCTGAATATCCTAAAGAAGAAATTAAAAGTGAGGGCACAAAAGGAATGTTAACCAAAGAAAAACAAAAAGGGCTATTTCAAATGAAATTACTAATGAAATAGAAAAAGATTACAGTTTTTGAAACAACCTAATTTAGATGCTAATGAAATTTTGAGCGAAGATAAGTTAGAATTAAATAATTATAAAGATAGTATAAAGATTTGAGATATGGACTTTGAAGATGAAACAGTTGAAAGTAGCAAAGCATTTGTTCCTCAATTGGAAAAATAGAAGTCTTAATAATCTAAAAATGACTTTATCCAAAAATAAAGTTGTTGATAATTATAGTGAATGGTCAAGCTCCACAAAAGAAACTGCTTTAGAAGTTATTAAACGATTTGAAGATGAAAATAACTTCTCTGTATTGAAAATGTTTAATCAATTTATTTCTAATTCAGAAAGAATTGACATTAAAAATAGATTAGATAAAAATGTGGGCTAGAGACTGAAAAGATTTACAAAGCTGAACATGATAGATTATTAAATCAAAGAGCAGAAATTGCTACAACAATTCCTAATTTCTATGATGAAATTTTACCAAACGCTATTAACAATGAAGATTCTTATAGAATCATGTGTGAATGGAGTGTTTATGGGCATTTGAGCAAAAAGTTTCTAATAAAAAGAAATCTATCTTGTTATTTATTGAAACACTAATTGCGACATGCCAGAAAACATTGATAAATGTGGTCAACTCGAAGGAGTTTATAATGAAAAATGTCATTAAAAAAATCCAAACAATAGCAAATTTGAAAAATTTAAAAATAATGGTTGACAAACTTTTTGATATTATGATGGTATTTGTTTAACAATATTAAAAAGTAAAGGGAAAAGGTGGACTAAAAATGTCTTTTTATTGATAATCTTAAAAACGAGGAAACAGGGCTACAACAAATGGTGATATAGCATATGGTGAGTACTAAATGCAGACTAGGTTTTCTTTGGAGGGAGCGGTTCAATTCCAGTAAGTAGAAATTTGACTCTGATGAATTTATGAATTTATTCAAATAGCTTTACGAAGAAGATTCAGGGATGAGCTAAAAAAAGTGCTTTGACGTGATATTCGTGGTGGTTTGGGTCGAAAATGAGGACTCCAGTCAAATCTTGACATATCTTGCTAACAAAAATGTTGAAGATTTCAAACATTTAGTAGTTCTTGGAGCATGTATGGTCGTTATGATGATTTGAGTATGATTTTTGACAGGGATTTGCGAGCAGAAGCACAAGCATTTGTTGTAAATTTATTTCTGCGTATTTAATGAAGATTTGGGCGATTTGAAATCAGGTAATATTACATTGCTTGGTAAATGGATGCCATCTGCTAATACAAAAATTGCTAACACTCGTAAATTAGGTCTTTTCTGGGCATCTCGTTTAGGTTTAACTGAACGTAACTATCGTAAAGCTCTATCACAATTACAGAGTCAAAATCAACATTATCGAAAGCAAATTAGTACCGTGATTATAGTTTTGATTACTCTAAGATTCCTAGCCGTGCTATGATGAAATATACACAAGCATTCATTCGTAATGATGAAGCTCGTTATAATGAGTTCAAAAATCAAATCACTGTTAACCCATCAGTTGTCGCTAAGAAAGTTGCTCAACTTTATCCATACGAAATTATTCGTAAGTTAAATAGTGACAAACAAATGGCTGAAGCACTTTGGAAAGCTTATCCACAAGACCAATTTGACGGTAACATTATTGTTGTCCGTGACGGAAGTGGAAGTATGTACGGTGGTTGGGGTCTTGAAGTAAAACCTATTGAAATTGCTGACTCTATGGCAATTTATACTTCTGAACGTTTGACTGGTAAATTCAAAGACCATTTCATTACATTCAGCGGTCGTCCACAACTTGTTGACTTTATCGAAGGTTAAAGAACTTTGAAAGAAAAACTTTGATGTATTGTATCGTAATGGAAGTAGCAAACAGTAACATGGGTGAGTATGCAGTAATTTATGATTCATCATTCGGTTTGGCAGTTGAAGAACAGTGAGACACAATCTTAATCATTTCAGATATGCAATTTGATTATGGAGTAGATAATTGCTCTAAATCAGTAATGGATTCATGGAAAGATAAGTTTGGTGACGCTGGATTGAAGTGGCCAGAAATTGTCTATTGGAATGTTAGCGATCAAAAGTTACATTCCCAGATTCTAAGTATGACAATGTGGGGAGTTGTTTCAGGTTTCTCAAAGGGCTGTGCTAGAAGATGTCATGGCAAATGAAACAGACTGGCGAGATACATGATGAAAGTGTTATCTCGTTATGAGCTTAAAAATCTAGTAAAAATTGAGGCATAATTGGGTCTTTTTAGTTTAGTTTTGGAATAATATAATTATGAAGAACAATATTTTTTTGAAGTATTGAATATTTCTCATTTAGAGATTAAACATTCAGATGTATTGAGTGTTGTTTGATAACAATGAAAGTCATAATTTAAAAGATGAACTTCTTAAAGGGAATTTATTTATGAAGTTGGGAAGAAGCTCTAATGATTTACAGTTTAACTTTAGATGATAGTTATGGTATAAAAGAGAATATTCTATCCCAAATGGATTTGTTGATTTGTGCGTCATGTCATATAAACATGGGAACATTATAGTAATAGAAAACAAAAATACAATCCAAAGAAGAGAAAAATCAATTAAAGAAATATAAAGAACATTTCAAAGATAAAGGTGGTGGTTATAAATTAGTATTTATTTATCTTAGCTATGAATAATGAACGGAACTTTCAGATGATGAATATATTTCGGTTAATTATACGAAGTGTAATTAAGAACTTTAGATAGAATATTACGATATAAGAATTAGTCAGAAAAGATTGAATATTTTTTTAGAAGATTATTTATCAGTCTTGATTAAAAATATAAATTAAAAATCTTCACGACTTAATTGAGACTTTAGAAAAAGCTATAAACATAGAAAGAGGTAAAAATGGATAATAGGGAGAGTCATCGGGCAAAAGCATATTACAGCTTTATCTCCACGTAATCAGTTGATTAAAGAGAATTGAATTGACATTCTCACAGGAGCTAGGGTGATGAAAGGCATCCATTCTCAAGTCAAAAATCCGTAGCTATTCGTGAGTATTTGAGATGAGTCTGTTGGTGAGTTAATTCGTAAATTCAGTGGGACTATGAGAATCCAGATTCTATAAAGACGGTGCATTTCTGTACAAGATAATGGTCGTGGACTTCCGAGGGATAGGCTACTAAAAATGCACACAGGTGAAGAAGTTAGTGGATTTATCATTACATTAGGAACATGCTACAATCTGGTGAACAATTAGGGTAAATCAGATGATGATAGTAAAAACAGACACTCTGGCTAACTGGGTTTAGGGGCGGAAGACTCTACAATGTTAAGTAAACGATGTTGACATTGACTGTTTATAAAAAAATAAAAAGAAATACACTCTATCATTTTAAAGACAGTGAACAGTTACTTTGAGTGGTGATGGTGTAGATGCAAAATTCGACTGAGATTAAAAAGATTTGAACTTACATTAAGAAGAAGAAAAAGACGATAGACGATGAAGAAAAAGGACATGTAAAGGAACAATCGTAAAATCTTGGGCTAAATAATGAAGTCTTTTCATCAAACATATCAGTTGATGTGGACGATTTAATTCTCCGTATGAAGGTGTAGCATTCCTATTGGGTGTTGGTATCGAAATCGTGAAACGAGACATAGAGTAATGGAAGATGGATGTATCAACATGAAATTTTCCAGTTTGAGAGATGGTATTCCCATCAATTAGTAGGGAGATACAATCAAAGGAGACATCATCCTATCTATAAATTTGAAACAAAAGGGTATATTGAAAAGAGACATGGCAGGTCAGGACTTTCAGGGAAAAATGGTTTCAAAGATGTAGAAAGAACGGACGACATTGGATTAGCATTCGGTTTATGATAGTGACTATGATTGGTCTATTGATTCTTATGTAAATACAATTAGAATCGTTTGGGTGGGGGTTCATGTTGGAAGCATTTGAAGGAAGCAATTACGAGTGCATTTAATGAGGAAACTTTCTTCTATGAAAGGTATGTGAGCGGGTTTGGTAGGACTACGATTGATGATTATAAAGAGGGTTGAGTGCGGTGAACTTTCTCTTTATATTTCAGGAATCAATAGACTTCACAAATTAAGGAAGAATTGGGTGGGATGTAGTAAAACGTGTAGTAAACAGGATATTTTTATGGATCTATTAAAGATTTTGTAGAAGATAAGAAAAAAATGTTGATGTAGTAAAAACGTATTGGTGAAAAAGTTATTGCAGGGCGGGAGCTAGTCAATCAAGAAAAGAACAATTAGAATTAAAACAGTGAAAAAACAAAGGAATTTACAAACAATGGACTCATTGGCGATTAGATTGGTAGATTGTGAGTATGTATATGAAACAGATTCAGAATTGATTATCGTTGAGGGGTGAGTCAGCTTTCTGTGTGTTAAAAGGGAGTCGTGATCACGATTCCAAAGCATTGTTGGCGATTAGAATTAAGATTGTTAATGACTTCTAAAGAAAAACATTAAAAAGTTTTAGCAAATCAAAGTACAAGATATTGCTAAATGTTTAAATGCAGGTATCGGTGATGATTTTTGATTTAGATGGTGATCGTTATCAAAGAGTTATTATCGATGAGAGGCTGAACCAGACGGTGGTCAAATCATTCATTGCTGTATTGTTATTCTATAATTTGTTCAAAGATTTAATTCGTCAAGGTAGATTATATAAGATGAATACTCCTTTATATATTTATAGAGAAGGTAAAGGTAAAAAAGCAATTGACCATTATGCGTTTAATGATAATGACGCTACGGAAATTGCCAATGATTTGAAGAGTCGTAACAAAACTTACCAATTGATTCGTGTCAAAGGTTTGGGTGGAGCTGGTTCTGATGATCTTAGAGCAACAGGTTTGGACCCAGAAACTCGTGTATTAGCTCAAATCACTATTGGAGACGAGGAGTCAGCTAAACATTGGCTTGATGTTGCAATGGGTAAAGATGTAACTCCACGTAAGAAATGGATTGAAGATAACCCAATTGATTATGTAGAAGATTAAAAGAAAAAGATAGCTTTCAGCTATCTTTTTATTTTGAATAAATATAGAGTAAATTTCACAATATCTGCGCTGGGCATATAAAATGAGAGTTTTGTTATCAAAGGGTGGTCAAAAAGGATTTTTAGAGCATTTCTGATATAAAATAAATATGAGTTTTAAAAATAGTAAAAATCATGAAAGAGTTTGTGAGAAAACAAGGACTATTTTTAGAGATAATATGCTATAGAAATTTTTTTAATATAAAAGGAGACAAAAAAATGCCTAACAAAGTGGAAACTAAGAGCTACGGTTCAATCCGTAAATTCAAGAGTTATGGAGCATGTGGAGTAATCATCGGTATGGCTGCATTGTCATTGTCTATGAATGCTGGTGTTGCACACGCTGAGGAAAAGGTTAATCCAAACCCTGCTACAAACTCTATTCCATTACAAGATTCTCCAACAGCAAACGCTAATGAGAGTCAAGCTAAAACTGGAACTGAAAAAGGTTCATTAGATGTAGCAGTTAACAACGATACATTAAAGAACGAAGTTAACAAAGCAAAAGAAGCTGGTGTAGAAGTTGTTGAAGCAAAACCTAAAGAAGTAACAGTTGCTTCTGATAAAGTTGATGAAGCAAAAGCTGCTATCGAAAAGGATTATCAAACACAAGCTGATAAAGTTAAAAAAGCTACAGACAAATATAAAGAAGATGTGGCTAATCGTAAAAACGAAGTAACAATCGTTGAAAAGAGAAACGAAGCTGCTGAAGCTAAATATAAAGCAAAATTAGCTGAAATCAAAAAACAAGAAGAAGCTCTTAAAGCTAAAGGTGTGTTTGTAGATAATGACCAAGTTACGGTTTATGGTAAGCTCGATGAATCAAAAAGAGGTTCATTAGACTATTACTCTGATTTGTCTGTTGTATTCAAAAATAAAGACAATAATCTTGAAACTGTAAAAGGCGGTCTTGGTGCAACAAGTAAGACAACTCTAGAATTAGTAGATAAAATTAAATATGATACTGCTAGAGATAATCTAGCTGGTGTTAGTGCAAATACAACTAATGGACATTATTTGACAGGAATTGAAAAGGGTTCAACATTTATTTTACATAATGTTGGTGAAACTAACTCAGGAAAAACTATTTCTGCTAGATTCACATCTGTTAGTACTCCAAATCAAATCTTCCCACAAGGTGGTGTCAACAAAGATGGTAACACTGCTCTAAAAGTAAGATGGGACGAAAACAAGATTAAAGCTGGTGGTAAGAGTGACATTGGATTTGATATGTACAGTATTTAAATGTAGAATGGGATATTGAATGAACGTTTGATGAAACAGTACGGAGGAAACTCTAGAAGTGGGAACAGCTTCAATTTATTCTGACATTGGGTGGGCACAATATCTAAGACACACATATAATACTGAAGATAATGTTGGTACAGTAATCAATCCAAAGGATTCTAAAGTTGTAGAAGTTAATAGACATGGAAAGAGTGGGCTGGATGGGTGTGAAAACAGATGGTGTTTGGTCTTATGATGAGGCATCAGGTCTTGAGGCATCTACGAAAGGCGGTGAGGGCTGGGATATGTTAATGTGAATGACGTGGAGCTAGAAGGTGGTTTATTAAGTATTGGTGGCGGTCACTAAACACAATATTAGATATTATGTAAGTGATTATGTAAGAACTTTTCAGCTGAAAAGACAATGTGGTGAAATAGTAGATATTCTGATGCGACAAGCGAAAAAGACGACATATACAGATAAGGAATTAGTTTGAAAATGGTTATAGTTTCGAGACTTTGGGGAGGAAGTTCAGTGGTTAAAAGGTATTGTAGTTCCACAGGAAACCTGAATACGATGCAATCGCTGGCAAAGTAGACCCTCTAAAGTTAATGTTCAATATACAAATCTAAAAACAAATGTAAAAATTGAAAAAAACACGTTAAGAACAGCAAAGGTGAAGATGTAAACAATCATTCTGTGCGAAAATGCGAGTTGTATGGGAATTGGAAGCAAAGCTCTTGCAGGCGGACGTGAAGAGGCTGAGTTTTACAATGTAGCTGATGATTTGCAAGGTTATCAATTAGATGTGGGTAAAACCTGAGTCAGAGGCTGGGAATTTGATGTTAAAATATAACTCGGGCACATTCACTTGTGGGTGAACTTTAAAAAGCAGAAGGTTTAGCAAAAAGGCTAATAAAGACCGTAACGTTGTTATACAGTTCCAACATTGAAATTGTATGGTACAGTTATGAATGACGTACAGACTTACACAAATAGTATCATTGAATGTTAATAACAAATTTGATGTTTATTCAAATACTGTTACTGTAACAACACCAGGGTGACTCAAATCGTCAAAGATAGTCAAATCAAGCCTGTTAAAGTTAACTATAACAAAGACCACGTTAAAATTGATGGCAAACAAGTTCTTGCTGGTTCTACAGACTACTACCACATTAACTTAGATTACGACCAATACAAAGGTATCAAGAGTGGCCCAGATGCAATTCAAAAAGGATTTGGCGCAGTTGATGATTACCCAGAACAAGCATTAGACTTACTTCCAAACCAAATCAAATATGTAGAAACAGAAAGTGGTAAAGAAGTAAAAGGAATTACTGCTTACCAATTCAAATCTATTGAAGAAGTAAAAGACCCTAGAATTAAAGCTATTTTAGACTCAAGCAAAATCAAACCAAAAGGTGCTTTCCAAGTATTTATGGCAGATAACCCACAAGAGTTCTATGATAAGTATGTTTCTAAAGGTATTTCTGTAACAATCATTGACCCAATGAAAGTTAAATCTGCATTTAGCGGAAATTACGAAAACAAAGCCTACCAAATTGATTTTGGAAATGGCTACGAAGCTGATTTAGTTAAAAATAATGTTGTAACACCAGAACCACACAAGAAAAACTTGAATAGTAAAGGTGTTGACATCAACGGTAAACCTGTTGTAGCTGAGTCAGTAAACCACTACCATGTAACTGCTGACTACAGCAAATACAAAGGAATGGTTGTTGAAAAAGACCGCCTTGCTAAAGGGTTATTCGTTGTAGATGATTACCCAGAACAAGCGGTTGACATTGAAACAGGAAACATCAAGATTGTTGATTCTAAAGGTAAAACTGTTGAAGGTGTAACTTCTAAAGTTTACAAATCATTAGAAGAAGCTCCAAAACTAGTTCAAGACGCTCTAAAAGAACAAGGATTCAAGCCAAAAGGAGCATTCCAAGTATTTACTCCAAATGATATGAACGATTACTTCAATAAGTACGTTGTAACTGGAGAAAAACTTACTTACATTGTTCCTATGAAAGTTAAGGCTGAAATGGCTAAAACTGGTGGAAAATATGAAAATACTGCATATCAATTAGATTTTGGTTCAGCTAAAGTTACTGAGACTGTAGTAAATAGTGTGCCTACTCCAAAACCAAACAAAGCGAACTTCAACAAAGCTGGAGTGAATATTGATGGCAAGCAAGTATTTGCAGGTTCTATCAATTACTACCATGTAACTGCTGATTACTCACAATACAAGGGTATCCAAGCTGATAAATCTCGTATTGCACAAGGTTTCTTCATTGCTGATGATTACCCAGAAGATGTGTTAGATGTACTTTCTGATGGTATTAAACTTTCTGACTCTAAGGGTCAAGATGTAAAAGGTTTGAAATACCATGTTTATGAAAGTATTGAAAAAGCACCAGAAGTGCTTCGTGAGGCTCTAACTGAGCGTGGATTTAAACCAAAAGGAGCATTCCAAGTTTGGGAAGCGGAAAATCCTGCAGAGTTTTACGCTAAGTATGTTCAAACAGGTGATACAATTACAATTATCAACCCAATGAAAGTCAAAGAAAAATTCAGTAAAACTGGTGGTAAGTATGAAAATACTGCATATCAAGTAGACTTTGGTGTTGCTGAAGTAACTGTAACAGTAGTAAACAATATTCCTAAGTTTGAAACTAAGAAAGATGTTGTCATTAAAGTTGGTGATACTGAATCTAAAGATGGTAAAGAAATTGTTCTAGGACAAAAAAATTCTTCTACTCATTCGATGGTTCTCTAATTACTGCTAATAGAGCTGAAGATTTGTTTGAATACAAATTCGTTGATGATTACCAAGAAACTCACGATAGATTCGATGGTGTTTACAAAGTAATCTCTAAGAAAGACTTCAAAACTTCTGATGGAAAAACATTCAAGAAAGGTGACGACTTAACTTCATATTCATTCTTGAAAGAAGATAAGACTAAAGGCAAACTTGAAGTTGGACTTAAAGAAGAGTTCTTACGCTCAATTACAAATGATTCAGAGTTCCAAGCTGAAGTATTTGTTGAAATGACTCGTATCAAAGTCAGGTGAAGTTGAAAAACAAACAAACTCACGTGCTAAATGGAGTTGAAGTCTGAATCTAACACTGTTAAGACAACTACTCCTGAGCCTCCAAAAACACCTGAAACTCCTACTCCAAAACCACAAACACCAGCTAAGAAAGTATTACCAAATACTGGTGCTGATGTAAGTATGCTAGGAATTGTTATGGCAGGTATCACTTCTGCTCTTGGAGCAATCGGTCTCAAACGTAAAAGAGATTAGGCATTTAAAAGATTAAAGAGTATACTGAAAAGTATACTCTTTTTCTTTTGCTTAAACTCGTTTTGAATGTCGTTATATCGTCATATAGCAAACGCTAAAACAGTTAAAAACTGCTTTTCGATAAATGTATCGACTTTGCAGAAAAACAGCTTAGAGTCGCTTAAACTTGCTCAAAAATAAAAATAAAAAAATGGAA
>BNJT01000703.1_pt1 | contig 29838 bp, 47 predicted proteins | sample 8540491 | NCBI WGS metagenome assembly BNJT01 (sample SAMD00202455, study PRJDB9452) | human saliva metagenome | host: Homo sapiens | reverse complement strand
GAGTTTAGTAAATAGATAAAAGCTGAGCGTATGAGAGTGCGTGAATTTGTTTGGGGGTAAATAGTTTCTCAAGCTATAGGTCTTCTATAATAAAATAAATCAGAAGAGACCTTTTTGTGTGATAGAAATAGAGGTTAGCTATAATCTGGTAGATTAAAATCAGTTGTCTTAAGCAGGCAACTTGTTTTTAGGAATATAGGTTTAGTAGATCGATCAAGAAGCTAAAGGTTCATCAGGGAGAAGTAAAAACAATTTATCACTATTTGTGTACGGTTCTGTCTTTGGAATGGAAACCATTACGGCAAAAAGAGTAAAGAAACCGTCACACAAAGTTGTAGTGATTGAAAGGAAAGTAGTAATTGATTAGAATACAGGTACGTGACATTGATAGTTCTAAAATATTGACCGTTAGTACTGAAAGAGCTTAAAAACAGAGTAGCAGAAGGACGTTCTTGTTATTTACGCTGTCAAACTTATACAGATACAAATAAGGTCTCCTACGATTTTATATTTTATCATAGAAAACCTTAAAAATCCGACCTATATATAAATTCTATAAATATTACCGCAACTACTTATTTAATATATTTACTAGCTAAAAACTCTTGTCTATACTAAATTTATTTGAACTCAATTTAATTCTTGCAGGACCAATTCCAAAAATATGCATCAATAGTAAAACCACCAGTTAACCTGATTGATTTAGAACTGACCTTGCAAGATAACGTATTGTTTGAAATTGTATACTCTGTTAAAAATGCATCTGAGTCTATGATAGGTTCAAGCTGGGTAACACCTGTCCAACCTCTTTCGAGTGCGTTGCAGTTATGTCTCAATTTCTATGTCAAATGAGGTATCAAGAGTACTCTTATAGACCAAATAGTATAGTCTTATCAGCAGCTTTTTATATGTTGTACATTAACCATTAATAGAGAAAAATATTGATAATAAAAACTAATGCAAAATTTTGACAAATTTTTCATTTAATGTCCTCCTGTAAAAATTTTGTGAGCGAGAATTAATACTTATTATGGTTAATGATAAAGTAATATATAAGTAGAGTTAGTGTTATATGGCTCTTATGTCGTATTTATTAACCATTTATAGCTAAATATATGATATTATTAAATCTAATATACTGCAGATGTACAGTTATATTTTTCTCGTTATCATTGTAAAGAAATCTAATATAGGTAACTGGATGTATAAAAATTTGCTTTTTAAGGTAGTCTTTTTACTGGAGCCCATTTTAACTAGCGAAAAATCACCAATACCTACATAAGAATCAACATATACATTACCAGATACGGTAATGCAAGAAGATGTATATTTACCTTTTTAGCTTTTTGTCTGAAAAGTTTATAAACTATTAGTAATCGATCTGAGTCTACATCTACTGATATTCCTCCTACACCAGTCCATTTTTTCTAGAATATTGCCCTGTGACATTAAGCTCAATAACATATGAGTCAATATCAAATGTTTCCGTTAATATTTTGCTACTTGAAGCTAACGGATGTGCGGCATGAATCAGATATTGTAGATAAATTATTACTTAGTTTATTACTTTGAAGTATGACATTTCGTATAAATGGTTTTGTTAACTTTGCAGTATTATTAGATATCAACTGTTGTAATTGTCCAACTGTTATATTTCCGAAATTTTTACCAGTATCATTATTTGTAATTGAATCAACTGAGAGCCCTAAATATCAGAATTACATCCTCAATATTATCTTCTGTAATAATCGTAGTTTCATTAATATTCTTATTAACTCCATCATAAATTGTATTAGCTTTTTGCTGTATTTACAGGAAAGATAAATGCCAATATTATTGACAAACCAATTACAATTTTTAATATTCATACTTATGACCTCCTTAATTAAAAATAATCTTAAGTTATATAGTTACATTTCTGATTGTATCATATAACAATCGAAATTGCAACAATAATAAAAATATTTTGAAATTATGTTAGTGTAGTAGTTTTCAATTTCAAATGCAACATGATGTTTCACTTTACATTGAGAAGTGTAAAAGATTAAAATAAATTTCTAGTACTTATTTAGTGAATAAAGTATAGAAGCTAATCAGTATAAGAGAAATACAGACTGCAAGATGACAGTCATAAAATGGTTATTAAATATAAAGGGTAACGTGATTCGTAACAATGAACTATAGAAAATCAAAAAGTATTTTTCCTGTTGCATTTTAAAATGATATCAATTATAATGTGATAATAAATTACTAAGACTTCCCACACCAATACGGTGTGTTGAACCTTGAAAATCTCAATATTTCCAGCCAATAAAGAATGGCATAAAACCTACCCAGTTTGGTATAATGGAAATTGACAAGAAACCATTGTACAAAGGAGATTTATACCATGTCCAGTATAACACAAAATCATTTCGATGAGAATAACTTAATTGACTGTGTTCGAAAGATTTTTCCAGACATCATGTTGGCAGGCTATTGCCAGATGTAATGGGATGAAAGAAAAGGTGTTTCACCTGTTTCTTTGCTTCGTTACAAACTCAGCAACATTTTCGTTGGAAGAAGTATGTATATGCAACAACGTACCGGTTCTTTTAAGGAAGATTTTTCAAAGAGCACTTTTTATCGTTTCCTTAATTCGGTAAAAACAAACTGGCTTCGTTTTACTTCTCTTCTTGCTGCTGACATCGTAAATAATGATCTCAAAAACCTAACAGATGATAAAAAGGAAAAATGTTTTCATCATTGATGACAGTCTTTTTCAATCGCACCAGCTGCAAGAAAAACTGAGCTGGGGTCAAAGGTTTTCGATCACACGGATATGCATTTCAAAAAAGGATTTCGTATGCTTACCTTAAGCTGGAGCGATGGAAATACACTTATCCCAGTGAACAGCTGCCTGTTAGCATCTGCAAAAGATACAAATATCATCGGTCCTGTAAAACACTTTGATAACAGAACCCTTGCAGGTAAAAAGGCGTAAACTTGCTCAGACAAAAAGCTCCTGAAGCAATGATGACACTGTTGGATACTGCTCTCAGTGCAGGGGCTGAAAGCTAATTATGTCCTTTTGATTCCTGGTTTTCAAACCCTGCCCAAATCACAGCTATCCATTCAAAAAGGTATGGACGTAATTGCTATGATTAAGAAAAGCAGTCGAATCAAGTATTCACACTGTGGTGAGCAACTGAATATCAAAGAGATCTATTCCCGGAACAAAAAGCGCCGTGGCAAATCAAAGTATCTGCTTTCTGTCTGTGTTATGGTAGGAAAAGGAGAATCCAATTCCGGCAAAAGATTGTTTGTGTAAGGAACAAAGCTAATCGCAAGGACTGGCTTGCTTTTTATCTGCACAGATACTACCCTTTCCGAAGAAGAGATTATCCGTATTTATGGAAAAACGCTGGCAAATTGAGGGTTTTTCAAAACCTGCAAATCTATGCTGAATCTTATTGGAGAATGCCATAGCTATCCTATGATGCACTAACAGCCCACGTAGCAATTGTGCTTACCAGATATATGTTAATTGCAATGGAGCAACGTCAAAATGAAGATCAGAGAACCCTTGGTGAGTTGTTCTTCTTCCTTGTCGATGAAATGGCAGACATTACTTTCAGCAGATCACTGGCATCCTGATGGATGCCTTGATGGCAAGCCTTCAGGTAATCTTAAAGCTCAGTGATGAGCAATTGACTGCTTTTACTGCTGATTTTTGAAGCAAGACTACCTGAATATCTGCGTAATGCGCTCCATCCGGAGGCTGTAGTGGCATAAATCGTTATTTTAGTAGCTGAAGTATTGAATTTTCAAGGTACGGATCCCATTTTTAGGTATGGGAAGTCTTAGTAAATTATTAAAATTTAGGGAGGATATAAGGAGATGATAGGACTACTGTATATAGTTTTAATGTTAATTTGTTATAAATTGCAAAAATATATTTGTTCAAAAATAATTTAACCCCAAAAATTAATTATCCATCTATGTTTTTAGTTTTATCAATTGTTGGGGGTGTATATATTAATAATAGTATTAACCATAGCAATAAACTCATAGGTTATTCAAATGATAAAGATGCAAAATCAGTCAAACGTATGACCTCAGATGTTTATAATAGTTATAGTATATCAAAAGATGCCATGGAAGTTGCCACTGTTACAATTTCAAGAAAAGTGCTGTCTTTTAAGTGATTTTGTTTTGATAATTATAATATTAAATATACCAACTTTATCATTTACGATATTCATTTTTACAGGTAACAAATTGAAATCACTAAAAATAACTTCATAAATAATGAAAGCTAAAAAAGTAATGTATATTATAAATGTCGATAGTAAAAAGAAGTGTTGTTACCTTTATCACTCACACAGCCTTTTTCATTATTAGATTGCAACAAGAAATAAGGAAAGTAGTGCTTACAATGCGGAGAGGTGACAATGAGGATTCAAAATACTGAAATTTGAAACTGAATGAACTTGAAAAAGGATATCATTGTCATCTGTGCTGACGGGCATACAGGCAGAAAGGAAGCTATCAGAGCAGTCTTCCATAAAACAAAGATTAAAAGTGTAATCTAAACTCAATTAAACGCTGTAATGATAACTTGAATTTATCTCCTATATTTTCAAGGTGGTGAATTGAAAAAGTAAAGTCCGTATTACTTTTTAATCATAAATTTTTCTTTAGATTGTCAAGCTTACTACAGTGTTTTGCAGGAGTAAATCGGCAAGTACAAGGGGCTGTCATAGATTCAACAACTGCTACCGCACGGGATACAACAATAGGATCGTGCGATACTGTCTATGTTTATATCTATTTCTTCTAAGTCTCTATTTACAGTGTGCTGGGTGGATGCAATGGGAAGGAGTTGGCTTAAAGGCAGCTCTAACAATGAGAGGTGAACCGTCACTCATTCCGCCTAGAACACCACCGCTATGATTGGTAGACTTTTTGATTTCTCCATTTTCACAAATGAAGGCATCGTTGTTGTCAGCACCTGTGCTTCTTGCAGAGGCAAAAACCATCGCCTATTTCAACTCCCTTAACAGCTCCTATTGAAAATAGAGCCTGCCCAAAGCCTTGCATCGAGCTTATCAAATACAGTCTCCCAAGCCCTGCGGGAAGCCCTGTGGCTACACATTCTACTATTCCGCCAGCAGAGTTCAAGCCTTTTTTTAATCTCTTCCAGATATCCCTCAGCTAACTTTTGTAGATTCTTCATCAGGCATATAAAGCGAGGAATTAAGTACAGCATCTCTTGTTATTTTTACTTCTATCGTTAAGTAGGTCAGCTGGTAAGTTTAATATTTCCTATTGAGTGAGTGTAAGCAAGGATATCTATGCCAAATTCTTTGAGAAGCTTGGCTGCTACAGCACCTGCGGCTACTCGGGAAAGGGTTTCTCTTCCTGATGAGCGGCCTCCTCCCCTGTAGTCTCTAAAGCCATATTTTTCATCAAAGGTATAGTCGGCATGCCCCGGACGGTAGTAATTAGCAATCTTATCATAGTCCTTTGAATGCTGGTCAGCATTTCTACCATCACCGAGATTGGAGTACCTGTAGTAAGCCCGTTGAACACACCTGAAAAGTATTTCTATATCATCAGTTTCTTGTCTGGGAGTAGTATATTTGCCGGTTCCGGGGCTTCTGTGCATATAAGGGGCAATATCCTCTTTACTTAGAGAAAGCCCTGCAGGACAGCCGTCTATAACCACTCCAAGCCCTGCACCTATGAGACTCTCCCCAAGTAGTTATCTTAAACAAAGTTCCAAAAAGTTGAACCAGCCATACTTTCCTCCTAAATACTAGACAATGTAATTCTATCATATGCCCCATTTTTCTATCTTCTGGATGCGGTTCAAGACCAATTATAGTAATTTCATTTTGATTTAGGACCATATATCCAAAACATTCGCATAGCACAACTTGTATTGTTTTTCAATGTATGATTGCCATACTTTGATTCCATATCGTTTAGTTAATGGTTCAATATCATGTGTATTTAAGCCCGGTATTTGGGATCAACTGATAGTTTTTGATTGCCTTTCCCCATTTTTGATAGAGAATTTTATCTTTTTATTAATCGTACCGTCTCTAAAGCTGAATTGTAGTTTATTCCATAATTCTTCCATCTCAGGAATTCCCTATCTCGAATTAAAAATGCCATTTTAAATCTCCACTAAAAGTCTGATAAATCAATTGGTTCAGATACTTTTGCCCAAGTTAAAGTTTTTTTATTGCTTTATCCATATCTTCTAAACGATCTACTGGAAATTCCGTCAGGTATGGTTAACTCTCTAGGGTTCAAGTATTATGCAACCATTATCATATTCTTTTTACATTGTAATATTTGTATAATGCGCCACGAAGTGTGATTCTTTTCTTGTTGTCAATATGAACTGTATAATCTTTTATGGCTGTCATAGTCAATCCTCCTATCAAAAATATTGGTGGGATATCCCACTAATATCATCATATACCTTACAAATATATATGTCAAGAATGAAAATCAATACTTTAAAAAACTCAATCGTTGTGTTAGACTTTTTCTATAACAATTAGCTCGGACTAATGCAAGGAGGATAAAATGGAAGTTAAAGAAAAACTGGCAAAATTAAGAGAGAAGATGGCTGAGGCGGGTATTGATTTTTATCTTATGCCTACAGCTGATTTTTCATGAATCAGAATATGCAGGAGAGCATTTTGGAGTAAGGAAATATATGTCGGGCTTTACCGGTTCAGCGGGCAGCCTTTTAGTTGAGAAGCGTTAAGGCAGCTCTTTGGACAGATGGCAGGTATTTTTATCCAGGCTGAAAGAGAGCTATCAGGAAGCACTATAGAGCTTATGCGTATGGGCGAGGAAGATGTTCCTACCATATCAAAAGTATATTGAAGATAACATTCCTGAAAAAGGTGTGCTTGGCTTTTGATGGAAGAGTAATCAATTCTGCACTTGGCAACAAGATTAAAGCTGCCATTGAAAAGAAAAATGCTACTATCAAATATGACAAGGATTTGGTAGATGAAATCTGGACTGATAGACCTAGCGCTTTCCGTAAAGCCTGCATTCTTCCTTGAAGAAAAATACTCAGGTAGACCTGCATCGGATAAAGCTATCTCTGTAAGAGATAAAATGGAAGGAAGAGGAGCTGATGCCTTCATACTTACCTCCCTTGATGACATTGTTTCATTTGGCTCTACAATATGCGTGGAGATGACATACCTTGCAACCCTGTAGTGCTGTCATACACTGTTGTATTTATGGATAAGGCTGTACTTTTCTTTAAATGAAGCAGTCCTCAACGATGTGCTAAGGGCAGAATTTAAGAAAAATAATGTGGAAATCAGACCTTACAACGATATTTACGGAATATGTAAAGGGGCTTAAAGACTGCAAGAAGGTCTTGCTTGACACCAATAAGGTAAACTATGCTATTTATAGCAATATACCTGAGAATGTTGAAAAGCTTCCCTAAAGGTAAAATCCAACAACTTTAGAGAAGTGCTAAGAAGAATTCTACAGAGATAGAAAACATCAAAAGGCTCATGTAAAAGACGGAGTAGCTTATAGTGAAGTTCATTTACTGGGTAAAGAAGAATGTTGGCAAGATGAAGATTACCGAGATTTCCGCAAGTGATTATCTTGAGGAGAGAAGAGAGGAGCAGGGCTTTTATTGAACTCTCATTTGATACTATAGCTGCCTACAATGCAAATGCCGCTATGATGCACTACTCAGCTACACCTGAGCATGATACAGAGCTTAAGCCTGCAAGCTTCTTCCTCGTTGACTCAGGCGGACAGTACTATGAAGGAACCACAGATATTACAAGAACCATAGTACTTGACTCTCTAAAGATGAGTGGAAGAGGGATTATACGCTTACACTTAAGGGACATATGAACCTCTTAAAATGCAAAAGTTTCTCTATGGATGTACAGGCATTAATCTTGACATCCTTTGCCGTGCTCCACTTTGGAATATTGGTATAGACTACAGGTGTGGAACAGGGAATCATGGTGTGGGCTATCTCTTAAAATGTTCACGAGGCACCAAATGGTTTCAGATGGAAGATGGTTCCTGAGAGGAATGATAGTGCAGTTCTTGAAGAGGGTATGATAACAACTGACGAGCCTGGCGTATATACTGAGAACAGCCATGGTATAAGGATTGAGAATGAGCTCTTTTGCAAGAAAGGACATTAAAAATGAATATGGTCAGTCTATGTGCTTTGAGACAGTAACCTATTGCCCTATCGATAAAGAGGCAATTGATGTAAAAATATCTTGAAAAAAGAGATATTGAGCAGATAGATGATTACCACAAACTGGTATATAAGGAGCTTTCACCTTACTTTGAGGGAGAGGAGTTAGCTTGGCTTAAGGAGGCTTGTGAGCCGATTAAGGGGGAATAATGGAAGCTACACTGAAAGAATACACAGGATATAATGAAGAAGAGATTCTCGGATTATATGCAAGGTTAGGCTGGACAAATTATACTGACAACCCTGAAAATGTTAAGAAATGCTTATTTGAATTCCCTTAAGATATATGGCGCCTATGTTGATGACAAGCTGATTGGCATAATCAGAGTGGTTGGTGACGGATATTCTGTAATCTTCATACAGGACCTATTAGTTCATCCTGAGTTCCAGAGAAAAGGAGTTGGCACGCTTTTTGCTAAAAGAAGCGTGACTTTGTGAGTATGATTCTGTCTACCAGAAACATTTAATAACCGAAGATACTGAAAAAGACTACATTATTCTATAAATCACTAGGGCTTTGTAGACAATAGCGAGATTGGGGTGTAAGGCATTTTCTGTGTATAAAGTAATGTGATGACATTTTTTGATGTTTTTCGGGTAAAACAAAAGTTGCAACCACCAGTTGCGTAATTGTAGCAAAAATAAAGAGGAAGTATAGTAATGTAGATACTTTCTTTTGTCTGTGCGTAAACTGTGAACGTTTATAACGGGTGCAGTCCCAAATCGCCAGATAGTGGGAAGGATGAGGTAAAAGCAAGATTGACTATGGCGAATTGAGAATCTAACTTACGTTTATAAAAAGTAAATTCCGGTCTAACGATGAACTTTTTGCTTTTTTTCTGTATATTACAAGTTTTTAATAATATAGTTGAAAAACTACAATAAATAAAAATGATACAAACGAAGATACTTATAATGCTTGACAAAATGGCTTAATTATGATATGGTAACGAAAGACTTGACTTATTGTGACACAAGAATCCAAACACTATCTCACGAAAAAGGAGGTCATTTATGAGACGCAAATTATCTTTGCTAATAGTACTGACATTTTTATGTACAGTACTAAATGTTCCTGGAGTTGTTTCAAAAAATTTTGGATTTTTGAAAAAGGGCTATACAGTTCTTGCACAAAATATGAAGAAAAACTATTTTTCTAAAATAACTCCCAAATTAAGCTCAGCTTATGGTAAGGAAGCGAGAGCTATACTAACATCTGGTTCTTGTCCAGGAAATAAAAAGATTTATTCAGGATGTGAGTGTGTACTGTCGTGTTAGCAGTAAAAGCTCGAAGTTTGTTTTTAACACTTATTTCCCCAAGCGGAACGATTGTAACAAAGGAATGTGGTAATTTAAGTGGAACTTATAAATTTAATGATTTTACTAATGAAGATCCAAAAGGTCAGTGGACTTTGATAATGACTTCAAGAGGAAATAGTACCACAATTGTTGGAACATTAAAGGTTAATTATAGCTTTTGTATACTGATTTGGTTTAATATTTTAATAACAAATGGATTTGTACATACGACAAGGAGGTGGCAATTATGGCATTTACAATTGGAACTATAACCAGTGTTAAGGGATACATTTAGGTACTCTACACTGGGCAAGATTAACACCGAAGATCCTAGATATAAAGCACTGAGAAAGATGGAACACTAGCTGCTATTATGGAAGAGGAGATGTCTCTTTCACCGGAACAACGTATGGCTTATGAGGTGATGGGAGGTCGAGAATTACTAATAAGAAAATCATATGAATAGGTATGATTCTGAGGGGAATTTGCTTAACTCCTATGGTGTTGCCGGAATGGATAATACAGGAAAAGGTGAATCTGAACACCAAATTATACTCTATCTCTGAAGAACATCGTCAGAGGATGTTTGATTCAACAAAGAGAGAGTTCATCAGGGATAAGGTGTGGCTACAGGTAATACAAAGCGTACTGAAAGTTTTTATGGCTTTTTCAGAAAAAGCTTTCCCTAATTAAAGACAGATTAAAAAGGAACTTGGACACTTGGACGCTATGAAGAGGCTTATTGGACAGCAATGGCAAAAGTTTCATGAAAGATTATGACTCAGATTGGAAAAAAATGGTATGCCTGTAAATGCTAGTGTATTAAAAATGTTACAAGAGAATCTGTGGAAAAAGATTTAATACAAAATGGAAATATGTTTGCACTTAAAGGTGTAGACATATTAGTATAAGAAAAAGGCTAATTGAGGTAGTGTTTGGGGAAGAGGCTGAAGTTTATCTTCAGCCTCTTTTCTATGGTGCGTCTAGCTGCGCACGTTTATAACGGGTGTAGTCCCGAATCCGCCTGATATTGGGAAGGATGAGGCAAAAGCAAGACTGCCTATGGCGAATTGAGAATCTAACTTTCATTTATAAAAGTAACTTCCGCTTGAACCGGAAACTACTACTTTATCTAGGTAATAACTCGGCATAATTTATAATAAAAACATATAACTAATAAAAGTTAGGGCGATTTTTATAACATTTTAAAAATATCGAACGGGAAATTATAAATTTTAATTAATCATCTTAATTTTTATAGAAAATATCCGATATAATAAATGATAGGTTAATTTGACCTGTAAACAAAATTTATTTTAAGAAAGTGAGGGCTATTTATGAAAGCAATTATGTCACTAAAGAAAGTTGTGGTAAGTTTGGTCGTATTTTCGCTACTGTTAACAAATGCAGTTATGGTACGTGCAGAAAATCAATCCAGACTATGCAATTACTGGGAACAACAGTAAAGAAACGTACTATAATATTGGTAACTGGAAATACAAGAACATTAAACCATAGCGTTATTGATGAAAAACAAAATGAAGCTTGTATTTAGTTTCAATATGAGTCGGGATGAACAAATTTATGTTACCTGCTCTCGTCATGATAATCTAGAAGGCATGACATTTTCTATATTTAATGCAAACACTATGAAAGAGTTGAGACGTTCAAGTAAAATTGCGGATCCATCAAGTTTTATTAAGTTTCTAGCAGTAGCGCGGATGGCTCTGAGGCTACTTCATATCTATTGAGGGTTGTTAGAGGAGATTACAAAGAGAAATTGTTTTTTTAGTTTAAGTTTTGGAAACAGGATGAAGAGAACGATAAAAACTTTTTGATTTTAGAGGAACAGCTAGAAACAACGGCAACAAGGGAATGTCATTTTTCTGGTGTTGATTCTACAGTTATTACAGCTGATTTAACTAGAGATTCAAGTATCCCAATTGATGCTATAGTAAATAAAGTTGACACAAGTAGTTATATGTCTCCAAATCAGGGAAATGTAAGACACGATGCTTATGTGTCAAACTGAATCTACTTGGTGGACATCTAAGGTCCTAGTGCTACTAGTGGGTCACTATATAAGTCCATCTAATAAAATACCTGTAAAAACAAATATGGTCATTCAAATATAATGCCAAAGCAGGTGCTAAATCGAGTATGAATAGTGTCAAGTTAAGGGGTAGACTATAGTTATGACATAACTTCTGGCTGGAATTTCAGGTAGGTGAAATATGGATATTACAAGGACTACTATGCCTAATGCTGGTAGTCCTTCCTACCAACTGGAAGCGAGAACAGCTAATAATTCATATAAAGTACTGTCGGAAGAGTTGGAAGACAAAATTGATAAAATGTACGAAGAAATCAATCGCAAAAACAAATCCTTTCCAGACCCCAAAGAACATATACGAAGAAAATACTTTCGACCCTACCTATTCCTACTACAGGAGTTTAGACGGTAAAATTTCATTCAGCAAATCGTATGGATGCATATAATAATGAAATGAGGGGTGTTAAATGAAGGAAAACCCTACGTTTACTCTGTTATGGATTATGCATATCGCGGCTATGAAGCTGCCTAGTATTAATGGAGAAATAGAGAGCTTTTAGAAGAGTTATCTATGAAAGGCTTTAATATGGACTTTCAGGTATCGAAACTCTTTGAAGAAAACGATATTAATATACCAAGTGGAATTTCTCTTACTTTTAGAAGTGATTTATATACAAATAGAATTTCTGTTTTGGGCAAGATAGATGATAACTTAAAACAAAGGATAGAAAATGTTTTAAATCAAGGCAATAATGCTGATATATTATCAACACATATTGGATATTCGGCTTCGTCCTTGGAAAGTCTGAACAATACAGCCTTGAAAAGAGCAGACTTTGAGTTTGATGAGCGATATCTACAAATATACAGGATATAGATATGAGGGATTTGGAAGCAAGAGACGGTAGCTTTTTACAAAGGAAGGAGAGGATATTATAGAAAAGGTTGCAGAGGGAGTTAGAAATGCAACCAAAGGCAATACTCAGGCTGAACAGATGGCAGCATTAGGTACCTGTTAAGGTCAGATGTGAAATACTTTTCAGAAAAAGGTATTTATAAAGAAAATGCTTATACCGATATTGAGTTTAAGGATGGTCATCTCCTTGATGTACGACAGAAATATAAATACGGAGTAGGCAAAACGGCTGGATACACGATATGGCAAAAGAAAAAGGAGTGATGATTATGAGCTTTTAAGGATGGAATCAAACTCTCTCTAAAGGAGAGCCTTTTATAGTACCTTCTGGGAAAAATTGCTGCCACCAAAAAGACACAAAAGAGAAGATGATTTACCGCTACATAGAGTTATAAAGAAGCACTTGATGAGTTTTTGATAAAATTAAACTTGATATACCTATGGGTACAAACCTTAAGATTTTTATGATAAAATGCTGCATAAACTTTTTGTATATGGTATACAAAGTGGTGTGATTTCGATATGGTAAACTCATCTATCAATCAGAATAAAGAATTGCTGGATTTGTTTTCACAGTTGTCTATGGTTAATTTTTTTCTAAAAATATAACCTGCCATAATAAAGGGAAGCCCGAAGAAATTCGTAGCTTTCTTTTTACAGGGGTGCCCTAGCGGCGCACGTTTCTATCTGGTGTAGTCACGAATCCACCTGATAGTGGCAAGGATGTGCCTAAGGCAAGACTGCCTATGGTGACACTGAATTTGAAGTAAGCTGGATATTAGGAAGATACGTGTGATAACCGTGCATGTACAGTGCTGTGAGAGAGCGGTGGCTATTCACCGCCTCCTACCGGACTACAACAACTTACTTCTTTGCACCCTGCAGCTTATTTTAGCAATCAGTTCCAAAGGTATAAATCTGCTTCCAGTACCCCAAGTGCAGTGAGGTTATCCGAGAACACCAAAAGATTTTCTCCTAAATGATACTTTTAAAGCCTCTTTTTACGCAGTCCTAGGTGCAGCAGTGGCAAATTCTTTGGAAGCTCCTGCTGTAGAGAAAAATCTCAGTTTTCATAGGTCCGGGGCAAAAGTGTGGTAACTGATATAGGCTTGCCACCCTTTTTAGTTCTTCATTTACCTGCCGTAGAAAGGCTGCAAGCACATAGGCTTTGAAGGCGTAGTAGGTGGAGAGAAGAGGTCCTGGTAAGAAGGCCGCAATACTCGGCAACATTAAGTATATATCCTTTTTCTGAGTTTTTATAAACTCCTGACTAAGAAGGGTAAGGGCTGTAATATTGGTATTAATCAGGTCTACATTGTCCCTGCCTGACATATTGTTAAATCGCGCCAAGTATGCCAAATCCGGCATTGTTGATAGGACATCTATCTTCTTTGTGAAGCATTTACCCGCAAGATGTAATGCCTCACTTACATCAGATAAATCAGCAGAAACAACCTCCACCTTTGTTTTATATCTATAGACATTTTTAAGTGTAATTAGTCTGTCTTTTCTTCTGGCAGTTATAATAAGGTCATATCCGTTCATTGCAAGAAGTCTTGTCAAATTCAACCCCAAGTCCACTACTTTTGCACCTGTAATCAAAGCTAACATGAGTAGCCCTCCTATATGTATATAAATCGTATCAAAGGTTAATAAATTCTTTTTGCAGGCAAGCGTTAACAGAATTTTTATACGTTTGACATCAACAACATATTAAATCAATTTTACTAAATAAGCAAATATTTTACTTTTCTAGATTAAGTGCCATTAATGTAATAATTGACTACATTTTACATATCAATTATGCAAGCAAAAAACTACATTTTAGGCACGAATACTAACAAATTTCCGCCTCTAAACTTTGACATAGAGCCCTATTTGTTGTATCATAGAACTGATTAAATTTTGACAATAATCTATGTAGAGACTGTATATGATAGCCTCAGTTAAAAGGGAAATTAGAGGTGTAACCGCTGAAAGTGTGATAATAGATGTGAATAGCATAGGGAGTGGGAAGTAATAGTGCCAAGTAGTGTAATAAACAGACTTCCAAAGCAGGATGAGGCTATAAAAACTCCATACCTATCTACACATAAGAGAAGATGCTATGCAGCTTTTTGGTTTCCTTGAAAAGAAGACCTGAACTTTTAAGCTCTTGATTACGGTTAACGGTATTGGACCCAAGGCTGCGATTGCCATACTTTTCATCCATGTCTCACAGATGTTCTTACCTTTTGCCATACTTTCTGAGGATATAAAGACCATAGAAAAAGGCTCAGGGAATAGGTGCAAAAACTGCTAAAAAGCTGGTTCTTGAGCTTAAAGACAAGGTAGGTGATCATAAATGCGAAGGCTGTAGAGCTACGGTCTGATTCTATCTTCGGATATCTACTTCCTATAGGAAGTGCGATTAAGAGAAGAAGCATCACAGGTGCTTGAGGCCTGGGATATAGTAGGACAGAGGCTATGAAGCGCAATAACTGCAATTGAAATAACAGAGGAAATGACATCAGAAGACTTGGTTAAATCAGCTCTTCAAAAATCTGATGTAAAAAGGTTAAATAGATGCAAAAACGATACAAAAAGACGGATAATATCGACAGCTGCTTCAGAGGAAGATATAAGAAATGATGATACTCTAAAGACCTAAGTTTTTGACTGATTACATCGGTCAGAAAAAAGCCAAGGAAATGATGAAGAGTGTATATAGAGGCAGCTACAGGGAAGAAGAAGAACCGCTTGACCATAGTGCTTTTACGGACCACCGGGACTCTGGCAAGACTACTCTGCCGGCATCATAGCAAATGAAATGGGAGTACATATAAGATTACCTCAGGTCCCTGCCATAGAGAAAGCCGGGAGATGTTGCAGCCATATTAAACAATCTCAAAGAGGGGATGTGCTCTTTGTAGATGAGATCTACAGGCTGAACAGACAGGTTGAAGAGGTACTTTATCCTGCTATGGAGGACTTTTGCCATAGATGTGGTTATAGGAAAAGGTGCAACTTCAAAGAGTATTAGGGCTTGAACTTCCCAAATTCACTCTAATAGGTGCAACCACAAGGGCGGGTATGCTTTCTGCTCCTCTTAGGGACAGATTTGGAGTGGTAAATAGACTGGAATACTATACTCTGTCTGAGCTAAAGACAATCATAGTGCGTTCTGCAGGTGTGCTGGGAGTGAAGGTGGATGAGGATGCCGCCCCTAGAGATGGCAAGACGTTCAAGAGGTACTCAAGACTTGCCAACAGGCTGCTAAAGAGAGTCAGATTTTGCAGAGGTGAAGTATGACGGAAAGGTAACTAAAGAAGTTGCCACTGAGGGTGCTTGCACTTCTTAATATGAGACAGTTACGGGCTTGACCATATAGACAGAGAGATACTTACTACAATGATAGAAAAAGTTTAACGGAGTACCTGTTGGCTTAGAGACAATAGCGGTTTCCATAGGAGAGGATACTACCACAATAGAGGATGTGTATGAGCCATATCTGATTCAGTCGGGATTCTAGCAAGAACACAAAGAGGAAGGATAGTTACTGACCTTGCTCTATACACATTTGGGCTTAAGGTAGACTACGTTGGGGTGAAAAATATGAATGTAAAAATGATATCAAGGTAATTATCAATAATAAAACAATATACCATTAGCGGATACGAAAGCGAAGAGTATTTACAAAAATCGCCCTATTCTTAAACTCAAGATATGCCGCTCTTGCTAAAGAGGATGGGTATAAAGCATTTGGATGAGAAGCATAAGAATCTGATGTTACAGATTAACCTTGCTGATGAATACTACAAAAATGGTAGAGAAAAAGAAGATTTGGAAAAAAGAAATAGAGGAGAGGAATAAGAAATTTTTGAACTAAAACATGAACTTATTTCAAAAGAAGGAAGAAGAACGAGGGACGAAAGTAACAGATGAATAAGAAAAAGAAATTGAAATACTTGCCCCGCAGGCTCTGAGACAGGATGAGGGCACTTTTGCAGGAGGTGCTGATGCCTGTTACATTGGCGGAAAAACTTTGGAGCCAGAGCCTTTGAGGACAATCCTGAAGAAAAGAATTGGTAGAAGCTCATTCACTATGCCCATTTACACGATAAAAAGCTATATATGACTATCAATACACTTATCAAAGAAAAATGAGATGAAGGGCTTTTATAACTATGTTTCTCCCATACTATAAAGGCAGGTATTGATGCCATACTGGTACAGGATTTTGAGTATTAAAATTTCTGCGTGAACATTTTTCCTGACATCATGTGCTTCACGCCAGCACTCAGATGACTGTTTGCGACACAGGAGCTACGGGTCTGCTTTTAAAAAGTTTGGAGTAGAGAGGCTGGTGCTTTCAAGGGAATTATCTCTTGGAGAAGTGAGGCTTGTAGGAGGAAGATATAGAGATAGAGTGCTTTGTACATGGGGGCACTCTGTGTCTGTTATTCGGGGACAGTGTCTTATGTCAGTTGGTGAATGGAGGAAGAAGTGGCAACAGGAAGCTCATGCAGGACCTGCCGTATGAGTTACAACCTTTACGAAGGGAGAATTCATCTGGTATAAGCCCCGAAAAGAGCCTTGAGACTAAGCCATATCTGCTTAGTCCAAAGGATATCTGCGCCTTGACCTCATTCCTGATGTATGGTGGAGGCGGGGCTATAGATTCATTTAAGATAGAGGGTAGGATGAAACGCCCTGAATATGCTGCTCTTACAGCTTATTTATCACAGAAAATGGACAGATGTGTACTTAAATGATGGAAGAGAAGAGTTTGATTCTACTCCAGGCTGTGCGTGAGAGAAATGAGGATGTAGAAAAGCCTCTGATATCTACAACAGAGGCAGCTTTACAAAGGGCTATCTGGTTAATCATAACGGTCTTGAGATGATGGCTAATACGATGAGCCCAAAATCACAATGGAGTGCTTGTTGGAAGAGTTACCAATGTGATTGCAAGCGGTAGAAAAATGTGATGCTAATTAGTGCAGAGAAAGACCCAAACGCGTTTTGATGATGTGGTGGAAATCAGGTCTGATAATATACCTACCGAGCCTGTATATAGGAGTTTACCTTGGACGATGGCAAGAAAAAGGAGAGAGCTTTGAGGCTAACTTCACCAAGGGTTTGCCTGTTAAGACAGGGCTTTGTACAGGACACATGAAGTACTGCTTTAACGATATAAACGAGTAATATTATCTTAAAACCTATTAAAAAGCGAATTAAAGCAAGCTTTTATGCAGAGGCTGACAACGAGCTTTTTACTCACCTTTTATACGGAAGATGTGAGCGTTTCTGTAAAGTGGCAGCGTTCTGCCTAAAAAGCTCGGAAAATATACCTGTGGATGAAGAGAGAGGTATGTACAGGGCTCATAAAGCTTTGGTGATACAGAATTTACTCTTAAGAGGAGAGGATATTGATGTAAATCTCGTGGAGATGTATTCTTTCCTATGTCAGCCCTTAACGAGCTTAGAAGAGAGGCTTGTGAAGCCCTCTATGAAGCTATTGTAAACAGGTATTTTAAGGACAGGATGCAGCCTGTCTCTGAGAGTGGTACTGCGATTCCAAAGCAGGAATTTTAATCCTGATTATGAGATAATTGTATCTGAATCTGTTGCAGCTAAAAACTGTTCATAAGCTGATGGAGGCAAGATAAAAGACAGGACAGAGATGATTATAAAATACTGGAGCTTTTTGGACTTTCCAATCTGGGAACAGGGATTGATGAGGCAGAAAATGAAGGAGAATGCTTTATTCTTAGACTTCCTGAAATATTTAGAAGAAATAACAAAGAAAAATATCAGAGATTTTTGCTAAGGGAAGCTCTGGATATGACCTCCTTTTAGGGTTAAAGGCTTTTTAGTAAGGAACTTAGAAGAAATATCCTTTGTAAAGGAACCTCGAGGAACTGTCATCTGTATCCTTTGATGATGAGGAGATACCAACTTATATGCTTTTTAATTCAAAGGCTGTGGAGACTTTGTCTGACTTTGGTATTCATCATTATACAGCTTCATTGGAGCAGAGGTAAAGAGGCAGAGGAGGTTAGAAACTAATATAACCCTGCCTTCCTCAGCTTTTTGTAGTATATGGACGAGGAAGAGCTTATGGTTATGGGACTCAGTGCCAATGGAAAAACAAAGCTGCCTGTGTGAAAGAACTTAGGTGATAAGAGGCTTCCTGACATTCTTTATATAGAGAATAAGAAGAGCAAAGTCTGATGGAAAGAGGGGTAAATTTCCTATAGTAAAAAGACTGTGAGAGCTGTACCAACTATGTATATCAGGATGTTCCGCTTAACCCTATTTGAGAAAATGGATGAGATTAGGGAGCTTTCACCGACTATTTGATGTCTGATTTTTCATTTGAAAATGGATTCAGAAGTAAGAGAGGTAATGAAGTTTGTGTAAAAGTTTAGTAAGTGAAGTATCTAAGCACATAATTATAATTATTACTGCTATATATGCGTATTTGGGCTTTATCGGATTCTAGTATATGGTGATAAAAGAAAATGGTGAGGATATATTTCTTTCAACCGGTACTCATACTTATGTTTCTCACCTTGTCGGGGTTTTTATGTATATTCCAAAGACCTGGAAATAAAGGTGATATACTGTATTTTGTACAGGTACTGCTATTTGTTGTAACACATTTTTGTATAGAATATTTTACAGGAAGCTGTGAAAACCCTGTTCTTTCATATGCAGTTTCTCATCAGCAGTGGGCTTTGTCTCTTTGTTACAAGGCTTTAACTTCGTGTTGGGAGCAAAACAGACTGTATTTGCAGCCCCGCTGCACCTGATAGCCTGCCTCATACTTCCATTTCTGATAAAAGAAGATGACCATAGCTTTAGAAATATGGGCTATCTCATGTGGTAAACCGGAATAGCCTCCCTTGCCTATGTGTTTTTAAGTACCAGAGTACAATACGGAGCTAAAAACTGATAAAGGTATTTGGAGTAAGCATACAGCCGTCCGAGTTTGTAAAGATTCTTTTGATATTTATGATAGCTTCTTTGCTTTTATGTCAGCAGAAGCCTTAAACAGATAATAATAACAAACCTGCTTTAACAGCAGTAATGGTGCTTCTTCTTAGCTTAGTAAAGACCTTGGTGGCGCCATATTCTTTACTACACTCAGTAGTAATGACTTATTTTGCTACTGGCAATGCTCAAACTTGGACTATTTACAGGAGGGAGGCATATTGTCCAGCTATTGCAGGCTACTACATCTCCTCCCACGTAAGGGTGAGGGTAGGCACTTTGTAAATCCTTGGAAAATACATAGATGACAAGGGCTATCAGGTGACTCAGTCGCTCTTGGCATAGGAAGCGGCTGGTTTGCCTACTCTTTGGCAATGGTGCTCCAAAGAATACGCCTGTAGTTGAGAGTGACTTCATATTCTCAGGACTGTGGAGGAGCTTGGTCTGCTTTTTGGTTTCTTTGCCTCATACTGATTTATCTATGTACAATAATAGCTGTCTATTTTACTAGCCTGGAGAACCAAGAGATGCTTCATCAGCTTGTATCCATAGGCTGATGCCACAATGTACTCGTTTCAGACTTTTTTTATCCATAGGTGGAACCGTTAAGTTCATACCGTCAACAGGAGTAACTCTTCCTCTTGTGCAGTCAGGGAGGGAGTTCAACTCATAAGTACGATATTTATGATTTGGTGTAATACAGGGACTTTATATAGCGGGTAATAAAAATGAAGAGGCTATGGAAGCAGTATCTGCTAAACCTATCAAAAAGCCTCTGGGGCTGACCTATCTGATTATAGGACCTTTGTAGGCATGGTAGGCTACCTCACATATTTTGAATTTGCAAACAGCACCTAAGATAATGAACAATGCCTACAATAAAAGGACTGATATCTATGCACATTTCATGTATCCAGAGGAAAGATACTCTCTGCTGACGGAGATGCAGCTGCATACACCAAAGAAGAAAAAGGGTAGAGTGTGAGGCATATCCTTATGGAGATATGTGTACAGCCATGTTAGTAGGAAGAAATGTATCCGGTAAGACGGGGAATAGAAGCTATAATGAATTGCGAGCTGTTGACCTCGAAATGACAATGCGGTTAACAGGGTGACTGAGACTGAATCAGGTCAAAAATAAAGGTGATAATGTAGAGACGACCATAGACAGCAGGCTTCAAAAAGAGCTTAAATAACGCACTGGAGGGCTTCCCACGGAGCAGGGTAATCATTGAGCGGGGACCGGTAAGGTGCTTGCCCTGGTATCAAAGCCTGATTATAATCCAAACACTGCACTTTTGCGGACTGGGACAGTCTCCTCAAAGCTGCCCAAAAAGGATGCAAAGCTTTGTAAATAGGGCAATAAACGGACTCCCTATCCACCCGGCTCTACATTTATGTAGATTACCGCCTGAATACATAAGTGAGAATAAAAACTATGATAAATTCAGTTTTGACTGCAAGGGAGTGTACACTGTTAGTGGAGAGAGTATAGCCTGCTATGACAAGATTAAACATGGAAAAGAAGATTTGAAGAAAGCCTTTGCTAACTCCTGTAACGGTGCCTTTGCAAGTATTGGCATAGGGCTTAACAAGGGTAAATATGACAGTTTGCTGAGAAATTTCTCTTCAATAGGAGCTCCATTTGCCCTTACCACCTCAAAAAGCAGCTTTTGTATTGGATTCTTCATCCAGCCTTGGTGAGGTGATGCAGACAGCCATAGGACAGGGAAAAAGACTCAGATTACTCCTCTCCACAACGCTCTTATAGCGGCTACTATAGCCAACGGTGGAGTGCTGATGAAGCCTTATACTGTTGAAGAAATAACAACCGAAGATGGAAAAAGGGTTGTAAAGAGCTTTGAGGCATCAAAAGCCGGAAGGCTTTGCTCAAAGAAAAAGGCAGATACCATCAAGTCTTATATGAGGGCTGTAGTTACTGAGGGCACAGCTAAGAAGCTGTCTTGATTAGGATTTAATATTTACGGAAAGACGGGAACTGCTGAGTATAAAAGGGAAGACGGCACTAAGGAGACCACCTGTGGTTTATGGGCTTTGGTGAAAGAAACGGAAAGCAGATTGCTATCAGTGTGGTTGTAGAAGGTGAAGGCAGAGGGAATTATACGGGAGTAGATGTGCTGGTAAGGTATTTGCAAACTGGAAATAAGAGATTTTTATTTGACAAGTAATTTCTAAGAAATCTTCTGAAGATAAAAAGGATGTCAAAATTCATTTGACATCCTGTGATACAGGGAGATGGGACTTGAACCCACGATGATATAGCTATCGTCAGATTTTGAGTCTGATGCGTCTACTATTCCGCCACTCCTGCAAAAGCAAGAAGTAGTTTAGCATAAATTTTGCAAATATTCGCTATCTTGCAGTCCGAGATTGCCTTTTGCAAAAATGAAACTAATATGATAAAATTAGTAGGTTTTACTAAAAGATAACAGCATAACAATGGGAGGGATGATTATGAAAATGGCTTAAGTACAGACTCCGAAACAACAACAGAGGCAACTGATTTGATTATAGATATGCTTGCTGAACTTGGCATATATGGGGTAGAAGTCATTGACAAGGTGCCGCTTACAGAGGCTGAAAAGAAGCAGATGTATGTGGACATTCTTCCTGAAAGCGAGCCTCAATGACGGAAGTGCAGAGCTTGTATTTTTATCTAAGTGACGGTGCTCCTGATGAGTCTTCATCCGCATTCTACAACAGTGGAACAGGCATTGAAGATATGGCAGCCTTTTTATTCGGATGAGCTCATAGAAAAGATTAGAGAAGGACTTGAAGAGGTTTCTAACTTTGTGGATGTGGGAAGCGGTGCAATCTACATATTTGAAACAGACGAGGCGGACTGGGCAAATAAGTGGAAAAGACTACTTCCATACATTTAGAATAGGAGACAACATAGTGGTTACTCCTACTTGGGAAGAACCACTCAGATGTAAGTGGATGAGGATGTTGTCATAAAGCTGGGGATCCCGAGTTGCTTTTTGGTACGGGAACTCACGAAACTACTAGGCTTTGTGTGGAAGCACCGCAAAAATATGTAAAGAGGGATTCTAAGATTCTTGACGTAGGCTGTGGTAGTGCTATTCTTACCATAGCGGCGCTTTAAGCTGGGAGCGAAATGGGCTTATGCTGTGGATATGATCCTGTGGCAGTTAAGTCTGCAAAAGGAAAAATCTTGAGATAAAAACGATATTACAGAGGATATGGCAAGGCTTGAAACAGGAAACCTGCTTGAAGATGAAGAGCTTTGTAAAGAGCTTTACAAAAACGCAGTATGACATAGTTGTAGCCAATATTCTTGCCCTGTGCTTTAAAGTGCCTTTAACACCTATAATCACTCCTGCACTTAAAGAAGCGGGTTATTATGTCTGTTCAGGTATAGTAAAGGAGCTTGCAGATGATGTGATAAGAGCAATACAGGATGCGGGACTCAGACTTGTTTCCACACCTGTGATAATGACTGGGTATGCTTAGAAGCGAGGAAGTAGAATGTCAAACTTTTTATAGATAGCGGTAATATAGACGGTGAGGCTGCTATATTACCGGAAGTGACGTTAATCACATTAAAAATGTGCTGAGGATGGCGAAGATGATGAACAAGGCTTTGCGGGCAACGGTCTCATTTATACAGCAAAAATCAGCGAGTTTCGCCTGATAGGATAGTATGTAAGATAGTTGACTGTGAGGGGGCAAGTCTGAACTTCCTGCTAAAATCATCCTCTTTCAGGGATTGCCTAAGAAAGACAAGATGGAGCTCATCATCCAGGTATGCAGTAGAACTGAGGGGTTAGTGAGATAGTTCCTGTTATGATGAAAAGAACCATAGTAAAGCTGGAGGACAGTAAGAAGGAGCTAAAGAAGCTTGAAAGATGGAGAACTATTTCACTTACTGCTGCAAAGCAGTCCGGTAGGATAATAGTCCCTGAAGTCTCAGAATTTATTACATTTAACGAGGCAGTTAAAAGGGCAGAGAATCTTGAATATAACCCAATTCCTATGAAAATGAAAAAGGGAAATGGATAGGCTAGGAACTTGTGAAAGAGGGCAAATGGTAAGAAGAGTATAGGAATCTTCATAGGTCCTGAAGGGGAATATCTGAGGATGAGCTTGAACTTGCTGTAAAATGGGAGCAGAACCTATAGTCTTGGCAATAGGATACTCAGAACCGAAACTGCAGAGTCGTACCTTTTATTTCAGTTCTTGCATTTGAGATAGATATATAGGAGTTAATAAAATGGAATGTTATTTAGATAATGCGGCAACAACAAGAGTGCTTGACAGTGTAATCGATATAATGAATGAAACTATGAGGACAGCATATGGAAATCCTTCATCTAAGCATATAAAAAGGCTTTGAAGCAGAAAGATATGGAAGAAGCAAGGGAGATGATAGCAAAGACCTTGAAGCGCAAAAAGTGAGGATTATCTTTACCTCCTGTGGTACTGAATCTCAACAATCAGGCTATAATTATGGGGCAGCGACCAGAAAACGCTATGGTAATAAGATAGTTACCACCTGCTTTGAGCATGCCTCTGTATTTCAGTCGGTAGAGGTGCTTGCAAAAGAGGGCTATGATATAACCTACCTCCCGGTAGATAAACTTGGTCACATAAGGGATGAAGACCTCCTTAAGTCCATAGACTCTGAGACAATAATGCTCCTTTATGCTTGTAAACAATGAAATAGGAGTTTGCAGATGCTGAACACATCATAAAAGCTTTACTAAAGAGAAAAATCCGACATCCTAATCCATATAGATGCTATTCAGGGTTATGGAAAATTTGAAATAAACACCAAAAAGCTGGGTGCAGACTTTATTTCAGTAAGCGACACAAGTTTTCATGCCCCAAAGGGGATAGGCTTTTTATGTGAGAGACGGAGTGCGTATTACACCTTATATACACGGGGGAGGGCAGCAGAAGAATCTCCGCTCAGGTACCTTGAATGTACTGGAATTGCAGCTGATAGAGCTGCATACAGGCCGTTTATGAGGGACATAAGGAAAAAGATGGACAAGCTTTTATGCCATCAAAGAGAAGTTTATAAGAGATCTACCACAGCCTTTCCTGATTGCACTATAAAATGGTGTAGATACTGAGGGGAATCTATGAGAATGTGAGAAAGACAGCTCCGCAGATAGTGAGTGAGTAAGTTTTAGAGGTGTAAAGGCGGAAGTTCTCCTAAGATGGCGCTTGAAGAAAAGGAATCTATGTTTCATCAGGCTCTGCCTGCTCCTCTCACCATCCTGATTTTAGCGGAACTCTAAAGGGAATTGGTCTTGATGATGATTTGCTTTGATTCTACACTTAGATTTAGCTTTTGGTTTATTTACTGAGCAGGAAATGACTGATTATGCCATAGAGGCACTTAAAGAACTGGTGCCAACACTTTCAAAAATACAGGAGAAGATAATGTTTGAATATAGAGCTTTTTGATAAAAGTATGCAGAAATCGGAGTAAAGGGTAAGAACCGTTATTTATTTGAGGATGCCCTTGTAGGACAGATTGCGAATGCCCTTAAGAAAAATAGAGGGTGACTACAAGGGTATATAAGCAGCCGGGCAGAGTCTTTGTAGAGGCAGGAAAGGAAGCATTGACTATGAGGGTGCTCTTGATGCACTAAAGAGAGTAATGGAGTACTTCACATATGTCCTATCTACATAGTGGATTCTACAGACCTTGATAAGGCTTATGAAGAGGCTGTTAATTATATTGGAGAATGTTACCCTACGGAGAGCTTTTTTACCTTTAAGGTGATGGCAAAGAGAAGCAATAAGAAAATGCCTAAGACATCGCCTGAAATCTCAGCAGATATTGGAGGACTCATCCTTGATAAGTACGGAGACAGACTTAGTGTAGATGTTAAGAATCCTGATAAGTTCATCACAATAGAGCTTAGGGATAAGGCATATATTTACTCTGAGACGATAAAGGGTGAGGGAGGTCTGCCTATTGGTACAGCAGGTAAGGCTATGTGTCTGCTATCAGGTGGAATTGACAGCCCTGTTGCCGCTTATATGATGGCTAGAAGAGGAGTTAAGGTAGAGGCTGTGTATTTCCATGCACCACCCTATACAAGCGAGAGTACAGCCAAAAGGTAGTTGATCTTGCAAGGCTTTACAGCCAGATATGCCGGAAATATCAAGCTCTATGTGGTTAATTTTACCGATATTCAGCTTGCCATTTATGAGAAATGCCCTCACGATGAGTTAACTATCATAATGAGAAGATATATGATGAAGATTGCTGAGGACTTAGCCTTAAGAGATGAGTGCGTAGGACTTGTAACAGGTGAGAGTATAGGTCAGGTGCAAGTCAGACTATGCAGAGTCTTTTATCTACAAATGCAGTATGCAGCCTGCCTGTGTACCGCCCTGTAATCTGCTTTGATAAACAGGACATTATCAATATTTCCCAAAGGATAGGTACTTTTGAGACCTCAATTCTTCCATTTGAAGACTGTTGTACTATCTTCGTGGCTGAACATCCTGTAACCAAGCCTACTTCTTTCTAAGATTGAAAAAGGATGAGAAAAACTGGATGATGTCATAGATGAACTATAAAAAAGGCGGTAGATAGCGTAGAGATAATAAACTGTGAGCCAATGGAAGTAGAATAAGTAAGAAAAAGTCACATAAAAGAGAGCCGGCTTTCATTACGAGAGCCGGCGAAAAGATTTAGCAGATTATTCTACGATGAAAGGCTTAAGTGCATTCACGATATTGTCTGCCTGAGCATCATTGTGGATATTAAGGTCAATAGGCTTTGAAAGATCAAGACTGAAAATACCCATAATTGACTTAGCATCAATTACATATCTTCCTGAAACAAGGTCAAAATCTGAATCAAACTTTGTTACCTCATTAACAAATGCCTTTACCTTATCGATGGAATTTAAAAGAAATCTTAACTGACTTCATTTTTAATCCTCCTTGTTGAAATTAATTGCTACATACAAATAAATGATAAGGTTTAGAGAAGAAAAAGTCAATATACATATTAAATAAAAAGGAAATTTAAAAACTATGAAAAACAACGATATTTTAAAATCAGTAGCATTTTTGAGCCTTGGCTGCAAGGTAAATGCCTATGAAACCGAGTCGATTAAGGAAATGTTCAAGAATGCGGGTTATGAAATTAGACAATTCAATGAAGCCGCTGATATATATATTGTAAATACCTGTACAGTTACCAATATTGCTGACAGAAAGTCCAGACAGATGTTGCACAGGGCAAAAAGCTTAATCCCTGAAGCGGTGGTCGTTGCGGTGGGCTGTTATGTACAGGCACCTCAGTCTAAGCTTTGAGGATGATGATTTAGTGGATATACTTGTGGGAACAAGGGGGAAGACCTCGGTGCTTGATCTGTTGAGGAGTATATAGAAGCAATAAAGAACGTGATTTTAAGCATAGTGTAGTTAAGGAAGGAGAAGAAAACAAGGACTGGTCTTATGACAGCGGTGAAGTAAATGCCGCAGGTGGCAAAACCAGAGCAAATATAAAGATACAGGATGGCTGTGACCAGTTTTGTACTTATTGCATTATTCCTTTTGTGAGAGACCGTATTAGAAGCAGGGATATGGAAAGTATCATCGAAGAGACTGAAAGACTGGCAAGAGCGGGCTATAAAGAAATGGTGCTTACAGGTATACATATAGGCTCTTACGGCAGGGATATAGACGGAGAGAGCAGGATGCTTGCACTTCTTACTAAGCTAAATGAGGTAGAGGGTGATTTTAGAATACGCCTCGGCTCCGTTGAACCAAGACTTATTACAGAGGAATTCTTACAGGGGACTTGTGAAACTTAAAAAAGTCTGTCCACATTTTCACCTCTCCCTTCAGAGTGGCTCTACAACTGTATTAAAGCGGATGAACAGGCATTACTCAGCTGATGAATATCTGACTTCGGTTAATCTTCTTAAAAATACTATGACAGACCGGGGATTACCACAGATATAATTGTTGGTTTTCCGGGAGAAAGTGATGAGGAATTTGAGGAAACTGCTGCCTTTGTGAAAAAGTAGGCTTTTCTCAAGGTACATGTCTTTCCTTATTCCAAGAGAGATGGTACCTATGCTGCAAAATGAGTGAACAGGTTGCTCCTGAGATTAAGAAGAGAAGGGAAGACAGGCTTATAGCCATCTGTGAAGAAGTGGCTAAGGAGTATATGGATAGTTTTAATGGCGATTCTGAAAGGGTTTTACTTGAAGAAGAGATTAAAGGCAGGAAGATTATATCTTAGGGCATACTGACAGATATATAGAGGTTGCTGTTCCGAAGTTCCTGTTAAAGGGCAGGGAAGATGCTGACACGGAATTCATCGAGGTTAAGGAACTGATGACGTCTGATGCTTCTGACAAAGGGCTCTTAGCAATATGATGATTGCAAAGACATTGTAAGAGCATTTCTAAAAAGTGCTCTGGCTCTTGGCGTTAGTATTTCAAAAGAGGGCGTGCCAAAGTCAGATGTCTAATATTTTGAACAATGTAACATAGAAAGAGGACGTAGATGTTAAAAAGAACAATATCAGGGAAATGGGGAATCAGTGAAGAGGTATTTGACTACTGCGATATGCCAAAAAGCCTTGAAGATAGATTTAAGAGGGTAGATGAAATTGCGGAAATAAACCAGCTTAAGGTGCTTAAAAGCCATGCAGAAGAATAAGGTTTCAGACATTCATTTTGCAGCAAGCAGCAGCTATGGCTACAATGACCTTGGAAGAGATACTTTGGAGGAGTGTATGCAGATGTATTTCACACTGAGGCTGCCCTTGTAAGACCAGCTATATAGTGGACACATACGTCCTACAGCTGCCCTCTTTGGCAATTTAAAGCTATGGAGATGAGGTACTTTCTCCTAGGAGAAACCCTATGATACACTTGACGGAGTGATAGGGATAACACCTACAGCCGGTTCTTTTGGCTGAATATGGCGTAACCTATGAACAGGTTGATTTGTTACCTGATTTTTTTCTTTTGACTACGAGGGAATAAAGGCTGCAATAAGTGATAAGACAAAGCTTGTCACTATTCAACGTTCAAAAAGGCTATGCAGTTCGACCTACATTTTCAGTTGAAAAATAGGGGAGCTCATCAGCTTTATAAAGAAGATTAAGCCTGAGATTATCTGGTATGGTTGACAACTGCTATGGAGAGTTTGTTGAAGAGTTTGAGCCATCTGATGTAGGTGCTGATATGGTTGTAGGCTCTCTTATCAAGAATCCGGGGAGGCGGACTTGCGCCAATCGCGCTATATCGCAGGCAAAGAAAGTATGTGGATATGGCATCCCTACCGTACGTCCTGTCCCGGGGCTTGGGAAGAGATAGGGGCTTCGCTAGAGTCTTAATCAGGCGCTTTTCAAGGGCTTTTTATGGCGCCTACAGTTATTGCAGGAGCTGTAAAGGGAGCGATATTTGCTGCAAATGTATATGAAAGTCTGGGGATTTGATGTGACTTCCGGATAGCAAAGAAGACAGATGATGACATAATTCAGGCAGTTTCTTAAGTCAGGGGACGCCTTTAAAGCCTTTGTGAGGGGAATTCAGGCAGTGCACCTGTAGACAGCTTCGTAACTCCTGAGCCTTGGGATATGCCAGGATATAATGATCAGGTTATAATGGCTGCTGGAGCTTTTTGTGCAGGGCTCATCCATAGAGACCTCAGCTGATGGACCCATGAGAGAGCCTTATGCAGCGTATTTTCAGGAGGACTTTATTTTAACCATGCTTTAAGTTTGGAATAATGATGAGTTTACAGAAAATATTTGAAAAAGGCTGCTTGAATCAGGTGTTTTAAGAAAAGTAATATCTATACTTTCATGTATTTGGCAAAAATCAACAAAAATATGATATAATATCTAAGAATTTTTGTAAGTTTTGGGGATGAATATGAAAAGCAACTTCGCTGTTATATTCAGGATATGGCTGTCATTACACTTTGCTACTTTATAGTGGCTGTAGCTGTATACTTTTATGATGCCTAACAATCTTGCTATAGCAAGCATAGCCGGTCTTGCTGTAGTGTTGCAAAAGCTTTATTCCTTTAAGTGTTGCGACTATAAGTTTGATATTTAATGTGGGCCTGCTTATTATAGGCTTTTTATATTTGTAGGCAGGAGTTTGGCGAAAAACTACATCTTGTCATACTGCCTACATTTAAGGTAATATGAAAACTCTCCGAAGCACAACGGTCCTTTGATAGAGGAGTGTGAGACGATCGTTAGCAGGGCTGGAGTCTATTTAAACCAATGCTTCATCAGGTGACTTGATGATCATTGTTAAGATAATTAACAACATTCCCATATAGACAAGCG
>BNJT01002754.1_pt1 | contig 29908 bp, 43 predicted proteins | sample 8540491 | NCBI WGS metagenome assembly BNJT01 (sample SAMD00202455, study PRJDB9452) | human saliva metagenome | host: Homo sapiens | reverse complement strand
TTCATTATAAGTTTTACACAAATATTACTTGCATTTTGAGGGTTATTTTGCCCTAAACAATCTTTCGAACTTAGCCTGCAAAAACATCAGGCAATGAAAAATAACGACATTTAAGTTTCATTTTTTGCCAGAGTAACAATTTTATCATTGTCTTTTTGGTATTTCTGTTTATTATTTAGTCGAACTCTTGTATGCTCTCGACACCTGCAATTGTATCAGTAATGGAGAAAATTGGTATGGAGGAATTGGCACACACACTCTCTGAAATCTTCGGAGTGGAGATAAAGAACTGCTACAACGTATATATGGAATATAAAAGCATCGTAAAGATGACAGTCGCACTTATTTTTTTGACGAACTCCGTGAAAAATCAATAAGCGGATGGTGGGGAGCGACCTGAAAGGCGGCAAGTTCAAGAAGTAGTAAATCAAAAGGGAGATATTCCGACTCTGGAATATCTCCCTTCATTCATTCTTTGATAAGCACTTCCAACTTTTTTTGGCTATATCCTCTGAGGTTGGAAGCACTTGTTTCCGTATTTAATGCATTATGAGAAAAATAGGCTATAATATTAATATACTCAATTTTTGAACGAAATCGTTGTGAGATTTACAGAGATCATCCTTTGATTCTTATTGGGAATAATCAAATCCATAATTAATGATGTATAGATGAAAGGATTACATTTTGATTAAATGAGCAAGCTTCGGATCATTCTTAATACGCATAATCTCTAAATCAACTAACGAGAGAATTTCTTCCTTGATTTTTGCGATAGTTAGCTTCGATGGTCTCTTTGAGATTATCGGAGCCATCTTTATTTGTAAAGTCTACTATCACAGGTATGGGCTGATAGGCTTTCATCTCAGCAGAAACCTTTGCACTATCAACTACTATCTCTGCATGGAAAATCTTTTTGGTCGATGCGTTCGTCGAAATTATCGGAAACAGCACCCACAAACATTCCTTGTGTGAGGTTAGAAATCTTGCTAGCAGGGATTAGACTATCCATCTGTGTGGAGATAGAGGTGGACTTGTCATTGCGGTTGATGGTCATGGATTGGCGTTGCTGGAGCACCTTTCCAAACCGCTCAGAAAGTGTCTTGGCTGTTTCTCCTACCACTTGTCCAGAGAATACGTTACCTACAGTGTTCTGTATTACCTTGCTCTCCTTGTCTCCATAATCACGGGTAAGTTGTGAGAAGTCCTGAAAGCCCAAACATACGGCAACTTTATTGCTTCGTGCAGTAGCTATGAGGTTGTCAAGCCCACGAAAGTAGATTGTCGGCAACTCGTCGATAATCACTGAGGATTTGAGTTGCTTCTTCTTGTTGATGAGCTTCACAATACGACTGTTATACAAACCAAGTGCAGCCGAATAAATATTCTGTCGATCAGGATTGTTACCCACAACAAGGACTTTCGGCTCATTAGGGTTATTGATGTCAAGTGAGAAATCATCGCCTGTCATCACCCAATAAAGAGCAGGTGAAATCATGCGTGATAGCGGTATCTTGGCACTGGCAATCTGTCCCTGTAACTGGTCCTGAGCTCCACCCTCCCATGCGTCCATAAAAGGAGAAAGGTAGTTGGCAAGTTCATCGTAGGAAGTGAGTATAGGAAATATCTGTGCGTAGGGACGGTTGAGAAATTCGACGGCATGAGGGAAGGTGCAATACTTTCCGTTCTCATAGATTTTCAGAAACCATATAATAGCTGCCAATAGGATAATCGGCGACTCCACAAAGAAATCTCCCTGCTTCTGTATCCACGAGCGGTTCAAGTTGAGCATGATGGTGTAGGCACTTTCGTAAGCGTCCGATATATCCGTCATAAAGGCAGGATTGATGGGATTGCACCGATGCGATTTCCTCGGATCGTCAAAGTTGATTACATAGAACTGTGGCTTCATCTTGTAGGCATCCAAGTGATTAAGTAGGTGATTGTAAGCAATCTCTGAAAGGTCGGGAAATTTATAGTCGTAGATATACATGGCAAAAGCCTTTCTCTATCTGCTGCTTGATGTAGTTGTTCACGATAGCGTAGGACTTACCAGAACCTGGCGTACCGAGTACCATTGAGGCACGAAAAGGGATTGACCACGTTAATCCAACCGTTGTTCCATTTCTTCTTATAGTAGAAGCGTGTAGGAAGATTGACGGAGTATTCATTTTCCATCAACCGTGTTTCCTGCATGAAACTCTCATTCTCCGTGTTAAACACATCGTCCATCAGGTTGTTTTTAAGCAAGCGGCTCATCCATACGCCACCCATCAGCAGGCAGATATAGCCAACGGAAAGCGTGAAGATGTAGAGCGAAGCTGCCCCGATCTTACCGATGGGCAATACCAATAGCCACCAGTTGAGAAAGAAAAGACAAAGCCTGAGAAAAGCACCGTCCAAATCCTTGTCCATGTGATTTTCTCTTCTTTTCACTCCTTTGTCCCCAAGCAAGAAAGGGCAAGGAATACCACACAAAAAGAGTTTCGTCCAGAGGATGGATGAAAACAAGCCCGTGGTGCGCTGGAAGTTCATTAGAATTTTATCAATGATGCCAAGCGTAAACCCCCAGACATGAAATGCCTCGTAACAGAACCAATAACAGTTGATAAGGAGAAATATCACTGATATACCCCGCATAAAGTCCATGACCTTACCCAATGCTCTTAAATCATCTTCTTGTGCCATAATTATATTGTTTTTATATTTGTTGTATTATCGTTATTTGAATTGCATTTGAATGTTGCTCAAACATAGTTTGAAATACCTTACCTATCTTTTCCTCCGCCTGAGATTGACTTTGTTTTGCCTGCGGAGTTTACGCTGCCACGCCGCCTCCTTCCAATCATCGTTACCCGTAGACAGGAAAGAACCATCTGCCATATCCTCGATAAGTTCATCGACAAGGTTGTCGCTTTCCTCCGTATTTAGCTGTGAAGGGTGAACGGTTGTAGATTGATCCAAATGTACAGACGGACTGCCGTACAGCGTTTCGTCCAAGAATGGGTTGTCCGTTGGATTGGAGAAATAACCATTGAATATATTGGCAGCATATCCCTTGCCCAAGCGTGAGCCATTGAGCGCAATGCCCTCCTTGTCGTCAATGAATGTGATGCCATAGATGCGCCCGCTTTCGCTCTTTCGGATTATCGCACGCAAGCCTTGTTCTTCCAATCTTTGTTGTAGGGCCTTCTCTGTTTGAGGAGAAGAACACATCACTTCCAATATCCTGTGTCTTATTGCCGGTATCAGTGGCTTAATAGCTTGCTTTGATTTCTGTATCCTGTTCTGTACAGCAGTATAGCCCACACCACGACCGATGTCCGATGCATGGATGGGTGTGCTTACTTTTGCCTCCCTTGTCATCAGTCGGAACATAGACAAGTCCGTCATATTTCTTTCCCCGAAACTTCGTCTTTACTTCTTCTACGGCAAGGTTATATTTGCTCAAAATGGCATTCAGCTCGCCCAAGGAGCAGAAACGATAATGTTTCAGCACCATGCGGAGGGTACTTGCCACCTGCTCCTTGATATTCCCTTTTGCGGTATCCACCTTGGGCGTTTCTGCTACAGCCTTCTCAGTAATCTTTGAACTTGGAATGAGACCAAACCTCTTTTTCCAAGGCATCGGTAATCTGCTTGCTCCTTCGCTTTTCAAACTTATCGTTGATTTTCTTTCCCTCACCATCTATCCGAAGCGACACAATGTGTATATGCTCACGGGCGATGTCGTTGTGCTTGAAGACGATATAGGGTTGGTTGCCATAGCCGAGTGCTTCCATATACTCCTTGGCAATCTGCACGAGCAGTTCATCAGAGAGTTTCTCGTCCGGGTGAGGATTGAGCGAACAGTGGAACACCATTTTCTTGGTACGGCAGTTTTTCGGTATCAATGCCTCCATATCGGCAAACACCTCCTCCATCGTATAACGTCCTTCCTTGCTCTGATACAATTCAGCGGCAAGAAGAATATTAGCTTCTCCTTTCCCTACCTTCTTGAAGTTATAGCCGAGTGCCCCTCCAAGATTCTCTGTTGTAGAAATCTTCGCTATCATTTCTTCCTGTAATCAATGGTTAAATGGATTGCCTGCTCCTGCAAGATGATGACTTGAGCCGACAGTTTCTCCAACTTTTCAAGCAGAATCTGTGCGGTCTTGACCGAATGATAACTGTTGATGGCACGCACGGTTTGGTTATACAGTACACCAATCTTATGAATTTGTGCCGTCAGTTCAGAGAGTTTTTCTGTAGTATTCCACGGCGGATTTATCCACCGTGATAACCTTGAAACTCTCCCCAAGAATACGACCGCGCACGAAATCCGACTTGGTTTCCGCTCCCGATTTATGGAACAAATCAATAGCCCTTTGCTGGTCTTTGGGGTTAGGCAGGCGTACATGCCAGTTGTCCCAACGAGGTTTTTTTCTGTGGTTTTCCGTTTTGAACCGTGTTCCGTTTCCTTTTTCATATCTGTTCTGTTTTTCTTAATTACGACTTTGGAGTAATTCATCCCCTCCGGGGCAAGGGTCTTTATGGTACAAACTGCGGTTTGTGTTACAAAGACACACCTTTGCTAGTTATCAAGATTTGATGCGAAAGAAGCATCCACCTTTCAGGGTGTCCGCTTCGGGGAGGTCAGCTCCACGTTTTCTATCCGCCTGCAAAGTTACGGCGGATTTACAAATATCTCATTATCAGCAATATTCACTCTTTTTTTCCTCATGTTTCCTCCATTTCACAAGCATAGAAAAATCTATCGAAAAAGCTTTTTATTTTGCAGACAGAACGAGTGGACAATCGTTCGATAGTCCTATCAGAAGTACGATAAGACGGACGATTTTTATCGTTCAATCCATTGTCAGACAGAGCAATCGACATACCGACAAATCGACAAACAAAACGACAGATAGTTCGGCATATCGACGAGATAGGGAAAAACGATTACCCGTTCAGACGATTGGTCAAACGACCTTCCGTTCAAATAACAGTTCAAACGATTAAAAACATCTATTATATGGAACAGATACAGGCATCGCCCATATTTCTGGGCTTCTCCTCTCAAAAAGGGAGGCGTGGGTAAAAAGTACCTTGGCAGAAATTGTCAGCAGCATCCTTTACTATGAAAAAGGAATCCACCTTTTTGCTGTGGACTGCGACTTGTCACAGGACTCCTTCTATAAACTCCGTGAAAGGGAAAAAGGCTTGCATTGAGAGCGACCCACAGCTTTCCCTGCAGATGAAGCAATACTTCTCCTCTTTGGGGCGTACAGCCTACCATACTCAAAGCTGCACCCAAGGAGGCAATAGCAAAAGGCAAACGATTATATCAGAAGACATCCGTCAGAGAAGTTTGATTTGGTCATCTTCGACTTTCCAGGTCATGCAGGTACCAGTGACCTTCTGCAGCTCTCGCTGGATATGGACTATATCCTTTCGCCCTTGGAGCCGGATGTGCAGTCTATGGTTGCGTGCCTTACCTATATCAAAGCGGTAAAACGACTTGGGCGTGTCCATGTCAAGTGCCCGTATCAAGGAAATCATTCTCCTATGGAACAAGGTTGACCGAAGAGTTAAGAACACGCTCATTGAATATTACAGCAAGTATATCAGGAACGAAGATTACACGCTGCTCGACCGCCATGTCTATGCCACCCACCGCTTCAGCCATGAGTTGGAGCAATACGGATTCCGTGGAGTATTCCGCTCCACTTACCTGTCTCCCAATAAAGCCTTACGGACAGGGGACCGGAATCGATGAGCTGACAGAAGAACTGCTTGCACACATCCAACTTAAATAAGACATCACTATGGCAAAGATACAGGAACAGCGGCAAAAACTGGAAGCCAAGCTCAAGGAGATGGCAGAAGACGGGGTGATGAAGATACCACCCAAGGAAACGGTAGCTTTTGACCCGCCTGATGAGGAATATGAAGAGGATGTGAAGATTGAGGTCAGTCCCGGTCAAAAGGAAAAACAGCATCTGAACAAGGAGAACATGCCTGTCTCTGAAGAAACACAGGACAATCCCTTGTATAAGAGTTGCGGGAAAGGAAAGGAGAAAAGTACGGAAATATCCTGGATTTCCTTTTGAGGATTACCGCACACGCTATTTGCAATCCGTCCGCCTCCGGGAACGAACCAACTTCACCATGAGTGTGGATACGCTTCAGGTACTGAGAAACGTCTTACAGGACTTGGGAGAACGGGTGTCAATGGCATCCTACATCGACAACATCCTGCGTGAACACCTCAAGGAGTACAAGGAACTGCTCAACAATGCCACGGCAAAGCATCGGCGCAAGGTGGCAATAGACTTTTGAACAAAGAACCAACGACATATAAAAATCACCATTATGCAAACGATACTATTCAACATACTTCTGTTTCTGATAGCGGTATGGGTGTTCATTGGAATACTCTTCCTTTGGCAGCAGTTCCGCATGGCGTGCCGCAGATTGGAGAAAGCGTGTGAGAAGAAAGAAGAACGGAAACAGAGTGTATCTCCTGTTACCCAAGATCAAATCGAGCAGGCACGGCAAATGCTTATCGGCAAAAAGCAAATCATACGGGAACGCTATGCCGAAATCTCAAAAGAGATTACGACAAATTCTCAAAAATCCCTGATGTTCCCGCTGTTTCCTCCTCTGAAAATCCAGATGAAAAAAACCTAATACTTTTTGCAGAGAAAAAAACTCATCAGTATCCGAAGGAAAAAGAAGATGCGAAAGGCACGGAAGAGGACAACGAGATACAGGTTAACTACACAATGGACGAGCCGGACGAGGACAGCATCGTTCGTGAAGAGCTGCAAATCGCTGACGCTGCTTTGCGAAGTCTCACCCTCCGCTATTCTTGCAAGGGAAGTAGTCCGTGTTACCGGCTGGCACAAGAATGACGATGCACTCGATGAGGAAAAAACGAAACTGACGTTCACGAAACGTTGCAAGCGATACGGGGCACACAGCTCATGGACTATATCAAGGAGGCAACGCTCAAGCAGGAGCAAGACCATCAAAAGCTACTCGCTGCCATCCGCAAGGTCGAAGAAACGGGTTGCAGGAGAATGATACAAAAATGACTTCTGCCCTGGGACAGACAAAGAAAAACAATAACGAGGGAACGACGGAAGAAAAGCCGCTGTCATACTATCTGTAAAACAATCCATATTGCAAACAGGGAAGGAGCAACGGACGGGGCGGTTCATAGGTAAAACAATCCCATACGATAAGATAGAGCCTACTCCGCCGTCTCCTCCCATCAAAGATTTATCATTAACAACTTAAAATAAACAGAACAATGGACAAAAAGAAAATCATGATGCTGCTGTTCCTGCTGACGGCTACCGCTATGGGAGCATACGCACAAGGCAATGGTATTGCTGGTATCAATGAAGCTACAAAAATGGTAACCTCCTACTTCGATCCCGGCACGAAACTCATCTATGCCATCGGTGCCGTAGTAGGTCTGATTGGAGGAATAAAAGTCTATAACAAGTTCTCAAGTGGTGACCCCGATACGAGCAAGACCGCAGCCTCTTGGTTCGGTGCGTGTATTTTTCCTCATCGTGGCTGCCACTATCTTGAGAAGTTTCTTCCTGTAAGGCGATGGCAGCATTTGAAATCAACAAAGGTGTAGGGCCGGACGGTAGAGTTCAAGGGCTTGAAGGCACAGTATCTCTTCCTCTTTGCAGGAGGGCTGCTGGCTGTCTTTATTCTCGTGGTTATTCTCTATCTCTGTGGAGTCAGCCAAATTACCTGTCTTGTCATAGGTGTAGTGGGTGCCACCATGGTGGTGTGGCAAACGTTCACCATGAACAGAAAGTACGGACAGTACGGACTGATGAAGAAAGGAGCAGTGCGTATGCACCCACGCTACCTTGTAAACCGCCGTACGGTCTGCCACCTTATTCGTAACCTTCAACCAAAGATAGCGAAGAAATGAGAAATAAAAAGCAAGATAACGACCTTGGAATCGAAGTTTCCACTGCTCTCCATAGAGCAGGGCTGTATGGTGAGCAAGGATGCAGACATCACGGTGGCTTTCCGTGTGGAATTGCCCGAACTCTTTACCGTCACTTCTACAGAATACGAAGCAATGCACTCTGCCTGGCACAAGGCTATAAAAGTGCTGCCCAATTACAGCATCGTACATAAGCAGGACTGGTTCATTAAGGAGGACTATCAAGGAAAGCTCTCCGATGGCGGACTGAGTTTCCTTGCTCGCTCCTCTGAACGGCACTTCAACGAACGTCCGTATCTCCACCACTCAGTCTATCTCTTCCTTACCAAGACGAACAAGCAGCGTATGGCACAGCAGAGTAATTTCTCTTCGCTCTGCCGTGGACACCTGCTGCCCAAGGAAATTACCAACAAGGATGAAGTGATGAAGTTTATGGAAGCCGTAGACCAGTTTGAGCGTATCATCAACGACACCGAGCAGATAAGGATTGTCCGCATGACTGAAGAAGAGTTGGTTGGCACAAATGAAAAGGGCGGACTACTCGACAGGTATTTCTCTTTATCTGAAGAAGGACACGCTTCTTTGGAGGACATCCGCTTGGGTGCTGACCTTTGTGCGTGTGGGCGACAATATGCTTTGTCTACACACATCTCCGACACAGATGACCTGCCGACAACGGTCAGTACGGACAGCAGATATGAACGACTGTCCACCGACCGCTCGGATTGCAGGTTGTCCTTTGCCTCGCCAGTAGGGTTGATGCTACCCTGCAACCATATCTATAACCAGTACCTCTTTATCGAGGATAGCGACGCCAACTTGGAACGCTTTGAAAAGCAGGCAAGGAATATGCACTCGCTGGCACGCTACAGCCGTAGCAACCAAATCAACGAGGAGTGGATACAGGAGTATCTCAATATTGCCCATTCACAGGGACTGACCTCCATCCGTGCTCACTTCAACGTATTGGCATGGAGTAGCGATAAGGAAGAACTTCGCCAGATTAAGAATGACGTAGGCTCTGCACTTGCTCTTATGGAATGCCACCCACGTCACAATACCATTGATGCGGCAACACTCTACTGGGCAGGTATTCCCGGCAATGCGGCAGATTTTTCCTGCAGAAGAGTCATTTTATACTTTCATCGAGCCTGCCCTCTGCTTCTTTACGGCAGAGACGAATTACAAGGATTCACTCTCTCCCTTCGGTATCAAGATGGCAGACCGCCTTTCGGGAAAGCCCGTCCACTTAGACATATCGGATTTGCCGATGAAAAAGGGAGTCATCACCAACCGTAACAAATTTATCTTGGGTCCTTCGGGTAGCGGCAAGTCTTTCTTCACCAACCACATGGTACGCCAGTATTACGAGCAGGGGGCGCACGTCCTCTTGGTCGATACGGGTAACTCATATCAAGGCTTGTGTGAACTTATCCACCGCAAGACCAAAGGTGAGGACGGCGTGTATTTCACCTATACCAATGAAAGTCCGATATCCTTCAACCCTTTTTATACGGATGATTACTTCTTCGATGTAGAGAAGAGAGAGTATCTGTACGCTGCTGCTCACGCTCTGGAAAAGTGCTGATGAGCATATCACTAAGACCGAGGCAGGTGAACTTGGTTCAGCCGTAAACTCCTATATCGAGCTGATATGTGCTGACCACAGCGTTACACCCTGTTTTAATACTTTCTATGAGTATCTGCGGGATGTATACCGAAAGGATATGGAAAAGCGTGACATCAAGGTAACGCTCTCGGACTTCAATATCAACAACCTCTTGACGACATTGAAGCAATACTATCGTGGTGGTCGATATGATTTCCTGCTGAACTCGGACAAGAACATCGACCTGCTAAGTAAACGCTTTATTGTCTTTGAAATTGACCAAGTGAAGGACAACAAAGATCTCTTTCCTGTGGTAACCATCATCATCATGGAAGCCTTCATCAACAAGATGCGCCGATTAAAGGGTATCCGCAAGATGATACTCATTGAGGAAGCATGGAAGGCGATTGCTTCGGCAAACATGGCAGACTACATTAAGTATTTGTATAAGACGGTGAGAAAATATTTCGGGGAAGCCATTGTCGTAACGCAGGAGGTAGACGATATCATTCAGTCTCCCATTGTCAAGGAAAGTATTATTAATAACCCGACTGCAAGATACTGCTTGACCAGCGCAAGTACATGACCAAGTTCGACGGCATACAGGCGATGCTCGGCTTGTCTGAAAAAGGAAAAGAGCCAGATACTTCCATTAACCAGAACAATGACCCGAACCGACTCTACAAGGAGGTGTGGATAGGCTTGGGCGGTATGCAGAGTGCAGTCTATGCTACGGAAGTGAGCATGGAGGAATATCTCACCTATACCACAGAGGAAACCGAGAAGGTGGAGGTGATGAACAGGGCAGCACAGCTTGGTGGGGATATCGAAACGGCTATCCGTCAGCTTGCCATAGAGAAAAGAAACAATAAAAAGAAATAAGTACAAACCATCAAAACTATAGTAACAATGAAAAAGTACATTTTCATGGCTCTCTTAGGATTGAGCCTTTCTGTTCCCAAAAGCCCACGCACAGTGGGTGGTAACCGATCCCGGTAACTTCGCCGGTAACATCGTTAATCTCGGTCAAGGAGATAGCGACTGCCCTCGAAGACAGTGAAGAATACCCTTGACGGGTTCAAGGAGGTGGAGAAACTCTACAACGACACCAAGAAGTATTATGATGCCCTAAAAAGGTGAACAACCTCATTGGGGATGCCTACAAGGTCAAGGAGTGTATCCTCATGGTAGGCGATATTTCGGAGATTTACGTTACCTCGTATAAGAAAAATGCTCTCGGACAAGAACTTCCGCCCTTCAGAACTCGCTGCGATGGCTTCGGGCTATGCCAAACTTCTGGAGCAGAGCGGTGAGAGTCTCAAGGAACTAAAGTCCATTGTCAAGAGTAATGTCTTCTCAATGAACGACCACGAACGAATGCAGTCCATAGACCGCATCTATACCACGCTGAGGGAATACCGCTCGCTTGTATCCTACTACACAAGGAAAAACATCTCCGTGAGCTATGTGCGTGCAAGGGAGAAGAACAACCTTGCCTCTGTTAAGGCACTCTATGGTAATACGGCAAGCAGGTATTGGTAAATCCACAGACAAAAAAGAACTTGAAAGAACTTTCATAAAACACTTTTGCTTATGGATTTTGCCAGTTTACATGAGCTGCTACGCTCAACCTATGATGAGATGATGCCACTCTGTGCCCAGATGACGGGCATTGCCAAAGGCATTGCGGGCTTGGGCGCACTCTTTTATATTGCCCTTCGGGTATGGGCTTCCATAGCCCGTGCCGAGGCGATAGATGTTTTTCCCTTGCTGCGCCCCTTCGTCTTGGGCTTCTGCATCATGTTCTTCCCGACAGTCGTACTGGGTACGATGAATGCCGTTCTCTCGCCCGTAGTGCAGGGAACGGAAAGCATGGTGCATCAGCAGGAGACCAACTTGGCGGAGCTTACCGCCAAGCGGGATAAGTTGCAAGAGGAAGCCTACCTTAGAAATCCTGAGACAGCCTACCTTGTCTCCAACGAGAAATTCGACCAGAAAATTGAGGAAATGGGCATCATCGGACCTGAAGATGCCGTGACGATAGCGGGTATGTATGCCGAGCGTGCTGCCTATCAGACCAAGCAATGGATCATGAAGATGGTACACGACCTTTTAGAACTTCTGTTTCATGCTGCAGGACTTATCATCGACACACTACGCACCTTCATACTCATCGTCCTTGCCATTCTCGGTCCGATAGTCTTCGGCATTGCCGTATGGGATGGTCTTGCAGGCTCACTTACGGCATGGTTCTCACGCTATATATCGGTCTATCTGTGGCTGCCTGTCAGCTCTATTCTTACGGCACTGCTTACAAAAATACAAGTGCTGATGATAGAGAAGGATATAGAAGCACTCAGCGACCCTAACTACCTGCCTGATTCGGGGACGTGGTACTATATCGTCTTCTTCCTTATCGGTATTGTAGGCTACTTCTGTGTACCTACGGTTGCAGGATGGATTATCGAAGCGGGTGGTGGTATCGGCTCATACGGTCGTAATGTTAACCAGACAGCACAGCATGGTGCGCAAGGTGCATATACTGGTGGCAAGGCTGCTATGGCTGGCGCAGGTGCTGCTGTGGGAAATGTCGGTGGACGTATCAAGGGTGCACTGCTCAAAGGAAAATAGAAATCAAGCAACTATGCTTAATTAATCAATAGATATAAAAGAAAAATGGAATTCAAATCACTTGGTAATATCGAGACCTCATTCAGGCAGATAAGACTCTATGCCTTTGTCTTTGCCATCGTCTGCGTGGCAGTAAGCGGTTATGCTGTCTATGCCTCGTACAGCTTCGCCAAGGAGCAGAGGAGAAAATCTATGTGCTTGACCAGGGAAAGTCGCTCATGCTGGCTCTCAGTCAGGATGCAAGTCGTAATCGTCCCGTAGAGGCAAGGGAACATGTGCGTCGTTTTCATGAACTGTTCTTTACCATTGCACCCGACAAGGATGCCATTGAGAAAAACATGGAACGTGCCTTTGTGCTGTGTGACAAGTCGGCTTTCAACTATTACAAAGACTTGGCAGAGAAGGGCTATTATAACCGTGCCATATCGGGTAATGTCAATCAGCGCATAGAGGTGGACTCTATCCACTGTAACTTTAATACTTACCCTTATGCGGTAACGACTTATGCAAGGGAGTTTATCGTCCGTCAGAGTAACGTTACAGAGCGTAGTCTCATTACGACCTGCACGCTGCAGAACTCAGTCCGTTCGGATAACAATCCACAAGGCTTCCTGATGGAGAACTTCCTCGTCAAGGAGAACAGGGACATACAGACCTATAAACGATAAGGCTATGGCAAGGAAAAAGAAACTTTTTACTCTCGCGTCACTATCTGCGCTTTCACCTGTGGCTCCGCCATCGGTGTGAAAGGCTCACGATAAGGCAGAGAAAGGAAATCGTCTATGGGCTGAGCTTCATCTATCTGCTCTGCTCGCTTTGGATGATAGCGCAGTTTTTCCTTCCTCCAAAGAAGGAGAAACTACCCATCCCCATGGGAAAGCTGACGGACAGTCCGATACGGACGGACAGCACTTTACAAGAGTTACACGGCAATTTTTACCTACAACATCATCAAACAATCAAAGAAAATGGATAATAAACAGAAAGAACAAATGAAGAAAGGCTTGGTCTTCGGAGGATTAGGACTACTGTTTGCCCTCTCGATGTGGTTTATCTTCGCACCTTCGGGCAAGGATAAGACTGCTGCGGAGCAGGGGACTCAATGACAGCATCCCGCAGGCAACGACAGAAAAGCTCACCGAAAACAAGCTCAAAGCCTACGAATTAGGCGACAAGGCACACGAGGAGGAACAGACCCGCGAGGAGATGGGCAGACTATCGGACTATTTCGCACAGAACACTGCTCCATCAGAGGTGCAGCGTGCAGAGACAGATGCTTCTACGGCAAAGATAGAAAACTCTATGCATCGCTATGAGGAGAATAATCGCCTTTTGAACTCCTTTTACGCTCCTGACCCGCACGAGCAGGAGCGTGAAAGCCCTGCGCTCGGAGATTGATAATCTAAAGAAAGAACTATCTCAAAAAGGATAGCAGGGAGGACAATGAAGAGAAACGACAGCTTGCACTGATGGAAAAAAAGCTATCAGATGGCAGCGAAGTATCTTCCCAAAAGCATCAACTCCACCTACTTTCAATAGTGGTTTGATGGCAGGAAAAGAGAAGACGGAAGACACTGTAGGTGGCTCTGACACTGCTAAGGGCAAGACCATGCAGAATGAGAAGCCTGCAATGGAAGTTTTGCTGGAGCGTAGGCAGATAGTATCTTCACTTGACCAACCTATGAGCGATGTGTACTTTATGGAGGAATACGGCAAGAAGGCTCGCAACTTGGGTTTCTATTCGCTTACCAGCAGTTCTCCATCTTTGATGCGCAATACGCTCAAAGTCGTAGTGGATAGGACTACTGTTCTTAAGGAGGGTGATAATGTGGTCCTCCGTCTGCTTGAAACTGCTAAGGTACAGGGACTGCATATCCACGGCAGAGCCGACTGATAGCTGTAGCCAAGATAACAGGTAACCGTATGCACCTGCTTATCAAAAAGCATAGAGGTGGACGGACATATCATAGCCGTCAAACTCTCGGCATACGACACAGACGGACAAGAGGGGCGTGTATATACCAGGTTCGGAGGATATCAATGCTCTCAAAGAGGTCGGGGCGAACATCGGTGGTTCAATGGGAACATCCTTTACCTTCGCTTCCTCTGCCAAAGACCAGATTATCTCCGAGGCTGCCCGTGGGGTGATGCAGGGTGCAAGTCAGCTGCTTCAGAAGAAGCTGCGCACCATCAAGGTAACGCTCAAGGGTGGCTACCGCCTTTTCTTGGTTCAGTCCAAATAAAACAATCAAAAATGATAAGTAAAAAATAACATCAAATCAAAAGGAACAATGAAGAAAATTATTTTATCAATGGCTATGCTTGCCATGGTGGGAGCAACAGCCACAGCACAGGAAAACAATGATGGGCTGACACCAAGCCGTCCGCTTACTTCAGGCGAACTCTTTCAAAGGTATGAGCCGTGCCATACCAACGGGGCGTGTCGTACTTCCGTATGGTCTTGACGTTACCTTTGACAAGACCGTGCATCTTATCTTCCCTTCTGCTATTCGTTATGTAGACTTAGGTTCGCAGAATATCATCGCAGGAAAGGCGGAGGATGCAGAGAACGTACTACGTGTAAAGGCTTCAGTGAAGGACTTTGAAACGGAGACCAATATGAGTGTCATCTGTGAGGACGGCTCTTTCTATGCTTTCAACGTAAAGTATGCTGATGAACCGGAGAAACTCAGCATTGAGATGAAGGATTTTCTCTCTACAACAGAAGGTAGACTGCCGAGTAATCGCTCTGATATTTACTTTTAAGGAACTCGGTAACGAGTCGCCCGTATTAGTAAAGCTGATGATGCAGACTATCTATCAGAACGACAAGCGTACCATCAAGCATATCGGTGCACAGCAGTTCGGTATGAAGTTCCTGCTTCGTGGCTTGTATGCCCATAACGGCTTGCTGTATTTCCACACCCTGTATGGAAAACGGCACGAATATGCCATACTCGGTGGACTCTATCACGTTCAAGGTGGTAGATAAGAAAATGGCAAAGCGTACAGCTATACAAGAGCAGGTGTTGCAGCCGCTTCGTAGCCTATCATCAGGTGATGCAGGTGCGTGGCATGAGTAGTGAACACGCTGTGTTTGCACTCGAACAGTTTTCTCTTGCAGAAGACAAGCAGCTTGAAGTGACACTCTATGAGAGAAATGGTGGTCGTACACTGACTTTTTATGTAACGGCAGAAGACCTGCAGCTGGCAAAGAAGATTGATAACCTCAAACTGAAATGGTAAAATGAAACTTCATATTACAATGATAGCCTGTGTGACGGTGGCAATGCTTTTCAGCTTGCCATCGAATGCACAGCGGCTTATCCCCAAACAGCGTGGGATAGAAGTCTTAGGGAGTGTTCCGCTTATCAAGGGTGAGAAACTTTTTACAGGTGATAATTTCGGTATAGGCATATCGCTTACCCGTTATCTCAAAAGGGAGAACTACACCTTTGTGGGAGTTGAGTATGAACAGCAGAATATGCCGTACAGAAGTTATAACGTAAAACTCAAGGATGCTCTCTTGCAGGTGGGCTATATGCACCCTGTTCTTTCCGACAGAGGTAAGAACGTGTTTCTCTATGGTGGCATATCTGCTTTGGGTGGCTACGAGCAACTGAACAAGGACAAGAAGCTGCTGCCCGACGGGGCAACGTTGCTCGACCGTTCCCACTTTGTCTATGGCGGTGCCGTGCATGGCTCGGTGGAAGTGTTCCCTAACGGACAGAGTTCTCTTTCTTGTAAGGGCACAGGGACGTTTCCTATTTGGAACGGATGTACATCGTTTTCGTCCGGCTGTTTCAGCAGGACTAAGGTTTAACTTTTTAAGTAGAAGAAAAAGATGAAGAAGATTTTGAATACAATTTGGGTAATGGGTATGCTGACCCTTGCCGTGTTTTGCCTATCTGCTTGTGATAGGGATTTGGATGTTCAGCAGTCTTATCCGTTTACGGTGGAGACAATGCCGGTTCAGAAGGACATCATAAAGGGACAAACGGCTGAGATACGCTGCACGCTCAAACGAGGTGGTGAGTTTGCCGACACTCGCTATACGATACGTTATTTCCAGTCTGACGGCAAAAGGCTTGCTAAGAAATGATAACGGCACGGTATTCAAGCCAAACGACCGCTATCCGCTCACAAAGGATGTGTTCCGCTTATACTACACCTCGCTCTCCACTGACCGCCAGACAATTGATGTATACGTGGAGGATAGTTTCGGTAAGGTTCAGCAGCTAACCTTTTAGTTTCAACAACGAGCGAGAAGAGGGCAAGGATAAGCTTTGCATCTTCTCGCCACTAAGAACAAAATTGATGCGAACGATAAATTCTTTCATTTTACTTTGTGTATTCTGCCTGTTCTGTCAGCCAACCCTTGCCCAGCGGAGGGGGCGGCTGGCAGACTTGCCACCTTTTGAACGTGCGGTAGTTGTTGTGAAATATTTTGAGGGATTGCACGGCTGGAAGAATTATCCGTATGTTGGATATGGGCATCAGCTGCAACCAGGAGAGCGTTTCACAGCGGATATGACGGAGCGGCAGGCGGACTCCTGCTCCGTGCCGATCTTTGGAAATGTTTTGAACACTTCAAGGGGTATGGTAAGGATGCCCTGCTGCTGACCTTGCTTGCCTATAATGTGGGTGTAGGGGCGATTGCTTGGATATGGAAAGCACCCCAAGAGTAGGTTACTGCGAAAGATAGAGTCTGGAGATAGAAATATTTATCGGGAGTACGTTTCCTTTTGCCGATACAAGAGAAAAGTTTTGAGTGGATTAGTTAAACGCAGACAGGTGGAATATGCTCTGTTTTATTTACCTTGATTATCAAAGACGCTTCTTGCGACATTTTATGCTTCGCAAGAGGCGTTTTCCCTGCTGGTTTATTCGACTTTCTCACTATGAATGAGTAACTTTGCGGAAATGAAAACAACATAGAATTATATATCGCAATAGTAACTCAAGTGAAAAATCTATAAAATTAGTGACATATTAGATAGTATCGAACCGGTACAGCATTATATCGGCATTTTTGAAGAGACACCAGACCCAGATATTGAATGGCCGCACAGACACAATTTTTTTATTCAATCGTTTGGTTTACTCAAGGAAAAAGGACTTAATGTTATTGATTTTTGAAGAATACGAAATTTGCCCTCAGCGAATTTTTACCACAAATCCTCGACAAATTCATAACTGGGAATATTCTGCAGAGACACAAGGTTATTTCATCTTGATGGAAACTTCTTTTGCTCAACAGTATAATATTGATTTTTCTACTCCCTATCAGGATATTGACAAAGAGGAAATCTCTTTTGTGGAGACTGTTTTGAAGAAAATGCTTGTGGAAGAGGATAAGCAAAAGCAGGAGATAGCCATTTCCTATTTTATTTCTTTGCTTAAGAAAGGGAGAACTATTTATAGGAGTCAGGACACCTTGATTTTTAAGTACAAAAACTACTTATGGAAAAATATCCATACGAATCTACCCATAACAGCCTATGCCGAACGATTGAAAAACAACTCCTGAGACACTCAGTGAATTATGCAAAGTGCAAACGGGGCTTTCAGCTAAGCAGTTGCAGTTGGATATGAAAAATAACCGAAGCCAAAAAGATTATTGTTATACACCTCTCTGAACATCAATGAAATCGCTTTTTAAATTAGGATTTGAAGACAACTCTTATTTTTGCAAAAATATTCCGACAGAAAACATCTTTCTCACCGACTGCTTTCCAAAAAGAAATATCTAAAAAGTCTTAAAAAGCACCCAAATAAAGGAGAAAAATCCTATCCGAATGCATTCTTGCCGAATTATCTTTGCTCCAAAAAGATGAAACCGATAATTGGTATTTTGTCTTTATTTATTTCAGTATGTGCAACAGCACAAATAAAAGAAAGAAATATGGAGTCAGAACGTTTTAATAGAGGCTGGGAAAAAGCTTAAAGAAATTGATGATGAGGCTGGCAAGAAAGTAATTGAAAGTCTCAAAGAGATTTCTCCCGATTTGGGAAGATTCATTATAGAGTATTCGTTTGGAGATATTTATTCTCGTGACGGATTGGATTTGAAATCGAAAGAAATTGCGGTAGTCGCTGCACTTACAGCCTTGGGCAATGCCAGACCGCAACTGAAGGTTCATCTCAACGGAGCGCTCAATACAGGAAACTCTGTCGATGAGCTGAAAGAGGTTGTTTTACAAATGTCTGTTTATGCCGGATTCCCTTCAGCCATCAACGGGATGAATGCATTAAAAAGAAGTCTTGCAGGAACGAAAACAGCATGGTGTTTCTGACAATGAGGGTTTTGAAGAAAGAAAAACGCCCAAGACCGATTGCAGTTAGGAAAACAGCAATTGTCGGCGATAGCTCCAGGAATGGTGGAGCAACTACAAAGCACTTACGATGGTTTTGCTCCAGAATTGACACAGTTCATACTCGAATACGGATATGGAGATATTTTCTCAAGAGAAAATTTGGATAGAAAATATCGTCAAATAGCCACCATTGCAGCGTTAACAGCCTTGGGCAATGCCCTACCTCAGTTGAAGTTTCATATCAGAGCAGGCTTGAATGTCGGACTTTCCGAAGAAAGCATCAAGGAAATTATGCTTTTGATGACTGTTTATTCGGGTTTCCCATCCGCCATCAACGGAATGAATGCATTAAAAGAAATACTTGGCGAAGGTAAATAACCTGTTTCCGCATGGCATGCATATAGCAGAGAGTGCCATTAGAATATGATTTACAGATTTTCCATTCCAAATCTGGAAATTTCATCGATAATCGGCAGCACTTTCTCGCCCAATGGTGTAAGTGAATACTCCACACGTGGAGGCACTTCCAGGTATTGTTTCTTGGCAATCAATCCCTTTTTGCAGAGGAATTTCAATTCGTTTATGAGCATCTTCTCGCCACTAAGAACATAATTGATGCGAACGATAAATTCTTTCATTTTTACTTTGTGTATTCTGCCTGTTCTGTCAGCCGACCCTTGCCCAGCGCAGGGGGCGGCTGGCAGACTTGTCACCTGCTGAGCGTGCAGTAGTTGTTGTAAAAATACTTTGAGGGCATACACGGCTGGAAGAATTATCCGTATGTTGGATATGGGCATCATTATCCTAACTTTAATATTATCATAACTTTTTATTGCAAATACTTGAAATATAATGGGTAAATGTCTCTATAGTTGTGATATTTTTCTATACCTTTATAGTAGTTGATCACCAACGCTCAACTACCATAACTATGGACATATTTCTATAAAGTATTTGGTAATATTGCCTGTTTTTATTATATTTGCATCTGATTTTTAATTAAATAAAGATGAATGTAAGACCTCTTAATCGGCTTAAAGTGGTTCTTGTGGAGAAACAGAGAACAAGCAAATGGCTGGCAGAACAATTGGGCGTATCAACTGTTACTGTAAGTAAATGGTGTACCAATATGCATCAGCCGGACTTACAGACGTTAGCTAAAATTGCCGATTTGCTAGGATGTGAAAAACGAGAACTTATCACAGAATAGATATGCCTAAAAGTAAAAATACATAAACGACGTGGGAAATTACCTTCAATAGAGGTGGTTGACCTATTTTGCGGAATAGGCGGGCTGAGCTATGGAATGAAGTCAAAAGGTCTCAGGATAAAAGCCGGTTTCGATTTGGATTGGACTTGTTTGTATGCATATGAAACCAATAACGAAGCAAAGTTTATTTTCAAGGACATTAGGACAGTTCAAAAAGAGGACATAATACCCTTTCTATTCCAAGAAATCAATAAAAAGTTTTGGCTGGTTGCGCTCCTTGTCAGCCTTTTTTTCGTCATACGCATTTAAAAACAAGAATAAAGATAAAAATACAACCTTCTTTATGAATTTGGACGTCTTGTTAAAGATGTGCAACCAGACATCGTTACAATGGAGAATGTTCCGGCTATAGCTTCATTTAAACTTCAATCAGTATTAGGAGACTTTGTTAATACACTTGAGGCAGAAGGATATTATGTCTCCTATCATGTGGTTTATTGTCCCGATTATGGTATACCACAGACACGTAAGCGATTAGTATTGCTAGCCTCGAAAATTAGGTGAGATTGAATTGATTTCTCCAACACATCAAAAAGATAATTACGTGACTGTTGGCGATGTAATCAGTAACCTTCCCCCTCTTCAAGCTGGTGAAGAATGTCCTACAGACAAGTTGCATCGCTGCCGGGCCTTGTCTGCATTGAATATGAGAAGAATTGAGGCTACGCCATATGGTGGAAGCTGGAGAGATTGGCCAGAGGAACTTATGTTAAATTGCCATAAGAAAGAAGGTGGTAAGAGTTTTGGTAGTGTTTATGGGCGCATGACTTGGGAAGAGCCTGCTCCAACGATGACCACACTTTGTACAGGTATAGGTAACGGGCGTTTTCGGACATCCTGTTCAGAACAGGGCTATTTCAGCACGTGAAGCTGCATTGTTCCAGACTTTTCCCGATAAAAATATAAATTCTTTTCCTAATGAGCAAGAAGTATCTTTAGTTAAAGCTTCACGTTATATAGGAAATGCTGTTCCCCCAAGATTAGGCGAGGTAATTGCAGAGAGTATAAAAACATATTAGAACCCACAAATAATATGGATGATAATCATAAACTAAAAATGGCGATTTGACGTCAGTACATTCCGATTAATCGGACGCGATTTGATAACAGATCGAGTTACTGCTTTGTTCGAATTGGTAAAAAAACTGTTACGATGCAAATGCCCAAAAATGTAAATGTCATTTTTGAAAAATGTTGGAGCTGGGAAAAAAACAGGCAGTTATTCGAGTAGAAGATGATGGATATGGAATGTCGTTTGAAGATATTCGGGACAAATGGATGGTTATTGGAACTTCAAGTAAACGCGCTCGTCCATATTCACCTGAACCCTTCAATAGAAAATGTGTTGGAGAAAAAGGTATAGGACGTTTTGCTGTAGATAAGCTAGAGATAAGGTTTCCGTTATCACTAAAAAGGAAGGGGAAGAAAAAGTGGCTAAAGGTTGATATTGACTGGACTGCTTATTACACTGAAACCGAAAAAGAGGCAGATATTCGTCTATTTACCGATATGGAGAATGTCTATACGTATAATGATGCTGAAAATTCAGATGCATCAGGAACGAAATTGATAATTACTTCCATCAGAGAGCCTTGGACTAAGAAAGAAATTGAGCATTTAATGCGTGAAATTTCAAAAATTGTCTCACCATTTGCAAATTTGAGTTACCCATTCAAAGTGCGAGTAATTGCACCTGAATTTGATATAGACCAAGAGTCTATTAGATCGTTGGAGGACTTTAATAATGCGACCATTTCTCTGAGTATAGACTTTTGACGAGACTAAAAAGCTTCAGCAAAAGTATTTTCTACGATAAGGAAAAAGAGTACTTTTAATTATCATCTTATCCCACTTAAACCTTTTGGAGGAATAAGGATGAAGATTTTCTTCTTTGACGAGCCAGCTCGTAGAAACTACCGAAAAAGCCTTTCCCTAATGATCCTATAGATGGATTTAAGGTCTATCGTGATGGTATCATTGCCACGCCTTTTCGCAGAAACTAACGAAATTCAAGATTTGAAAACGTGACATTTTAGGAATTGATAAAAGAGTATATCAAGATATATTTAATAGAATAAGCACACGTGAGTTTTTTGGGGGTCATTGACATCACCAAAAAAATGGAAATCCCTCAAATAATAGATGCGACCAATCGCCAAGACTTTTGTGGACAATGACGAGTATCGAGATGAAGAAATTTATCATCACTCAACTTAATGCTCTTCAAGATTACAAGGTGGAAATGCGTCAAGCAAAAACGAGACAATGCTCAGGAGGGCCTAAAAGCTGCATCAGATGATATCAATTCTTTAGTAGAAGCCTTTAATGATATAGTCGCCCAAAAAAGCCAGAATTAAAGCTGACAGTAGAACCTCTTATCAAACAAGTACGTAAGACAGGCCGTAGTGTAAAGACTGCTATTAGCGAACAAAAAAGCTTTTAGAGGATTTTTACTCGTAAGGAGAACATCTATATGAGTATTATGTCCTTACAACAGTTTGCAATTAATATCACTCATGCTGTCCGTACCACACTTAACCAAATACGCGATAGGGTAGAGTTCTTCTATAGATATTATCCCGATCCCGAGGAGGAAGATTTATTCATACTCTATTCTAAAGAGATGTATGAACGCTTCAAAGTACTCAATCGTGTGATTAACTATATGCTTAGCTATTCACAATCAAACTTGACTCCTGAGGAAGTTGATTTAAAAAACACGTTCGAGGAAATACTGGGTGAATACGATGATGTCTTCTCACGTGAAGGAATATCCTTACAGACAGATTTTCCCGATAAGCTGGTTCTGAACGCGAACCGACAATTTTTTAGGGATATTCTGCAGAACCTAATAGACAATTCCGTGAAAGCAATGGCTAAGTCAGAACAGAAAGTGATTCGTTGCTCTTACGAGGTTCAAAACGATATGTTGGAGATCCTTGTTTCAGACACAGGCATAGGTATTCCCCAAGAAGACAATGAACAAATCTTTGCTTTGTACTATACAACAACCGAGTTGCAAGGAGGTGCTGGCGTTGGATTGTATATTGTAAAAAAACTCGTGTTCAGTCTCTTGAGGCTCTGTAGCCGTCGTTGACAGTGAATTTGGCGAGATAGGGACGACAATAAAAATAACAATACCTTTTAAAAAGTAAACAATTATGGATTTTAAAATAGTTTTTTTATTGACGACAACATGTCGGAGAAAGAGCCGTTTGTTCAGAATATAAGAAAGCATTACAAAGATGCCGATTGTAACCATGTTTTCCAAAATCCAGATAAAGGACTGGAATTCGTTTTGGAGAATTTGAATAGCAAAATGCTAGTATTCATTGACTGGAATTTCAGCGGTCACCACAAAAAGGGCATTGACCTGTTGAAGGAGATCCGTAAAAAGACGTCCTTGCTTTATATTGTGATAATGTCGGCCAACCAGTTAAGGACTGATATTCCTTTGAATTCCATCATTGAAAATGATGAACGAGGAGAATTTCTTCTATTTGGACAGGAGTAATGATGATTTTGAATCCGCCATTTCCATTATTGACAGAGTTCGTTCTCAGTGGAGCACAAAATTTGATTGCGTCCTTGAACAATGGCTTCTCCGTCATCCAGAGGATAACGATAGAGAAGCTTTTAGTGAAAGTCTCTACAGGCACAACATTCACTTGGGCTGACATCCTTGTTGAGTTGAGACAACAAACACCCATAGGTAAATCTTTTGAGCAAAAACTTAATGAATATTATATCTATCAATTAAATCGTTCTAAAAAATAAATATGGATAAGGTATTGATAGCATATAATAATGATTCTACTACCATACTTCATGACTTCTTAGAATCATGTGCGGACGAGGCGAAGCAAATCTGTGCTGATAATGGCATTGAATACTCTTCTGTTTACCCTCCAAATTTGAGTGAACAGAATGTTATTGGTGCCATGCCTGAACACCAGTTTTGTTTTTTTGCCGGTCATGGTGATGCCAATGGAATTTACAATGAGAATGAAGACGCTGTTGTCTCAATACATACAACCAATTACAATTTCAAGAACAAAGGTTTTTATAGTATTGCTTGTTCTTGCGCTCAAAAGGCTTTCATCCACATTTAAAGGCTCATGATTTACGATTTTTTTTGTCGGTTATAACAACACGTTTAATGTAAGAGGTGAATATGAACCTTTTATAAATAGTACCATAGCAGGTTTAAAAAGTTTTTGAATGGAGATACGTTAAAAAGTTGCGAAAGAAAAAAATGATTACTACATATGACACTCAAATAGTTGCATTGGATATAACAGATCCGATGGCTGCTGTTGAATTGGTACACAATAAAGAGGCTTTTAGTTTTTGACGGCAATGATGATTTATTGTTTTCCGACTTACAATAATAGGAATGTAAATGAATTATTATATAAAAAAATATTAATACGTTAATTATTAAATATATAATTACATGGAGCTTGCATTGTATTTGATAGAATGAAGAGCTGTAAGTAAACATACTCAAATTGTCAAACGTTACTCTGTAATTAAACCTATAATGTAATCATTGCAACTTTCTTTTGCTTCTTTTCTTTGGTCGCCTACTCGTTCAAAGAGAAGAAAAAGAAGCCACGCAAACCGAAAAATTTGCGTGGCTTTTTGCTGTTATTCAGAAGGATATTTTTGCACTTTCGTTATTCTGTCTATTCGTTTGCTGGGATGTCTGTCAAAAAGCCCAATTTATTTCATCATCGGGCAAAGTGCTGTGAATGCTACCACCCATCACCAACCCACAATCTTGCAGGACTTTCTGCCGTGCGTCTTCCTTGCTCTCCGCAACCACATCGAACACTCCTTCAAAGACATATTGCGTCCGAACTCTATAACTTTCTTCTTCATAATCTTAAAATTCAACCTTTAATAATCTGTATTCCTTTGGCTCTCCATTGGACAGTCTGCGGTGTTTTTAGCCAAAATGGTGCGCACCATAGCCGTATGCAAAGAACTTATCAAGTTCTGTCTCTTCGGCTATTTTGTTGATAGCCGACCTTAACTCCTCTTTTGCTGTCGGATAGGGTTATTGCGTTGAAAACCCTAATGAGAATATGCGGTATCTCATCCGCATAGTTGTAGATGATATTTTCAATCTCTGTTTTCATATCTCTTATAATTTAATGGTTCATACTTTATGCTGTTGCTTTCATTCTTCGGCTTATAAGTCCTCGATTAGCATTGACAAGGTTTACTATCTGCTCGTGGTATTCTGTATTCTTGTTGCATACCCCACGACTTTGCATCACTTCCAAAGTTCGTAATGATACTTCAATGGTCTCTATTCGCTTGCCATCAATGGTAGCCGAAAGGATAAGGGAGTCCTCCTTGAGGTAGTATGCATTAGAAAATACGCAATGGTGCATTGATACACCTTCTTCCAAATGCTCCTGCACGCTCTCCAATACGTGGACTTGGATAGTGCCGTCCGTGAAACAGATACCGAAAAATTTTGATTTGAGTTCCTTGAAACGTTTTTCGTCTTCCATTGCCTTCTGCTGCTTCTGTCTAATCTCCTCCCTTTCACGCTGTCTGAGAAGTTCTTCGTGTTTGCGGTCGTGTTCACCTTTAAGGTTTGTTGGGCATAAATATTTTTGGATTATGAATATCCTTTCCTAATCTTCTAAGTGTATCTACATAATCACTCCAAAGAGAAATGTCTGCTATCTCATAGCCGTTACGAACTGCAATCTTGTAGGGCTGCCATAGTTCCTCAAAAGTCCTCTTGTTGCCAAGAAAGTAACGTAAATGTTCTGTGCGACCTGCTTTTAACAATGTTTCCACTCGGCTGTCTGTAAGCAATGCAGGAATAAGCAGGATAGGCACGATGCCATAGAAATTATCCTTAAAACCATTTCTCTGAAGTATCTTTGTAACCTTGAACTTCGGATATATGGGTGAGTAGGCAATATGCTGATAGGCTTCATTATCGTTGCGTATCGCCATAGGACTATAATAGGAAAAGGTATCAACATAGTGTCCCAATACCCTCTGTATAGCAACCACAGCTTTTCGTCCCTGCGTATTCCACCAATATTGCCCAATCTCAATTATAGAAGTCTGTGCTTCGTAACCTTTCTCCATACCCACAATAAGTAGGAACATACGTAATACTTGAAACTCTCCACAAGTAGTAAGTATGGTGAAATACTGCTTTTGCTGCAACTTGCGCTCATAGGTTTCCTTGACCTGCAACTTTGCCCTGCAATGAGGGCAAGTGCAAGTTTCTCTATGTTTGTTCATTACCCAACTATGCCCACAATCCATACAAGTGGTGCGACCTTTTGGTAAGCGGTAGGCGAAGTGGTCAATGCACTCACGGAATGCCCATCTGCTTTGTGTTTTGGTTATCGGGCGAAGGTGCCTGCTCTCGGCAAGGACTGCCTTCTCAAACTTGTTTCTCGGTTTCATAGGCTTAAAAAATCGAATAGTGATGGTTGTACTTGGGTTGTCGCGTTCTCAGTCTTTTTCACTCGTGCGTTACGGCTCTGTAACTTGGCAAGTTCCTCACGCTGATATTGCTTAATGGCTTCCTGCCTTGCTTCGGCTTTTTTTCTTCCTCTGTGAGTTCTACAATGTGATTAACAGATACTTGGCAGGAAACAGACTTACCTACTTCTATATCGTCCTCATCGTAGTAGTGAACAGCCATAGAGAAGATTTCATCATCATCAAAGCCGTTGCAACCGCTTTTCTGCACTTCATTAAGAATGTAGGGTGATGCACTCCTCGATATTCTTGTTCGGTTTCATCAAGTTAGGGGCAAACAAGGGGTCTGTCATAGCACGCTGATTGAGATACTCGGCTATTGTCCGTGTGAAATGTTCTGTTCCTTTCATATTGCTTAGTATTTTGGGATTTCTACTATTTGATTGATGCGTCCATATAGGTAGGCTCTTAGGCTTGTTCTGTCGGGTGCGTAATATTCTGTCCATTGTCCGTACTGACCCACAAGGTATTTCTTCAGTACATCAAAGAAGTCAAAGCGATAGCCTTGTAGGGGAACGGCTGTACGGAAATAGGTGTTAGAGTTCACCGCTTCACATAGCCAATTCTTTTCCTCACGGCTCATCATTTCGCCACGATTGAGTTTCACACGTAGGAGATATATTTTGCTATTACAAAGGCTCTCCAAAGGGAGTACATCCCATTGTACAAACTTAATTGCCAACACTTGCTCACTTTTTTCAGCCGTAGGGTTAATGCGGTAATGAGAGGAGGAGCTATATCCTTTGCTGTTCATCGAAGATGTTGTATTTACCTTTTGCTTATCCATAGCGACATTTTTATGCGTCCAAAGATCGGAGTATGCTGATTCCTTTTTGTAGCAAAATAGAGGTAGCAGGGCGGGCTTTACAAGGTTTTTGTCGGAAAAATACGACCCAACGGTGTGGAGATTTTCCAGACAAACCAAGCGGCACAGACCTTTTGAAAAGCCACAAGCCCCGTACTACCTTTGCGGATAAAAAGGGAACAGCACCCGTCTTCTTCATTTCGCATATTGTGGAGCATAGGAAAAGAAGCGAAAGTGCAACGTCCATAGTGGAAAATAGAAAAGGTGGCTATCTCGAAATGTGAGATAACCACCTAATGAACGATAAATGAAAGGTATTACAGAGCCGTGCTTCTCAAAGCACGCAAAACAGGATGGCACAGAGAATTGCCAGCCAGAAGAGAATGCTCAGCAGCGTAATTGTCACTTTTAGAATGACTCTGACGATAAAGCGTAGTATCAGAAAGCCTGCAATGACAGAGACGGCAGTTACGACTTGCGGCGTTACCATCTTCGAGATAAACAAAATGGCACCGATAACGATAGAAATCAGGATAGTGAGTTCGATGAAGCGTGTCCAAGAGAAGCGGCGGACTTGCTTGGGAGAATTCGGCTGCTGCTTGATATTATCGGTTTTGTTCGATGCGTCTGCCTTGATGAAGGCAGGTGTGTGGACATCTTGATTCATGATGATTGTATTCATATCGGAGCTTTTAATAGTTCAAGAGCAATAACAAGATGCGCAGGCTACACAAAGACAAGTATTTGTACAAACTCTTGGCGTGTGGAGCGGAGCGTTTATCTTGGCTCTTGACACTACAAAAGTTCCCGATGGTGTTACATCAAGTCATGTTTTTCACTATCGACTGTTGGCAGACCATTGACCTCAATGAGCAGAACGATTGTCCCTGTCAGTTCGGTGTAGAGTTTCTCATACTCTGGACTTGCGCCAAAGTCGTCTGTCAGTTCATACTTGTCGAAAACGCTTTTGCACAGCCTTATTCTTCAGAAGCATTGGTGTTAGTCTTTCAGGAAGAGGAGAAGGGAGTTCTTTCTCGAACTCATTCTCTAAGACGGATACAAGCGTGTCATACTTGGAAAAGTGCAAACCTTGGTATAAGACTTCACTTGCCATTGTCTCTGCTTCGGGATGCGAGAAGCCTTGTGCCACTGCATCGCAGTAGGTGGTAAGTGCTTCGTCGGCTCTTGCCGTTATGTATGGTTTGTCACTTAGCATTTCAGGGAAATGCTCACTAAGATAAGTCTCTAACTTCAAACGGAAGTAGGAAAGCTCTTTCTTTGTTGTTGTCATAATCTTCTTGGTTTAGGGTTGTACATTATTTAGAGTTGATGCCCATAGCAACATTGAACTTGTCTAACTTGCCAGCCAACTGTTCCATATCGTGTTCTATCTTCTTGTTGGTTATACGGGCATAAATTTGTGTAGTTTTAATGTTGGTATGTCCCAGCATCTTAGAAACTGATTCCATAGAAACACCTTTACTCAATGACATTGTTGCAAACGTGTGGCGAGCCATGTGAAAGGTTAGGTCCTTTTGATTCCACAAATATCTGCAATTTCCTTCAGATATGAATTGGTTCGCTGATTGGTTAGCATTGGGAAGAGTTTACCATCACGATAGGTCTTGCCACTATACTTTTCGATGATATTCTTCGGAATATCCAATAAAAGAACATTTGTTGCAACACTCGTCTTTTTGTCGTTTTTGTCATTATCCATTGTTTGTCATCAAGGGTAACAATGTTTTCGGGAGTAAGGTTAGCCACATCAATGTACGCCAAACCTGTGAAGCACGAGAATACGAATAAATCACGAACTAATTCCAAACGTTGTATGTCCAGGTTCTTATTGGCTATCTTCAAAAATCTCTTCATCTGTTAAGAAACCACGATTGACTGGCTCAAGGTGGAAACGATGATTAAGAAAAAGGATCATGATGGATTACCCCCATTTTTCTTCCTAAAATCGTAATTGTCTTGAAAGTCTTCATTGTCTTGGTGGCTGTATTTGGGTTCTGACCAACTACTGTGCGAAGATAAATATCAAAGTCGTGTATGATAATATAGGTGAGTTCAGACAAGCGTATGTCCGAACGTTTGTACTTATCCTGCAAAAAAAGTCATGAAGTGTCGTTTGCAGACATTATATTTCTGAAAAAGTGGCAGCACTTACAGATATGCCCACTTGCTTGGCAATATCTTTGTTATGCTTATCGAAGAGTGTCATCATAGTTTCTACCTCTTCTTTCTTGCCCAGATACTCCGACTTGATACGCTCCAAAGAAATGGTATCTGTCATTTCCAACTTTTTTAAAGATGGTCTGCAATCCACTTTGGATGTTATCCAACTCGAGATTAGTAGAAAGGACCTCTGTAGTCCTTCCCTTCAGTCGTTCTTTTTCACTATCCCATTGCGACTGCTGAACGGCAATACCTGTTGAGCCAATGGAAAGTCGTTCATTGTTGAGATAGATTCTCAACATCACGGGTGTTTTACCCTCCTTGTTCACATAGTTGCTTCTTAAATAGAAGACTGATCTGAAAAATGGTTTTCATTTGCGCTGCTGTTGTTTAATTGTAGCCATGGCAAGGAAAGTTGTAGCCAAAAATTCAATAATTGTAGCCAGCTTCTAATAGAATTGTAGCCAAAAGATTGAAATATTAGCAAGATAAACTTCTGTAACCACGCTGCAAAGTTCGACATATTTATTTGAATAACAGCAATTTGCGTGTACTCTATGCGTACTCTGTACGAACTCTTGGCTACAATTTTTATTTTGCCTCAAAAGTG
>BNJT01002888.1_pt1 | contig 29948 bp, 50 predicted proteins | sample 8540491 | NCBI WGS metagenome assembly BNJT01 (sample SAMD00202455, study PRJDB9452) | human saliva metagenome | host: Homo sapiens | reverse complement strand
CGAAGGTAAGTATGCTTGTTAATACACAAGGTGAAAAATGCACGTACGATTAAGTCTAAAGTACAAGGGGTTATTGAGGAGTTATTGTTTGAAAAATTACATGAATTCTGAGGATGTAGACCATTAAAAATTAATTTATTTATTAAACGAGTGTTTAACTCAAATAATATTGATTTCTAAAAAAATTTTAATTATAACAATATTATAAACGAAAGGAATGAAATTATGAGTAGATTAATTATATTAGGTAATGGTTTTGATTTATATCATGGATTACCTACGAGTTATAAAGATAATTTGGTGCCAATATTGAGAAAGAATAATGAAGAGCTTTTTGAAAAAAATTAGTAAACTCTATTTTAAAGATGATATAGAACTTTGGAGTGATTTTTGAAAGTAGGATAGGAAGAACAGAAGATATCGATTGTTTAAATAATCCAATAAGAGAAAAAGTTGGAGTACCTATTTAGTATAAATGTGGAGTGTTATCCTATAGAAAGTCCACATTATGGGAATTCTTGGTTCGAATATGAGAATGCCAGATACGCTGCAGAATGTAATAGAGTTAATTTAGAATCAGTATTTTCTGAGTTACATTATGATTTGGATGATTTGAAAGAGTATTTTCATGATGGGCTTTATAAAATGTGTAAATATGCTAATGAGTTAAATAATAATAAAAAAATAATTTTCAAAAAGATTTTGATTTTAGGGAAAAAGACTATTTTTTTAACTTTTTAACTATACTAATACTTTTAGAAAAAAATATACAGATATACCTAATGCTAATATATGTCATATTCATGGATTACTTAATGACGAAGCTGAGTTAGTTTTTTTGGGAATAATAAGAAAAAAATATTTTTAAATAGTTATTCAGATTTATATGAAGAAAAACCCAAATGTTTCCAGAGGTAAAGAAGGTGACTATGAGAGTTATACTCATCAAGAATATGTTGAAGCAGTAACATATAAACCTTGTGAATTTGAAAAGTATAATAACGATGTAGATAAATATATGAATCAATTGAATGAAAGCATGATAAAGGAAATTCAGTTAGAGAAGTTAGAAAAATTTTCTATCAAAATTGAAAAATTAAGGAAATATTTGTTTTTTTGGTTTATCAATGGGAGAAGTAGATCACCCATATTTTGAATTAATTAATCAAAAAAATTTTTTTAGAAGCTGAATGGTTTATTTCTTATTATAAATCAAGTGATATCATTGAAGAAAAATTCACAAAAAAATTAAAAATTTAATGATAAAATTGTACTATTAGAAATGCAAAAAAATTTATTAAATCATTATAGGGTGATTAATGTTTTTAGCAATATTATTTAATAATAATTTTTCGATAGAAATAATATATTTAAATTACTTGGAAAAATCCTATTTTAAATTAAAGTTAATTGAAAGAATCAGCTAGAAGCATATATAATGTTTCAGAAATATAAATGTTAAATATTTATCTAGAGATTAATTATTGACTACATATAATTTATTGACAAATCTTTTATCTGAGTTAGAAAGCTATCAACACAAATTAATAATTAATAAAAATTATGGAGGTAACATATGAATGAAGTAATTAAAACGATGTTAAATCATTGTACGACTCGTAGTTTTGTAAAAGGAAAAGAACTACCTAAGGAACATCTTGAGCAAATTATCGCTAGTTCTAAACAAGGATCTAGCTGGATGAATGGTCAACACTATAGTATTATTATAACTACAGGTGAAACTAAACAACAAATCGCTGATTTAATCCGTGATAAGGCACCTGGTAATGCGGCTCATATTGAGAATTCTGCAGCGTTCTTACTATATTGTTTAGATTACACTAATATTAAACTAGCGTTTGATATTGAGGGTGGAGAGTTTGATATTTCTAATCAATATGAACCATTAATTATCGGTACTTTGGATGTTGGTATTGCAATGCAAAACGCTACTTTAGCTGCTGAGTCTTTAGGATACGGAATTGTTTATTGTGGTGGAGTAAGAGGTTTTGGAGATAAGATTTCTGAGTTACTAAATATTCCAGAAAATGCATTGTTTTTATGTGGACTAAGTATCGGTGTTAAAGATGAAGAGTTATCTACGGAAAAAGTTAAACCTAGATTACCAGACGTGGCTAATGTAGGATACAATGAATTCCCTAAATCAAACGTAGAAGTATTAAAAGAATACCGTCAAACTATGGTAGACTTTGCTGAAGCAAGTGAGACAAAAAAACATGGACTAAGAAATTCGCTGACTTCTATGAACAACCCTCAGGAATAGAAAAAGTAACTAAAGAACTATTAGAAAAAAATGGTTTTGTGAGTGAGAAAAAATAAGAAATAAAGTATATTACCACATATGTATTTTAATAATATATGTGTGGTATTTTTGTGATTAGGAAATATACTTTTAAGTTGATATAGTTTAAGAGTCAAGATTCTAAAAATTATAGACTCTTTTTTTAAAGAGTGATAAAAGATGTTGAATAAAAATTAAGTAAAATTTTTTTATAAAATGAACTACAAAAGCATAGACACGTATAAAAGTACGTGTTATAATGTAAATGCGGAGAGAAATTTATTATAAGGAGGTTGGGATGACCAAAAGAGAACTGATAAAACTCTTAAAGAGCAATGGTTTCTATCAGTTGAAAAATCGTGGTAAAGGTAGTCATGAAGCTTGGACTAACGGAACAAGACAAGTTATAGTACCTAAACCGAACGGAACAGATTATCCTGTAGGAACTGCAAACTCGATATTAAAACAAGCAGGGTTGAAATAAGCCCTACTTGTTAATATCGGTGTCATCCCGTAAAATGAATTATGACAAGAGGGAATTATACATATATTGCACTGTTTAAAAAAGAAGACGGCGTTTATAATGTAACTGTACCTGATTTGGAGGGGGTTGTTACGTTTGGTGAGAGTATCCCTGAGGCTATTGAAATGGCAAAAGATGCATTAGAGGTATGGTTACTGAATGCTGAAGATTATGGATTTGAGATTAATAAACCTAGATCATTTAATGAGTTACAACATTTAGCAGATGGAGAGGAAGATTTCTTACAGTATGTAACTGTGGATACTGTTTTTGCTAGAAAAAAAGAAGATAACAAAGCAGTTAAGAAAACTTTAACTATTCCAAATTGGTTAAATGAGTTAGCTATTAATAATGAAGTTAATTTTAGTCAAGTTTTACAACAAGCATTAAAGAAAGAATTAAATATAATATAGTAGATTAAGGAAACCTGAATAGTACCTGACTAATTGTTTTTTTAGAAATTAGCAATATTTAAAGTGAAAGAGGAGAATAGAATGACTGAATCAAAAAACGTCTGAAGCACAAAAGAAAGCGAGTAAGGCTTATTATGAGAAAAAAATAAAGAACGTGCTTTTAATGAATAATAGAAGAACTGCTGCTAGAACATTTGTTAGACACTATGCAACAAAAGAGGATATGGAAAAATTTAATAGAAATATTTAATAATGAAAATCCTAATGCAAAATTGTAGCTAATGTTTTTAGATTATAATTAGTTTGTTAGTAAAAATAATATATAATCTATGCGTGATTTATTTCACGCTTTTTTTATTACTAAAAAAACACCTATGAAATCTCATAAGTGTCTTACAGAGCAGATGCTTATCTCTCTGAGAAAGTTTCCAGTAGAGCATATATTTTTATATCTCTAAGATAATATTAGATAGTGTATAATATATAGTATGAAAGCTTGTAAACATAAGGTTTATAAGCTATTTTTTTCTATTTTTAAATTTTTTTCAAAAAAACTATTGTCAAAAAGGTCAAACATGTTATAATTTATTTAAGGTCAAAGAAGGTCAAAAAGATAAAAACTTAAATATATTCCATAAAAACCTTTTAGTTTGTTAAATATTTAGGTGTATCTTATGAGGTCAGTATCTTTATTATAATAGAGATACTGGTTAACGAATAAAAAGTACCTTTTGATCTAATAATTTAATAAAAGGAGATTTACAATGGATATTAATAGTTTTACAAATAGTGTGAAAGAAATCTTAGCGAAATCTTCCGAATTTGCAACTGAGAAAAAAAGTCAAAGTATTACGAGTGAGATGTTCTTAAAAAGCGGCTCTTACTGGTAGTAATTTATATAGTGATATATTAGGAAGAGTAAATGTTGATAAGGCGAATTTAACTCATGAGTTAGATGACGAGATTGCGAAGGTAAATAGTGTAGAAGGAGATAATATCAATTATGCTAGCTACTTAAGTAATGATTTGAATACTTTATTAATAGAAGCTAATAAATATAAAGATAAATATGAAGATAAATTTATTTCGTGTGAACATATTGTTCTTGCGAGTTATTTGAAAAAAATAGTATAGTAAAAAAATATATCGATAAGGTGACTACGTTAAAAGAATTAGTAGCGGTTATCGATAATATCAGAGGAGGTAAAAAAAGTTATGAACGAAAAATCCAGAAAAACAACTACGAAGTTTTAGAAAAAAATATGGTCGTGATCTTGTAGAAGCTGCACGTAGTGGTAAAATCGATCCTGTGATAGGGCGTGATGAAGAAATAAGAAATGTAATTAGAATTTTATCAAGAAAAAAACAAAAAAATAATCCAGTGTTGATAGGGGAACCTGGGGTAGGTAAAACTGCGATTGTTGAGGCACTGGCTCAACGTATTGTGCGCGGTGATGTACCTGAAAGTCTTAAAGACAAAACTGTGTTCGAACTTGACCTTACTAGTTTAGTAGCAGGAGCTAAATATCGTGGTGAGTTCGAAGAGCGACTAAAAGCTGTATTAAAAGAAGTTAAAGAACAAGATGGAAAAATTATTTTATTCATCGATGAAATTCATATGCTTGTTGGTGCTGGTAAAACTGACGGAGCAATGGATGCTGGTAACATCTTAAAACCAATGCTTGCTCGTGGTGAACTACACTGTATCGGTGCTACAACTCTTAATGAATATCGCCAATATATCGAAAAAAAGACTCTGCATTAGAACGTCGTTTCCAAAAAGTTCTAGTTAATGAGCCTACTGTAGAAGATACAATTTCAATTCTACGTGGTCTTAAAGAAAGATTCGAAGTTTACCACGGTGTGAAAATCTCTGACCGTGCGATTGTAGAGGCTGCGGAATTATCTAATAGATACATTACTGATAGATTCTTACCGGACAAAGCTATCGATTTAATCGATCAAGCTTGTGCAACTATTAAAACTGAAAACTCTTCTAATCCAGCTGAATTAGATACAATCAATCGTAAAGTTATGCAACTTGAGATAGAAGAAAAAAAGCATTAAGTAGTGAAGATGATGATGTGTCTAAAAGACGTTTAGAAAAACTTAAAAGAAGAATTGGCTAATCTAAAAGAAGAACAAAAATAAACTTCAACTTCAAGTTGATAGTGAAAAAGAAAAAAATTATCAGCTGTTAAAAAAATCTTCGTGAAAAAAATCGATAGAGTTAAAGTTGAATTAGAACAAGCTCAAAAATAGTTATGACTTAGAAAAAAAGCTTCTGAGTTACAATATTCTACTTTACCAAAAATTAACTCAAGAGTTAGAAGAATTAGAAGAAAAAAATCTAAACACGAAGAGTATAAACTTCTAAAACAAGAAGTTACTGAAGATGAGATTGGATTTATCGTAAGTCAAATGACTGGTATTCCAGTAACTCGTCTAGTAGAAACTGAAAAAGAAAAATTATTACATCTAGCTGATACTATTCATGAAAAAGTAATAGGTCAAGATGAAGCTGTAGAGAGTGTAACAAATGCAATCTTACGTTCTCGTGCTGGTATCGCAGATCCTAATAGACCAATCGGTAGCTTCCTATTCTTAGGTCCTACTGGGGTAGGTAAAACTGAGCTTGCTAAAGCATTAGCTCTTAACTTATTCGATGATGAACGTAACATCGTGCGTATCGACATGAGTGAATACATGGAAAAACACTCTGTTAGCCGTTTAATCGGAGCCCCTCCAGGATACATCGGTTATGAAGAAGGTGGTCAACTTACTGAAAGTGTAAGACGTAATCCTTACAGCATTATCTTAATGGACGAAATCGAAAAAGCTCACCCAGATGTGTTCAATATCTTACTTCAACTTCTTGATGAAGGTACACTTACTGACTCTAAAGGTGTAGTAGTAGATTTCAAAAACACAATAATTATCATGACTTCTAACATCGGTTCATTAGAACTATTAGAAGAAGTTAAAGACGGTGTGATTTCTGAAGAAACTCGTAAAAATGTTACTAACCAACTTTACGGATACTTCAAACCAGAAATTCTAAACCGTATGGATGATATAATTATTTTCAAACCATTAACACAAGATAATATTAAAGGAATCGCTAATAAACTTCTTAACGATCTTGTTGCGCGTATCGCTAATAGAAATATTACTTTAACATATACTGATAATGTTTCTAGATGGGTTGCGACTGCTGGATTCGATATGAAATTCGGTGCTCGTCCACTTAAACGATTCATTCAAAGTCAAATCGAAAACAAACTTTCAGTTGAATTAATCCGTCATGGTATCGAAGATGGAATGGAAATTCACCTAGACTATTTAGATGATGAATTGAAAATTGATATAAAATAATATATTGATTTAGCCCCATACAGAGAATGATTTGATGAATTCGATTTATTAGAAATCGTAAGTATTGAGTCACACTCAAATAACTATAGAACCTCAGGAGAAATCCTGGGGCCTTTTTATAAGGCTATATGAATTTAAAAAGATAAAAAGTAATATAATTTATTATCTTTTTGTATAAATGAAATTTGTAGTATAATGATAAAAATAAATAAAAAAACCCAGACGAAGTATGTGTATAGGAGGAATTTTAATGAAAAATAGCGGTTATGGCTGGAACACCAATTGATTCGAAATTAGGTGCGGAGCTACTAAATTCATATGGTTATGATGATGTAGTTTTTAGTGCCGATTTCTAATAATCCAGTAGAACAAACTACGTTCCAAGCTTTAGAAGATGAAGAACGTGAAAAATATTATTGTAAAAATTATTCAAGAACTAAAGGAGAAAGATTGTGATGCAATTTTTGTATACTGTAACTCACTTAGTTCGGTTGTTGATTTTGATAGATTGGCAGAAAAAATGAATATTTCTATTGTTACTCCTATGCAAATGTATAGAAATTTAGGACTTGAGTATAAGTATCTAGCTGTAATGGCGGCGAACTCTCATGGTCTTACAGGTGTAGAGAACAATCTTTATGTATCGAATCCGCGTCTACGTGTGCTTGGATTATCGATGTTGGAGCTTGTTAAAGCTATTGAAGAGGGCAATAAACCTGAACAGATAGTGGAAGATTTCAACTTCAAAAAATTGTTTAATTATTTTGAATTAACGAATGTAGAAGCAGTTGTTCTTGGATGTACTCATTTTCCTTATATCAAAAAAGAACTTGAGAAAATTACTAACCTTCATATCATTGATGTCGGGGTTTTTTTATGATAGAGAGTTTAAAGAGAAAGGATATATAGAATGCCAATAGGAATAATAATTAATACGATTGCTATATTCTTAGGAGGTATAGCAGGGGCTTTGTTGGGAGATAAATTACCTGAAAAAGTATAAAGAACAGCTGAATATGATATTTGGTCTTTGTTCGATGGGAATGGGAATAGCGTCGATTGGTCTTATGAAATATATGCCTGCGGTTATATTCGCGATAATTATAGGGACATTAGTAGGTTTATTTTTTTAATCTTGGAGATTTAGTCTATAGAGCTTGTCAAAAAAATGCAAAAAAACTTATGGTGAAAGTCGTTCCTAAACCTAATACTTCTATGTCGGAAACGGAGTTTTTAGCTACATTAATTACGGTGATAGTGCTGTTTTGCTCTAGTGGAATGGGGATATATGGAAGTCTTAGTGAAGGAATAACAGGAGATCCTAGTCTACTGATTACGAAGTCTATTCTGGATTTCTTTACAGCTGCTATTTTTTTGCTTGTAATCTTGGGTATATTGTTTCACTAATAGCAGTACCACAGTTTGTTATTTTTACGTTTTTTTATTTTTTTATCTGCAGGATTGATAGTTCCACTTACGACGCCTGATATGATTAATGACTTTAAAAGCTTGTGGTGGTTTCTTAATGGTTGCTGCAGGATTTAGAATATTGAAACTTAAGATATTTCCAGTAGTAGATATGGTGCCTGCTATGATATTAGTTATGCCGTTTAGTTGGCTTTGGGTCAATGTAATTTTTACATTTATTATAAATTATTATGAAAAAAATAAAGCTAGTTAGAAACATTTCTGACTAGCTTTTTGTGTATATATTATTTTAAATTGAGGATTTCGCAACTTCTGAGTTTTTATTTTCCTTCTAAGTAACTTTCGTTTCTTTCTTTTTGCTTGTTCGAAGATTTCGTTGTATTCTTCTACCATTGCTTCTGTGTATTCACCTTTTTCTAGGTCGCAGTCTAAACCATAAAGTACTTTTTCCACTCTTTCAAAAACATCTTCAAGTGTGAATTTTTTATTTAGTAGATTTTCTAGTGTTTCCATACATTCTGGATCAACTTTTGGATACTTGTATCTTACTTCTTGATCATCAATTCCAATCTCATAGAAATCTTTCATGATGTTTGCACGCTTTTGTTGATCACCGAAGATACTTATGTAGATAGAAACTACTACCGCTTCTTTAATCTTTCTTTGAGCAATTCCTGCAAATTTCTTTCCATCTATGCTTAGGTCATAATCCCCTGGACAGTATGAATTTGCAATTTCTACCGCTTCGATTTTGTCAGCACCTTCTGGGAAGATTGCTTTTATAAATGATGTCATAAGTTCATAACCTTCATTAATAGAAAAGTTATCTTTTGGTTTATTCATAACGATTGATAAGTTCAGAATTCCTTTGTCTGAAATAATACCAAGACCTCCGATATTTCTTACTGCTGGAATTATATTATTTCTATAAAATGCAAATAATGCTTGTTCAAAGTATGGTACGCGTGTATCTGGTGCACCGATTATTGCAGAGTTTGGTAATGTATATAAATGTAATATACAATCATCACTATTAGATACTGTGCGTAAGAACATTTCATCAGTAGCAATAGGGATTAAGGGATTCACAATATTTAAAGTTTTATAAACATTGAATTTTCTATTTCGAATAAGATCTAGCATAGCTACTCCTTTAATGTGTCGATAATATTTTATATCTTAAAAATTAATACTTTATAATTATAAGATATGCGACTAATTTATGCAAGGTTTTAATGAATTACATATTATAAAAAAAGTGACTCGAACATAGTGATTTTTAAGAAATCAATTTTTATCGAGTCACATGTGTGTATATTATATTATAAGTTAAGTTTGTAATCTTCTGGTTTAATAATCGGTAAAATCTTCGTGAATAATTTTACGAAGAAGAAACCAGAAACTACTGGAATTACTACGAAGACTATAGCTGCTTTTAATAATTCTAAAGCACTTCCGTTAGTAGTCGCAAGGTGAGCTAATGGTCCTACTAATCCACTGAATCCAAATCCGGCACTCATAGGTGTTCCTTGAATATTTAGTATCGCTGCGAACACTCCTGAGACAGCTGCGCTGCAAAGAACTGGTAGCATAATTTTCGGCTTGGCAAAAATATTTGCCATAGAAATCTTTGGTGAACCGATAAAGTGTGCGAAGCAAACTCCTTTAGAGTTAACTGCCCAACCTGCGATTGCAAGTGTAAATCCACATGCACAAATTCCTAGGTTTGCAGCACCTGAGGCGATACCTTCTATATTAATCGCTAGAGCAACTCCAACTGATGTAATAGGAGAGACTACTAGACAAGCGAAAATCATCGCAATTAGAATAGTAAGGATAATCGGTTGTAAAGTAAGTAAGTGTTTAATTCCATCCCCAAGTAATTTCGTTGCACCTGAGAAAAATGGAAGTGTGAATCTACCGATACCTCCGATAATTACCAATGTAAGTGGTGGTAGTATAATTACTGCATAGTTTTTAGCTTTATCTCCGATTAGCAGTATAAAAGCTGTAGCCAGTGCAGCTGTGAAAATCATCGTTACGATATCTCCAGAACCTTTTAGCATAAGTCCTGTCTTATCTGGTGTTGGTATTATTGACCCACCAGCAAATAATGTAGCTAATCCGATTGAAACACTCTGTACGGGTGTGAATTTAAAGAATAATCCGATTATTATTCCTGAAGCCAATCCTATCATGGCATTGGAAATAGTTATTGATAATGATAAAAACGCAAGTGATGGATATAGCTTTCCTATATATTTAAGTAGTTCACCAAGTAAGGCACCTGGTACTAAACATAGAACAGTTCCTAATGCAATACCATTAAGTACGTTCATAGTGAAATTTTTTTAATAGTAATTTTTTTCTTTCATAAACATCATCTCCTTTATGTATTCGTAACCTAAAAATGTTACTAATTATTATAACGTAAAATATATATTTTGTACATTAAAAATTTACTAGTTTTGAAATAATAAATTAGGAATAAATTAAAAAAACTGACTTAAAAAAAGCCAGTTTATTAATAATATTATAGAGCTGTAAATGCAGCTGTAAATCCAAAAAAATTATGCCTGGTGAGTTGGCTATAACTATTGGCCAATCACGTTTTTTTCTCCTAGTAGACCATAAAGTACCCAAAGAGTACAGTTTATTCCTGCAACGAAAGGTTGAATAAAGTCTCCTTTATGACCGTGTATATTTCCTGAAATTTGTGGTATATATGATATATACATTAGCATAGCTGTGAATGTTGCTACCCAACTAAGTATTTTAAAAAAATTTTTGTATTCATAATTATCCTTCTCCTTTTCAAAGTATTGAAATATACTAACATATATTAAAGGATATTTTCAAGTGAACTTATTAAATATTATAATTGAAAAGGATTTAAAATTAAATATAATCATGAAGTGATATATATTTATAGAGAAAAATAGTTAGTTTAGTTTGATTTGTATAGTTCGGCATATTATAGTATAATGTAATTTAAAAATAACTAAGGAGTTTTACAAGATGAAAGCTTTAAGAAAAACTACTATCGCTATTAATAGTATTAGCTCTTTTTGGTGGTGGTATTACATATGCCTTAACACCAGATAATAACATTAAAAATTCAGAAAAACTAGCAAATGTTAAAGCCTCAACTACATTAGAAGATTTGAATGGAGACTTTCTTTCTAATATTAGTTATGCTAATTCAAAAGTGTCTACGTCACTAAAAATTGATAATGATACATTTTTATCAATTTTTAAAAACGCAGTTGAAAAAGATTCAGAATTATTAAATGGAAGTTATAAATTAGTTGGAAATCATATTGAAGCGAAGTTACCGGTTAAACTAGGACTTTGGGATACTATGATTAATACTAATATTAAAGTAGTAGGTGCAAATAATTCTGTGGACTTAGTTCTAGAAGATGCTAAAATTGGTAAAGTGCCTATACCTGATTTTGCTTTGGAAAAATATTTGAAAGAAGCACTAACAGGGACTGGAGTTGGAGTGAATGGTAATACAATTAAGATTAAATCACTAGACGTTCCAGTTATGATCGACAATGTGGAAGTCTCAGGTGGAAATGTTAATGTGACTGCCTCACTAACACAAAAACAAATCTTACAATATGGCTCTGAAGCTATAAAAAATTATTTTAGAGGATAAAAAATATATTAAGACTTTAGAAAACTCTATAGAAGAAAGAGAAGATTATTCATGTCTCATTCACATATTGTTTTACTAAAGTCTTTTTATAAATTTAAAAAAATGTTTTCAGAAAAATTTTATGTTAAATTCACATAAAATGCTTGAAACTTTATTCTTAATGTAATATAATAAACATATCGTAAATAAAGACAAGACATCTATGTGGAGTTTTTAGAGAGAAACTGGTTGGTGAAAAGTTTTATAGAAGCATAGGAGTTATCACTTTATTGTGTAATAATTTTTAAATAGAACAAACAAGTGCTCTTGGTAGGAGTTAAAAGAGGTGGTACCGTGGATACATTTCGCCCTCTATAACTTTTTACTAAGAGTTTTTTTATTTTGAAAGGAGATAAAATGGTAGAATTAAAAGATACATTATTAATGCCAAATACGAAGTTTCCAATGCGTGGAAATCTTCCAAATAAAGAACCTCAATTCCTACAACGCTGGGAAGAAATGGACTTTATACAACAAAAATTTTTAGAAAAAAATGCTGGGAAACCTTCATATGTACTTCACGATGGACCTCCATATGCGAATGGTAATATCCACATTGGACACGCATTAAACAAAAATCTTAAAAAGACTTTATCGTTAAATATAAAAAAACATGAATGGTTTTGTTTCACCATACGTTCCAGGTTGGGATACTCACGGTCTTCCAATCGAGCAAGTATTAGTAAATAATGGTGTTGATAGAAAAATCTATGCCAGCTAATAAATTTAGAAACAAATGTAAAGATTATGCTTTAAAAACAAGTTGATAAACAACGTGCTGACTTCAAAAAAACTTGGAGTACTAGGAGATTGGGATAACCCATACTTAACTCTTGATCCAAAATTTGAAGCTGAACAAATTCGTGTATTCGGTAAAATGGTAGACAAAGGTTATATCTACAAAGGATTAAAACCTATCTACTGGTCACCATCTTCAGAGTCTGCTTTAGCTGAGGCTGAAATCGAGTATCACGACCACACTTCACCATCTATCTATGTTGCATTTGACTTAGTTAGTGAAAATGGTGCTGTTGAAAAAGGAACTAAGTTTGTTATCTGGACAACTACTCCTTGGACATTACCTGCGAACTTAGGTATTGCTGTTCACCCAGACTTCGAATACCAAGTTGTTAAATATAATGGAGAAAGCTACTTAGTTGCTAAAGAAAGAGTAGCATTCTTAGCTGAAAAATTCGGTTGGGAAAACTACGAAACAGGTGAAGTATTAGTAGGTAAAGATTTAGAGTACTTACTATGTCAACACCCATTCTTAGATAGAACATCTACATTAATCTTAGCTGATTATGTAACACTTGATTCAGGGACTGGTTTAGTACATACAGCTCCTGGACACGGGGTTGATGACTATCTTGTAGGTCAATTACAATACAAACTTGGAGTATTATCACCAGTTGATAACCAAGGTGTTCTTACAGAAGAAGCTGGACAATTTGCTGGTAAATTTGTATTTGATGCGAACAAAGACATTATCGCTCATTTAGCTGAAACTGGAGCATTATTAAAACAAGAAGATATTACTCACTCATACCCACATGACTGGAGAAGTAAAAAAACCAATTATCTTCAGAGCTACACCACAATGGTTCTGTTCTGTAGATGCATTCCGTTCTGAATTATTAGAAGCTGTAGATAACACTAAATTCTACAGTGAGTGGGGTAAACCAAGATTATATAACATGATTCGTGACCGTGGTGACTGGGTAATCAGTCGTCAACGTGTATGGGGTGTGCCAATTCCTGTATTCTACGCTGAAAACGGAGAAGCTATCCTTGATATCGAATTAATCGAACACGTAGCGAAAATCTTTGAAGAAGAGGGGTCAAACGTTTGGTTCTACAAAGATGCTAAGGAATTATTACCAGAAGGATATACTCACCCAGGAAGTCCAAACGGTGAATTCACTAAAAGAAATGGACATCATGGACGTTTGGTTTGACTCTGGAACATCTCACCAAGGATGCTGTGCAATCCGCGAAGATTTAACATACCCAGCTGACTTATATCTAGAAGGAAGTGACCAATACCGTGGATGGTTTAACTCTTCACTTATCACTTCTGTAGCGGTATCTGGAGTAGCTCCATATAAAGAGTTAGTATCTGCTGGATTCGTTATGGACGGTAATGGTAACAAGATGAGTAAATCATTAGGTAACGTTATTTCTCCTAATGATGTAGGTAAAGAATTAGGTGCTGAGATTATTCGTCTATGGTCTGCAAGTGTTGACTACACTCAAGACGTTCGTATCTCTAAAGATATCTTAAAAACAAGTTTCTGAAACATACAGAAAAAAATCAGAAATACTTTCCGTTTCTTACTAGGAAACTTATACAATGGAAGCTTCAACAACAAAACTGATTTAGTTGCGTACGAAAAACCTTGAAGAACTAGACAAATACATGGTTCTTAAATTCGAAAAAGTTGTAGCAAAAAGTATTAGATTACTACGAAAAACTACCAATTCAACAGTATTACTACTGAACTAATCAACTTCTTTAACGTTGAATTATCTTCATTCTACCTTGACTACGGTAAAGATATTCTTTACATCGAAGGTGAAGATTCTCACAAACGTCAAAAGTATGTTAACAGTTCTTTACACAGTATTAAGTAAATCTGTTAGATTACTTGCTCCAATTCTTTCATTCACAGCTGAAGAAGTATATGACAATATGCCATACGAAGATGCTGAGTCTGTACACTTAACTGACTTCCCAGCTAAAAAAATGTAATCGAAGACGCTGCTTTAGAAGCTAAATGGGATAAACTTCTAGAAGTTCGTGATGATGTGAATAAAGCATTAGAAGAAAGCCGTAATGAAAAAAAGTTATCGGTAAATCTCTAGAAGCTGCTGTTGAAGTATACAGCAATGATGCAGAAGTAGTTGAGTTATTAAACTCTGTTGCTAACTTAAACCAATTCTTCATCGTAAGTAAAGTAGAGGTTAAAGAAAACAATGGTGTATCTTATGATCTTGCTACTGTTAAAGTAACAAAAGCTGAAGGACACCGTTGTGAACGTTGTTGGAACATCGTTGATGAAGTAAACGAAGAAGGTTTATGCCCACGTTGTGCTAGCATCTTAAACAAATAATAGAATAACTTACACATAGAACTTAGGTTAAATTTAATCTAAGTTCTATTTTTTTATAATTTTTATATTATGAGTCCAAAAAAATGGATAGATGACTTTGCTATAATTAAATCACAAAAACGAAGAGGTGATTTAAAATGGAAAAAGATTATATTACAATTACAGGAATGCAACATTATTTCGGAACAACAGTTTTTTTAAAGTAGGAGATGTTATAAGCTGTGAAAAAGAGTTCGATAACGACTATGACGAAGAAGCTATAAAAGTTATGATGAAGACTTTTTGGTAAAGTTGGTTATGTAGGAAATTCTTGCAGAACTGTCGCAAAAAGGTACGAAAAAGTGCAGGAAGAATTTATGATAAAGTAGGAGATAAATTCTTTGTAAGAGTATGTTTTGTTACTGGTGGTTCTGTTATTGCAGAAGTTCTAAAAAGAGATGAAAAATAATCACAAAAAAATGATAGAAAAAAATTCGTAAATAGTTGTTATTATATACATAAGTGTATATAAGGAGCAAAAATTTATGGAAAAAAAGGAAGATATCAAAAAAATTAAAGCTATTATACTTATTAGAAATACTGAGAGACTATAGTGATGAAAAATACTTATTTAAGTATAAAAAGAATTAACTTTTTACTCTTTAAAAAAAGAAATAGTTGTTGAGAAAAAAACTCTATATAAAGATATAGAATTACTACAAGATTATGGATTTAATATCGTAGTTGAAAAAAAGTGGTCGTGAAAAATACCTATGCTTTAGTAGAAAGAGAGTTTGAACTTGCTGAGGTGAAGATGTTAATTGATGTTATTCAGGCAAGTAAATTCCTAACCGCGAAAAAAATCGCGCGATCTAATCTTAAAAACTTAAGAAATTAGCGAGTAAAAAAACAGGCTCAGAAAAATTCAAAGACAGGTATATTCTTTCGAAGAGAATAAATATATAAACGAAAAATATTTATTATAATGTTGATGCTATTCATAATGCAATTGCAGAAAAATAAGCAAATTAATTTTAATTATTGGCAATGGAATTATAAGAAACAGATGATTGATAGGAAAAAAACGGTGAAGTTTATAATGTAAGTCCATTCGCTCTAGTATGGAATGATGAGAATTATTACATGGTTGCCTACGATGCTAAGGCAGATTTAATCAAGAATTATCGTGTTGATAAGATGAGAAACGTTGTTATTGCTGAGAATGATAGATTAGGTCATGATAAGTTCCAAAAAGAAGATATATCGAGTTATTCAAAGAAAATCTTCGGTATGTATGGAGGAGACTTAGAAAAAGTGACTCTAGAATTTAAGGAGTCATTAATAGGAGCAGTCGTTGATAGATTCGGTAAAGATATTATTATTCATAAAAAAAGATGATTCTTATCAAACTTCTGTTGAAGTAATGTGTAGTAGTCATTTCTTAGGGTTGGATTTTCTCTTTAGGTAGTGATATTGAAATATTAGCACCTCAAAATGTTCGAGACTTATATGTGAGGGAAGTAGAAAGTTTACTAAAAAAATATAAATAAAAAAATATTCTAGTAGGATTTTTAAGGGGAGTTCTGCTAGAATTTTTTTACTTATTTAAAAATCAAAAAAATATAAATTCATTTAACTTTCTTAGTCAGATATGAATCCTACTTAATATCAACTTAAAAATCGTGCTAATGTGGTTGCTTTAATAGAAAATGAATGTTATAATTAAATAATGAATTATAATATGATTATAAAAATCATTTACATAGAAAAAAATATGTCGGAAGGAAAAATGTTAATGGCTATTTTAGGAAAAAAATATTTGATGCTAATAAAAAGAGAAGTAAAAAGTTTATCAAAAATTAGCTGACAAAGTATTAGCTAAAGATGAAGAATATTCAAATCTTAGCGATGAAGAATTAGTAAATAAAACAGAAGAATTTAAAAGCTTATATCCAAGAACAAAAAAAGAAAAAGGTAAAGATACACCGGATATATTAGATAAAATTTTAGTAGATGCGTTCGCTGCAGCTCGTGAGGGTGCATTACGTTCTCTAGGAATGAAACCATATAAAGTTCAAATCATGGGTGGTATCGCACTTCACCGTGGTGATATCGCGGAGATGAGAACAGGGGAAGGTAAAACTCTTACTGCCACAATGCCAGTATACTTAAATGCATTAGCAGGAGAAGGTGTACACGTTGTTACAGTTAACGAATACTTATCACAACGTGATGCCCAAGAAATGGGAGTTTTCTATAACTACATGGGACTTTCTGTAGGTCTTAACTTAAACTCTCTGAATTCTGAAGAGAAAAGAGCAGCATACAATGCTGATATCACATACTCAACGAACAACGAGTTAGGGTTTGACTACTTAAGAGATAACATGGTTAAAACAGTTGAAGCTCGTGTACAACGTCCATTAAACTACGCTGTAATCGATGAGGTTGACTCAGTTCTTATTGATGAAGCACGTACACCACTTATTATCTCTGGTGAAGGTCAAGAATCGACTTCATTATACCAAGTTGCAAATGCCTTCGTTAAAACTCTGAAAAAAGCAGAGGAAGAAGATGGAAGTGATGGAGATTATACATTAGATATTAAAACTAAATCTATTCAACTTTCTGAAAATGGTATTGATAAAGCAGAAAGTTATTTTGGACTAAACAATCTTTACGAGTTGAAAAATGTTGATTTAACTCACCACATTAACCAAGCGCTAAAAGCTAACTATACAATGGCGTTAGATGTTGACTATGTGGTTGCTGAAGACGGAGAGATTTTAATCGTTGACCAATTTACTGGTCGTACAATGCCTGGACGTCGTTTCTCTGAAGGATTACACCAAGCTATCGAAGCTAAAGAAGGTGTGCCAATCCAAAAAGAAAGTAAAACAATGGCGACTATTACATTCCAAAACTTCTTCAGAATGTATAAAAAACTTAGTGGTATGACAGGTACTGGTAAAACAGAGGAAGAGGAATTTAGAAATATTTATAACATGTTTGTTACAACAATTCCTACGAACAGACCAATCCAAAGGATTGATGCACCAGACTATATTTACTCAAATATGGAAGCCAAGTTCAATGCAGTAGCACAAGAGGTAAAAGAACGTTATGATACGGGGCAACCAGTTCTTTTTAGGTACTGTTTCTATTGAAACGAGTGAATTAGTATCTAAATTATTATATAAATATGGTGTTCCTCATAAAGTTCTTAATGCTAAACAAAAATGAAAGTGAAGCTGAAATAATCAAACAAGCTGGACAACGTGGTTCGGTAACTATCGCGACTAACATGGCTGGTCGTGGTACGGATATTAAACTTGGAGAAGGTGTTCGTGAGTTAGGTGGTCTGGCTGTAATAGGTACAGAACGTCACGAATCACGTCGTATTGATAACCAATTACGTGGTCGTTCAGGACGTCAAGGGGATCCAGGGTACAGTAGATTCTATTTATCTCTTGAAGATGAACTTATGGTTCGTTTCGGAGCTGATAGATTACAAAAAAATCATGGGGAAAGATGATGATACGCCACTTGAAAGTAGAATGGTAAGTAGATCTGTTGAAAGTGCACAAAAACGTGTTGAAGGTAATAACTATGATTCACGTAAACAAGTACTTCAATATGATGATGTATTACGTAAACAACGTGAAATCATGTATGCTGAAAGAAATGAAGTATTAGAGAATGAAGTTGTTACTGATATTATTCAAGATATGATTGGGGACGCAGTAGATAAAAACTATGGCTTATATTGTAGAAAAACATGGAAGCTCATAGCGAAAAAAAGAAGAAACAGAAGAAATTATCAAATCACTAAATGAGAAATTCTTAGGTCTAAAACCTATTACTGATAGTGAGTATTCTGATGTAATGAGCGATGATGAAATTCGAGAGCTTGTATTACATAGAATTAACCTAGAATTAGCTGAGAAACGTGAGTTACTTGGTGATGAGACTATGAATTCATTTGAGAAATACATTCTTCTTAATGCTATCGATGATAGATGGACTGATCATATCGATCAAATGGATCAACTTAGAAAAGGGATTTTCCTTCGTTCTTATGGACAAATTGATCCACTTCGCGAGTACAAAACAGAAGGTTATCAAATGTTCGAGGACATGATTGATGATATTCAAGTAGAAGTTGTAACTAACTTAATGCGTATTAGAGTAGAACGTCATGAAGAAATCGAAATGAAACAAGAACCAACTAACCTTGTAACTAACGATAGTAAAGAACATATCGCTCGCGGTCCAATTAAGAGTGCATCTCGTGAAGAGAAAAAAGCTCGTATTGAAGAGCGTAAACAACGTATTAAAGAGTTAAAAAGCTCAAAAAAAGAAAAAAAGAAGCTAATTAGTAGTTAATTGAAAGAAGGAGACTTGAAAAATAGGTTTCCTTCTTTTTAATGGCTTATATTATATTTTTTTAGGAGGTAGTATTATGAAGCATTTAGAAAAAAACTTAGCAATATAATAGAAAAAAAGTGATAATATTGTCTTTTTTGGTGGAGCTGGTGTTTCTACTGAATCTGATATTCCAGATTTTAGAAGTGCGAACGGTGTGTTTAATGTTAAATTAAATCGCCACTTTTACACCTGAACAACTCGTTTCTAGGACTATGTTTGTGAAGTATCCTGTAGATTTCTTTTGATTTTTTTACAAAAAAACATTTAGTTTATCCTGATGCCAAACCGAATAGAGCTCATTTTTTTATTTAGCTGACTTGGAAAAAAACAAGGGAAAACTTAAGGCAGTAATTACCCAAAAATATTGATACTCTTCATGAACAAGCGGGTAGTAAAAAAATGTTTTAAAAACTTCATGGTAGTGTAGATGCTAACTATTGTACTAAGTGTAAAAGTTTTTACAACTTAAAAGACTTTTTGGCTAAAAATGAAGAAATACCGAGCTGTGATAAATGTGGTGGAGTAATAAAACCGTATGTTACTTTATATGAAGAGGAATTAGATATGACAGTATTTAATGCTGCGATTAACTTTATTGAAAAAAAGCTGATGTACTGATTATCGGTGGTACTTCATTAAGTGTTTATCCAGCAGCAAATCTACTACATTATTTTAGAGGAAAGTATTTAGTTGTTATTAATAAGACGTCTACACCTCAGGATAATATGGCTGATCTAGTAATTAATGGTAAAATTGGAGAAGTATTTTTCAAAAATTAGGAGAAAGGTTAGGTGATATGTAGATGTATTTATTTAGAAAAATTAGCTTGGTTTATGAAGCTAGAAAAAAAGGCGTTATATTATTGGGATAATTGCCCTTATATTAGTAAGTATTTTCAACTTAATTCCACCGAAAGTTATTGGGACTGTTATTGATAAAAATTGAGGCTGGAAATTTAACTAATGGAGAGTTATTCTTAAATGTTGGTTATCTTGTATTAGCTGCACTTGCGATGTACGCACTTCGTTATGTTTGGCGTGTTCATATTTTTTTGGGGCGGCATACAACTTAGGAAGAATCTTAAGGTCAAGATTATTTGAACACTTTACTAAGATGTCTCCGTCGTTCTTTCAAAAAAATATCGTACGGGTGACTTAATGGCGCATGCAACGAATGATATAAACTCAGTAGCAATGGTTGCTGGGGGTGGAGTAATGTCAGCGGTTGATGCGAGTATTACAGCTTTAGTGACATTATTTACGATGATATTTTTTTAATTGATTTCAAGTTGACTCTAATAGCTATTATTCCTTTACCGCTTTTTAGCATATGCTACTAATTATATTGGTGATAAAAAAACTATGAGAGTTTTTGAGGCGGCACAAGAGTCATTTTCTGATTTGAATAATAAGGTTCAAGAAAGTGCTTCTGGGATAAAGGTCACTAAATCATTCGGTTATGGTAATGATGAGATTAAGAGTTTTAGGGAAGTTAATAACAAAGTATTCGGTAAGAATGTTATCGCTGCTAAGTATAACTCATTATTTGATCCAATGGTATTAATCTTCGTTGGATTATCTTATACACTTACTCTTGTTTTCGGGGGTATTTTTATTTCAAATGGTGATTTATCGGTTGGGGAGCTAGTTACTTTCGTGACTTATCTTGATATGTTAGTATGGCCGCTTCAAGCAATTGGTTGGTTGTATAATATATCACAACGTGGTGAAGTATCTTATAAACGTATTGAGAGTTTATTAGCTGAAGTTAATGAGGTAAATACCAATTTAGATAGCAAAATCAAAGCTGAAAATGGTCGACTTGAATATAATATCAACAACTTCGAATTTGAAGAAGGTAAGAGTGTTCTAAGAGATATTAAGTTTGTTATTGAAAAAGGTCAAACACTAGGTATCGTAGGTGTTACTGGAGCAGGTAAAACTACATTATTAAGGCTTTTATTAAGAGAGTTTAATATTGAGTCTGGTAATATCATGCTTAACAATAGAGACATTGCTGAATATAGTATTAACGACCTTAGAAGACTTATCGGATATGTACCACAAGATCAAGTGTTATTTGCTATGTCGATTAAAGAGAATATCCGTTTTGCGAATCCTTTAATTGATGATAAACAAGTAGAAGAAATTACAAAAAAATTTGTGGTCTGTATGATGATATTATGGCTATGCCTGAGAAGTTTGATACGATTGTTGGTGAGAAAGGTGTTAGTCTTTCAGGTGGTCAAAAACAACGTTTAGCAATGAGTCGTGCTTTGATTATTAATCCTGAAATTTTAATTCTTGATGATTCATTATCTGCGGTTGATGCTAAGACTGAACATGTTATTTTAGAGAACTTAAAAGAACAACGTAGTGGTCAAACTAATATCATTACTGCACATAGACTTTCTGCAGTAGTGGAAGCTGATTTAATAATTGTTTTAGGTGATAATACGATTATTGAAAAAAAGGAACTCATGACGAACTTATCGCCAATAATGGTTGGTATAAAGAGACATATGAAAGTCAACAAATGGAAGAAAGCTTGAAAGGAGGAAATGAAGATGTCGAAAAGTAAGACGTTTTTTAGATTAATGCGCTATATGTTGCGCTATAAAGGATTATCGATATTGGCACTATTATTTATATTAATGACTTCGATAGTCGCAACAGCAATTCCTCTTTTAGCTCAATATTATATTGATAATTTTATTACAAAAAAATATTGCTAAAAGCTGGATTATATATATTAATAATTTATTTTTGGATTGTTTATCCTAAGAGTTGTGTTTACATTTTTTTAGGAGAGTATTACTTCGCAAAAGTGGCTCACAGTATAGTTAGAGATCTACGAAATGATAGTTTTTGCTAATTTGCAAAAAAATTAGGTATGTCTTATTTTGATAAGACTCCTGTAGGTTCTGTAGTATCTAGATTAACTAATGATACACAGGCTGTTGCGGATATGTTTTGGAACAATTTTCTCAAGTTTCCTAAATACTATACTTATGTTTGTAGTAACACTGTCTGCGATGATTGCTTTAAGTTGGCAATTAACAATCTACATGATACTATTTATCCCTGTAATGGTTGGTTCGGTATATCTATATCAGAAGCTTTCTAGTAGATTAGTAGAAATTTCTCGTGCGAAAAATTAGTGAAATGAATACTAAATTATCGGAATCTATAGAGGGTATGAAGATTATCCAAGCCTTTAATCAGGAACAACGATTAATTGATGAATTTGGAGAGGTTAATAATGAACACCTTCGTTATTACACTAAATCATTAAAGGTTGATAGTTTATTATTAAGACCAGCTATGGCTTTATTTAAAGTATTAGCATATGGTGTTATCGTAATGTATTTTGGACTAAGTTTTGAAAGTGCTGGCTTTACAGCTGGGATAATCTATGCATTTATTCAATATACGAATCAGCTGTTTAATCCACTAATTGAACTTATGCAAAACTTCTCAATTCTTCAAACTTCTATAATCTCTGCAGGACGTGTTTTCACATTAATAGACAATGAAGAATATGAGCCGGAACAAAAAGAGAGTGATTATAAAAATTTCACGTGGTGATATTGAGTTCAAAAATGTTAGCTTCTCTTACGATGGTAAACGTGATGTTCTTAAAAATATTTCATTTAGTGTTAAAAATGGAGAAAGTATAGCGTTTGTAGGAGCTACTGGTTCTGGTAAATCTTCTATTATGAACCTATTCTTAAGATTTTACGATTATGATAGAGGAGAAATCTTAATTGATGGAGTTAATATTAAAGACTACAGTTCTAAAGAATTAAGAAATAGTGTAGGACTAGTACTTCAAGATCCATTTTTATATCACGGAACAGTAGAGTCTAATATTAAGATGTATAATGAAAGTCTAACAAGAGAAGATGTTATTGAAGCGGCGAAGTTTGTCGATGCACATAACTTTATCGATAAATTAGAAGATAAGTATGATAGCTTAGTTACAGAAAGAGGTTCAACGTTTTCATCTGGAGAAAGACAGCTGTTAACATTTGCTAGAACTATAGCAAGTAAGCCGAAGATTCTTATTCTTGATGAAGCTACTGCAAATATCGACTCTGAAACAGAAGAGTTAATTCAACATTCTCTTGAGAAAATGAGAAAAGGTAGAACGACAATAGCAATTGCTCATAGATTATCAACGATTCAAGATTCTAACTGTATTTATGTGTTAGATAAAGGTGAAATTATTGAATCTGGAACACACGACGAGTTGATAGCGTTAAAGGGTAATTATTACAAAAATGTACCAACTTCAAGCAGGTATGTTAAATAAATAGATTTTTAAACTAGAAGTGAATAAAGTAGCTTCTAGTTTTTATGGAGAAATAAATTTAGGCTCTTTGTCAAATTCGGGGCATGGAGAAAAATAGGAAATGAAATCTAGGCAGCATTTTGCTGCTTAGATTTTTCTTACTTTCACTAAGTTTAACATTATTTTTTTATATTCAGAAACAAATAATCTAGACATAATTAAAAATACGTAATCTGAAGTTACTAAAGCTAGAATATCCATAAGATACTCTCTTTAGTAGTTTTATTTTATTATTAAATCCTTCTAATGGGCCATTAGAATACTCATATTTAATAGAATTAAGCATATATTCTTTGTGCTTTTTCATAGTATTTATAGCTTTAGCTACACCTTTAGATAATCCTTTAGTATCCATATCTATATATTTCTCTAATTCTACAGAATCTTTAGCCTTAATAGCTTCTCTTATCTCATGAACTCTCTCATAACTAGCTGTAAATTCAGCATCTATAGCTAATATATAATCTAATACCTCTTTTCTAGTTACATAGCGTTTAAAAGCTTCTAGAATAGAATGTTTTTAGTTGAATTTACTTTATCTCTATCTTCCAATATTACTTTCCAGAAGTTCTTTAGAATAGTGTAAGTAGAGCCTTTTTTTATTCTTATATTGATTCATTAGTTTTACTCTAGCTTTGTTTAATTCTCTATTAATATTTTTGAACCATGTGAAATCTATCTATTATTATCTCAGCGTTAGGGAACATCTCTCTAATCATATTCATATAAGGAGGATAAATATCTATACAGATCGTTTTTTTACTTTCTTTCTTACTTTTCTTGAATATCTCATAAAGTATTGTTTTAATATATGTTGTGTTCTACCATCTACAATATCTATAAAAGTCATGTGTTTTAGCATCTAAGAATACAAAAACTCATTCCATTTTTTTACTATCTTTAGTTGACTTTATCTCATCAAAACACAGGTGTTCTGGTAGGTTTGAATGAGTCTTAACTTCTACAGCCTCTCTACATGATTTCATTACCCTTACTACTGTAGATACTGATACATTACTTAATTCAGCTATATTTTTTTAAAAAGACAATGTTTTTAGATAGATTTTTTTCATAATATGAAATATAAGATTTTTTTAGATATACTGCAGTGTTTTTGTACAAATGATGTTTCAGCACAAAACTTAGAATTACATTCTTTACATTTAAAAGCGCTGTTTCTTTAATCTTAGATATGTAGGGCATTCTGACATCTTTAATAGAGTTACTTTTAATGGATCTGTGAATCCATTTTTAACTATATTATTTTCTTCTTTCTTACAACCACAGTTCGGACAACACTTTGGATTGTATGATAAAGTCCCATGAAATACGAATGTATCTTGACCATCCACATTGATTAAATCAAGTTTATCCTCCATAGTTATATTTTTGGTCTTTTATTAATAGTAAATTTGTGATAAAATTAGACATGACAAATATCCTTTCTTAGTTAATTATTTTTCTACACTTTAATTATATTGGATATTTGTCTTTTTGTATATAGAAAATTGAAATCCGGGGCTGGAATTTTTTTCCATGCCCCGGATTTAGTATACAACCCTAAATTTATATACGGTATTGATTAACATAAATTTAAAAACGTTAATTATAATTGGTAAATCATTATTTTTTTAAGATACAATAATTGATAATCAAAGGATAGATCGCACAGCTGTTTTTCTTGCATTTTCCTTGGAAAAAAAGCTTACAATTAATGTATTAAGTGAAAAATGAATGGGAAATTTATCGAAGAAATATTTATAAGAAAGAAGGAATTAGAGTTGAAAAAAAGTTTCTAGGAGAAAAAATATAATAAGTTCTCATTAAGAAAGTTAACTGTTGGTGTTTGTTCGATGACGATAGGGTCATTTTTTTCTTGGTGTCTACTGTTCAACCAGAAGAAAAATATAGTGAAGGCTGCCGATAATGCAATTGTTCACTATAAATATGTAGGAGAAGACAATCTTACTGATAAAGAAAAGGAATTAATAAGAAAAAGAAGTACCGAGCGTTGTAAATAGTACAGAAGAGACTTATTATTTAGTATTTAAGCCGAATAAAATAACACAACTAAAATAAACTTCCTAATACTGGTTTAAATTATGGAGTAGGAAGCATGCTTCTAGGAGGTATGCTAGGATTACTAGTAGTTGTTGTAGCAAAAGGTAAAAAAATAAATCACGTAAAAATATTATCAATATTATTAGTTACGAGTATGGGAGCAACTACTTTAGAGTTACCTGCTCGCGCTATGGAAGATCTGCAATTATCAGTCTACAACATGGATTATAATTTAAAAAGTTGGAGATAGACTTCCTAATATTTCTTCAATTCCAGGATATAGTTTTGTTGGATTTATAAAAAAATGAAGCTGAAACTAAAAAAATTAAAAAGAAGAAGTGAAGGGAAATGTTAATTCCCAACAAAAATAATAAAAAAACAACCACAATTAAAAAGAAAAATACAGATGTAAATGTAACTGATAAAAAAACAGGAAAAATAAAGCAACACTAAATAATCCAGATACAAAAAGCATATACAGAGGAAGAATCTGGAGCGATAGTAGAACCAGAAAAGGTAGAACCGCCTAAAGAGTACACAGGAGTACAAGCTGGAGCGATAGTCGAACCAGAGAAGGCAGAATCTCCGAAAGAATACACGGGAGTGCAGGCTGGAGCGATAGTAGAACCAGAAAAGGTAGAACCGCCTAAAGAGTACACAGGAGTACAAGCTGGAGCGATAGTCGAGACCAGAGAAGGCAGAATCTCCGAAAGAATACACGGGAGTGCAAGCTGGAGCGATAGTTGAACCAGAGAAGGCAGAATCTCCGAAAGAATACACGGGAGTGCAAGCTGGAGCGATAGTTGAACCAGAAAAAGCGGAATCGCTGAAGGAGTATACAGGAGAACAAGCCGGAGCGATAGTCGAACCAGAGAAGGCAGAATCTCCGAAAGAATACACGGGAGTGCAAGCTGGAGCGATAGTTGAACCAGAAAAAAGCGGAATCGCTGAAGGAGTATACAGGAGAACAAGCCGGAGCGATAGTCGAACCAGAGAAGGCAGAATCTCCGAAAGAATACACGGGAGTGCAGGCTGGAGCGATAGTAGAACCAGAAAAAGTTGAACCCCAATATGGAGGCGTTGCTTCTGGAGCATTAGTTGAGCCGGAAAAAGTAGAATCTCCGAAAGAATACACGGGAGTGCAAGCTGGAGCAATAGTCGAGCCGGAGAAGGTAGAACCACCGAAAGAATACACAGGAGTGCAAGCTGGGGCAATAGTAGAACCAGAAAAAGTAGAACCGCTGAAAGAATACACGGGAGTACAATCTGGTGCAATAGTTGAGCCAGAGCAAGTAGAACCCTCGAAAGAATACACGGGAGTGCAAGCTGGAGCGATAGTAGAACCAGAAAAAGTTGAACCGCTGAAAGAATATACAGGAGTGCAAGCCGGGGCAACAGTAGAACCAGAGAAGGCTGAAGCACCAAAAGAGTACACAGGGGTACAAGCCGGAGCAATAGTAGAACCAGCAAAAAGCAGAGGTACCGAAGGAATACACAGGAATGCAGGCCGGAGCAATAGTTGAGTCGGAAAAAGTAGAACCCTCGAAAGAATACACGGGAGTACAAGCTGGGGCAATAGTCGAGCCGGAAAAAGTAGAACCACCGAAAGAATACACGGGAGTACAAGCTGGGGCAATAGTCAGAACCAGCAAAAGCCGAAGCACCGAAAGAATACACAGGAGTACAAGCTGGAGCAATAGTCGAGCCGGAAAAAGTAGAACCACTGAAAGAATACACGGGAGTACAAGCCGGAGCGATAGTAGAACCAGAAAAAGTAGAACCGCCAAAAGAATACACTGGTAAAATTGAACAACCTAGTGCTGAAAAAGAAAGAACAGTAGATAAGAAACTAGAACTTAGAAATATTTCTAATGTAGAATTGTACACTTTAGAAAATAATAAGTATCGACATGTAACATCACTTTCGAGTGTTCCTACTACTCCAACAGACTACTTTATGAAAGTTAAATCAGAGAATTTTTAAAGATGTTATGTTACCTGTTTCAAGTATTACCAGTGTCAGAAGAGATAATCAAGAAGTATATAAAATTGTTGGTCGAGCAAATAATTTAATTCACCATGAAAATGATAGTACTTTAGAAAAATTATACTTACTATTTACCAAAAAAACTGTTAATAGTGAAAAACGAAGTTTATACATCATTTAAAAAAATCTAGTAGAAGCAATGAATAGAAATCTACATGGTACGTTTCGTTTGGGGAGCAACTATGGATGCTCGTGAAGTAGAACTTCGAGATGGTCAAGAAAGCTATATTAGTAGTGAGTTTACAGGTACATTAATAGGTAAAAAAATAATGATAAGAATTATGCTATATATAACCTGAAAAAACCATTGTTTAATGCTTTAAGTCATGCTACTATTCAAGATCTTTCAATAAAAGAAGCAAATGTTTCTTCGAAAGATGATACTGCTACAATAGCGAAAGAGGCGAAAAATGGTTCAAAAATTATTAATGTTCATTCTTCTGGTGTAATTGCAGGTGAACGCAGTATTGGTGGTTTAGTTTCACAAGTTACTAACTCTACAATTTCTGAAAGTAGTTTTACTGGAAGAATAACTAATACTTATGATACAACGGCTACTTATCAAATAGGTGGTTTAGTAGGAAAACTTTCAGGTTCTGGTGCTTCAATAGATAGATCAATTTCATCTATTGATATGGCAACGAATGCTAATACTGGTGACCAGGTTGTTGGTGGTATAGCGGGACTTGTTGATAAGAATGCAACTATCAGAAATAGTTATGTTGAAGGAAATCTAAATAATGTAAAACATTTTGGTTATGTTGGAGGAGTTGCAGGGTATCTTTGGGATAGAGACTCATCAGATATAAGTAACTCGGGTAACCTTACAAACGTCTTAAGTGATGTTAATGTAACGAATGGTAATGCTATTGCGGGTTATGATTTTAATGGTATAAAAGCAACTAACACTTATAGTAATAAAAATAATAAGGTAGTAAATGTAGTACAAGTGGATGATGAAGTACTTAGTAGAGATTCAGAAAAACAAAGAGGTATTGTATTAGATAATAATAAAGTTCTTGAGAAGAAAAACTGAACTTGTTTCTAAGAAAAAATACTAAGATAGAAGACTTTAACTTCTCTTCTAGATATGTAACTGACTATGGAAATGTAGAAGGAGCAGATGTTTCTAGGTTAAAAGTATATAAAAAAATATTGAAAAAAACTATTATCGTTCTATAATCGAGAGACAATTGTTAAATATGGTAATTTAGTAGAAACTAATAATGATTTATTTACTAAAAAAATCTTGTGTCTGTAGTTCCAATGAATGATAAAGAAGTAATCACAGATATTAATAAAAAACAAAGGTAGCATTAATAAATTGTTACTTCATTATTCTGATAATACTTCTCAAACATTAGATGTAAAAATACCGACAAGATTTCTCTAAAGTAGCAGAGTATGAAATAACTAATACAAAGCTTATGTACACACCTAATACATTATTACATGATTATAATAATATTGTAAAAGCTGTTTTAAATGATTTGAAATCTGTTCAATATAATTCAGATGCTGTTAGAAGAGTATTAGATATTTCAAGTGATATAAAATTAACTGAATTATATCTAGATGAACAATTTGATAAAACAAAAAGCAAATATAGGTGATACTTTATCAAAAACTTCTTTCTGCTGATGCGGCGATAGCTGAAAATAATAATTCAATAATAGACAATTATGTAATAGAAAAAAATTAAGAATAATAAAGAGGCGCTACTTCTAGGATTAACATATCTTGAACGTTGGTATAATTTTTAAATATGATAATGCAAGTGCAAAAAGATTTAGTATTATATCATTTAGATTTCTTTGGTAAATCTAATAGTTCTGCATTAGATAATGTTATTGAGCTAGGTAAATCTGGATTTAACAATTTATTAGCTAAAAAAATAATGTAATTACATATAATGTATTATTATCTAAAAATTATGGAACTGAAGGTTTATTTAAAAGCATTAGAAGGTTATAGAAAAGTATTCCTACCAAATACAACTAATAACGACTGGTTCAAAAAAACAATCTAAAGCATATATTGTTGAAGAAAAATCTACAATACCTGAAGTAAGTTCTAAAACAATCAGAACAAGGAACGGAACACTCTATAGGTGTTTATGATAGATTAACTAGTCCTTCATGGAAATATCAAAAGTATGGTCTTACCATTATTAACTTTACCAGAAGAAAAAAATGATATTTATGATTGCGAATATTTCAACTA
>BNJT01001992.1_pt1 | contig 29983 bp, 55 predicted proteins | sample 8540491 | NCBI WGS metagenome assembly BNJT01 (sample SAMD00202455, study PRJDB9452) | human saliva metagenome | host: Homo sapiens | reverse complement strand
GCACGGCGAACTCCTCATGCCGACTCCATCCACCTCGATTCCACGCAGGTGTTCAAGACCTAGTGGAGGGTCGCAAGGTTTACGGCGGGGCGGTATCATGCCCGACGTCTTCGTGCCCTCGACACGGCGGCCTACCCACATACGACATAGGCCAGTGCGTCGCCACAACCTCTTCAACGACGCCGCTCTGCGCTATGTCGATCAAAAACCGCACCACGCTCTTGGAGCGCTACAAGCGTTCGACGACTTCGAGAAGCAGTTTGAAGTGCCCGCCGAGCTCATTGCCCGCGTTGAGGGCCGAGGCGGCCAAAAAGAACGTGAAGCCCAAAGACGAAGCCGAGCGCGAGCCACGATGGACGACCTGAAATTTGTGTTGAAGTGCCTCATCGCCCTACGATGTTTGGGACCGCAACGAGTATTACACACTCGTCAACCGCAAAACGATGTGGTGAAAAGAAGCCCTCCGCCAACTTTCGGTGAATCGCAACATCCCCACCGGCACGCGCTCGCGCTGATCGGCGACCCACTTCTCTCTCCGGCGGTGTGGGCGACTGATTTCCGACGCCGCTCGGCTCTTTGCGTCCCCAACGGCGCGACCGGCTCCCTGTGCACTGCCGACAAAAATCAAAAAACTCGGTGACCGAATCTCAATCGGCCACCGGAGGTTTTTATCCTCGAGACACTGCTTATTGGGGAGATAACGCACGCCCATGAACGAACTTTACTCTGCTTACAGTTACCACACTGTGCTTTGCGAGTGCAACATGCACTACACGACGACATTTCGCCGCAACCTCCGAGCGCACGGCGCATCGGTTTTCCGTCTTCCACTGAGGCGGCGCCCAAAATTGCGGGAAACCCTTGTGTGCTTCTATCGTAATAGATTCGGTAGTCAACCGGTTGGGACTCCCGCCGACCGCCCATTTTGACAAGCCTTACAAATAGGAACGAGACGCTTGTCGGAGCGTGTTCGGCATCTTTGGGTTTCGAACGCTGCAAAGTTGTGGACTTTTTGTGACACAGAGTGACAAACGCCCGCAGGCTTGCGTTAAATCCTTCGCCGAAAGGGCATTTCGTGCGCATCGCACGCGCCTTCGCGGCGAAAGCCGAGCGTTTTTCGTAATTTCGCGCCGTTTTCCCTTCCTCCTCTTCTATTTTTCTCCCCATGACCATTCTTCTCTTCAGCCTCATCCTGCTCATCGGTGCCTTTGCCGCCGGTTTGCTCGCTCGCTCACCGGTTTGGGCGGCGGGGTGGTCGTCATCCCTCTGCTCACACTCTGTTTTGGGTCGACTTCCACTATGCCGTCGGTGCCGCCCTCGTGGCGTCGATCGCCACCTCCAGCGGTTCGGGCGCGGCCTACGTCAAAGAGGGTATCACCAACATCCGTTTGGGTATGCTCCTCGAGATTGCCACCACCCTCGGCGCGGTGGCCGGTGCCCGCCGTGGCCATCTATCTCAACAACTCCGTCTTGGCCGTCATCTTCGGCGGCGTGCTTATCCTCACCGCCCTCTCGCAACGACGCAAACACGAGGACCACTCAGGCGGTGAAAGGCGGTGCCTCTGGCTGAAAAAGCTCAAACTCTGCGGCGCTTACCCCGACAAAAACGGACAACCCGTGCCCTACCAACTCACCAACGTGGCGGGCGGCTTCGGCGTGATGCTCTTGGCCGGCCTGCTTTCGGGCATCCTCGGCATCGGATCGGGCGTGCTGAAAGTGCTGGCCATGGACAACTGCATGAAAGTGCCCGTTCAAAGTGAGCACCACCACGTCTAATTTCATGATCGGTGTCACCGCTTGCGCCTCGGCCGTGGTCTACATTCAGCGCGGCAACATCGTGCCCGGCATCGCCTTTCCCATCATGATCGGCGTTCTCCTCGGTGCGCTCACCGGCGCCCGCCTACTCAAACGCATGGACGTGTCGTTGCTGCGCAAAAATCTTCTTCTTCGCCATTCTCGCCGTCGCCCTCAACACTGATCTACATGGGCTTCACCGGCGGACTCAACCACCAATGCCTCGCCCACAGCCAGAAACTCGACATCCAACAACTCATCGGCAACACCCTGCGCCGCGGGTGTCACGCTGGCTTGCCTGCTGGCTGCGCTGGGCGGGCTCTCACTATCTGGTAACACACGGCGGAGAACCCGTGCCCGACTCATCGTCATTTCGACCCAACCACGGCGGCCGCACAGACCCATTTCACCACCCTGAGCGGGCATCGTGCGCGGTGTGGCGGCCTTCGACGCCTACAGCTGCATTCAGCTCGGCGTGGTGGCGCTCATCCTCACCCCCATCCTGCGCGTGGTGCTCTCGCTTCTCGACTTCACCCTCGAGCGCGATTGGCTCTATGCCGGCATCACCGCCACCGTGCTGGCCGTGATCGTCGTTAACTCCATCGACGGATTTTGAAAAGTGGACACATTTTGCTTGAAAACGCTCCACTTTTCGGCAAAAGCCCACAACTTTTTTCCCCTGATTATGAGCATTCAAGCACCTCAACATGGTTCTCTTTAGCCGCTTTGGGGTGCTTTTCTGTATTTTATTTGCCCCGAAGAAAAGAAATTCGCATATTCGCAGTAAGTTTCATTCTAATATATGTTGTATGGTTAAATCTTTACTCTCTATCGCAATGTTCTTGGCCACCGGTCTCACGGCTGCTGCTCAAGACAATCTCGTGAAGAACGGCGACTTCGAAAGCTGGGACGGCGGTGCCCCCGCACAATGGCAGAAAAGTGGCAAAGGAAGCCCCTCGAATGCCACGGTGAAGGAAGCCGCAGAAGGCCGCAGCGGAAAGGCGCTCGAAGTAGAGCACAAGGGCAAAGGCAAAAACGCTCAGAATTCGCGCTACCACTGCGATGCGCTCCAGCTCAAGGCCGGCAATTACACCCTTTCGTTCTATGCCAAAGCGGCAAGTAAGGGAGTGGTCAGCGGCGGTTGGCACCCCACCGGAGCAACCGGCGTGAAAGGCTACAACTACGGCCAAGAGCTCGAAGTCGACAACAACGAGTGGAAGCAATTCACCTTCAATTCACCTTGGACAAGGATGCTTCGATCGACGTATTTGTCGTGAACAAGCAAAAATCGGAGGCGCTGTCCTCTTTGACGACGTGACGCTCACGGCCGTCGGCACAACGCCGCTCCCGATCCTAAACCGGAACCCAAACCTCAGCCCAAGCCCGCCTGACCCCAAGCCAGACCCAAACCTACGCCCGATCCCAAACCGGAAATGCCCGTCGGCGCCACCGTTTACGAAAAGGCACTCACCGACAACATCGAAGGCTGGACGCTCCAACAGGGCGAACTGCCCGAAGGTTTTGACCGCCGTTTGGTCGCAAGACGCCAAATTCGGTCTGAAAGGCACGGCTCACACCGGCAGCAGAAGAAGGGGCAACGAAAAGATCTACGCTTCTGAAGCCTGGGCCATCTCTCCCGAGGTGGAACTCAAGAAGGCTTCGTTCGTGACCTTCGAACACGCCCTCAACTTCAAGAACGACGCTTCGACACAAAGGTTTCTACATCCGCGAAGGCGAAACGGGCGAATGGCAAGCCCTCGACCTGAAGCAGATGGCCCGCCGGTAAGGATTGGCACTACGTCGAAGCTGACAAGTACGACCTCAAAGCCTACACGGGCAAGAAGGTGCAATTCGGCTTCAAGTACACCAGCACGACGGAAGGCGCCGCCACTTGAAATCAAGAACTTCAAGGTGGTTGAATCCCCGACGCTGTAAACCGCGTGAACGCTCGCAGCGGTCGCACCGTGATCTTCGACCTCAACGGCCGTCGCGTCGAGAAAGGCTGAACGCGGTGTCTACATCATCAACGGTGTCAAGACCGTCGTACGCTAATTGACACCCTAACTCACCACCGCCTCGCGCGGTGACGCCCTTTATCTCCGCCCTCAACGATCGGTATTCCCGACCGTCGAGGGGCAGTTTCTCTTCGCGGCACGTCATTTTGGCCTTGGGAAAGCAACATTGGCGCGCAAACGGCTTTTCCGCGCCTATCTGCGTGAAATACTGCACAAAGGACAACGCACCTCGGGGCTTTTTCGTACTTTTTGCACTGCCTTCTCACTCTTTTCGCGTGAGAGGGTCACACTTTTTGCCTTATTCTTTCACCCTCTCCCCCTCAACCCTATATGACCGACCTCAGTGCCCACTCCACCCGCTGCTTCCCATCCGCGACGTGGCCGCCCAAATCGGCATCGACGAAACGGACTTGGAACAGCACGGCAAATCATCGCCAAAAGTGCCCCTGCGCCTCATCGACGAAAGCGCAAGCGCACAATAGCCGCCTCATCCTCGTCACCTCGATCTCGGCCACCCGCGCCGGCATCGGCAAGACCACCGTCTCGATCGGACTCGCCCTCGGGCTCGAACCGCATCGGCCGCAAAACGGTCGTTGCCCTGCGCGAACCCTCGCTCGGCCCCTGTTTCGGCATGAAAGGCGGCGCAGCCAGCGGCGGACACGCCCAAGTGCTACCCATGGAAGATCAATCTCCACTTCACCGGCGACTTCCACGCTATCACCGCGGCGCACAACATGATTGCGGCCCTGCTCGACAACTACCTCTACCAGCATCGCGCCGAAGGCTTCGGACTGAAAAGAAGTGCTTTGGCGTCGTGTGCTCGACGTCAACGACCGTTCGCTTCGCAGCATCGTCACCGGACTCGGCCCCATCGGTCAACAGCATCCCCCGCAAGCCGGTTTCGACATCACTCCCGCCAGCGAACTCATGGCCATCCTCTGTTTGGCCGCCGACGAAAGCCGATCTGCGCCGCCGCATTGAGAACATTCTCCTCGGCTACCGCTTCGACGGCTCGCCCTTCACGGTGAAGGATCTCGGCGTGGCGGGCGGTATCGTGGTGCTCCTCAAAGATGCGCTCGAACCGAACCTCGTGCAGACGACGGAGAACACGCCCGCCTTCGTACACGGCGGCCCCTTTGCCAACATCGCCCACGGGCTGCAACACCGTTGTGGCCACGAAAAATGGCGATGTCGCACGCCGACTACGTCATTACCGAAGCGGGCTTCGGCGCCGACCTCAGGCGGAAGAAGTTTTACGACATCAAAGTGCCGCAAAGCCGGACTGCAACCCGCCCTCACTGTGTTGGTGGCCACGGCACAGGGCCTGAAGATGCACGGCGGCGTGCCCGCTCGACCAAATCGCGGACAGCCCAATCTCGAAGGACTTCGCGCCGGACTGCCCAACCTCGACAAGCACCTGCGCAACCTCCGCTCGTTCGGCCAGAAATGTGGTGATTGTTTTCCAACCGCTGCCGCCGACACCGACGAAGAGATGGAACTCCTGCGCCAACACTGCGGAGGTGCTCGAAGCGCCCTTCGTGATCAACAATGCCTATGCCGAAGGCGGCGCCGGCGCTGAGAAAGTGGCACAGCATCGTGGTCGACGCCGTCGAAAAACGCCCTCCGCGCCCGCTGCGCTTGCCTACGAGGGCAGCGACTAACCTGCGCACGAAGATCGAGAAAGGTGGCCCGCTACCTCTATGGATGCAGCCTACGGTGACCTTTCGCCAAACCCGCACTCACGCGCCTCCGCCTTGCCGAATCGCTCGGCATGAGCCATTTCCCGTGTGCATCGCCAAGACGCAATTCTCCTTCTCCGACGATCCCAAGCTACGGGAGCCGCCGAGGATTCGATTTCCTCATTCGCGACGTGGTGATCAACGCGGGAGCAGAGATGATCGTGGCCATGGCGGGCGACATCATGCGCATCCGGACTGCCCAAGGCGCCCGCAAGCACTCAACATTGATTATATCAACGGAGAAATCACAGGACTCGAGCTGATGCACATCGTACTCAATCCCAAATACGACCGCTTGCGCGAACAACTCTTGCAGGTGGCTGCGGACACTCGACAGCGTGCGGGCAGGAAATCTACCACGCGGCGCAACGTCGATTCGCCTTGTCGAAATCGACGGTCTGCCGACTCGCCGTGAAACGCTACGGACGCATGCCGCTCAAACACCGAATGGCTGACCCGCGTTTCTACAAGGCCAACAAGGCGAAAAACGCGCCTTTCGTCACTTCGCTCATGCTCAAGGAGCGCAGTTTCGAAAAGCCCCGAACCGGTGGCTTTCCTGAGCGATCGCCGCGGACCGCTCGATGCCACATCATTATTTCGTGAGCATCTATTCGGACTACCGCCACTCCATGCGCGACATCCCCGGCTTCGACGGGGCTTTTCGCGAAGAGGTGACGAAGCACTTCGCCCGCTACGCCGCACAGCTCCACGCCAGCGGCTTCATCCAAGGACTTTCTCGGCGGGCAACATCCTCTTTCGACCGCATCGACGAGGCGTTTCCACTTTCTCGCTCCTCGACACCAACGCCCTCAAATGGGGCAAAAAGATCAGCGTGGAGCGCGGTTGCAAAAATCTCGCCCGATTGGTGGGGCCACCGGAGTTCTTTGAGAGTCTCGGCCGCCACTATGCCGACCACCGGCAGGCAGATCCGCAGCAATGCATCCAACCTGATCAAGGCCGCCCGCGACGACTATCGCAGGAAAGCCGCACCCGCACCACCAACCTCTATTCGACTAAACACAGCGCCGCCCCGCCGTTTTTGGTAGGGCGGCGCTGCCTGCCGAATAAATCCCCTTCATTCGTCGAAACATCACAACACAAACACACCCTTTCATTTGAAAACATTCGCCGAACTGGGCCGAAGGAACAGATCCTCAATGCCATCACCGAAATAGGGCTACGAACAACCCCACTCCCGTGCAGGACGCGGTGATTCCCGTCCTCCTGGGCGACGAAAAACACCGACGATACCGCCGACAGCGGCCGCAGTTCCGACGCAAGATATCATTGCGCTGGCACAAACCGGCACCAGAAAAACGGCCGCCTACGGACTTCCCGTGCTCCAAAACGTGGATGCCGACGACCGCAGCACACAAAAGTGGTCATTCTCAGCCCCAACGCGCGAACTCTGCCTCCAGATCTGCTGACGACCTCAAGGACTACAGTCGATACATCGACGGCTTGCAGTGGTGGCAGTCTACGGCGGTGCGGGCATCGAAAGCCAGATTCGCCAACTCCGCAAAGGGGCTGTCAGATCATTATCAGCCGCGCCGGACGCCTCATCGACCTCATTCACCGCGGCGCCGCGCGACTCGAAGCCGTGCGCAACGTGGTGCTCGACGAAGCCGACGAGATGCTCAACATGGGATTCACCGAAAGCATCGACGAAATCCTTTTCGGCCATCCCGTCTGAGCACCAAACGCTACTCTTCTCCGCCACCATGGGGCCTCGACATTGACGCATTGCCAAAAACTACCTCCCGCCAATACCGCGAAATCGTGGTGGGCAGCCGCAACGAGGGCGCGGAACACGTGAACCACATCTACTATGCCGTGCGCGCACAGGACAAATATGCCGCCCTCAAACGCATTGTCGACTACTATCCGCGCATCTATGCCATCATCTTCTGCCGCACGCGTCTCGAAACGCAGGGAAGTGGCCGACCACCCTCATCCGCGACGGCTACAGCGCCGAGGGCTTTGCACGGCGATTTGGCGCAGGCGCAGCGCGACCTCACCATGCAGAAGTTTCCGCAGCACACCGCACGCAACTCCTCGTGGCCACCGACGTGGCGGCGCGCGTGCCTCGATGTGAACGAGCTCACCCACGTGATCAACTACGGACTGCCCGACGACGTGGAGAACTACACCCACCGTTCCGGCGCGCACCGGTCGTGCAGGCAAGCGCGGTACCTCGATTTCCATCATCCACCTCCGCGAGAAGGGGCAAGGTGCGCGTCATCGAGCGCGTGATCGGCAAGAAGTTTGAGGTCGGAGCGCTCCCCGAACCGAAGGAAATCTGCACGAAAGCAGCTCTACAAGGTGATCGACAATCTCGAACACACCAGAGCCGGACGAGGAGCAGATCGCGCCCTTCCTGCCCCGAAGTGATGCACAAGCTCGAGTGGCTCATCGAAGGAGGAACTGGTCAAGCGCCTGGTGCAACAAGAGTTCGGCCGATTCCTCACCTACTATGCCGACGCTCCCGAAATCGTGCAACCCACCGCGCGCGAGGAACGCGAGGAGAAGGGCAACAAACGCGACCGACGCGACGACAAACGCAACCGCAACCGCAATGCCAGGAAATCCCGTGGCCGAGGAGGATACACCCGACCTCTTCCTCAACTTCGGTAAGCGCGACAACTTCTTCGCCCGCGAAATCATCAACCTGGTGAACCGCTATGTGAAGGGAAAGGTGGAGATCGGACGCATCGACTTGCTGAACAACTGCTCGTTCTTCGAGGTGCCCGAAGAGCAAAATGCCGAGCTGGTGATGGGCAAGATGGCGAAAGGCCAAGGTGGGCGAACGCCGCGTGGTGGTGATATCGCCGATCGCGCAGACGGGACAGCCGACAGCGGAGCACACGGCTCCCGAAGGACGCACACGCTCGCAACGGACGATCGCTATGCCGACTCGACCGCAAAGAAAGAGCAAGCCCAAGGGCACGCGAAATCGCCGAACGACGCCAGCAAAACGACAAAGAACAGCCGCTTCGGCAAAGACGATTGGAAGCAATTTTTCGATTGAACGGAACCCTACGCGTCGCAAATGCACCAGCTTCGCACTACCCTGCATTGTGAGGAGGCAATACCTACTTTTTGTGAAAGAATGCGATGCATACACGGAAAAATCGGTAAGCTCGCGACGAAAACCGCTCACGCATACCCACTGATTATCAAGCAGTTTGCAACGAAAGCGTATGCGTGGAAACTGCGCACAACCGCACGACATGGCACACTCGTCGCCCTACCGTGCCAAAATCACTGCAAATGGGTATTGCCAAAAGGTCGAAAAAAGTGCCTACCTTTGCAGTGCATTCTGATAGAAGAGCCCGACACTTCGGTGGCGGTTGTCCGTCAGAGTAAGAATTTAAATTGTTATGTCTATGTTCGAAAGATGGCTGTCCTCAGCGGAGGATGGCCGCACTATTTTTCCGCCACCTCGCGGCTGCAAGCAGCGCGAGACTCAGTCGTGAGGGCCGATGCTCGCTGCGAGCCGGGCTGCGCGCCAAGCGCGACACCGAAAAGTGTCTGCGACGAACAAAGGATCGCCACGTGTGACGAACGAAAGGAGTGCCACTGCTGACGAATCGACGCCGGGACGAACGGGCAGAAAATGCGCGTCGGACAGACGGAAGTCGGCTTTTTCGCCGGGTCGCATGCGCAGTTTTGCACATGTGTTGTTCCTTTGCCACACCACACACGGGCGCTGTTTCGCCCGTTTTCACTCCGCCACTATTATAATATACCGACTGATGAAATCCAACCTCTCCTCCATGATCCATTCTGCCGACTCGTGGCCGCCGCTGCTCCTGGCGTGCCTGTTCCGCTCGCCCTACGGCATGTCTACGTGCTCGTTCGCTTCGTCGCTGCGGGTGCTTTTGCGCCCTGCTTGCGCCTCGATGCCTTCGACCGCGCGACCGCAACACCGCGGGCGTGGGCTGTTTCGTGGCGCTGGCGTTGCTCTTTCAGCCTTTCTTCAAAGCTCGCGCTCAGCTCGCACCGTGTGGAACGATCGTCGATGTAGTGGTGGCGGTTGGCTCCATGTCGTGTGGCTGCAAAGGACGCGTAGCTGATGCACGCCGCTCTCAACTTGCCGCCCCAAAGCGGACGACCGCGACCGAACATGGCGTTCGGTCGCGGTCGTTATCAGGTCGGGTTCGCTTCGCATGGCGGAGCTGAAATCCCCGCGACTGTAGGGCGAAAGGTTTTTATTTGAAGGCGCAAGTTCGTCGATGTGCACTCCTCCGGGCAAGTGGAAACGATATTTGCTATCGTAGATGGTGCTCACTTTATTGATCTCGAGGGAAGTCTCGTTCCGCCGCCGTCGCCGAAGCTACCGCTGAGGTAGAGCGATCTTGTCGTTGAGTTCGAGGAAACCCTCTGGCGCATCATGCGGAACGGCAGCCGTGAAGGTGTATTGCGCCGAGACGTGATTTCTTTCTGGTAGATGGGGATCACACCGTAGAAAGGTTGAGCAGGCGCATGGTCTTCTCCTTAGCAGCAGATGGCGATGACGGGCGTGGGGCCTCGGAAACGAGGCGAGGGCGCGCCGTCTGTCCCGTTTCGCTGTCGGTGAGAATACCCTTCACGCCGAGTTGGCGCGTAGTTCGACAGCAGCGTGAGCCAGAACTCGCGCTGGTCGGTGGTGTCGATCATCGGGATCGAGGTCGTGCTCGCGCATCTTGTCGCTGTTCCGCCTGCTCGGCGATGGCGGCCATCGTTTGCACCGCTTCGAGGATATTTTGTCCCGAGGCCGTTTCGCCGCTCAGCATGAGGGCGTCGGTGCGGTAGTAGATGGCGTTGGCAATGTCGGTCACCTCTGCGCGCAGTGGGGACGCGGGTTGTTGATCATGGTGTGGAGCATCTGCGTGGCCACGATCACGGGCTTCTTCTTCACCACACATTTGTGGATGATCTGGCGCTGGATGCCGGGAATGCGCTCGATGGGCACCTCGATGCCGAGGTCGCCGCGCGCAATCATCATGCCGTGAGGACGCATCGATGATCTCGTCGATGTTGTCCACGCCTTCTTGGTTTCTCGATCTTTCGAGATGATCTTGATGTCGCTGCCGTGTGCGTCGAGAATGTCCTGCACGGCCTTCACGTCGGCGGCGCTGCGCACGAAGGAGTGGGCGATAGAAGTCGATGTCTTCCTCGATGGCGAGGAGGATGTTGGCTCTTTGTCGCGCTCCGTGAGTGCGGGCAGATCGATGTGCCCGCCGGGCACGTTCACCCTTGTGCGCGCCGAGCGTACCGTCGATTTTTGCACCGTGACGCAGGGCCTCGTCCTTTCGCCGTGACCAGCATGTCGATGGCCCCGTCGTCGAAGAGCACATGGTCGCCCACTCTCGCATCGCGAACGAAGTCGGGATACGATACGTTGATGACATCGTGCGTGGTGTCGCGCCTCCGGGCAACCACAGATGCGACACTTCACCGGCCTTTGTAGTCGATGGGTGCTGCTCGGTCAGTGGTGCGCACCTCGGGGACCCTTCGTGTCGATGAGCAGTCCCAGGTGGGGCGAGACGGCGCGCACGTTGCGAATGATTTTCTTGATGCCGTCGGCCGAGGCGTGGGCGGTGTTCATGCGCACCACGTTCATGCCGGCGAAAAACAACTACGGAGGGAAATTTTCGTCGCAGCGCAAAGTCGCTGATCGAGCAGACGATCTTGGTTTTGTTTCATTATCGGGGAGATTTCGTGTACTGATAGTGTAGTCTTGCTCGGCGAAACTTTACGAGCTACGGACTATCGTCACGACTTCTCCCGCTTTTTCCTGCCGAAAAGCTTCGCGCTCGACAAGTTGTCATTCTGCTCTTTTTGCAGTTCGTCGACTCCCACAATCACTATTTGTGGGTATTGCACCACGCTGAGAAAGCCGTAACTTTGCACACCACTCCTTATATATGAGGACGTCGATCCGCGCCTTTTGCTACGCACGGATCTCCCACGACATAACAACGCATGAACCTCTCACACATCAAACGACGGGGCTACCGCCTACGTCACCGCCATCAAGGGCAGCCCTTCGCTGCGCATCCGCCTCGAAGAACTCGGCTTCGTGCCGGGACAGGAGGTGACGCGCGTCACTGCCACGCCGGGCGGTTCGCCCGTGATCTACGCCATGCTCGGACAGCGCGTGGCGCCTCGAACCGGCGAGGCTCAGCTCATCGAGGTGAGCACCGAACGACGACGAAAACTATGCCGATGAGCGAGCGAGTGGCCCGCACCGCCGCCGAAACTGCCAGCCCGGCGCCACTGCGACGGGCACCTATTCTCCCGCCACCGGGCTGCGCAACCGGACAGTTGCGGGGCTGTCCGGGATGCGCGACCGCGAAAAGCCCCTCGCTCCCCAAGGCGAGGGCACCATCACCGTGGCCCTCGTGGGCAATCCCAACTGCGGCAGACCACGGTCTTCAACGCTTTGCCGGCGGCCACGAACGCACGGGCAACTATGCGGGCGTGACGGTGGCCAGTGTCGTGGGCAGAAACACACATCGACGGGACGCACCGTGCGATTTCGTCGATCTGCCCGGCACTTACTCGCTCCGCGCCTACTCGCCGGAGGAGGCTTATGTGATGAGCGAGCTCCTGAAAGGGCGAAAATCGACGCGGTGATCAATGTGCTCGACGTCAACAACCTGGAACGCAACCTGCTTGCTCACTCTGCAAGTGCGCCGCTCGGACTGACCCGACCGTGGGGGCGCTCAACCTTTGGGACGAGTTTTGCGGAAAGCGGTTCGACGCTCGACGTCGAACGCCTCTCGGCGCATGGGCATGCGCTTTGTGCCTTGCGTGGCCAGCCGCGGCGAGGGCTGCAAAGCCCTGGCCGAAGCGGTGATCGCGGCCTACGACCGACGCGAGGAACAGCCCGCACCGCCACCTGACGACCCGCACTCGGCGGCCGACCCGCACGCACTCGTAGCACCACTACTCTGGCCGACATCTACCGACTCGACGAGGGCAAAGCGTGCGCTTCACCACGTGGGTCGACCGCTTTTGCGGTGAAACCCGCTGTCCTATGGCGTCTTTTCTTCGTCGTGATCCTGCTGGTCTTCTGGACGACGTTCACCATCGGACAGTATCCGATGGACTGGATGCAGGCCGAATGGCTGTCGTTGACCGAAACGCCTCACCGAACGTTCTGCCCAAAAGATCGCTGGTCTGTCCGACCTGCTGGCGTCCGGCGTGGTGGGCGGTGTGGGCACCGTGATCGTCTTTCCTGCGCAGATTTTGATCCTCTATTTCTTCATTTCCATTCTCGAAGACTCGAGGCTGTGCACGCACCGCGCTGCTTTCGACCCATTTGCTGCGGCGCGTGGGACTGCACGGCAAGTCGTTTTTCCCGATGCTCACGGGTTTCGGCTGCAACGTACGGCCATCGCGGCCACACGCACCATTGAGAACCGAAAGAGCCGATTGCTCACGATGATCACCCTGCCTTTCATGTCGTGCCCGCGCGACTCACGGTCTACACGGTGTTCACAATGGCTTTCTTCCCGCATCAAGCCACGTGGTGCTCTTTTTCGCTCTACTGCGGCGGCATCTGTGATGGCCCTGCTCTCGGCTTTGGCTGCTGAGTCACTTCATCTGCCGACACGATGAGAGCCATTTCGTGATGGAGATCCCGCCTTATCGGTGCCCGGTGGCAGAGTGTCGTGAGCCGCACGTGGAGAAGGGCCGCCAGTACCTCGCGAAAAATGGGCGGCGTGATTCTCGTGGCTTTGATCGTGGTGTGGGATCTGGGCTATTTCCCGCACCCGGACCGAGCGCTCTCGCCCCTCGAACGGCAGGAGCAGTCGTATTTGGGACAGGCGGGACATCTCATCCAACCGCCATTGCGCCGCTGGGTTTCGACTGGAGAATGGGCGTGGCTCCTGACGGGCGCAGCGGCCAAGGAGTTGATGGTCTCTACGCTCGGCGTGCTCTACCACATGGACGAGGACAGTGCGGCGGCTGCGGGATCGGGCAACGACGCGAAGGCGGACCGGGCGATCTCTGCGGTCTTGCGTGGAGGCCACTTCGCCCGCGGCTGCACTCGGGCTGCACATGGTCTTTTGCCTTGCTGTATTTCCCATGTCTGGCTACGATTGCGGCCATCCGCGGCGAGAGCGGGCGGTGGAAATATGCCGTGCTCTCGATGCTTTACACCACGGGCGTCGCCTATGCGTGGCGGCGTGGCTCACTACATCGCGCGCCTCTGTATGTAGAGGCGTTTTTCGAAACAGAGTGGCGGCGCTCCGCAGTAGGGAGCCGATCCCTCGCGGCTACAGCCTTCTCCCACGAGCCGTCCCGCAGTTTGCACGGGGTGGGTCTCGGAAAAGTCACCTATAGACGCGATAAGCGGAGAATGCAGACGCGAAAAGCGGAGTGGTAGATCGATAGGTGGAGTATGCAGATCGATAGGTGGCGCGCGTAGATTCGGTAAGCCCCTCGTTCGGCGCAGAGCTCGGAAAAATGCCTATCCGTCGCCCCATGTCACCACGAAACACCGAGCACATCGGACAAAAAACGAAGCAAGTGCGTATGATCTGTACGTGCTTGCTTCGTTTTTACGTAAAACAGCCCTTCCTTCCGCGCTCGCTCACACTTTTCTCCGCAGCTTTTGTCCATCGCCTCCGCACACGCTGCACTCCGAATCGCAAAAAACGCCTGTTATCGGCTTATTCGATAGCAAAAACCACTCTAAACAGATATTTATCTCATTTTTACCACGAAACTCTTGTCGCACTAGACAAAGAATTCATACCTTTGCCACGAAAACAGAGCAGAACCTGAGAGAAATCGCCCTCCGCCGGGCGATAACTGCGGGATTCCCGCCCATTTCTCGTAAATCATCAATTCAATCGTATAATTTCATAAAGCAAAAATGCAGATGATTACTTACTGCTTTTTCTTCATCGCCCTACTCTTCGGGATCGGCACACTCCCGGAGAGCACTGGAGTTTAGTAAAATCGATCCTCAAGTCAGCTACATGTTATGAAGATCCGTTCGGATATTTATTCGACAAGAGGTCAAAACGACAAAGGAGTCATAACAGAGATCATAAGAAAATGCGTAGATGACCAATCTCAAGCCACAAAATTAGCTTTCAGCCCCAGGCAATCGGAACCAGGTCTCATAGAATCTATTTCGGTAAAAAGTAGGCGACGGTTCTCTTAGAACAACAACAATCAGGGATCCTTTATGAAGACCGCTACAAACCTCATATTTAGTATATTCGCTGGAAGGAGGGAAATATTATCTCAAAGCTGAACAAGGAACACAGGCAAAAGGGGAAATACCTCACAAATAAATCAGGAGTTCTTTCTTTTGAATCTGCAGCCAGTGCAGATGCTGTCATCGAGATCATCAATCCGAACGGAGCCCTCCCACTCGAAGTGACGCTCAATGCGAAAAATGCGCGCGACTTTGGCACTTTTCCAAGCACAGAGTGAATAGACCAAGTCCTGACTGGTTTCTTTGGAAAAAGGTGTAGCCAATACCCCTATACCCACTGTTGCCGATTTCGACTATGTCACTTATCGTGTGTATTTGGAGGGACACGCGAATTAGGTAATGGTACTGCTGCCAGTGAAATGGAAAAATGCAGACCGTTAAGGATGCATTGAAACTCAATCTCCTAAAAGTGGTACTCTCGTTGTCGTCACAACCAACCAATATGAAGATGCCGTTCCGTGCAAACGCAAAGACATTCAGAACAAAGGTTGACATTGACGCTGCTGCCGGGTCTCTCTCAGCCCGTGAAATACCTTATGGCTTCGGCTACGGGCTACACGCTCACGGACGATAAGAGCAAAGCTGCCGTGTTCTACTGACGGAGAGCATCTACCGGAATTGACAACGGTTTCGGACTCGGAGAAGCTAAGTACGATCTCACGGCCAACGATCAAAAAGCCGTTATCGCGCAAGGCAAGCTCGAAAAGACCCTCGATGCCGGGCAGCTATAGCCTCAAAGTGGGCGACAAGTTCGTGAAACTCGACCGCGACAACGGACTCAGCCTCTACCAGCGAATCGGACAGCCACACTCTTCCTCGAAGAAGCCACGAAGTTCAAGCTCAACACCGACGAACTCGGCTACATCTCCTTCTTCGCCCCCACCGCAGTTGAAGTACCGTCTGATGTTGATGTATATAGCGGAAAAAAATCAATGCACAAAACAGCGTGATCACTTTCACAAAGCTGAATTCGAAACAGATTCCCGCCAATACCGGGCCGTACTGCTCCGGCAAGGGTACAGGTGAGACCTCCTTCGAGGTTAAGAAAATCGCCTCTACGACTTCTACAATCAGTGACAACGGTCTCCGCGGGCTACACCGTTTCGTCGAAAGATCACCTCAACAACGCATACGGTCTCACCGTCGAAGGTCACAAACTCGTCTTCAAGCCCTTGATACAAGGCGTCCGTGCCTTCCGCGCTGTCACTTACAACAACAATGGCGCCGGTGCTCCCGCCTACTACCCCACTGCTTTTACCCCTCGAAGGCATCCAAGGCGTAACTGTTGACGACAATCAGGCAGAAGTCTTCGACCTCGCCGGACGTCGTGTGGAAGCTCCGTCAAAGGACAGGTCTACGTTAAGAACGGTAAGAAGTTCATCCAAAAATAAGCACAGACACATCACAAAATATGAAACAGTATGTCTGCACCTCAGGTAAAGGATGTCGTTCTTCACACGGAGCATGTCATGCAGAACGTCTCCCTAGGAAATGGATCTATGAGACCCTCAGAGCAGCACACCACAGAAAAGCAGCTTGGCAAACGACATTTGGAACGACAGCGAAGAAGGACAATAAAAACATCGCGCGTTACCAACGCACACTTCACGCGAAACACTGAAAGCGCCCGCTCACCACAAGGTGACGGGCGTTTCGTGCCCCTGCCGCACCCGCGCCGCGCATCTTTCCCTCGATCGCCTCAATGCACTTGAGCGAAAACACAAAAGTCCCCAACTTTTATTGCATTTCGCTTTTCACGCGGAAATGATAGGCGAGAACAAGCAAAAACACGCCATTTTTCAAAACAACTCTACTTCACCGGCAAATTACTTGGCATTTTGCTAAGGAAAAACTACATCTCGCAATGTGTTGACGCCCTGAACTGGCATGCAACAGCCCCACTTCGTGTTGCGAAAATGCCATCAGCGGTAGACACCGTCCACTTTCCACCGCGGTCTACCCCCGCCATCGAAGAGCGCTTGCCATCGAGCCACATCAACACCCCAACCGTCGGGCGAAAGCCCCCAAACCATGACCACATCGACCTAATCCATCCACATGAAACAACTCTACAAACTTTCCTTCGCCTGCACCTCTTCGCGGCAGGAGCTCGCGTTGGTGCGGCGGCACAACAGCTGCCCTTCAACGAAAGCGACACTTACTTCGTCAAAGTCGGCAACCCCGCCGATGGGAAAAACGGCTACATCCACTACAACCCCGAAGGCAATTACTTCGATCTCGTCACTTCCAAATGGGAAGCCGACCCCGTCCACTTCCATATCGCGGGCAAACGAATTCCAACCTCGTCAACATCGGTGACGGCCGTGTGACCCTCGGCGCCGACAACTCCGACAATGGCACACGCCTCGGCGCAGTCGAAGGAAACGGCATGCAGTTCACGCTCGAAAAGAAAGGAGAAGCACTCAACTTCCGCTCCACTGTCGGTGCGAAAGGCTATCTCAACAACTATGCCGAGCAGGGAAAGCTCGCATTCTGGCAGGCCAACGGACCGGATCCACCGTCGTCGTCGAAAAAGCCGATTACCAAACCCTACAACGAGGCCAAAAGCCCAGTTCAAGCGCTACGCCGAAAAACAATCATCTCTTTCGGCACCACCGTAGGCACCTATTCTCGCCCCGACAATCTGCAAGCCGCCATGAATGCCTAGCAACAACCCGCCCACCCAACCGCAGAAATACCAAGAAGAATTCAACAAACTGCGAGTCGCCCTCCGACAGATTCACCTCAACATGCCCCAAGCAGGCGAATTCTTTCCGCATCCGTTCCACAGCCGCCGGGCAAAGATTCCTCAGCATCGCCCCGCACGAACGGCATCTCGGTGGTGCCCACAGCCGACGAACAACCGCTCTTCTACTACGACGGAGAGCACCTCACCGCCTACGCCACCGCCAAGGATTGACCAACGAAGCCAACAATGTCAAGCCCGCCACCCCGGCGACGCCGTGAATCGGGCCAGCTTCGCCGAAGGACGCGGCGACGGCACCTACTAGTCACCACCGGCGACCGCACCCTCCTTCCGCGGCAACGAAGAAGTGACCCGCAGCGGGATGAACATGCCCAAAAAGTTGGCCGGCGCACACTGACCCGTGTCCGTCGACGAAATTTCCCTCCACATCGGCGAAAACCGCTATGCCACCTTCTTTTCGCGCACCAAGCCATGAAGCTCAACGACTCGAGGTCAAGATCTACGTGGCCGAAACGCATGGTACAAACAGCTTGCAACTCACCGAACTCACTCAAGGGAATCATTCCGCCGCCACGGCTGTGATCCTCAAGGCCGACGGAGCGAAGACCCCTCACCTCTCGCGCACCGATGAAAAAGGGCGATACGGAGAAAACCGCCCACAACGTACTCAAAGGCACATGGCTATTCGCAACGAGCCACTGCAGGCAAAGCCGTGTATGCCCTCGCACTCAATCCCGAAAACAACAAGGTCGAATTCGGAAAACTCGACGACGGCGTAGTGCTCCCCGCATTCAAAGCGTGCATCGAGCAGGATCCGCCGCAGGCAACGCCGCCCTGCTCTTCATCGCCCTGCCCACGGCCGTACAACAGGCGGAGCGCTCAACTGTAGCTCCTGCCACCTACGACCTCAGCGGACGCCGTAGCAACAAACCGCCAAAGGCCAACTCTACGTCCGCAACGGCCAAAATTCGTTCAGCAATAAAACATCATCACCGCATGAAATCTCATACTACTCCCCCGCCTCGAGGAATTCCAACTCCACGGCGAACCCATCATGGGCCTGACTTCCCTGAAAATGAACTCCAGTTTCCACGTCCAGCAAAACAACCCTGTGCTCACCAACGAGGAGTTTGTCAATCCCATCTGGGGCGATGACGAATCGGCCGACGACGACAACAGCCTCTCTCGGCGAATTTTCAGGCTTCAACGCCCACCCCCCTCTTCTCCGCATGCAGCATTCCGCGCTCCGTCGCCGACAACCCCTGGCAGTCATGCGGCATCGTGCCGAAGCGGCGAAAAGTTCCGCCTCACCGGCCTCCTGCTCTCCAACGGCTCAGACAGTCACCGGACTGTCCGAGCCGTTTTTGTTTCCTCCGCCGCAAGCGGTCGCCCCCTTTGTCGCTTTTTGCCGACGCGTCGCAGCACTACCGTCGGCACCGCCACTGCCACCGCGCAGCAGGCACAGCGCAACAATCCGTTCGGCAGCAGGCCCTCCCGGTGCCCTGCGGTGCGAACAGCCACGACCGAAAAACGACGCCACGTCGCCCATCCATCGCGAAGCAGACGCGAAGCGCCGCCGGAAAAAGGGGGCATCGGACGAAAACACACCCACTTTTTCGCGATTATCCGCAACTTTTTCGAGCAAGTTCCCGTGCACAGTCCAATCGTGGCCCGACAACGCCCACAATCAGTCCGCCCCACAGCGACTTTGCGGGCAAAACACCATCCGCTCTCACGTTTTGCCTACAGATTTGCATCTTTGGCCATTCCTCCCTATCTTTGCGCCGATACATGTCCGCAAAACTTCGCACCCTCCGTCGTCAAGTGGCCTTTGGCTTGATTCTTCTCCTCGCCCTGCTGCCGCAATTGGTGGTGAAAACCTTTCACTGCCACGACAGCGCGGTGCCAACGGAGCACATCGGCCTCAACGCCGACGGACAAGGCGCCGAGTGCATCGCCTGCCTCCGCGCCGCCGCTGCAGCCGCCACCGCCCGCGATGGGCAGCACGCGGGCGAAAACGGCACACCTGCGCCCGCCCTCGCGCACCGAACGCACCGCCCATGCCATCGGCACCACCATTTGCCGGGCAGTGCTCGCGACAAGCACGACAATTGCAGCATCTGCCATTTCGTGCCCGCCTCTGCACCGTTCCCACGCTGCCTCAATTTTTGCTTTTTCGTTTCCACCGCGGAAACACCCTTCTTTCCGATCAACCCTCGATCGCTCACACGGTGATTGCTCGCGCAGTGCTGCGCGGCCCACCGACCGTCTGATTTTTCTCCCCGCTTTTTCTTTTGTTCTCGTCGGCGAGCGCCCATTCCATCGAGTGGATGCGCCCAATGGGCTCACATCGTTCCTGCACCCGCAGCCGTCTCACGCCAGTTGAGGTCTCGCCTCCCGACAGCAGGCGAGTTCGCACGCAGGCCGTGCAGCTCTCAGTGCCTCCACGGCAGTGCTCCCTTCCTCGCTACGGGTTTTCGCTCGGAGCGTCGGTCGGGCCCAGTGTCCAGCTCGGCTGCGCCGGGTTCAGACCGGCGCGCCACGATTCGCCGGCTCCACGACAGCCCCTTGCCTTGTGGCGAAAGCGCAACCCGTCTCTGCGGTTTCATCGACCGCCACCGGCTGTTTGCTCACGATTCGCCCCTCTGCCGCACGTCCGCCGCAGCGTTTCTCCGCCGCAGCGGTGCCTTTGCGCACGGCACGCCAACGGCCCGTCCCCGCGCCCGCCGACAGCACATTCCTTTCCCGGTCTCCGCAGCCCCGCGCAGCGGAGCCCCTTCATCCATCGTTTTCTCCTCATTCCCATGTCCAAAATCCTTCTCCCTGACTGTTGCTGAGCGCAGCCGTGGTGATTCCTCGCCACCACCCGCGCCGCCGAACCCTCAACCCGTGGCGCACCACGCCTGCTCGTCACCGACCGCGACAGCGGTCTCCTGCTTTCGGGTGCCGTGGTGCGCAGCGGCGGCAAAATCTGGCGCTCCGACGAGACCGGGTCTGCTCGTGCTCACCGAAACGCCCTGCACGGCGACAGTCTCACGGTGAGTGCCGTGGCTACACCGATCGGCGCGTCTCCACCGTCGAAGTGCGCAGCCACCGCCCCTGCGCATCGAACTCATCGCCCTGACCAATCGCCTCAACGAGGCCGTGGTAGCAAACCGGCGCATCGTCCATTCGGTCAACACCGCCACCCAGTATTTCTGGCGGCCGAGGTACAGAAAAATCTGGGCAACTCTTTCGCTTCGGCTCGAACAAATCACAAAAGGCATGAGATGGATACAAACCGGTGCCACCATTGCCAAACCCGTTCTCCACGGTATGTACGGTACACGCCTGCTCATCATGAACAACGGCGTGCGGCAACAGGGCCACCACAGTGGGCGTGGATCACGCGCCGGAGCTCGATGCCAACTCTGCCGGGCGCATCAATGGTGAAAGGCGCGGAGGCCGTGCGCTACGGCGCGGAGGCGCTCGGCGGCGTGATCCTGCTCGACGGCAAAGCCCTGCCCTACACCCGTTCGCAACCCGAGGGCTATCTCTCCGCACTCTACGGCAGCAACGGCCGGCGCGCGGCACTGACCGGATCGGTCGATGCGGGACTTCCCTTGGCGGGCGGTCGCGCAGCGTGGCGCCTCAAGGCACCTACCTCAACGGCGGCGACCGCTCCACTGCCCACTATCTGCTCAACAACACCGGGCGTGCGCGAAGCCAACGGCTCCGTGGCCTTCGGCTGGAAGCGCGACCGCTTCGAAGCCGACGGGTACTACAGCCTGTTTTCCACCCGCATCGGCGTGCTCTTCAGCGCACAGATGGGCGACGAACAGCTCCTCCGCGAGCGCATTCGCCTCGGTCGCCTGACGGAATTCTACCCTTGGACGCGCCAAATCGACTACCCTTACCAGAAAGTGGTGCACCAGTGGCCAAACTCCACACCGCGCTACACCCTCCCTCGGGTGGGCATCTCGAATGGCAGGCGGCCCATCAGCACGACGACCGCCGAGAATTCAACCAGCGCCGCAATTTCCGCCTCGCACGTGCCCACCCTCGACCTCCAATTGGAGAGTTTCCAAACCGACGGCTGCTGGCAACAGTCGTATGCCGACCATTGGACCACCGAGGCGCGCGCTGTTCTATGCCAATGTCAAGAACACCAACACGCCGGGCACGGGCGTGGTGCCCATCATCCCTGAACTACGTGCAGCAAAATGCCGTGTGTTCGCCATTCAGAAGTATTCGGGCGACAATTGGGGGCTGAAGCCGTGCGCGGCTCGACCACCAGCGCCTCAACGCCCGCGGCATCGATCTCTACGGCCGCCCTTATGGGAAGTTGGACCACTACAATAACCTCACTTTTACACCGTCGGCGCGCACGCGCACCTCTTTGCCCGGCTCGATGTCCTGAGCAATGTGGGCTCGGCCTCGCGCGCGCCGCACGTACATGAGTTGTACAGCAACGGCGTGGAGCACCTCGAGCGGACTTTTTTGCCCGCGGCGATGCCAATCTCCGCCCCGAGGTGAGCACCAAATGGATCACTTCGCTGCGCTATGCCGACCACGGTTTCTCGGCCTCCGTCGACGGCTATGCAGTGGATCGACAATTATATTTTCGACGCGCCGACCTCCGAAGTCATCACCGATGGTGTCGGGCGCCTCATCCGCTTTTCCAATATCGTGCCACGGATGCCTTCTTCCGCGGGGTGGATGCCGAGGCCAAATGGCAGATTTTGCCGCAACTCGCGGTGGAGGGCGGCGCTGCGTGGGTACGGGCCGACGACCGCACGAAGCAGCGCCCGTTGCCTCACATTCCGTCGTTTCGTGTCTCCGATGCCGTCACGCTCCAATTGGGCAGCATCTCGCACGTGCACGACGTCTATGTCAAGGCTTCGCACAAATATGTGGCGAAACAAACGCATTTCGATCCCGCCACCGACTTGATCGACTTCACGCCTCGGCCTATCATCTTTTCGGCGCCGAGGTCGGTGCCACATTGCGCCGCCCGATGGTCGGAAAATCAAGTTTCTGCTCACGGCCGACAATCTTTTTTCAATCGCGAATACCGCGAATACACCAACCGCTTCCGCTACTACGCCCACGATCTCGGTCGCGACGTTCGCTTACGCTCACTTGGGAGTTTTTGAGTCCCTCGCCGCGCGCTCTTCGCCGCCGGTCGGCTCTAAAAAGCTCCGTTTCATCGATCGTTACTCCATGCGAAAATCTTTTCTCTTCCTCTTCTTCCTCCTCGGCTGTGCGACCCTGTTGCCCGCCGCTTGCTCGCTCGAACCCGAAGCACCGTGGACGAACGCCGCAGCAAAGACCACGGCGACCCCACCCGTGTGGGGCTCACCCTGCGCCACGGTGCGTGGATCGACGCATTTCACCCCTCGAAACGGGCGAAACGGCTGACACCCGCGAACAGACCATCACCTATGCCCTGCAACCCGAATTGGCTAGGCGCCGCTCGTGAGCACACCGGCGGGTTTCGTCGTACGACGCGCCGAAGGCACGCAATATGCCTACGAGTTGCGCATCCGCTACTTTCCGACATTTCGGGCGAAGACATCACCCGCAGTTTGTAGACAACGGGCAGGACAAAATTCACCAGCACTTTTTCATCCCTCGATGCCGTGTACACGCCCGACAGCACCGCGCGTCCGGACGAAGCCCGCAGCAATCGCGTCTACACCCCACACGTATGCCGACACCACCCGTGGTACAACGAACTTTCCACCCCGCACGCGACTGACGGGCGATGTCAATCCGATTGGCTTCGGCGGCGTGCTGCAATTCAAGGAGGCGCGCGACTTGCACATCTACATTCGCCCTCATGCACGCCCGCGTTTCGAAATTCAACAAGCGCGACCACAGCCTTTCGCCCTTCTATGCGCCCACACCGGGCAGCTGCAGGAGGATGCGTGGACATCGCCATGCGCTTCCCCGTGCAGTGAGGTAAGCCCGGGATTTCGTCCAAAAGCGCGATTCCATCGGGTCGCCCAATCCCCATTCCGACAATACATTCACTTCAAACTTTCAGCCTTATGTTCAGAAAAATCTTTGCGTGCTCCTGCTCGCCACTGCAGCTTTTGGCCTTCGGCGCCTGCGACAAGGACAACAACGAAAAGCGGCAGCCCACCCCGCAGCCTCAACCCGCGCCCACCGGAAGAAGTGGAACCGGTGCGTGCCCGAACTCACCCTGGCCGGGTGGCACTGCCCACTGGGCGTGGCTTTCCACCAAGATGCCGACGCGCAGGGCATTACTTATAAGAGAAAGCTAGTAACACCACCTTTTGTGCGCAAAGGCGACACTTGGGAACTCGAGAGGCAGTGCCGATGCCTTCCGCGTGCTGAGTTCCAAGCAATATCTCTATCCCTACGGTCTTTGGATCAAGTATTACGATGCCAAGGGCCAAGACATCACGCCCCTCATCGCCGAAAACGGCGAAAGTCGCGCACACCAGCACTTCTTTGTGCCCTCGGAGGTGAAGCCCACCTCGATGGAACCGCCGAAAAAGACGATCAAATCGCCGATTCGCTCCTCAACTATGTCTATATGGACACCAATCCGACCAACGGCATCCTGAAATCGACCACCGACAAGGCAACGGGGCAAACGATTCCCGCAGCGAAACTCACCGGCTCGAAGGTGGTGGGACAAAATGCCCTCGGCGACATTTTCGAACCGCTCAACCCCATCGGCATGAAGGGCTTCTTCCAATCTAAGAGGCCGCGCAAATCGTTCGTCCTCACCGTGACGCTCTTCCACTTCGACGGCGATGCAAAATTCCCCGGCGGCAAACCTTCGCCCTTCTTCGCTCCCACGGCCGGACAATTGGCCACGGGTCACCGCGAAGTGGTGCTCCGCGTGCCGTTTGTGGTCTATGCCTCGCGCGAAGAAACGGGCGAATGGGAAACCTCGACGCTGTGCCTTACGCCCAACTCCGCCCGCCGAACAGCGCTTGGTGCTTTCCACTCGCCTCGCGCCTACGGCATCTCCGAAGAACAGGCCACTAAAGATTGCTTTGCCCACATTCTCGGCGAAGTGGACAAGGAGAGCGGATCGCTCTGTCTCTGATTTTCGCCCAGATCGACACACCGGCTATATTTTATTTCCCGATGCCGTGATGAAACCGCACGTCTTTTTCGGGAAAATCCACCGAATTGCCCCACCCATCGGCCGTCTGCAAAGACATGGAGTCCCACCCGCCTCGGTTCGCTCATTTCGGCGGATATTCGAGAGATTGAGCAGCACCGCACGTTTTTCCCGAAACGTGCGGTGCTTTGGTTTTCTCAGCGCGAAGGCAACTCAACGAAAAAGGGTGCTAAATGTTTGTCTTTCCGCCGATAAACGTGTAAATTTGCTCATCAGTAAAACCCTTTCTTATGAAAAATAGCACTCATCGGATACGGAAAAATGGGCAAAATGATCGAATCCATCGCCAAATCGCGTGGACACGAAATCGTTTCTGATCATTGATGTCGACAACCGCGCCGACTTTGACACCGACGCTTTCCGCTCGGCAGACGTAGCCATATCGAATTTACGACTCCCACCGCAGCCTACGACAACTATCGGCAGGCTTGGGCAAGGTCAAGGTGGTGAGCGGATCGACAGGTTGGTCTCGCGCAGCACGAAGCCGACGTGCGAAAGGGTCTGCACCGCCGAGGGGGCACACGCCTTCCGGGCTTCGAACTTCGCTCGGCGTGGCTATCTTTTCGGCCGTGAACAAATATCTGGCCAAAATCACGAACGCTTATCCCGACTACGACGTTTCGATGGTGGGAAACACACCATGTGCACAAACCGACGCGCTGGTCGGGCACCGCCATCACGCTGGCGGGAAACAGATCGCGGGAGCGCTTGGACCGAAAACAGCGTGGGTGAAGCGCGAGCGTACGAAGCCGACGGCTCTGTTACGGGCACGACCGAGCATGCACCCGACACATTGCGCATCGATGCGGTGCGGCGCGACGAGGTGCCGGCATTCACACCGTGACTTACATCCCCGGAGGCCGACAGCATCACTCATCACACACGACGCCCATTCGCGACGTGGGTTTGCTCGGCGGTACTTGCCGCTGAATACACAGCGCAGCACACAGGACCTCTCCACCGACGACCTCTTCGACTTCTAAAACAGAACCGTGGTTTCATCGAGCCGAAGAGGCGGGATGAGCTCTCCCATTTCATCGAAAAATACCATGGATAAAAAGCCAAAAATCACCACACGACAGGGTCACCCTCGGCATTGTCCTCCCGCTCTCATCTCCTTTTCCTCTATTGCGGAACTGGTGGGGCTTGTTGCTCGTGCCCTTCATCAATGATTTTCACACCACGCGTTTCATCAATTGGTACTGTGGTGCAAATCCTCCAGCGGGGTTGTGCGACGCTCATGGGGTGGGTCGATGCCATTGTCTTCGCTTTGGTGGCCATCTACTTCCTGAATTTATTTTCTTCCAGAATTTCGTCATCCCCTCCTCGTCTTTGAGAAAACCCTCCTGACGGGCGACTATCTGCTCGTGTCGAGACTGAGCTACGGTCCGCGCATTCCGCAAACACCGCTGACGATGCCCCTCACCCAGCACAATCTGCCCGTGTGGGTTGGGCGGTGGCAAGAGCTACGTCGAATGGCCGAAATGGGACTACCGCGTGCAAAGGTTTTCGCAGGTGAAGCCCGGAGACATCGTGGTGTTCAACTACCCCTCAGGACATGGCGGTCAACAACTTTCAGGGCGCAGGATTATTACCAATTGGTCTACTCCACAGGCGCACAGGCGCTAGGCGTCAATGAGCCTTCTGATTCTTTGCCCCCGGCTGTTCAACGCATGGCCTACGAAAAATCTGCGCCTACCGGGACAACATGCTCTGGTCGGAACCTTCGGTGGCGGTATCATCACTCGCCCCGTCGATCGCCGCGAGAATTACGTGAAACGCTGTGTCGGTGGACCGGGACAGACCCTGCAGATCAAAAACAACGTGATCTATCTCGACGGCAAAGCCCAACCGCAGCCGAAAGACGTGCAGTTCAACTATCTCGTGCACTTCAAACGGCTCCCGACTCCCGATTTTGCGTAAAGAAAAACGAGATCACCGAGGAAGATCTCCAGCGCACGAGGCCGGCACGGTGACGATGCCGCTCACCGAGGCGCTGCGCCAAAAACTAGAGCGCATGCCGGACTTCTGTGACAAGCCGGTGAAAGCGCCGAGCTTCGACCAATGGCTCTTCCCGCTCGACATGGCGAAGAAGTGGTCGACTTCGGACCACGGTCCGCTCTGATTCCGAAACGCGGAGCCGCGATCAAGCTGACTCTCGCCAACCCGCCGATCTACGAACGCTGCATCGCGGTCTACGAAGGCAACCGCCCGAGGAACGGCGGAAAGATCCTCATCAACGGCCATGCCGTCGACAGTTACACCTTCAAAATGGACTACTACTGGATGATGGGCGACAATCGCGACAACTCGGCCGACTCGCGCTTCTGGGGTTTTGTGCCCGAAGACCACATTGTGGGCAAACCGCTCATGGTTTGGATTTCGCTCGACAAGGACTACGGCCTGTTTGACGGAAAGATCTCGCTGGAATCGTTTCTTCAAATGGGTGGCTGACATCAAACAAAAGCGAAATCATCGGGGAGTAGCTGGCTAAAAGACATCCGCTCTCCCTCAATTCCTCCTCATTCTGCCGCCGCAGCTCCGCCCTGTGCCGAGCGGCGGCGGCTGTTTTCGGCACCGCGCCGCCGGTGTCTTCTTCTGTTTCCCCTTCTGTTCTCATGATCCACCCTTCGTCGGCCTATCTGGGGCCCGTTCATTATCACCAAGCTCTTTCGACGGCACCCCGTGATCGAAGAGCGTTGCGACCACTATGTGAAGCAAAACCTACCGCAATCGCTGCCTCATTGCCACGGCTGACGGCGTGTTGCCGCTCACTCGTGCCGTGCAAGGCCGCAGCCGCTACAAGGCGACCTGAAACGCCGATGCACGAGATGCGTCTCTGAACACGGACGCTGGCGGGAAATGCACCTCAATCGCGCTGACTGCGGCCTACGAGCGCACGCCGTATTTTCGAATACTACGTCGATGAATTCGCCGAAATCTCATCGCTACGCCCTTCGAACGTCTGGTCGATTTCAACGCGGCTTTTCAGCAATTGGTGCTGCGACTGCTCGACATGGCACCGCAATGGAGCGCCAACGAGGGGATCTATTTGCGCGCCGACGAGCACCGCGGATATGATCGATTGGCGAAAAGATCCGTCCTACAGGTGTCGCCGGATTCTCGACCCCACGTTTCCGCCCTGCGCCGTACTACCAAGCGTTTGCCGACCGCATGGTTTTCGCCCAACCTGAGCTATTGTCGATTTGCTTTTCAACATGGGACCTGAAAGTCGGCTCGTTTTGCGCGATTCCATCGTGCCGAGTCCGGAACATCCGTGATCTCCATGTCGCCGGTGTCCGCCTTTAGCTTGAAACGGAACGCCTCAAAGCTTCACCGCCTGAAATGGGCGACCGCCGCCACAAAAATCTGACCGCGCGCAAAGTATCGGCACAACAGACCATTAAACCGCCGCACACGAAGGAAATTTCGTGTGCGGCGGTGTTTGTTGCAGCCTATACCCAATTAGGTGCGCTAAGCGCGAGGCGTGTCGGGCAAAGGGGGCTTATCCCTGGGACTGACAGCCTCTCAGAATTTGCTCGGCATGGATTTTGGTGCGAATCTGTCCGGCGTGAAGATGCGCTCCACACATCCCTTTTCGTCGATGAGGAACGTGGTGCGCAAGAGGCCGACGGTGATGCGACCATAGCGGTTTTTCTCTCGCCCCACACCCCATGGCTTCGATGAGCTGCTTGTCGGTGTCGGCGATCAGTGGAAAGGCAACGATTGTGCGGCGGCAAATTTGCGGTGGCTTTCGCCGAACTCGGCACTCACGCCCACGATGTCGTGTAGCCTAACGACTGCAATTGGCGAAATGATCGCGCAGCGAACAGGCTTTTCGGCCGTACAACCGTGGAATCTTTGGGGTAGAAATAAAGTATGACCTTGCTGGCCGGCGAAATCGCTCATGCGCACTTCGCGACCTTCTTGATCGTGTCCGAGGACTTCGGGCACTTTGTCTCCAATTTGCATAGTTGAAATGAGTTGTTAGGCTGTGCGATGGAAAGACAAAGGGCATTTTCTCGCACTCCACCAAATGCTCGAAGGAATAAAGCGCCTTCGACATATCCCTGACCTTTGTTTTGCCAACCGCAAACAACGAACTGTGCCCCGCACATAGCGACAAGACACTGCGAGTTTTTGCGGACAAAGGTTGGCTATGTCGGGCGCTGGTGTATACTTTGCACGCCTCATGCGCCGTTCGGGCTGCCCACTCGGCACACGAGGTCAACGCAACGCATCACCATACAAACTCACAGCATACACAATGAAAAAGAATCGTTTTGCTCCGCCACGGCCAAAGCCAGTGGAACTCGAAAACCGCTTCACTGGTTGGACTGATGATCTCACTGCACAGGGTGAGGAAGAAGCTCGCGTAGCCGGTGCCCTCCTCAAGAAAGAAGGCTTCAAATTCGCATGGCCTACACTTCGTACCTGAAACGCGCCATCAAACGCTCAACAACGTGCTCGACACGATGAACGAGGACTGGATCCCCGTGCAGAAGTCCTGGCGTCTCGAACGAAAAGCACTACGGCATGCTTCAAGGCCTCAACAAGAGCGAGACTCGCTGCCAAGCATGGCGAAGAACAAGTGCTCATTTGCGCCGTAGCTTCGACATTGCACCCAATCCCATCGCCGAAGACGACAAAGAGCGCAACGCCAGTACGAAGATCGCTACGCAGAAGTGCCCGACGCCGAACTGCCCCGCACCGAATCGCCTGGCGGACCGCATCGGCCGCACACTTCCCCTACTGACGGCCGTGATTTTTCCCCACGCCCGCCAAGAAGGTGGACGACCCGCTCGTGGTGGCACACGGTAACAGCCTCCGCGGTGTGATCGAAACACCAAGGGCATCAGCGACAAAAGACATCATCAGCCTCAACCTCCCACGGCACTTCCTCACGTGTTCGAGTTTGACGATGATCCACACTCGTGAAAGACTAGCTCGGCGACCCCGAAGAAATCAAGAAGCTCCAAGAAGTTAGTAGCAACCAAGGTAAGAAATAATTACCGATCAGTGGCGACGGCATATCGAGATTATTGCGCATCTCGCTCAACAGCAAGATGCGCTTTCGCTTTTTCTGGAGTGGTGGCGCGCTAGGACAGAAGCCCCGCTTCCGCAGATTCGAAGTGGCACCTGCATGGAAACAACGACGCAAGACCGGCGCAAATCGTGGCTGTGCGTTGCACCTTTCTCCCAAAGCAGAGCTAAAAGCACGGTTTCATCGAGCCCCTCCCACGTCAACATGCACTGCCTCGGAGGGTGCACAGCTATGCTCTCTATATATAATGTACCCCACGATGCTCCTCAAAAACGGGATTCTGAGCAAAAATCTGGAAAATATTTTTGTTTGAAATC